>Ga0306920_100007757_pt1 | contig 14167 bp, 14 predicted proteins | sample flu12Cox44000170_FD_204666 | JGI IMG/M metagenome (GOLD analysis project Ga0306920, IMG submission 204666) | Lab enrichment of tropical soil microbial communities from Luquillo Experimental Forest, Puerto Rico - flux4day.12C.oxic.44.000.170 (v2)... | ecosystem: Environmental > Terrestrial >...
GTGTCTTCGCGATGTTCGGGCCCGAACCCACCCTCGAAGCGATCGAAACCGCCGGCGGTCGGATCGCCGCCCGTGGAGAGGCGCACCCGGTCGCCGACCTGTTCCTCTCGAGCGGCGCCATTCCGCGGCAGACCAGCTACGAGGCCGGCCTGCCGGGGCATCACACGTGGCGGGGGGAGGACGTGGTGCCCGACCCAGAGATCCGCGACGAGCGGTTCCTCACCGCCTGCGTACGCGGACGGGGGACGACCGTGCTGTCGGCCTGCTCACATGCCGGCATCGTCAACGTCGCGCTGGAGGCGCGCCGGCTCCTACCCGACCAGCCGATCGACACCCTCCTCGGCGGCTACCACCTCGCCGGAGCAGCCGTCGAGGATCGGATCGTTCCAACGGTCCGAGACCTCACTGAGCTCGTCGAACCGCGTGTGGTCGCCCCCGGACACTGCACCGGCTGGCGAGCTGCAGGTGCGTTGGCGACGGCGTTCGCCCCTACCCGGTACGCCCCCAGCGTCGTCGGCTCGCGCTATGTGCTCGAAGCCGCATCCGCCGCTCACGATGTAGGAGGGAGGTAGGCAGGTGAGGAGGACGATGACCGCCCCCTAACACGGTTCGGGGATAGGGGACCGCCACCGAGCACGACGACCTCGTTGGAGTCTGGGGCGGCACGACGGAGCGGGAGCGCTGCGAGATGCGCCGGTCGGTGGCGTAGAACGCGGGGTTTTCGCGGGGTTGTGGGTTCTGGCGTTCGCGGAAACCACCGCTGACCAGGGCGCAACGCAGCAGAGGCAGGGGCCTGCAAAGCCCCGTACGGCGGTTCGATTCCGCCCGCCGCCTCTAGGGTTTTCCTAGTGGTGAAACAGTTGACCGCGCCTTACCGCGCGTGACGCGAGTTTGCCGGGTTTGCGCGCCCAAGAGCGCCCTTTTCGCGCCCAACGCACGACACCACCTCGAGGTTGACCACCTGATCCCACCCATTCGGGGTTACGGGACGCCCCACGCCTCAGACAACCAGGTTGAGCCACGTCTCATTGTGTTCTACTCGGAGGGACGCGTGGTTTCCGGGAAGCTCACGTTCAACGACGCCTCGGTAATAAGTCCGCCCTTCGGGGTCATCAGTAAGAACCACTACGCCGTTGCCACTAGAAGGACACCCGATGACGAAGTTGTTGACATCTTCATTCAGGCCCCATTGCCATCCGCATAGAGGTGGACCGAGTTCAATGCCCCAGCCCGCACCCCACGCGAGCTCCTCGTCGATGTGCCAGAGCGGCTTCCAACGATCATCGTCGAGCCGGAGGACGTGCGCCAAGAAGCGTCCATAGTCCGCTGCGGTGGTCATGAGCGGCCGATAACCGTGGAAGTCGGGCTCTGGATCACCGAGACTGGTGTCCTCCATTCCCAGAGGCCCGAACAGGCGCTCTCTCGCCATTGTGATGATGGATACGCCGCTTCGCCGCTGAAGGTGTCCTTGGAGCAGGACGAAACCTTCGCCTGAATAACCCCAACGCGTGCCAGGCGGGCGCAGCGGTTCTAAAGGTTGTCCATGTGGCCGCCAGTTGGGAAGTCCCGTCGTGCGAGTGAGGACATGACGAACAGTGATGTCCTCGAAGACCGGCTCATCGAGGTCCTCGATCAACTCGAGCGCGAGGTGCCCGATTACCTGCTTGACGAGTGAGGCTGCGTGCATCACGACTGCATCGCCATCTGATCGAACAAGCTGCCATTTTCGCACCACCCCGATTGACCGGTGCATATCCACCTGACGCTAGGCGCCTTGGAACGCCTCAGAGCCGGAGCTCGGGGACCTAGGCGTCGTCCGTCTTGAACCTCCTCCCGCCGCCGAGAACGAGATACGAGAAGGACATAGTGAGTACGCCCAAGGCGAACCGGCCTGTCGGGGCTTCGCTCGCAGGTCTCAAGATGGCAAGAGATTGTCGCGAAATGTCCAGATCCGAGACGATGGAGTGGATACGTTGCCGCAGTCGTACCGGGACGTCCGTCCGATGCGGTTGACCCGACCGAAGCGTGGCGCCGCGTCTACACAAACCAACTGGTGTCGTGGAGCCGGCGACCGTTCCACCCGGGGCAGTGGAAGCGCAGTAGGAGAGACTGATTGCGCAAGCCAGCCAGGAGACGATTCGTTTGGAGTTCTACCGCATTCCGAAGCCTGAGCAGAGTACGGCGGTGACACCAACAGCGCCGACCTTCGACCAGATCGATATCACGCGTCCGCTCGAGGAGCTCGAGTCTATGACCGCCGAAGAACTGCTCGAGGAGATTCTTCGGTACGAGGGATGGCTCGACTTCGTCGTGGACGAGATGAAAATGCTCGTCCTCTTCGTGAAGAGGAAGACCAAGGCCATCGGGTCTTCGTAAAGATCCGTCGCGGTGAGCGCGCCGTTCTTCGCAGTATCAGAGGGCTGCTTGGGGGTGTCCTCGATGAGCGCCACCGTTCCAGTGCGATCGACACAGTCCTGAATGGCAGGTCGTACGGTTCTTGATCGACGGCGCCGTGGTAGCTATCGGCGCGACGTCGGCAAGGCACCTACGTTGCCAATTCCGGCATGCGACGGGTCAGTTCCGCGAATCCGTCCCCCGTCGCTTGGCGGATGAGCGGGATGGATGGGGCGAAGACCTCCCACGGCATAAGCATTGTCAAGGCGCGGGTGAAGTTCTCTCGGTCGTCGTCACCTAGGAGCGGATAAATCCACGCGGTGAACTCCGGAACCCGGTTTCCTGGCATTTGCGAGGACATCGCACCGACGGCCTTGATCTGGTCGGGCACCGACACCCGCTCACGCATGATGCGAAACAACTGCGCATCTTCCTTGGCCAGATGCGTCTCCAGGTGGAACTTGAAGGCAGCGGTGGCGCGAGCGGTCTCCAGTGCATCGTGTGCCGAGACGGCGTTGCTCAGGGTGTCGAACGCGACATCGAGGCGTTTGTGGTCAATCGCGTACGTCTCTGCGACCTGCGGCGCGATCTTCTCGACCATGGGGAAGACAGCGGCTTCCTCTCCATGGGCGTGATAGGTCAGGATTTCGTTGAAGAACCGGAAGCGCTGCACCGTTGCCTCGAGGCCTGGCCTACCGCGAGCAGCGGCGGTCGCTGCTTCGTCGATCGCAGCAATGTCGGCTCGGAACGCGTTGTGGATCGCCCGGACACCATCAATCGGGCTGTGCATAGCTATTCCCCTTCTGGCTACCGGCACGGGTCTCGTGGGGCGGTCAGACCACGAGTGGCTTGACCCAGGTGGACCATTTCTTGCGCCACGAGAGCACCAGCATGAGTCGAATCGGCGGCGGTGGCGGCGGCGGTTGTTCCTGTTTCGGCAACTGTTGGATGACTTCGTCGAGGGCACCAACCGCTCTTGGCAGATATTCTCTCGGAATCGACTTGAGCGCCGCCTTGTCCAAACGCTCCCACTCCTTGGGTGGTATCGACTGGGCAATGGCGGGAAGAACCTTCTCATCTTCGGCGTCAAGATGTGGAAAGAACAGGTCGCGCACCCCGACCAAAGCGTCACGGAGCGCTCCCTGGTGCGAGGCATCGGGTTGTTTGTCGAAAGCTGATACGGCGGAGTCGACCGCCTCCATTGTCTGGATCAGTTGGCGGTGATCGTTCTCCAACGTTTCGATGAATCCCGTCATGTCTGGGCGCACAGCGAGGAGAGCTGGAAAGACGCTGTCATCCTCGTTGTGATGGTGATGGTGAAGGACACCCGCATAGAAGTTCCAGTACGGACCAATGACTGGCTGGAGTGCCGAGGGCTCGAGCCTCTCAGATGCATTGACCAAACGGTTTGTTGCCAGCCGAAACACGTCGTGGACCACGTGGTAGACCCGAGTATCGGCCTGGGACGACGTTGACTCCATCATTTCTCTCCTGAGTCGCTCTCGCACTGCGGGCTTGGCGGGTGGATCGGCGACGCCGAAATTACGAGCTTCGCCAAAGTGTCCACCGATTCACCCCTCCTATCGCCACGAGGCTATACCGCTTACGTCTTGTTGTGCCGGGTTCTCGAGCAGTGAGATGAGGAGTGGCACCCTCGGGTCAAGCGGAACAAGTTTTGTTTCAAGACATCATGCGACGTCGGTTCGGTCGACCGCCCTAACGAACCGTGTTCCTAGTCACAGTTCCCGCCGTTGCGAGTCACGTTCGTCTGCGCGCGCCGCAGCCAATGTCGCAAAATGCCTACAGAATGTCCCAATCGGACGAGACTCGTGATTCGGATCTGATGGGCAGTCGTTTCGCGGATCCACCCAGGGTTCGACTCCACTGGCACCGGTGCGTGACGTTAGGCATGGAGTCCCCGGGGTAGGCGTTGTCAACACACACCACGCTTGGCAACCGGGTGGCCCTACCGCTGACAAGACGGTGGGGAACTCCGATACTGCAATCGCCTCCGTCCTGGGCGCGTCGCGCCTGTGCCGCAATTACTCGGTGGGCCTGCGCCGAAGCGGTATCAACGTCTCGGCAAATGGGTGTGTAATGAAATCGAGCACGAGCTGGTTGAAGAGATCTGGCTTCTCCATAGGTAGGGCATGAGATGAGCCCGGCACGACGGCCAACTGCCCATGGTCGACGAGCTTGGAAAACTCGACTGCATGTTCCACGCGGATGAAGTCGTCGTCGCCCACGATCACCAAGGTCGGTGCTTGGATCCGCTCTACCTGGTCAGTCCAGTCAAATTGTTCGGCCCACATCGTGCGCACTTTGTCCCATACCTCGGGGAAGTGTTCAGGACCGTCCGGCGAGGCTTGGGCATAGAGGGCGGCGAACAATGCCAACTCGTCATCGTCGGACGGCAAGGACACGAGGTCCTCCACTAACCCTGCCACGTAGCCGGCACTGGAGAAGCCCGATCCTGTGACGGTTAGTGTCCGCACGAGTTCGGGGTGTCCTGCCGCGATGAGGGTCCCGACCATTCCACCATCGCTCCACCCAACCAGATCGACCGGCCCGAGGCGTTGAGCGACGAGGAACTTCACGGTCTGGTCGGTCATTGCCCGAAACGTCAATGGGCCAGGCCGATCAGGAGTGTGACCGTGCGCTTGGCGCTCGGGTGCCACCACCCGGCGGTGCGGCGAGAACCCAGAGAACTGCGCAGCCCATGTGGAGTTATCGGCCAAACCGCCGTGCAGTAGCACGACGGGCTCGCCGTCGCCCTCGGTCTCGTAGAACACGGCCAGACCGTCGATGTCGATGCTGCCATGCGAACGGGACGTGACCACTCGATGAGCCTATGTCGTCGGGTGTGTCGTCGGCTTTGTCACACCGCCCACCCGAACGGGCGTTCTGCGACTCCGCAATCAGCGACGACGTCGCACACAAGCGTCACTGATGAGTTGCGCCGCCACGGGCGATCACTGACAGGCTTGTCGGGCGACGACGTCACGGGGATGGATGCTCACAGATCCATCCTTAGGGGCCAGTGTCGACGTTGTTAACGCTGAAGAGTTGCCAGTTGCCCGGGACGCCCCTCAGTTCGCGTTCGCCTTGATCCTCGAACCGGATGCCCGAGCCGACGACGTGGTCGGTCACCGTTCTCGTCACCAACACCTCGCCGGCCCGCGCCAGGTCACATGTCCGCCTCGCGATGGTCACTGCCAAACCTGCGATGTCCTCCCCACGTATTTCGACCTCTCCCGTGTGGATTCCGGCTCGGAGTTCCAAGCTGATGTTCCTTGCACCGGCCACGATCTCGTTTGCACACCGAATCGCTCTTCCGCTGGCTTCGAAAGTGGCCAGAAAGCCATCGCCCGTCGTCTTCACTTCATGTCCTCGATGGCGAGCGAGTGCGGACCGGACCATGGCATCGTGGTGGTCAGTCAGCTGGGACCACGTCCGTGGACCGACCCGCGCCTGGTGCTCGGTCGAGGCAACGATGTCGGTGAAGAGGACGGTCATGCCGAGCACATCGCCCTCCGTCCCGCTGCGGACACCGGTCAAGAACTCTTCAATCTCGTCGGCCAACGCGTCGATGTCGCCGGCGAAGAACAGGTGGTCGTCGCCCGGGAGAACGACGAGATGGGCATCTGGGATGTGTTCGGCGAGGTACTGTCCTGCACCCAGCCGGATGTAAGGGTTGTTTTCGCGATGCAAGACCAGCGTGGGACATGAAATCGAAGGCAGAAGGCCACGCAAGTCCGCTTCGAAGCCGGCGCGAACGATGTCAGCGAATTGACTGGGGCTGCCGCCGAAGCGCCCAGCACGCGCGTACCAAGCTCGGAACTGTTCGTCAGCGCTTCGGCTGGGCGCGACGAAGTTCACGGCTGCGCTCGTGCCCCAGCCGTCCTTGACGGTAGCCACGAACTTGTCGATGGCCTCCGGTGGAACACCCCAGGGGTAGTCGTTCTCCCTTACGTAATGCGCATAGCTATTGACGAGAATCAGGGCGCTCACCCGCTCTGGATGGGTGGCCGAGAAGTGGATCTGACCCATGCCTGGGTCCGCGCCCGCCAGCGCGGGTCGCTCGAATCCCACTGCGTCCAGGACGGCCAACAGGTCAGCGTCGGAGACGTCGCCCACCAAGGACGCTCGTGGGTCACCCTCCGACGCGCCCATGCCCCGAGCGTCGAACCAGACCGCGTAACTGAAGGTCTCCAGCCGCCTTCTCAGACGGAGAAATCCCGGATCGTCGGACAGGAGATCGATCGGAATGGGGGCGGGCACGAAAACGAGTTCGTGTGGCCCGTCCCCGCTCAGCTGGTAGGCGAGGTTGACCCCGTCAACCGAGCGTGTGTAGTGGGTCTCAGGGGTGCCAGTCACAAGAGAAGCCTCTCACCGCGCCGATCCCGAGACACAGGCTTGCCAACATGGCAACGGCAAGGCGGCGGCCTTCAGCGTGTCCTCCATCGGTGGGCTGCCGTCGCCCAAACTCATGAGGTCCGGTCGGGCCCTCGGAGTGGTTGGGGCGGCTTCAGAGAAGCCACCACTCAATCGCGGTGGGGAGCGCCATCGACCGGTCCAAGGGGTGTTCGGCGCAGTGGGTTGCCTGGAAAAGATGTGGGCAGCGGCGGCCGGGTCGAGAGGTTCTTGTCACGGGTAGTCGTCGTCGATCTTCAGCGTCCGCTCCTCCCGATCCGCCCAGCGGATCAGGTCGTCGAGCCTCCACAACTGACGCTCGCGTCCAGTCGGTGACCTCCGGCCGTGAGCGCAGCCAAGGCCTCATCGACCTTCACCCTGCCGTCCCGGATCTGTCCGAACATGGCGCGCACCACCGCCTCGGTCATGTCGTCGATAGGCGCGACGAGTTCGACCGGATTGGGGAAGCCCTTGCGCGCACAGAGCATCGACGCTCGCTGTCTCGATCGGCCGAGCATTTCGGCGATTTCCAAGACGCCGACCAGGCGTGGGGCGACCACTTGCTGAGACTAGATGTTGGCGGTTCCTATTGACACTGGGGTTGACACTGTCTACCCCCCATCGCTACACTCAGGACGCTCACAGTGAAAAGGGGGACCCGGTAGTCGGGTCGGCGGGGATTTTGCCCAGGGAGACCCGCCGACCCGCAGCCGGGCCACCCGAGCACCGAGCAGGAACGCCCTGGCCATCGCTGACGGCTATCACCGAGTCTGGCTCCAGTACCGCTGAAACTCACTCGGGGACGCACCTCTGCGTATTTCATGCGAGCTTCGACAGAAAGACGCCTCCAGGCTGGGAACTCAATGACGGGCCTTCGCATCGCCTTGACCACCAAACATGAGGCCCCGGAGCCTCGGTGTCTCACTCCGCACAGTGCGCAACTCTGCTCCGGTTCCGGGCGCGGGTAGCCAGCGTCAAAAGGAAAAGAGAGACACCTCCTCAATCCTTCATCTCGACCGTGAGTGTGCGGAACTCCTCGCTGCCGACGTTCTCGAGAGAGTGCGGCGTGAGCGGTGCGCCCCAAACGGCGGTGCCCACTATCGGCGTGGACTTCGACACCCTGGTATCTGCGAGCACGTTCCCGTCGGGATCACGGCGGACGAAATCGCTGGTCGCAATGATATAGAGGACCCCTCCCCATCGGTGGGTGTGCACGGGCACGGTCTCTCCAGGTGGAACACGTCCGTCGAGAACTCGGACCCGATTGTCCTCGAAGAGGACCGTGTGGAACCCAGGAGCAGCGATCATGGCGTCGAGGTCATCGGGCCATGGCCAGGCGGTTTGACCGATGGTCAATGGGATCGAGCTTTTCCGATTGCCACCATCTCGACGATACTCTCATGGTCTTTCGCCATACTCGGTTGAACGGTTCCGGGAAGGCGATCGTTGATGCCCGTGTTCTCGGCACCAACTCCGGCACGCCAGCTCGCGGGCCCTTAGGGCACCCAGGCGGGCCAGTCGGCGGTCGATCCATTCTGGGTGGGGGACCGCGCCGACCGGTCAAAGGTCGATGTTCGAATCTCGGCCGGGTCGTCGGTACCGAGCGACAGGCCTTTCCTGTCAACGATGGCTGCGGAGGCGTCGCAGAAGGATGCTCGAGTGGCGACCCGGAGATCGCGGGGTGTCGCAGGCGGGCGAAGTACGGGCCCTCAAGCCTTGGTTGCCACCCCTTCGAAGGTATAACCAAAGATCTTCGGCTCCCCGCTCATGTAGTAGGTCCGCACACTGTCGATGCGGAACCCGGCCCGCTCGACGAGTCCTGAGATGTCCCTCGTGACATGGCAGCCACCGGCCACGCGCTTCCACGCCGGTTCGACCCGCGACTGCCAGCGGGCAACATCCGGGTCGGGACCTCGACCGTGCTCGACGAAATGGAATGTGCCACTCGGTTTCAGGACTCGACGGATCTCTGCCAGCGCTGCGTCGACGTCAGGGATCGTGCACAAGGTCCAGGTGGACAGTGCGGCGTCGAACTCACCCGAAGGAAGGTCCAGTTTTTCCCCCGTGAGGCCTGCGAGCTCAACCTTGACCGACGTCGCAGTGATCCGTGGCTGGGCAATTCGCATGCACAAAGCGGAGGGTTCGACAGCGGCGATTCGCTGAATGCCGTCGGGATAGTAAGGAGCGTTCAGCCCCGTCCCAAAGCCGACCTCGACGACGTCGCCCGAGAGCGCCGAACACACACGACTTCGAACCTCGCGCAGGTCCTTGCGGTCCATGACCTTGTTCTGCATCCGGGGGAGTAGATGATCCCGATATACGCCCACAATCGAAGCTCCTCGAGCAGCCAGTTGAGTGAAACGAACCATATGGCGCTTTGCTGTCCAAAACAATTGGATGTCGACTTTCCTTGATATTCGATCTGACTTGAACAAACTCGGCCTCGATCGTCGTCGGAGCCGACCTGGACTGCGGTCGTAGTGCCTCGCGCCTCGCAGACTCGATCCCAAATGCTTTCGAGTCATGGATTCGTCTGTTGCCTCAGTCTGCTGTCGACGAGGGCATCCCATCTGTATCGACAGCGTCGACCCGCATGCTCTCACTGGTTCGGTGGCCCCAAACGAACGACTCTTGGGACGCATCGCTCCAGCGACGTGCGGAGACGGCAGAATGGGCAACGTGCAGTTCGAAGCCGCTGCCGACGAGCTCTACGGTCTCGATCCATCCAAGTTCACCCAAGCTCGCGATGCATTTGTGGCTGCCGCTCGAAAGGACGGCGACCGGGAGACGGCGGACGCGCTGAAGCTGCTTCGCCGGCCGTCTATGGGAGCATGGTTGGCCAACCGCATCGTGCGCGAACGGCCCTATGACGTCGATCGCCTCCTTGGGCTGGGTGCAGAACTCCGTGATGCGCAAAGCCGACTCGACGGCGAAGCGATGCGCCGTCTCGGGAGGGACGGTCGCGACACCGTCGAAGCGTTGGTTCGTGATGCCGCGATCACCGCAGGGGACCGCAGGGAAGTGTCCGAGGCCGCCCTCGAAGACCTTGAGGCGACGTTGGACGCCGCGTTGGGAGATCCCACCGCCGCGGAGACGTTGCGCGCCGGAAGGTTGACGAGCGGCCTGCGCTACTCGGGACTGGGCCTTGCCGGGGACATGACGGCCGCTTCTCGTGGGAGCCCCGCTGGTGGAGACTCACGTCCGATCCGACCCGCCAGGGACCTGGAAATGAAGAAGGCCCGGGACGATCTCGACCGCGTGCGGGCGCAGCTGAAAGACGCCGAGACAGCCGTCGCGGCGGCAGAGGTGACGCTCAACGAACGGAGGGAAGTCGCCGAACGAGCTGCGCGACGGGTGCGAGATGCCGAAAAGGCGATCCGGAGTGCAGAGAAGAGAACAGCGTCGCGCGCCGGCAGAAAGAATTAATCGCCCCCCCAGGCTGCGTTGTGCGGACGTTGCGACTTGGTCCGAACGGCTCTATTGAACTCCGGCGCTGCCGAGCAGAATCCCTGAACAGGGTGGATTCGGCAACGCTGGCGACGACGAACCACCTTGTTGGTGCGAATGAGCAGGGAACCGACGGCAGACCAGTGGCGGGACGGGGCAATGAGCATGCTGCAGCGCGTGACGACGGCAGAGCAGCGGTTCTCGGCTGCTCTGCATCTCAACGAGGTCACCACGCTCGCTGCCGCCGACGAGCTCGAGGCGGCCACGAGGGACGCACGGGTCTGGGTCAAAGCGAATCCCTGCCCTGATCTGAAACTCGGCACGCATGTCTCCTGGATGCTCAACACCTGTGCGGAGGTCGCGCTCTCGACCCAACGAGCGATCGTCGATCCGCATGTGGATGCCGAAGCTGTCATGGATCGCATCAGCACCTTGCTGGCCGTTATCGACTTCCACTCGCAGACCCTCGACGCCTGGTAGTCGCGATCACATCGGCTGCCTATGTCACCGGGACTCGCAATGAGGCATCCGCGGACGTGTCACAGCGTGGTGTCATGCTCGGCGGCGTGGAGATGTGGACCCGCGGCGAGGTGCTCGGCTTCGATCTCGAGACGACCGGTGTCGACCGCTTCAACGACGTGCCCGTCTCGTACTCGTTGGTCTCGGTGGTCGACGGTGTCGTGCGGACAAGCTGGTCCGGCCTGATTGATCCGGGTCGAGAGATCCCGCCGGAGGCCACAGCCGTCCATGGCATCACCACCGAACGTGCACGGTGCGAAGGTATGCCCTTGTCCCTGGCTGTCGATCTCCTGTGCGATGCCGTGGTGGCGGCGAGCACGCGGGGAGTGCCGCTGGGGGGGATGAAGTTGGACTACGACCTGACGCTGCTGGACACGCAGGCCAAGGCGTTCGGAGCTGGCGGCCTTGTCGAGCGGGGATGGGTTGGGCCCGTGCTTGACGCCGTCGTTCTAGACCGCCATTTCGACCCAGACCGACCAGGGCACCGAACCTTGGTCGACCTCTGTGCGCACTACGGCATCGAGATCGTTCGGGCGCACGATGCCACTGCTGATGCCATCGCATCGGTCGCGGTGCTTTTCGCTCTGGCGCTTCGTTGGGACGAGCTGAGGGAAGGCGATCCTGCAGTGCTGCACCGCTCTCAGATCGACTGGCATCGCGAATGGACGGAGCGACATGACGAATGGCGGATCTCGAACGAAATGGTCCCGACTGACCCGCGCGACTACGTCTGGCCGGTCGCCCCGGTCGCACTGTCCCGCGTCGCCTGAGGCGCGACGCTCAGGACTTGAGAAGGTCCCAGACCATGTTCACGCCCTCGTTCTCCGCGAGGACCACCTTGGCCGGATGCTTCTTGTCGATGTGGCCGATGAGGCCGTTGTACACGGAATAACCGACGAGCTCCTGCAAGCGGCGGGGGAACGTTCGCACAAGCTCGGGAGGGACGCCGAGTTGCTGGTTCTCTTGCTGGCGGATGTATCCAGCGCAGTAGTTCATTGCGATCCCGACCCTGCGTTGATCGGTCTGATTCGCGCCGCCGCCGTGCCACAGGCTGCCGACCCACACGAGCACACTGCCCTTCGGCATCGCCGCCGCAAACGTGTCGTCGTACGGCTCGAGCGGGTTCGGCGGTTCGTCCCGTTTGTGGCTCCCAGGGATGAGTCGCGTGGCGCCGTTCTCCTCGGTGAAGTCGGTGATCGCCCACATGGTGTTGCAGATGATCGGGACGTGGGGCCGGGTCAACGGAATCAGTTGGTCGTCGGCATGGATGGGCTGCGCCTCCTCGCCCGGACCGATAGCGATCGAGGAAAGCGAAGAAATCAGGAGGCCCGGGTCGAGGACGCCCTCGACGACGGGGAGTACGTTCGGATGCACTGGGACCTTCTGGAATGTCGATCCATGAATCAACAGGTTGTACACCCGGGTGGTGCGCAGCCCCTCGAACAGATTGTCCGCCGGCACGATGCCGAGATCGTGTTCGAGCTTCAGTAACGCCTCGTCGATTTCGTCCAACAGATCCGGCTCGATGGCGTTGGGCAAGATTGTGTACCCGTCATCCGCGATGCGCTGGAGATGGGTTTTCAGATCCGGTCTCGTGTCGGTGATTGGTCGTCCCTCGTCAGGCGTCACGTCCCAATTCTAGGACTACTGACCTCACTCTCCCCCGGTGAAGGCGCAGAATTGCCCGGTGATAAGGTCTGGAGAACGGGCCGTTGGCGCAGTTGGTAGCGCACTTGCATGACGCGCAAGGGGTCAGAGGTTCGAGTCCTCTACGGCCCACCCCCCCCTGACTAGGCCTTATGCACTGACTATTCGCTGATCTGACTCACCGGATTGGCCTAGTGCAGCAGTTTGTGCAGCAACCTAGCTGATGACCGTCATCGGCAACGTCGCCTCGGAGCGGGTGGCGGGAAAGGCTGGTTTCGAGCTGACCGGAACGATCGATGAGTACGCCCCGCGTAGTGCGTTGATTCCCGGTTCCACCTACCAAGTGAGGCGTTGGGTACTCCGGTCCGGCTGACGACAAGCCTCAGATCCGGCGTTATGGGACGCCCACCGACTCGCTCCTAGGGTGGGTGGATTCCGTCTAGTGGAAATCAGTCGGGTCGTCGTTTCCGCCGTCTCGATCGCGTGGTCCGTGCGCTGCACCCGAGCGTGAGGCCGCGACGCTTCGGACCAGCAACTGATAGATCAGTTCGCCGCTAACCCTCGCGTTCGTAAGCGCCGAACAGTTGGCGTTCGCCTTGTAGCCCCTTGAGCTCGTAAAAGCCCCTATCGCGGAACACGAACCCGGAGTTTTCGGCAAGCGAGCAAGTAGTAGCTGAGAGCAGGATCTCATCCGCCTCGGCAACGCCAAGGATGCGCGCAGCTTCGTGCACGGCGATGCCGCGAACATCGTTCCCTACGAGCTCGACCTCTCCAACGTGGACACTGGCACGAATTTGCAAACCTTCAGCTGCGGCCGTTCGCCTGATCGCAACTGCGCAACGCAGTGCGGCCGCTGGTGCATCGAAGGTTGCGAGCAGACCATCTCCAGTCGTATTGACCTCCCGACCACGGTGACGTTCAAGCGCCGTCCGCGCCGACTCGTAGTGCGTCGATAGCAACTCACGCCAGGCCGCGTCGCCAAGCCGATGCGCAGTCTCGGTCGAATCGACAATATCGGTAAACAACAGGGTGGCCAGAGCCCGGTCGTGTGCCCCAATCAAGCTGAAACCTCCAAAGGCGGTCCTCAGACCCGACCACTCGATCTGAACGCACGGCTCATCACCGACGGTGTACCCGTCGTGGCCAGGCGGAATCTCGAAAGCGTCTAGGGGGCCGAACTGAATCGTGGTCCCGTCGCGCATCAGGATCTCGAATCGGCCTGACAACACAACGCCCACGTGACGTGCCTCGCACCAATCTCCGCCGACACGGGGACGGGCGTGTGTCGACCACCGCCAACCTGGTTCAAGCACGATGTGCCCGACGGTCACGTCGCCAAGTTCCGCCAGCTGGACGGTCATAAGTGGGAACTCGAGGCCCTCGCCAGGGCTCGTCAGACGTTTGGCACGAACCTCGGCCATGCACACATCCTCACCCGCCGCCATTCTCGCGGTCAACGCTCAGCGTGGCTGGACCTTGTTATCCCACGATCCATAACTGCCCACGATCCGGCGTTCTGGGATACCTCGAAAACGACGCCGACGCGGAGGAGGGGCCCAGCGGGCCCCTCCTCTCACGCCCCGTGCTTGCGGTGAGACTTCACATGCCGAGCGACATCCCGGCCACGTCGTTGACGCCGCCTTTCCCGAGGCTGCCGAAGAAGCCGGCGGTGCCGTAGTTGAAGACCCCGCCGTCCGAGGCGACGAACCAGTACCCGGTGCCGTCAGGGGTGGCCGTCATGCCCACG
>Ga0306920_100007758_pt1 | contig 14167 bp, 13 predicted proteins | sample flu12Cox44000170_FD_204666 | JGI IMG/M metagenome (GOLD analysis project Ga0306920, IMG submission 204666) | Lab enrichment of tropical soil microbial communities from Luquillo Experimental Forest, Puerto Rico - flux4day.12C.oxic.44.000.170 (v2)... | ecosystem: Environmental > Terrestrial >...
CAAACCGCCCCGCCTCTGCCGCCAGCACTCGTGCCATGGCTCCCAGTATCCCATGGCAATGGTGCCGACCGCAAATTTATGACACAGTAGTACTAGTGTTTTCGTCTTTGCGAACAAGGAAACGTCGGCTTGGGAAGCAATGTTGGGCGCACTGATAACGTCAGGTTGGGTCATTACAGCCTCGTGGCCTATCGACACAGAAATGGGAACGAGGCTGCGAGCCCGCAATTCCGCCGCACTTGCTTCCTCAGTCCATCTTGTATGCCGTCCACGCGAAACCTTTTCCCAAGGTAAGCGCGAGAATGTTGTTGGCGATTGGCGCGACGTTTTGCAGGAATTGCCCCGCCGCATTCACGAATGGATGCCACGTCTCTCAGACGAAGGAGTTGTTGGTGCGGACTCTATCTTTGCGTGCCTTGGCCCAGCTCTGGAAATTTTCTCTCGATATTCCCATGTGGAAAAGGCCAATGGCGAAGTCGTCACGCTTAAGGAATACCTAGAACAGGTCTGGGCCGCTGTTGCTAAGGAAGCCCTTACGATGATTTTTACGGGCGCGGACACAACTGGCTTCGAAGAAGATGCGCGCCTCACTGCCATGTGGCTTTGGACGGTGAACGCCGACGCCGCTGAAGCTATCAACGACGATGGCGGTGACGACGAAGAACGGGAGAACGGCGCCGAGGGTGGCAAGACGACCAACAACGACGGGTTCGTATTTGAATACGACACCGCCCGCAAAATCGCCCAGGGTCTTGGCGCACATCTGGAGGACTTGAGCAGTCTGGTAGAAGTGTCAGGCGAAAAGGCCAGATTACTTCCGGTAAGGGAGCGCGCCCGCCATCTGTTTGGCAAAGACGAGGGGCCAATCGCATCTGTTAAACGAAAGAAGGTTCCTCAACTGGACTTGTTCAAGGTCTTGGAACAAGTGGACGGGGAGGAAATTTCATTCGGTGAAACGATGGTCGAGCGCCAGGGCAAGACTGTTCTCGACCGCATTCATCAAAGCATGATTCTGTTTGCCGCCGGTCGCAGCGACGCTTTGAAAAGGTTTCTTGTCGAGGAAGGTGTTGGCCAAGACCAGCGCTTTTGGAGTCTAGCGCAGGCTCTTTCCGCTCTTTATCCGACGTGGACCACGGAAAAAAGATGGGTTGATGGCGTGCTGGCGCGTAAGAAGGGCCTCGGATTCTGATGTCGAGGGGACGAAGACTAAGGAAATGGGGGCGGAAAAATGGCGCTTAAACCTTGGTATAAGATCGTAACGCCGCGAGAGGATTTGAGGGATGATAAGCCTCTCGATGCTTCGGAATTCGCTGTGCATCTCGATCAGGTGCGGGACAAGCGCGCCCCTGACGTTTACCAGGTCCCCGCGCGTTTCTTTGAAAGAACCTTTCTTACCAAGAGCCTCTCTGGACTAGCGGTAGAGGTACTGCGTCGTCTCTCCGGCATGCAAACCGAGACCTCCGCAGTGTTCAACATGACCACACAGTTTGGTGGTGGGAAAACGCATTCCCTCTTGCTGCTCTATCACCTGGTGTCACATGGAGAATCCGCGCGCGATTGGCAGGGCGTTAGTCGACTGCGGGAGCTTGCCGGGGTTAAGGTGCTACCTCAGGCCAAGGTGGCCGTATTCGTCGGCACCGAATTTGACCCGATTAGTGGACGAGGAGGGGCTGATGGAACGCCTCTCCGTCAGACTCCTTGGGGTGAAATTGCATATCAGTTGGGCGGCAACGCAGCGCTGGCGGTGCTCAAGGAGCACGAGCAACAACGTATTGCCCCCGGAGGCGATGTCATCCGAAAGTTTCTTCCGCGAGAGAAGCCCGTCCTCATCCTGATGGACGAGCTGATGAATTTTGTCAGCCGAAGCCGCAAAAGCGGCATGGCTGCACAACTCTATAGTTTTCTCCACAACCTATCCGAAGAAGCACCGGCGCGGGACAACATGGTTGTGGCCGTGTCAATTCCGGCCTCGGAACTCGAAATGAGCGCCGAGGATTTCTCGGATTACGAGCGCTTAAAGAAACTTCTCGACCGCGTCGGCAAGGCTGTGATGATGTCAGCCGAGTCCGAAACATCTGAAATCATTCGCCGCCGACTCTTCGAATGGGACGAGAGTCAATTGACGCTGGATGGGCGGGTCATGCTGACGCGCGATGCGCTGGCAACCTGTAACGATTATGGAGATTGGGTCCGCGAACATCGCCAACAGATTCCTGATTGGTTTGCCATAGACTCCGCGCGCGAAGCCTTCGCCGCCACCTACCCATTTCACCCGACCGTCTTGTCGGTCTTCGAAAGGAAGTGGCAGGCATTGCCAAGGTTCCAGCAGACTCGCGGGATATTGCGGTTGCTGGCACTGTGGGTTGCGAAAACTTATCAGGCCGGATTCAAGGGCGCTAACCCCGATGCGTTGATCGGTCTTGGCACGGCACCGCTCGATGACCCCCAGTTTCGCGCGGCGCTTTTTGAACAGCTCGGCGAACACCGGTTAGAGGCCGCCGTAACGACGGATATCTGCGGTAAGAAGGACAGCCACGCCCTGCGTCTCGATAGCGAGGCGGTGGAGGCGATCCGGAAAGGACGCATTCACCGGAAGGTAGCCACGTCAATCTTTTTTGAGTCGAACGGAGGGATAGCGAAAGCTGACGCGTCCGCTCCAGAGATTCGGCTCGACGTGGCGGAGCCTGGGACCGACATTGGAAATGTTGAAACAGCTCTCGAGGCGCTGACCGACACTTGTTACTACTTGACCGTCGAACGCAATCGTTATCACTTCAGCTTCCGAGAAAATCTCAACAAGCGCTATTCGGACAGGCGTGCAAACATTAAGGCCGAGACCATCAATGATCGTGTTCGCGAAGAGATTATGAAGGTCTTTTCCGGTCAGTCGCCCATAGAACGGGTGTACTTTCCTGAGCGTAGCAACCAGGTTCCAGATCGCGCCGCCCTGGCGCTTGTTGTGTTATCCCCGGAGCAATCGCTGGAGGAAGAAACCAAGACGAAGACGCTCGTGGATTCGATACTCCGCGAAAGTGGAACTTCGGGGCGAACGTTCAAGAGCGCACTCATTTTCACCGTACCGCAGAACGCAGCTCAGATTAAGGAAGACGCGCGGCGTTTGCTCGCGTGGGAGGAAATTCAGATCGAGTTGCCAGAGATAAACGTCGATGATGCGCAGCGGAGTCAATTAATCGAGAGTGTCAAGAAGGCCCAACGCGATCTCAAAGAGACTGTCTGGCGAACATACAAGAATGTCATGTTGTTGGGCAAAGACAACCAGGTGCGCACAATCGATTTGGGGCTGGTGCACAGTAGTGCCTCTGAGTCGTTGATTCAGTTTATCGTGAATCAGCTACGTCAGATCGATGAGATTCAGAGTGGCATCAGTCCGAGCTTTCTAATGCGGAATTGGTCGCCCGCCTTTAAGGAATGGAGCACCCGTGCGGTCAGAGACGCTTTTTACGCCTCGCCCGTTTTTCCGCGCCTTTTGAACGCCGAGACTATTAAGCAAACGGTCGTGCGCGGAATACAGGATGGGCTCTTGGCTTATGTCGGAAAGGGCAGGGACGGAAGTTATGTTCCGTTCTTTTTCGAGCGCAGCGTCGATCCCTCCGAAGTAGAAATCTCGGATGAGACTTTCATTATCACGCGGGAAACCGCGCTTGCCTATCGTGAAGCACAAGTGAAGCCGGGGAGTTCGGAGGCCCCGGTCATCGACGGTAGTCATCCTCCGGGAACGTCAGGGTCTACAGAACCTACTTCTCCCACAACTCCGGCAACTGATTCATCAACGAAATCCAAACCTGCTACCGGTGGGCTGCACGCTCTTCGTTGGAGCGGAGAAGTCCCTTCCCAGAAATGGATGAACTTTTACACCCGCGTGCTTTCCAAATTCGCGACCGGTACCGGTCTGCGTGTGACGGTGAGAGTGGAAATTGCGCCCGAGGGCGGCGTGTCCGCGCAAAAGGTGGAAGAGACGCGGAGCGCTCTCAGAGAATTGGGACTGAACGATATGTTGGACAAGGACGAGTAGGATGCCCGACGGGGACGTCATGTCTGATCCTAACTCTGTGCGCGGGGCTGGGTTACCGTCGATCCGGGGACGAAAGTGAAATCGGCGTCAACGGCTGGCCTGTATATAGCCCGACATAAAGGACGTTATGTTCTCGTTCTATGTTAGCCTGCTTTCGTACCCCCGCCAGTCGTATATTTCTTTTGCGAACGGATTATGCTGAGTGAGCATCTGCCAGACGTACTTTAGGTCGCTCACCACACCAATTCTTAGCTCTCCTTCCACTTCCGAGTAGAACGTAACAAGTAGCATGACAACTTGCATGAAATGGTAGCCGCGCAGGTGCTCGAGTTTTGCCGTATCGTCTTTAGCAAGATCGCGGAGTGCTCCAACAGTGTGAATGAGACCAGGAAGGGTGCCGTGGGACACCTGGGAAAACTCACGGTAGAACCAGTCATTGAGATAGTTGAAGAAAGCTGCTGTCCGAAGGTGGTGGAGCTTTTCATCTGCTGCGGAGTAGGCCACCAGCGCGTTGTGCGAAGTTCCTCGGGTGGCTTCGCGATCAACTGTGCCATTTTGGTCAAATTCGTCTCCGCGTTGATCAAATATTCGGTCCAGTCTAGGTCTGAGCCGTAGTCCCGTCTTGCCCGGTCAATGTACTCGGCCAATTCCCTCCAGCCTGAACACACGTACCAATCTGCACGGGATGGCAAATCTTCGAACAAGAAAATGCAGGTGTAGAGCGCGTCTAGTATTGTCCTCGCAAGCGTCGGTACAACCAAAGCCATCTCTGGGCGAAGGCGCCAATCGTGAGATTTGTCCGAGCAAAGCAAGCGAATGGCTCCAAAGGTATTGCTTACCATGCTTGTCGTCCCCACAAGCACCAAAAAAGCGGGATCTGACGACGCCGTTCTGGATTTCGGCCACTCTCGTTCAAGTTTATTGGGAACGCTTTCAAGGAGTCGGTCAACCTGGTCTTTGATGAGTTTAAAATCAAGAACGTACTTTGGTCCGACCATAAGCGTTTATCCTCAATTTTCTGGGCCGTCATTGGAAACACGGGCGGGGGGCTGCCGGCTCGCTCTTAATCTGCGCAGCTCCCGGGAAGTAACGCGGAAAACATGGAGGCGAGTCGATCTCTAACAATCTGGCGAGGGGCTTGGTGCAGAGTAAGTAGGTTTGCTGACTCTATCCTGATTTCAAACGAACTCCGGGGGGAGTTATCGCAACCATATGACAGCCTGAACGTTAGGTGACTGTCAAAGGGCGGTTCCAGATCGAAGGTCACTGATACCGGCACGACGAGACCGCCTGGTGCAAGCCTAAATCCGCTTGGCGACATAAGCGTCATCACCATCCCTGCGACCGTCTGCCCCGTCCAGTCGCTCGCCTCTTGTTTTGCATAGATCCTCGTGGGTGCGCCTGGGGGAAAGAGTTGGTAGTTGAGGTAAACATCTCGCGCGATTCCCCTCCCTCTGTTGTGGATCATGAGTGCAGCCGTGAAACTGACTAGGTGGCCCGGCGAACCGGTGGTCGTCGGTTTCACCTGAGGCGGTTCGGCCATCCAATTATGAAAAAGCGAGGCCTGTGGTGTCCTCCCGAATAGGCCGGCCAGCACACCATGAGGGACAGGAGTAAAGTTAGAGCCCGACCGAAGGTAGTAGTTCGGTGAGCCGCCTTGAATACACTGGTGAGGCGCGAGATCGCTCTTCGGTATATGAGTGACGACGAATCCTTTGCCGGAATCAATCGCGTGATGAACGACACCAGGATGTGGTGCAATGGTGCAACCTGAGACAGCTCCTTCGAGCCAACTCACAAAACGCTTGGGGTTGTCGATTCCAGTCTTGTCGCCTGGAACATCGCCTAAGCTAGTCCGTTCTCTACAGTCGACGCCCCATACTATGACGCCTCCTTCCGAATTTCCGAATCCCGAAATTGCTCTCGCCAGGTTCCGGCGATCGTCGTCGTGAAGTCTGCGGCCCGAGCCGTTATCGGCGGAACGCTTAAAGTCGAGGAATAGCTCTTCAGACTGGCGATCTTGGATTAGTTGGTCGATCTCCGCTTCGCCTCGCTGCTTTAACCTGTCGAATAGATCTTCGGCTCGCCCCATATGCTTTTCTCTTCCGTCTGCCATTCGGGTTACAGGCCCGTCAGGCTTGAGGTTGTTCATCAGCGCCGTGGTCCGACCGACAATGTTTAGATCGAAATCTTCTCGACCTCGTCGAGTGAAATCTCCTCCGCTCTCCTGTCATAGAGCTTCGTCGTACGTGGTGACTCGTGGGCGGCGAGGTACTGCGCGTGTTCGAGCGTGCCGTTGTTCTTGAGGTACGCGGTGATGCCGGTCGCGCGGAAAGTGTGATTGCCGATCCTGGTCTTGATGCCGGCGTCGGCCGCGCGTCGCTGAATCATTCGGTAGGCGTCTTGCTGCCACATAGGATTGCGGGTGAGCTCGCCGGTCTTGCCCGCCGCCGTCCGAAATAGAGGCCCGTCGGGGTCGCCCGCGATACCGGCGGCGGCAATATATTCGTCGAGGTACTTTTCCAGATTGTGGTGGCAGGGAACCTCGTGCTCTTTGCCGCCTTTTTCGTGCAGGCGCACCCAGCCGCGCCGGCCTTGAACGAAGTAGTCGCGCACCTGCATCTCAAGCACGACGTTGATGCGGGCGAAGCTGTAAACCATCATCGCGATAAGCGCGCGGTCGCGCAGGCCGACGAGTGACGACTTCGGGGATTGCGCCTCGCCCTTGCGCCGCCCCCCCGTGTTCCTCATCACCGGAATGCTGTCGAACAGTTCGCGGGCTTCCTCGGCCGTAAGCACGGAAGTCTTGCCTTTTCTCACGACATATTTGGGACCGCGCACGGCGTGGGCCGGATTAACGTCGATGACGTGGCCGAGCACCAGCCAGTCAAACAGCATACGCAGCGCGGCCAGGTGCTGCTTGACAGTGGGCGGCGTGAACTCGCCCTGAAGCTGTTTGATGAATGCCGCGATGTGGGACGGCTCGACGGCGGCGAGTTGCTGGATGCCGCGCGTCTCGCACCATTGCGCGAAGCGCCGGGCGGCATTCATGTACGCCTTGCGGGTGTGGTCGTTGTTGATCTGGGTGGTGAAGAATTCGAGGACGCGCTTCGCGGCCTTCGGGTTCGGCGTGAAGAGCCGGACGGGAAACACGACCGGGGCAGGGGAGGGGACTAACTGGCCGCTCATGGTGTTGGCCAGGCGTCAAAACGGTTTAGCAGAAGCCGCGCGGTTAAAAGGACAATATGCAAACGGAAGATACTGTCTGCTTGATCCGATAAGCCAGGGTGGGCACCCTGCGGATGTAGGCGCTTCACCAGACCATTGATGAAGCCCAGCCCCTTGTCGTCCCACTCATTCAAATCTCGGCTGAGAAAGTCGATTGACGCCAGCTTGGCTCGATTGCCGTGTCCGCTGGAAGCCGTGACATTCAGTTTTCCAGCTATTTCATCGAGCAGCGCTTCAAAGAATGTTCGAAGCTGGCCGTTGGCTGAGGCCCAATTGCCATGGCCAAGGGCGTCGAACGCTTGATTGAGATGGCCCTCCGGCGTGGACAAACCGTGCTTCTTGAGCAGGCGAGTTATGTCATCCTCTGCGATGGGGAGCTCCGCGTCGGCTGGGAGCACTGGCCGCAGTACACCGTCCACCACGGTAAATCCGTCCATCTCCAAAAGGCGGAGGAGCTTTTCAACCCTCGGAGATAAAGATGGTTGGTGCCAAGGGGAGTTCTTTTCAATGGGCGGCAACAAAGAAACGGCCTTGTCAACGATCACATCACGAAGCAACTCACCACCCTCAAGCAACCGATCCGGTTTCTGGTCGACTAGACGCATGAGGTTGTTGAGGCGTTTCGACAGACTGATAGTCTCGTCGGCGACCTGGTCGGGATACTCGGGTCCTAACTGCAAAAGAAAACGGCTGAGCTTCGCCTGGGTCAGCTGCTCCAAAATTTCGAGGGCGGCGAGAACGGTTCGTCGCGAAAACCGGAATCCAGGCATGTAAAATGTGCCTCTGTTTTCGAGTGTTATAAAGGACGTTATCACACTCTATCTGCAACCTCAAGATTCATGGCGAATAAATGACGAAGATGATATTTTCGGCGTATGGCCGTCCGCACCTGCAAGGTCTCCTACGCGATCCCCAGGGTGTCGAGCACACGGTCGAAGTCAGCGCACAGAGCGTGTTCGAAGCCGTCGCCCAGGCCCTCCGCGTCTTCCGCGAGTATGAATGGTGTGATCTCGCGCTTGCCGCCAGCGTCCTGGTGCGCATCAGGCAGCCCGAAGTCGAGCATCGTGTACAGATACGAGATTTCTACAACTGGCTTGAAGCCGCCGGCAAAAGCCCGGCCGAGATGGCTTTGAAGAGCCGGCTGCGGGATATTCTTTCGAAGTGACCAGTGGCCGGTTGTTGATCGCAAACGCGGTTACAGCATGGTCATTCAAACCAGCAACGGCTGGAGCCACGATGCTGCGCTCGGTGCGAGCGGAGCAGGCTCGGCGGAGAAGCGCACGCTAAGCGTGGATTTGGTGCCAGAGGTCGTCGATCGGGGACAACGCGGTGAAGAGGATCCTGTCTGGATGATTGTCAATCAATGATTGCATTGATATCATTGATTCTAGGAGCGACCGTGTCCAGCATTACCATTCGCAATCTGGAAGAGAGTGTAAAGCGCAGGCTTCGTATGCGCGCCGCCCGGCACGGACGATCGATGGAGGAGGAGGCGCGCCATATCCTGCGCGCTGCCTTGGCGCAAAAAACAGAGCGACCGATGAACCTCTTCGAAGCGATTCGCAGACGCATAGCTTCTATGGGGGGGGTTGAATTGAATATCCCTGCGCGCGAACCCATGCGCGAACCACCACGCTTCGAAGAGTGATCATACTCGACACCAATGTTCTCTCAGAGATCCTGCGTCCCATACCATCGGATTCGGTAGGTCGCTGGATGCATGTGCAGCCTTCGACCAGTCTATTCACGACGACCATCTGCGAAGCCGAGATTTTTTATGGTCTCGCGTTAATGCCGGTCGGGCGACGCCGCACCCGATTGGAACTGGCGGTGGCCGCTATATTCGAAGAAGATTTCGCAGAGCGAATTTTACCCTTCGACAGCACAGCGGCGCGCGCGTTCGCAGCAATTGCCGCGCAACGGAGAGGCCTGGGTCGCCCCATCAGTCAGTTCGATGGCCAAATCGCGGCTATTACCCATTCGCGCGGGGCCACTCTCGCAACACGGAATGTTGCAGATTTCGTCGATTGCGGGATAAGGGTCGTCAGTCCGTGGGAAGAATAGAATACGCGCTAAAGTTTGCAAGCCGATAACATTTGAGCAGGATAGGGTGAGGCCAGCACGCTCGACACCTTTGTAGAATCCTGTTTGTGCATAATTGTGATTACGCTCGCTGAGTGAGATGCTTGCTCTGTTTCTCGGTGCCGGATTTTCCAAATGGGCTGCGAATCTGCCATTGGCGAGTGAACTTTTCGATTCCGCCATAGAGTCATACGGACCACGGGAGGAGCAGAGGCTTTCGCGGGTCAGGGATCTAAAGGGCGCATGGGACGCGCAGAATCCTGCGGGACCGGCAGAGCAGTTCATTGCCGAAGTAATGTTGTCTGGCGACACCTCTAACCAGGAAGATGTGGTCTGGTATGTCACCAGGCGTCTTTCCGATCCCTACATTTGGCAAGAATGGACATGGGGTAGGGTGAGGCGGCAAGTTCTTATGATTGATGAGAACAGGAAGTGGACCCGACCCGGAATCAAAGCCGCCGCCGATTTCATAAGTCGGTGCGGCCTGCAGCTCTCTGGTATTGTGACGCTGAACTACGATTTGATCGTCGAATACGCCCTTGGTTCTCGAGGGTTTAACTACGGCATTAGGGATGAAATCTTGCTAGGGCGAGGGCCGTACCCGGTGTCCACGTTGCGAAATCCAGTGCGACTGACGGGTCGAATTCCATTCGCCAAGCTTCACGGGAGTATATCGTGGGACCTGGTAGGCAAGTACACAGACGGTCGTAGAGGGCTTAGCGGTAAAGCACTCATTGTGCCGCCAACATCTGAAAAGTCGACACCATCCCAATTGGACAAGCATTGGGCTCTATCGTTAAGCGTGCTCGGCTGGTCGTCACGGTTACTTATCTTGGGCTCGGGTTTAATGAATACGACCAAGCGGTGCTCGCGCATCTAGCTACTGCAGGACAACGTTTGGTTGATATTGGAATTATCGACGTGTCTCCCCGGCAGGATTCTGCAACGCGTTTGTGGCCAAGTGCTCGGATCACCTCATTTCTTCCTCCACCGCTGGGCGACACTCAACTGCAAGCGTGGCTTTCAGCCGCCGCCTGACGGATCCACTGCTTGTTGGCTGCGACCTTGGCTATAGTTGGCCGTCGGTGCTCGACGACCCGCTGTTTCGCCCCAACTCTTTCGGCTTGGTTTTGTGACTGATAAATTCTGTTGAACTAAGCCGCTGCTGCTCCCGGCACCCTGAGCTAACGGGTCTGCCCTTTGGGAATGCTTTTGACGGGCTCACGTTGCGAAGAACGCTAAGGGCACGCGCATCAATCGCTGAAGAGCGAAATCACGCCAGCTTGGCCTGTATGCGCGGCTAAGAGAGAACCTCGCGCGATTTCGATGAGCTGCCATTAAGGTCGCACTGACAGCTCTATTCACCGATCGGTACGATGTCCCATGATGGCAGATGCCCTGCGTCAGGCATTCGCCTGATCGTTCGTTGCGATCACGTTGCGTCAGGCAGGCGTCTGAACCGGCTGCAAGCGGAGCACCTACTCCTTCAACATTCATCGATTGTGAATCAAAATCGTTACAGCAACTAGGCTTCGTTAGGACAACCGCCGCGCAAAACTTTCATCAGCAAGAATCTGGGTCAGCCGCCGAATCACGTCACGAGTGATTTCCACCTCCTGTTCGCCGAAGTTGCGCGTCAGCCGAGCCGCCCATTTAAGCTCTGCCGCCATCGTCTCGTCCATCATCTTCTTCCCTTTGGCCGTGAGCCGCGCGAGCTTGGCGCGTAGATGAGTCGGGTTCTCGACAAACTCGATCAGTTCCTGCTCCGCAAGCTCATCCGCCATCCGCTGCACCGCCTGTCGCGCGACTGGGCGTGCGCGGGCAATCTGAGCGACGCTTTGCGGACCTTGTTCCATCAAGCTGCGCATCAGGCTGACCTTGCCGGGAGTCTGGCCGATGCCGGCGAACAGCCGCTCGCCCGTCGCGTTGAGGCGGAAGAAGCTGAACAGGATTTCCCGGATTAGCAGGTCCATGGCGAGCGCGGTTGGCCGTTTCCCCTTATCGTTCATTTGACAGTGTTATACACATGTGACAGTCTCATTGTCATATGACAGTGCTAACCATTATGACACGGAATTGCCGCAGAGTCGATCACTACTCACTCCGGCGCGGCCGCTGCGCTGCTGCGATTGCCGTACTGGCGGCGATCGCAACCCTGACACTGTGGTCGCCCTACTTCGCCTGGGCCTGGGGAACGGACGACCAGGCGATGGCGGACGAAATCGTGGAAATGCTCGCGATCAAACCCGGCGCTACGGTGGCCGAAATCGGCGCTGGAGACGGTGCGATGGCCATGCGGGTCGCGAAGAAGCTCGGTCCGGGCGGCCGCGTCTTCGCTACGGAAATCGATCCCGCACTTATCGAACAAATCCGCGAGCGCGCCCGAATGGCCGACCTCAATAATGTCACTGTCGTGACAGCCACCCCTACCGACAGCGGGCTTCCGGCAAACTGCTGCGACGCCGCGTACATGATTGGCGTTTATCACCACATTACCGACCCCGCCCCGACGGATGCGAGCATCTTCCGTGCCTTGAAGCCGGGCGCGCGGCTTCTGATCAATGACTTTCCGCCGACGATTTGGCTCGCGCTCTTCAAAGTGAACGGCGTACCTGCCAATCGCGGCGGCCACGGCGTGCCCGACGATATCGTCATCAATGAAATCACCGCAGCCGGATTTCGCGAGATGAAGGAGACCCGCCCCTGGCATCCAGGACTTCTTATCCGCGACACTTACTGCCTCGTGTTTTCAAAGCCGGAAGATTCCAAGACTGCAGCGCATAAATAGGATTTCCTGCGCGACCTGCCCCGTCCCCTCCATGACCCTCGAATCCAACGGCCGACTCAGCCGGACAATCGGATGGCGAACCGCTGCCGCAGTCGTGATCGCTAACATGATTGGCACAGGAATATTCACGACCTCGGGTTTCATCGCACGTGACACTGGTTCTCCCTGGATTTTGCTCACCCTCTGGGTCGTGGGTGGACTCATCGCGCTCGCTGGAGCCCTGGCCTATGCGGAGTTGGGAGCCGCGATGCCGGAAGCCGGCGGCGAATACATCTTCCTCAGGGAAGCGTACGGTCCCGTCGTGGCTTATTTGAGTGGATGGACCTCGTTCTTCGCGGGATTCGGCGGTGCGATCGCCGCCGCGCTGCTGGCCTTCGCCGGTTACATCTCGAGCCTGTTCCCTGCGCTCGGCGAAATTGATGCCCGACTGCTTGCGATTACTACGTTGTGGATGCTCACTGCGGTTCACCTAGGGGGTGTGCGACTTAGCGGGAAGCTTCAAGGTTTGCTCGCCGCCGTCACCGTGATGATGATGGTCGCGTTCATCATTTCAGGTTTTGCATTTGGTCATGGGGCGGTTGCGCATTTTCGTTCTTCGGCTGCCCCCCAAGGCAGCATGGCAGTGTCTCTGATCTTTGTTCTGTACGCATATAGCGGATGGAATGCTGCGGCGTACCTCGGCGGCGAGATCGTCGAACCTGAACACGGGCTGCCACGCGCGCTGATCGTTGGGACCGCGTCCGTAGGCGGACTCTACGTTGCGCTCAACGCGCTGTATGTATGGGCCCTGCCGATATCAGAGATGAGCGGCGTAATGGCGATTGCGGAAAGAGCGGCGGTGAGCATGTTTGGACCGCGCGCTTCTAGAATCGTTGCTGCGCTCATCGCACTTGCGATCCTGTCATCGGCGAGTGCGATGGTGGTCGCTGGGCCGCGCGTATATTTTGCGATGGCGCGCGACGGCGTTTTTCCACGGGCTTTTGCTATCACGCAGGGCCGCTCGGGCCCTACTGCGGCTGTTATTCTGCAATCCGCATGGGCCAGCGTGCTGATTCTTGCGTTCGCCGTCTTCGAAAGGATTGTCGTTTATGCCGGCGTCGCGATCACGATTTTTTCCGCCGCCACGGTTGCAGCCGTCATCGTGATCAGAATGCAGCAACCCAGAGCAGCACGGCCTTTCATGATGCCAGGCTATCCATGGGCAGCTCTCGCCTACGTGGCGATCTGCGCCTGGATAATTACTTACGCTGCGCTCACACGTTTTGCAGAAACGATACTGGGGCTGGCAACTGTGCTCGGCGGGCTTCCGATCTACTGGCTCCTTTCCCTCGGTGCGAAGGACAGTCCCCAGAGTTCAGGAGGGTCGAGATTCCGATTGAGGGCACCGTCAGCAGCACGCCGACGGCTCCGCAGCAGATTACGCAGGATCATAGGTAGGAACTTCATCTAAGTCAGGCTGATGTGCTCGAGGTCGCCGTCGTTTGCGCGCGCTGCGGAGCGGAATCGGACCTGCTCGCATGCAGCCTAAGAGCGAGTGCAAATATCCAGCAGAAGTAGGCGACCAGTAGGAGGCGCTGAAAGAGACCGAGTAAGCCGTGCATGACGCCCAATTGGGCGAGCTTCAAGAGCACGATTCCAAAAATGATAATGAAACACACCGTCAGCGACCACTTGGCAAACGAGCTCCATGCGGGTTGGCTTCGCAATCGGCGATAGAACACAAAACAGCTCAGCGGCATGAGTGTGAAGGCGATTGCCCCAACGATGCCGTGCACCGCGCCGTGCCAAGTTGCCTCAGACGAGCCCATCACTACGCCACCGGGATCCGTCACGAACGGGCCTGACAGGATCAGACAAACACCGGTAATCCCGATCATCAATGGGCCTGTTCTCGAGCCCGGAACGTTGCGCAACTCTTCGCTGATGCCCCCGCTAAATATGACGAACAAAAGGCCCACCACGATGAACGTCGTAATTTGAATCCAACCGTGGGGAGTGCGCGAATGCTCGCTCACCGCAGTACTGAGCCAGTCGAA
>Ga0306920_100007760_pt1 | contig 14166 bp, 15 predicted proteins | sample flu12Cox44000170_FD_204666 | JGI IMG/M metagenome (GOLD analysis project Ga0306920, IMG submission 204666) | Lab enrichment of tropical soil microbial communities from Luquillo Experimental Forest, Puerto Rico - flux4day.12C.oxic.44.000.170 (v2)... | ecosystem: Environmental > Terrestrial >...
CACCGCGAGGCGCAGGTGCTTGCGCGCCGGGCGGACCTTGGCGCCGGGGAGCTCGCCAATCCGCCCGGAACGCAACGCCGCGCAGCAGCCGCGCACCGGGCACAGCAGACAGGACGGATCCTCCGGCCTGCAGATGACCGCGCCAAGCTCCATCAGCGCCTGGTTGAAGTCCCCCGGGCGCGGGCCTTCCACCAGCTGCGCCGCCTTGGCCCACAGCCGTGCCTCGCGCCGCGCATCCCCTGGCCGGCCCTCGATCCGGAAGAGGCGAGACAAAACGCGTGCCGCGTTCCCATCCACGGCCGCGACCGGTTGGTCGAACGCAATCGAAGCGACGGCCCCGGTGGTGTAGCGGCCAAATCCGGGAAGCTCGCGAAGCTTTTGCGGATCCGAGGGCAGGCGGCCCCCGTGCTCGCGAACTACGGCTTTGGCGGCGCGGTGGAGGTTTCGAGCCCTGGCGTAGTAGCCCAGACCGCGCCACAGCGAGAGCACCTCGGACAGCGGCGCCGCGGCGAGAGCCTCTGCGGTGGGAAACCGCTCGACAAAGCGCCGCCAGTAGGGGACGACGGTCGGCACCTGCGTCTGTTGCAGCATTACCTCGCTGATCCAAACGGCGTAGGGATCCCGCGAGCGGCGCCAGGGAAGGTCGCGCTTGTGCGCGTCGAACCAAGCCAACAAGGGCTCGCGGACCTGGGCGCGAGGGGCGGTCATGGCGGATCCGACTGTAGCGTAGGAGAATGGCTTTGGTGGAGCGGATCCTCACCAACGACTTTTCCTGGTCCAAGAGCAGGGACGACAAGTTCCGCGAGTGCCTCAGGGCCTACTATCTTCACTACTACGGCTCCTGGAGCGGCTGGGAGCCCGACGTTTCGGAGGACATCCGCCGCCTCTACATCCTCAAGAAGCTGAGCAACCGCTACAACTGGGCCGGCTCGGTGGTGCACGATGCCATCCGGCACTCGCTGCTCGCCATCCGCTTCGGCCGGGCGGTGGATCCGGGCCGCATCATCGAGCGGGCTCACCAGTTGATGCGGCAGGACTACGTCCATTCGTTGCACAAGAGCTACTGGAAGGAGCCGTACCGCCGTCGCTTTCGCGGCCTCGTCGAGCACGAATACACCGAACCGGTCGCCCGCGACGAGTGGAAGCAAAACTGGGAGAACGCCAAGGCCGCCCTGGGCTGGTTCTTTGCCTCGCGATGGGTACCTCTGGTGCGCTCGCTTCGACCGGAGCAGTGGCTGGAAATCGACTCCGCCGCCTTCGAGCGCTCCAACTTCACCTTGGAGGGCGTCAAGGTGTTCGCCGTCCCGGACTTCGCCTACTTGGGAGACGACGGCGCGCCGGTGGTGGTGGACTGGAAGACGGGTGCGGTCCGCGATGCGTACGAGGATCAAGTGCTCGGCTACGTCTTGTACATCGCCAACCGCTATGGGTTTGCAGCAGATTCCATCAAGGCCAGGCTGGTATTCTTAAACAGCGGCGTCGAGCACGCAGTCCGGGTGGATCCGCCTTCGCTCGAGGCGTTCCAAGCGCGGTTTCGACGCAGTGTGGAGGGGATGAGGCAGCTCACCTTAGACGCCTCCGCCAATTCGCCTCGCCGGGAAGAGGATTTCCCGATGACCGGCGATCTCGCGCTTTGCGCGCGATGCGTCTTTCGAGGACCTTGCGGAAGACAGGGCGGCGCGCTCGCGCCAGCGGCTTAACAGCGGGGCTGCAATTGTTGGTTTTCACCTTTTCCCTGGCGAGGAAAAGGTCTATGGCGCAGCGATTCGGCTTCGATGCAAATCAAGATTCTCTTCCATGACAGCTGCTTCGACGGCGCGGCCAGCGCGGCGGTCTTCTCGCGCTTTTACGCTGAGCGGATCCGCCCCGACGCAACCCAGAGCTATCAGGGGCTGTCCCACGGCGCCGGCGGCCAGCCCATCGACGAGGCGGTCTTTACCGGAGACGAGAACGCCATCGTCGACTTCCGCTACTCGCAGAGCGACCGGCTCACCTGGTGGTTCGATCACCATCGATCTGCCTTCCAGCAGCCCGGTGACGAGGAGCACTTCCGCAGAGACCAGAGCGGCAGGAAGTTCCACGATCCGACGCGCAAGAGCTGCACAAAATTTTTGGCCGAAATCGCCGCCCAACGGTTCGGCTTCGACCCTAAGCCGCTCTCCGAGCTCATCGAGTGGGCGGATATTATCGACGGAGCTCAATTCGCCAGCCCGCGCATGGCCGTGGAGCTGGCCGAGCCAGCGCTGCAGCTGATGACCGTGCTCGAGGCGAATCGCGATCCAAAGTACATCCCCCGCATCATCGGCGAGATGCAACAGACCTCGCTTTCGACGCTCGCCTCGCAGCCACACGTGCGCGGTCCGTTCGAGGAGTTGCGCAAAAAGCACCAGCACACCATCGAGCTGGTGCGCCAGAAAGCCACCCTGGATCGCGGCGTCGTCTTTTTCGATTTGGGGGACGAAGACCTCTCCACCGTCAACAAATTCATCTCCTACTACCTCTATCCCGAGGCGCAATACACGGTGTGGGTAGGGCGCAGCGGCCAGCGAATCAAAGTCTCCATCGGCTCCAACCCGTGGAATCAACGAGGCCGCCGGCACGATCTTGCCCGCATCGCGGAACGCTACGGAGGCGGCGGTCATCCGGTCGTCGCGGCGATCAGCTTTCCGGCAGGACAGCTGGAGCGAGCGCGGGCCGTAGCGGCCGAGATCGTCGCCGAGCTTCGCAGGTAGCCCTTAGGCACCGCGACGAGACTGTACTCCCGTGAACAGGGGGCTCGCTCGGCGAGTCGGCTCGAGAACACAGGCGCGGGTCTGCGTTGAGCTGCCGGTGAGAATGCTTATTCTTTCCGCCGAATGGCTTTTCCCACCGGCGAAACATCGACCGAGCTGGGCCTTGCCGAGATCGCCCGCCACCCGGCGGTCGGCGCGTTCCAATCCGCTGAGTGGACGATCGATCCATACACCGGCTGTGAGCTTGCCTGCGTCTGCTGTCCTGTCCGACTCGACGAGCTGGATTTTTCTGCCTGGCGCCGTTTCGAAGCGAGCGTGGGTGTGAATCTCAAGGCGGTCAAGGCGTTCATCCAAAAGGTGTCGCCGGAGGAGCTGCGCGGTTGCCGTGTGGTGCTGGGAAGGCGAACCGAGCCCTGGCAGCAGGCGGAGGAAAAGTTCCGGTTGACCCGCTCGCTTCTCGCCAAACTGGCCGCCGCCCGCGAGCTCGACTTGCGCGCCGATACGCGCTCGTCGCTCATTGCACGGGACGCCGAATTGCTGTCCCGCATCGCCGCGCGCGGGCGGGTGGTGGTCTCCTTCTCGATTGCCTGCGCCGATGACAGAATTACGCGCCTCGTCGAACCGAGCGCCCCCTCGGCGCTGCGCCGCCTGTCGGCGATGGAGGCGCTCGCGCGGGCGGGCCTTACCGTGGGCCTTTCGATCTCGCCCGTTCTTCCCGGGTTGGATCCTGATGAGCTAGGCCTGGAGCCCTTGCTCACCCGCGCGGCGAGCGCGGGCGCGCGCTTCGCCTCATTGCGCTGGATGGAGCTCGCTCCGGAGCAGCGCGAGCGTTTGTTGCGCCACGCCAGCACCGCATTTCCAGAGTCGGCCACGCGCATTCGGCGCGTTCTCGGCCGGCGGCCCGCCGATGCGAGGCTAAGAGCGGCGCGCGAATTGGATTTTCGGGCCCGCTGCCGCGCCCTCGGCTTGCTCGCCGAAGACGAGCTGGGAGCAAGCAATGGGGCCGCGCGCACTCCACCAACCCAGTTGCTGCTCTTCTCGCCGCCATCATTCCGCTGACGCCCCGAGCTTCGCCTGTAAGCTTAGGCTGACGGCGTTCTCGTCGTTTGTGGGCTTACATGCGTAGCCAAAAGTGCCGTAACATGCCCGCCCGATGCTGACCCGGTGGTTGTTGCCAGTGCTGCTGACGTTTTCCTTGGCCTGCCGCCGAGGCGCGGAGCCCGTGGGCAACGCGCCAGCCACCGAGGCGCCTCCCGCGCGCAAAGAGCTTCCTTCCGACGATTCGCTTGGCGCGGATCCCCGCCGCTCGCCCCACCAGGACAAGGCAACCGCGCTTGCCCAGTGCCGCTCGCGCGCCAATCCCCTCGCCGCGGCGCGAAGCTTCTACGATCGAGGAGAGTTCGAAGAGGCGCTCGCCTGCGCCGCCCAGGCCAGCGCGATGATGCCGGACGAGCCGCAAGCGCATTCGGAGCACGCCGCGGCGCTCGCCGCCCTCTCGATGTACGACGACGCTCAGGTGGCTTACGCACGTGCCCTTGCCTTGAATCCGCTGGAGGTGGACGCGCTTTTGGGCGCGGCCCACTTGTACGCGGTGAGCCTTCCCTCCAGCAGGCAGCGAGATGAGCTGGCAGCGGTGTACGCTGAAAAAGGGTTGTCGCTGCCCCAGGTGCGAGCCAACAAACACCTGCGCGCCCAGTTCGCCTTGATCTCCGCGATGGCCCTCAATGATCTGGGCCAAGCAAAGGACGCGCTGGAGCGCGCCAACTTGGTGCTCCAGTTGGAGCCCAGCGAGACCGAGGCGAGCTATGAGCGGGCCGTGGCGCTCTTTGAGCTGTGCCGCTTCGGCGAGGCGAAGGTCGCCTTCACCGCGCTGCTCAGCGACAAGGAGCACGGGCCGCACGCCCACCATCACCTGGGCCTGCTCCTCGAGCGAGAGCACCGCGGCGCGGCTGCGGAGCGGCATTTTACCTTGGCTCGAAAGCTGGCGCCCGACGAGTTCTGGCCGCCGCAGCTGCTTTCCGAGGAAGAATTCAGCGCCGAGGTCTCCAAGGCCGTCCACGAGCTTCCGGCTGACATGCAGCGAGATCTCCGCGGCATTCCGGTCTCGGTGGAAGATCTGCCGAGCTCCACCGACTTGACCAGCGGCGATCCGCCCCTTTCGCCGGCGATCCTCGGGTTGTTCCGTGGCCCTCCCTTGGGCGAGCCCTGCACGCCAGCCGCTCACCCGCCGTGCCGCTCGGTGGCTCTCTACCGAAAGAACCTCGCCCGCGTGGCGAGGACGCGCGAAGAGCTTCTCGAGCAGATTCGCCTAACCCTGCAGCACGAGGTTGGCCACCTTCGCGGCGAAGACGATCTCGAGCTTGCTGCCCGCGGGCTCGAGTAACTACCTGGCGCAGCGAAAACCCAAGTTGCTAAACCGCGCCGTCGGCCTCCAGGCATTTCGATTCGCGGTGCGGTTCTGCAAGGGGAGGGCGTTCCACGCTCCTCCGCGCGCAACCTTGAGCTGCCCCATCGCCGGGCCTTTTGGATCGCGCTGCGGGGCGCGGGCGTAATAAGCGGCGTCGTACCAGTCGGCGCACCACTCCCAGACGCCGCCGGCCATGTCGAGCACCCCGTAGGGAGAGGCGCCCAGGGGAAAGCTCCCGACGGCGGGCGCAGCGCGGACCGGGTGGCCGCGGACGCTGCAACGCCCCTCGAGCCATTCGTTTCCCCACGGATACAGCCGCCCGTCCGTACCACGCGCCGCCTTTTCCCACTCGGCCTCCGTGGGAAGCCGCTTGCCGGCGTAGGCGGCGTAAGCCTCGGCCTCGAAGAAGCTGATGCCGCAGACCGGCTGATTCGGCTCGGTCAGGTGCGCCCACTCTTCCTCTCCGAAAAACCGCGGGCGCACCCATCCTTGCGCCGTCCGCTCCTGCCAACCTTGCTCGCTCCAAAGCTCGTGCGCGAGGTAGCCGCCGGCTTCGATGAAGGCGGCGAACTCGCCGAACGTCACCGGCAGGGCGTCGATCTCGAAGGGCTTGAGAAATATGGACTGCTGCGGGTGCTCGTCGCCGAGCCCGACCCCTTCCGGCGAGCCGCGCCAAAAAGCTCCCTCGGGCAGGGTCACCATGCTGCTAGTTTCGAAAGCCCCTTTGAATCCAGGCTCTCGAGAATGCGGCGTACCTGCGTGCCGTCCTTGAGGCCGCGGCTTGAGACGGTAACGATGAATCGGTCCCCCACCAGGAGGTTGGCCTCGACCTTTTCTTCCGCGGCGTCAAAGCGCAAATAGCCCACCGAGGATGGCAGCGAGAGCGGCACGGCAACGTCCTTGGGCTGCTGCTTGGCGGCTTGAGCGGCGGCGGTGATGCCATCCGCCAGCTTGGCGACCGTCGTCGAGTCGATGATGCGGACAGCGATCTCCTCGTTTTCGCTGGCAAAAACGCGCTCCGCTTCGCTGACTTGGACATCGCCGTATCTGCCCGTCGACCCCTCGTCGCGCACCTTTTGAAAGCCGGGCACTGCCGCGGGGAGAAATGGCTGAAGTGCCTTGAAATACACCGACCTAGAGGGCGGAAAGTCGCTGCTCCATCCGCCGTCCGGCGCCCAATCCACCTCCGTAGGCCGCGAGCGCCGGCAGGCAGGGTCCCCGGCGGCGAGCAGCATCAGCAGTGCGGCGAGCGGATAGCAGCGGGCTGTACTTGACTTGGCCAGGGTCTGCCCCTAAATGACGGCGCCTTACTTGTAACCCAGCAGCTTGGGTCGAACTCCCCAACGGCCATGCCTCAACGAACCTACAGCGCCAAGCCCGCCGACATCCGCCGTCAGTGGCATGTGGTGGACGTCGCCGACAAGGTTTTGGGGCGCGCCGCCACGCAGATAGCCACGCTTCTTAAGGGCAAGCACAAGGCGATCTATACCCCCTCCATCGACACCGGGGATCACGTCATCGTCATCAACGCGGCGAAAGTGCGCGTCACCGGACGCAAGGAGACCGCCAAGCAATACTACCGGCACCCGCGCGCCGGTTTTCCGGGAGCGCTCAAGACGACGCGCTTGCAGACGCTGCGCAGCCGGCATCCCGAGGACATCGTCCTCAACGCGGTTCGCCGAATGCTGCCCAGAAACGCGCTCGGGCGGCAGATGATGACCAAGCTGAAAGTTTACCCGGGCGACAAGCATCCCCACGCCGCGCAACAGCCGCTCGTTCGGCAGCTTCAGGAGTAGCGACGGGCGATGGTCGGCGAGAGATAGAAGCGATGGCGAAACCAAACGAGAGTGGATTTTACGCGACCGGCCGCCGCAAGGAGGCGATCGCCCGCGTGTGGGTGAAGCCCGGCACCGGCGTGATGACCGTCAACGGCCGCGCGCTCGAGGACTACTTCGGACGCCAGACGTCGAAGATGGTGATCAACCAACCGCTCGAGGTGCTGGAGCAGGCCGGCAAAGTGGACATGACGGTGAATGTGCGCGGCGGAGGCTTGTCGGGGCAGGCGGGTGCCATCCGCCATGGGCTTGCCCGCGCGCTGTGTGTGTGGAATCCGGAGTTTCGCCCCGCGATGAAGAAGGCGGGATTTCTGACCCGCGACGCCCGCGTCGTGGAACGCAAGAAGTACGGACAGCCAGGAGCCCGGCGAAGGTTCCAGTTCTCCAAGCGGTAAAGCCTCCAAGCTCCCACAGTCGCAGCGCCCGCGGCCTGGGTGCTAGCATCCCGAGGGGCATGGAGCTCAACGAAATCCTGCAAATCGCCCTTCGGGGTGCTGCATCCGACATCCATCTCAAGGCCGGGCTGCCGCCGATGTTCCGGGTGAACGGCTCGCTCGTCCCGCTCAAGGACGGCAAACGCCTGCCCTCCGAAGAAGTGTCCCGGATGGCGTTCGGCATCATGTCCGACTTTCAGAAGGACAAGTTCAAGACGACCAACGAGGTGGACTTGGCGTACGGCGTTCCCGGCCTGGGGCGATTCCGGGTGAACGTCTTCCAGCAGCGAGGGACGATCGGCGCCGTGCTTCGGGTGATCCCCTTCAAGATTCTCACCGTTCGCGACCTTTTGCTGCCCACCGTCTTAGAGAGCATCGCGCTCGAGCAGCGCGGGCTCATCCTCGTCACCGGCACCACCGGCTCCGGCAAGTCCACCACCCTGGCCGCGATGATCGATCACATCAATGCCAACGACACCAACCACATCATGACGATCGAGGATCCGATCGAGTTCCTCATCCGCGACAAGCGATCGATCGTTAACCAGCGCGAGGTCGGAGTCGACACGATGTCCTTCAGCCAGGCGCTCAAGAGCGCTCTGCGCCAGGATCCCGACGTCATTCTGGTGGGCGAGATGCGCGACCTCGAGACGATCGAGACGGCGCTCACCGCCGCCGAGACCGGACATCTGGTGATGTCCACCTTGCACACCCTCGACGCCACCGAGACGATCAACCGGATCATCTCCGTTTTTCCGCCCTATCAGCAAAAGCAGATCCGGCTGCAGCTCGCCTCGGTTATCAAGGCGGTAATTAGCCAGCGGCTGGTGCCGCGCGAGGACGGCAAGGGCCGCATCGCCGCGGTGGAGATTTTGAAGGCCACCGCCCGCGTCCGCGAGCTGATTGAGGACAAAGATCGGACCAAGGAGATCCCCGACGCCATCGCCCAGGGCCATCAAACCTACGGCATGCAGACCTTCGACCAATCGCTGATGTGGCTGGTGAAGAGTGGCCTGGTCGGTTACGAAGAGGCGCGGCGGCAGGCGACCAACCCGGACGACTTCGCGTTGCGCTTCTCGGGGATCAGCGGCACCTCGGATTCCAAGTGGGATGACTTCGAGCACAAGCCGGGCGAGCAGCCGGTGCCGGGTAGCGCTGGTTTTGGGCAGCAAAACCAGCTTGCTGCGGCGGCCGCTCCGGCGGGCAAGCCGGGAGCCCCAAGAGAGACACCCGTCATCCAGCGGCCCGCGACCCTGCCGCCTGTTCCCACGCCCCTGAGCCGTCCCGCGGCCTCAGCGCCGAAGCCCGGTGCGGCGCCGAAGGGCCAAAACGACGGTCAGGAAGGCGAGTCGGATGACTTCCAGATCGAACGCTTCTGAGCCAGGGCGAGCGGCGATGCAGCTCGCCTTGCGCCTCTTATCCCTTCGCGCGCGAAGCCGCCGCGAGCTCAAGGTGGCGTTGGCACGCAAGGGCTTCGCCGAGCCACAGCAGGAAGCGGTGCTCGCTCGCTTAGGCGAGCTGGGGTACGTGGACGATGTCCGCTTTGCCCAAGATCGAGCCAGCGCCCTATTGCGCAGCGGCAGGCTGGGCCCGCGCGCCGTTTTGCAGCGCCTTTTCGCCCACGGCCTTTCCGAGGAGCAGGCCAAACTGGCGCTCTCGCATGCCGAGCGGGAGGTGGGAGTGGATCCGCTCGAGGCAGCGCGCTCGCTCCTTGAGCGTCGCGGCCTTGTCGGCCGACCGCTCGAGCCCAAACAGCGGGCCAAGGCTGCCCGGCTTTTGCGGGCGCGGGGATTTACCGACCTCACCGTCGAGGAGCTGCTCGGATCCGAAGCAGAGCTAGATTTGCCGCCTCGGGACGGATAGTTTGTGCGGCGTGTTTCGGATCAGATCGGCCGTTCTTTTGGCGGGAGCGCTGCTCGTCGGCGCCGGATGCGCGAGCGATAGCGCCTCCAGCTCGCCGGCCGAGCGAGACGTCGCCGGCGGCGAAAAAGGGGCCAAATCGCAGCGCCAGCAACACGGCAAGACGCCGCCCACCACCTCGCGCGCCGAGTTCGCCGCCGACGCGCAAGCCAACCTGGACAAGGGCAACGACGCCCTGCGCACCAAGAGCTACTTGGACGCCGAGAAGTACTTCGAGTACGTGAAGACGAAGTACCCCTATCTCGACGCTGCGAAGGAAGCGGAGATCCGGCTGGCCGATACCGACTTCGACCGGGAGAAATACACCGAGGCGCGCGACCGCTACACCAACTTCGTCAAGCTGCACCCGACCCATCCCAAGGTGGACTACGCGGCTTTTCGCGCTGCGCTGACGCACTACAAGGACATGCCCTCGGAGTTTTTCCTCTTGCCGCCGTCCAGGGAGAAGGATCAAGCCGAAGTGCGGGGGGCGAACAAGGCGCTCACCGACTTCGTGCGCAGCTATCCAAACTCTACCTACCTGACCGAAGCGAAGCGGATCCTCGACGACACCAAACACCGCCTGGCGGAGCACGAGCTGTACGTGGCGGATTTCTATGCCAAGCGCGGCAAGTGGCCGGCGGTTGCCCAGCGCCTGGAGACGGTGGTGCAGAAGTACAGCGGGCTCGGTTACGACGAGACGGTGCTCTTCCGGCTGCACGACGTTTACGGCAAGCTGAAGGACAAGAGCCGCGCGGAGGACGCGTTACGAAGGATCATCAGCCGCTTCCCGGACACGCCGGCAGCTTCCCGGGCGCAGCAGTTGTTGGGCTCTTAGGCCGCCGGGCGCGAGCGGCCGTTGCCTTTGCTGCGCTCGTTTTCCTCTTGGCCGCGGTGCTCGTCTACGCGCCGAGCATTCTCGACGCTGCCGCCGGACCCGACGCCGCCCTGCAATCGATTCTGCAGGGCGCGGAGAGCAGTGGCCTGTCGATCGACGTGCCTGGATCGCCCGTGCCGCTGCGCTCTCGCCGCCTGCATTTCGATCGGGTGAGCACGCATCTCGAGGAGGTGGGACAGACGGCGCTGGCGCGCTCCACCTTGGACTTCGAGGGGCAGCTGGGCTCGATCGAAGTAAGCTCACTGGGCGTCGAGCGAACCGAGTTTGAGCGACAAGGAAACGGATGGCAGCCGCGCGACTGCCTGGCCCCCCGGCTCGCTGCGGTGGTGGGCGCGCTGCAGGCCCGGCGCCGGGCACTGGAGAAGGCCGATGCCGAGGCGCTTGGCCATCTCGCAGTCTCAGCAGAGGTAGGGCGCTCTGCCCGCGAAGGCGACCTTTTGCGCCGCATTGCCTCGGGGCAGTCTTATCGCCCCTCCGCCTGGTACATCCGCCTGGAGCGCGACACCGCGCTCGTCACCGAATGGTACGAGATCGCGGCGGACGAGCACGCGTCCGAGACCGCAAAGACGCGCCTGACCCTCACCTGGCAGGGCTCACAATTCCTCTTTTCCGGGAGCCTCCTGTAGGCTAGTCGCCGGTGGAAATACCGTGGATGACGAAGTCAAACAGCTGATGGCGCTGGGGCGCGGCTGTTTCGTCAAGCGCCAGTACGCGCAGGCCGAGCGGTACCTCGAGCAGGTTCTCGAGCGCACTCAGTCGTTCGCTGACGCTTACAACATGCTCGGCGTCATCTACCACGATCAGGGTCGCCTCGAGCGCTCCGAGGAGTCGTTTCGCACCGCCCTTCGCCTCAATCCTGCTTACACCGAGGCTGCGTTAAACCTCGCCGTGGCGTGCAATGACTTGGGCAAGTACGAGGAGGCCAAAGAGGCGTACCAGGCGGCGCTCTCGGGAGCCAACGGCGCTGCAGGCGGTCTTGACCGCTTCGCGCAGGGGAAGATCGCCAACATGCACGCCGAGATCGCCGACGTCTACGCCTCGTGCGGCCGCTGGGCGGAGGCGATCGGCGAATATCGCCGGGCGCTCGAGCTTGGCCCCTCGTTCGTCGACATCCGACTCAAGCTCGCCGACGCGCTTCGGGAGGGCGGCGATCTGCCCAGGGCGATTGCGGAGTTGGCGCGGCTCGTCGAGGAACACCCCCAGTACGAGCCAGCCCAGGTCCGCTACGGCCAGTTCCTTTACCTTGCCGGCCGTAAGGCCGAGGCGATCGAGATCTGGGAAGCCATCTCGGAGCGCAACCCGGAGAACAAGAGCGCAAGCATCTTCTTGAAAGTCGAGGGCCAACACCCGTGAGCACCGCCTCCGTTGCCGCGAGCAAGGCCTACGCGCTCAAATTCATCTCCGGCAAATACCAGGGGGGCGAGTATCCGCTGAAGGTGGACGGGCAGGTGATCATCGGTCGCTCGAGCGATCTCGACATGGTGCTGGTCGAGGACATGGTTTCCCGAAAGCACGCGAAGATCACCTTGAGTGGCTCGAAGATCCTCATCGAGGACTTGGGCTCGACGAACGGGACCTTCGTCAACGGCGAGAAGGTGAAACAGGCGCGGCTCAAGGAGGGCGACCGCATCCTGATCGGCACCTCGATTCTCAAGCTCATCCAGCGCGCGGGCCATGCCGGCGATCTGGACGAGCGCCAGGCGAAGCAAAGGCTGGAGGAGGCCGCGGCGGCGCACGCCGCGAAGTCAGCCAAAAGCTCTTCGATGGCCGGCAAAATCGAGGAGGTGCCGCTGCCCGACCTACTGCAACTGCTCAACACCTCGAAGAAGAACGGCGTCTTGGTGGTGAAGAACGTCGAGGAGGGGAAGATCTACCTGCGCCAGGGGCGCGCCTACTACGCGGTGATCGACGACAACCACAGCTTGGGCCCGCGGAAGAGCTTCAATCGGATGGTTACCTGGGAGGCCGGCGACTTCGAGCTGCGCCCTTCGGAGCAGCAGCAGTTCATGGTCGAGCTGGAGGGGCCGACCGAAGTCTTGCTGATGGAAGGGATGCGGCAGCTCGACGAGCTCAGGCGAATCCAAAGCGAGCTGCCGCCGCTCAACTCCGTTCTCATGCTGTCGATGCCGATGACGAGCGCGTTGCGGGACCTCTCCGCGGAGGAGCTGGATGTTCTTCAGCTGGCACACAACTACGGCAGCTTGAAAGGAGTCCTCGACCACTCCGAGAAGGACGACGTTGCCGCGGCAGAGGTCGTTTTAAAGCTGCTCAAGCACGACTACGTGCGGTCGGGCTGACCTTCGCCTACACGGCGCAATCCGCGGAAATGGTCGCGTCTGGGGAGCCGCGGGGCTATCCAATCAGGCCATGAACGACGCTCCTCAACAGTCGGCGACGCAGCTGCCCAGGCTCACCGAGCTTAGCCACTGCGCGGGTTGAGCCGGGAAGATCCGCGCTGCGGACTTGGTGCAGGTCCTGCACCACCTGGCTCCAATGAAGGATCCACGCGCGCTGGTGGGCTTTGGCACCAGCGACGATGCCGCGGTCTATCGGCTGACGCCGTCGCTTGCCGTGGTGGAGACCGCTGACTTCTTTCCACCAGTGGTGGACGATCCGTTTCAATTCGGTGCCATCGCTGCGGCGAACGCGCTCTCCGATATCTGGGCGATGGGAGCGAAGCCGCTGTTCGCGCTAAACTTGGTCGGCTTTCCGCAGAACTTGCCGCTGTCGGTGCTCTCGGAGATTCTCGCCGGCGGTCGAAGCAAAGCGGCGGAGGCGGGAATTCCCATCCTCGGGGGACACTCCCTTCAGGATCCGGAGCCCAAGTACGGCATGGCGGTCACCGGCATCGTTCATCCCAAGAAGATCTTGCGAAACGTTGGCGCCAAGCCGGGCGACGTGCTCGTGCTCACCAAGCCGCTGGGCTCGGGGATCGCCACCACAGCGATCAAACGCGGCGCTGCTTCGAAGGAGCTGACTGCCCGAGTCACCGAGCTGATGGCCCAGCTGAACAAGCGGGCCGGGCAGGTTTTCGCATCAGGCAAATTCAAGGTGAACGCGCTGACCGACGTCACTGGCTTCGGGTTGCTGGGACACCTCCTGGAGATGATGTCCGGCTCGAAGGCTCGGGCGGAGATCTCGTTCGCTGCGATTCCGGTGCTGGAGGGCATCCTCGAGCTCGCCGAGAAGGAGATCGTGCCCGGGGGCTCGAAGGCGAACCTCGATTACGTGCGGGACACGGTCCACTTCGCCGAAGGCCTCCCGCAACCTGCCCGCTGGGTGCTCGCCGATGCGCAGACCAATGGCGGCCTGTTGGCTTCGGTGCCCTCAAAGGACGCGCCCAAGGCCTTGCGGCTGCTCGCGCGCGCTGGCGTCACGGCGTCGGCAATTGGGGAAGTCAAGCGGGGGCCGGCAGCGATCGACGTGCGAAGCTGACGCCGCTCCGGCAGTTCCACTCCAGCGCGCACGCAATGCCTGCTCAGCGGGCACGGAATAGTACCGAGCGACGACAGTGCCGATCACCCAAGTGAGGAACAAGGCCGGTACGTACCAGAGATATGCATGTCGCAAGCCCGCGCCGAGCGCGTTGTGCAGTCTCACGACGGCGAGGACCGCGAACATGTGCGTTAGGTAGCACTCGTAGCTCAGGCGTCCGAACGATTGCAGCCACCCGGTTCCCCAGAGTCGACGCGGACCGCGCCAGTGGCTCGCGGCGACAAGGCTCGCCGCGGAGCTCGTGAGCACGAGCATGGTGCCATTCCCAAGAACGCGCCAGAGGACGTCTTCAGCGCCAAGCACAGCGGCGATTCCGAGGACCCCGGCGGCTCCGAGAAACGTCGAGACAGCAGGATGCGGTCGGGGACGCTTCCGGACGAAGATGGCGCAAAGTACGCCAGCAGCAATGGCGGCCATGCCGGGTAGGTACGCCTTCTCCTGCCAGATCTCGTTTCCGGCCAGCGCC
>Ga0306920_100007761_pt1 | contig 14165 bp, 10 predicted proteins | sample flu12Cox44000170_FD_204666 | JGI IMG/M metagenome (GOLD analysis project Ga0306920, IMG submission 204666) | Lab enrichment of tropical soil microbial communities from Luquillo Experimental Forest, Puerto Rico - flux4day.12C.oxic.44.000.170 (v2)... | ecosystem: Environmental > Terrestrial >...
GCCGCTTCTCCAGATCGGTGACCCAGGACAGGAACGGCTCCGTCAGCGCCTCGATCGTGTAGCGATGGCGCCCGGTTGCCTCGAGCGTGAACGTGCCCGCCCAGCGGTCGTTGTCGACGTGGCGCAACGGCGCCTCGCGCCCCGTCCGGTCGCCGCCGCGGCGGTAGCGGAGGAACGCCACCAGCACGTCGTGGCCGTCCTTGAAGATGTCGGCCGAGACCTCGAGCACCGCGCCGACCTCCCGCTTGATGGGATAGCGGCCGCCATCCACGGCGGGCTCGATGCCCTCGATGACGACGGTGCGTCGGGGGGCTTCGATCGAGCGAGCGCTCACGGCCATATCATGCCGCCAGGCTGAAGCCGAGCGCGTTCGCGAGCGGCAGGAGCTCGCCTCGAGCGTCCGGCCGTTCGGTCCAGATCTCGAAGAATCGATTCTGCGCCGCCCAGTGGCCGTACCGGATGCCGAGCCGCCGCGCGCCCTCGATGAGGGCGGTGGCCTGTGCGACGCGATCGCGCGTCGGCGACTCGGCCACCAGCTCGAGCACGCGGGCCACCGCGCTCTGCATGACGAAGCGCTGGGATATCAGGTCGAGGGTCAGGCCGAGGGCCTTCGCCTCGTCGACGATGGCGACGACGCGCTCGGGGATGGCGGTGAGATCCGGAACCGACAGCAGCTCGAGGCTCACCTGCTGCTCGAGCACGTGGCGCGCGATGATCGCGAGCGCCTCGGGGATCGGCGCGTCGGCCTCGCGCAGGTAGTGGACGAGCTTGCGGTTCTCCTCCCAGATCTTCCGGTACGTCTCCTCGTGGCGCTCGAGGGTCGCCCGGATGACGTTGGCCAGCACGCGGCGGCGCTCGTCGAGAAAGAGATGGCTCAACGACGAGAGCCCGCCGGGGAAATACTCGTCGAGCCCGCGAACCAGATCGGCGACGCTCTGCCGCGCACAGCGCGCGAGCAGGTCGGCCTTCAGCGCGTCGTAGGTCGCCTGGTCGTCCCAGGCGCGCACGCCGCACGAGAAGTCGTGGCCGCCGAAGTGGGCCAGCGCGTGCATCATCTCGCGCGTCTCGCCCGTCAGCTCCGAGTTCACCCGCACGTGCGCGACGGCGAGCGTCGTGCCGTCGGAAGTCTCTCGTGCCTGGTCGAGCCGCTCGACCCGGTAGGCGTAGACGCGCGCATCCGCGGGGTATTCGGCGAGGAGCCCGGTGATCGCGTAGTGCGTGACCACGCGGCTCAGGTTGACGGCGGTCGGGCGGACCAGGCGCCGGTAGACCTCGCCGCCGTCGCGCATCACGGGCACGTTGCTGGGCGCCGCCGCCAGGCGCCGGACGAACTCGTCCTCGAGCCGCCCGCCGCCGAGATCGTTCAGGTACTGCAGCGCCATCGCCGCGTAGCGCAGGATCTGCACCGGCTCGATCGCCGAGATCTCGTCGAAGAACCAGCCGCACGAGGTGAACATGAGCAGGCGATTGCGCTCGAGCTCGAGCAGCCGCCGCGCCTCGACGCGCGCGGCCGGCTCGAGGGGCCCGCGAGCGTGCGCGGTGAAGAACTCGTCGAGCCGCTCGGGCCTCCGGTCGAGGAGCACCGCGGCGTAGTCGTCGCGGGCCGCCCACGGGTCCTTGAGGTGCGCCGAGGCGCGCGCCTCGTAAAACGGATCGATCTGGTCGCGGAGCCAGTCGAGCGCCTCGCGGAGGGGCGCCCGCCAGCGCTGGTGCCAGTCGGCGCGCGTGCGACAGCCGCAGTCGGAGCGCCAGCGCTCGATGCCGTGCGCGCAGCTCCACGACGTCCGCTCGCGGATCTCGACCTCGTGCGTGGGCGGATTGGCCGCCAGGAACGCGCCGTAGTTCGTGAGGGTGGCCGCGCCCTCGGCCTCGATCTGCTGGACCGCGGCGGCCAGCGCCATCTCGCCGAAGCGGCTGTGATGGCCGTAGGTCTCGCCGTCGGTCGCGCAGTGCACGAGCTGCGGCCAGGTGCGTGCGTCGTTGAAGGCGGCGTTGAGCCAGCCCACGAGGTTCTCGGCCCGCTCCAGCAGCCGCTCGAACGCGATGGCCTTGGAGATGTGTCCGTCGTAGAAGAAGACGGCCAGGCGGAGCTCGCGCGGCCCGCGCCAGAGATAGGCGCGGCTCGGGTCGATGCCATCGCCCGCGTCCTCCCAGGCCTCGGCGTCGAGCGGCCGGACGCGGGCCGCCTGATGGGGCGCCAGGATCGTGAACTTCACACCGGCCTCCGCCAGCACCTCGAGCGACTCGTTGTCGACCGCAGTCTCCGGCAGCCACAGCCCTTCGGGCTCGCGGCCGAGCCGCGCGCGGAAATCCTCGATCCCCCAGCGCACCTGCGTGACCTTGTCGCGTCGGGTAGCCAGCGGCATGATCATGTGGTTGAAGACCTGGGCGATCGCGTTGCCGTGGCCGCGCGCCGCGACGCTGGCGCGGTCGGCGTCGAGGATCTTCGCGTACACCCGCGGCCGGTGGCGCTCGAGCCAGGCGAAGAGCGTGGGCCCGATGTTGAACGAGATGTTCTCGAAGTTGTTGACGATGTCGAGCATGCGGTTCTGGTCGTCGACCCGCCGCGCCGCGGTGTTCGGCGCGTAGCACTCCGCGGTCACCCGCTCGTTCCAGTCGTGGAACGGCGCTGCCGAGTCTTGTACCTCGACCGCCTCGAGCCAGGGATTCTCCCGCGGCGGCTGGTAGAAGTGGCCGTGGACGACGATCGCGCGGTTCAAAACTCCTCGATCCCGCGCAAGAACTCGCGGCGTCCGCCGCGGGGCACCACGACCAGGCCCGAGGCGTCCACGTGGTAGCTGCGGCGGTCCGCGGCCGGGTCGTGGCCGATCTCGACGTCGGCCGGGATGATGTTGAAGCGATCGATGATGGCGCGGCGCAGGTGAGCGCCCTTGCCGACGGTAGTGTGGTCCATCACGATCGAGTCCTCGATCACCGCGCCCTCGTTGACCCAGACGGACCGGCCGAGGATCGAGTTGCGGATCGTCGCGCGCTTGATCAGGGACGACTCGCCGATCTGCGCGTTGTCGACCTCGCCGCCGATGAAGCGCGCCGCCGGCCCGGCGTGATGCTCGCTGCGGATCGGCCAGAGGCGGTTGTCGAGGTCGAAGCGCGGCGACTCGCCCAGGAGGTCCATGTGCGCCTCCCAGTAGGAGGCGATCGTGCCGACATCGCGCCAGTACGCCTGCTCCTCGTACGGCTTCACGCCCGGTACTTCGTTCACCTGGAAGTCGTACGCGTAGACGCGGTCGGTCGGCACGAGCTCGGGAATGATCGAGCGGCCGAAGTCGTGCTCGGTGGAGCGCCGCGCGTCGGCCACGAGCGCATCGACCAGCGGCTGGCGCGAGAAGATGTAGTTGCCCATCGACACGAGCGCGCGCTCGGGATCGTCCGGCAGCGAAGCCGGATTCGCCGGCTTCTCGTCGAACTGGATGACCCGGCCCACTCGATCGACGGCGAGCACGCCGAACTGCCGGGCGTCGGCCAGTGGCACCGGGCGCGCGGCGATCGTCACGTCCGCTCCCGACTCCTGATGGAATGCGAGCATCTGGTTCACGTCCATCCGGTAGACGTGGTCCGAGCCGAACACCGCCACGACGTCGGCGTTGAAATCGTCGATCAGGTTCAGGTTCTGCAAGACCGCGTCGGCGGTGCCGCGATACCAGGCGGCGCCCACCCGCATCTGCGGCGGCACGACCGTCACGAAGAAGTCCGGGAGCATGCCGCTCGTCCGCCAAGCCAGGCGCAGGTGCTCGATCAGCGACTGCGCCTTGTACTGCACGAGGACGTAGAGCGACGGCATGTCCGAGTTCATGAAGTTCGACAGGACGAAATCGATCAGGCGATGACGGCCGCCGAAGGGTACCGCCGACTTCGAGCGCTCGCGCGTGAGAGGCTGCAGGCGATCGCCGCGGCCGCCGGCCATGACCATCGCGAGCACCCGCGCGCGCCGCCGCATGAGACCTAGCTCCCGGTGGGAGCGCCGAGACCCCAGGCGGGGTTGAGGTCCGGGAAGCAGAAATCGTCGCGCTCGAGCCGTCCGAGCGAGTGCGCGGCGTCGGGCGAGAGCGTGTCGCCCGCCTCGAGCGCGCGCGCCATCTCGCACAGCCGCTTGAACTCGGCGTAGTGCTCGGCCACGCGGCGCTCGGCGTAATCGGACGCGTTGCCGGTCGTGATCAGGAACTGCCAGTCGGAGGACTGCAGCAGCAGGAGCTCGCGCGTCGCCTGGGTGAGCACGCGCTGCAGCTCAGGGCGTCCGTCACCACCGATCCGCGTGAGGTGCCCGACCCACTCCGCCTCGGCGCTGTAGACCCGGTCCCACGTCCACTCGGTGCCGCGATTGAGCCAGACCCGGTGGTCGCCGCCCTCGCCCCACGAGCCCTCCGGGAGCGACAGGGTGGTGCGCGCCGGCACCGACTCGAGGGCCTCACCGAGCGTCATGCGCGGGACCCCGCGGCGCTCCATCGCGCGCGCGACGTGCTCGAGCCACAGAGGGCCCTCGAACCACCAGTGGCCGAAGAGCTCGGCGTCGTAGGGCGAGCACACCAGCGAGGGCCCCTTGCCGGCGCGCGCCAGGGTATCGATCACCAGGTCGACGAAATGCCCCGCCTGGAGGCCGACCTTCTGGACGGCCGCGTCCGGGTCGTACACCGCCTTGGTGCCGAGGTCGTTCTGGTTGTCGGTGATCCTCCAGAATCGCAGGCCCCCCGGAAAGTGCTTCTTGTGAAACTCGAGGTAGGCGTAGTCCCCGGGATAGCCGTGCTCGCGGCTCCACACCTGCAAGGTGGTCCGTGGGTCGCGGAAGAAGGCCACGGCCTGGCCGCGCCCGCCCCGCGAGGCGACGTTATAAGGAAGATACGGCGAGCGTGCCTGTCCCGTCGGAACAGCCTGGGCCGGCTCGCTCCTGCCCTCCTTCTTCAACGGAAGGTAGTCGCGATAGAGGAAGAGTGGCTGGCTGGCCGAGACCAGGTGAGCATCGGCCACGAAGTACTCGAGGCCGTGCGCGGCCAGCATCTCCTCGATGCCGGGCCGGACGCGGCGGTCTCGGCCGCTGTCCGGTCCCGTCGGGGGTGTCCACTCGTACCGGGGGCGGTAGGCGCACTCCGGGAGCCAGATGCCCCGGGGCGCCCGGCCGAAGTGCCGGCGATGGGTCTCGACGGCGGTGCGGAGCTGGAGGTGGATCGACTCGTCCCGCGCCAGCAGCGGCAGGTAGCCGTGGGTCGCCGCGCACGTGATGATCTCGACGTGCCCCGCCCGCTGGAGATCCGCGAACGTGCCGGGAATGTCCCCCCCGATTCTCCGGTGCATCTCCCACATCCGCTCGAAAAACTCCTCCCAGAAGTGGGTGAGCCGGATGATGTCCTTGTGGCCCGCGCGCGTGAAATGCTCCCGCGACTCGATGCAAGCGCGCCGGACGTTATCGTGGTAAAAAGAAAGCTCCTTCTGAAATTCTGGCGAGGCCAGCTGCTCGGTCAGCACCGGCGACAGGTTGATCGTCCACTTGGGCGAGATCCCATCGGCGACCAGTCGGTGCACCGTCTCGAGCAGCGGCAGGTAGCACTCGAGGGCGGCCTCGCAGAGCCAGTCGCTGCCATGGGGCCAGCGGCCGTGATTGACCACCATCGGAAGATGGGTGTGGAGTACCAGGGCGAATGGTGAGGCCATGGGGTCTTCATTGGACCGTATGAGCGCGCTCGGTGCAAGCCTTCTCGCGAACGGCGTCACATTCAGGGTCTGGGCTCCCCGATGCCGTTCGGTCGACGTCGTCGTGGATGGCCGGGCGATCGAGGCGCTCGCGCCGCGCGAGGGCGGACTGTTCGACGTGACGCTCGAAGGGCTCGCGGAAGGCGCCCGGTACAAATACCGGCTCGACGCCACCCGCTACCGGCCGGATCCCGCGTCGCGGTTTCAGCCCGAGGGCGTGCACGGCCCGTCGGTCGTGGTCGATCCCAACCGCTTCGTGTGGACCGATCAGGAGTTCGCCGGCCACGCGCTCGGCGAGCTGGCGTTCTACGAGATCCACGTCGGCACGTTCACGCCGCCGGGTACGTTCGAGGCGATCATTCCGCATCTCGCGCGCCTCGTCGAGCTCGGCGTCACCGCGGTCGAGCTGATGCCGATCGCGGAGTTTCCGGGCTCGCGCAACTGGGGCTACGACGGCGTGCACCTGTGGGCCCCGCAGTCGACGTACGGCGGCCCGCGCGGGCTCCGGCGCTTCGTCGACGCGTGCCACGCGCGCGGCCTCTCGGTCTTCCTCGACGTCGTCTACAACCACGTCGGGCCCGAGGGGAATTATCTGGCCGAGTACGGTCCGTACTTCGCCGACCGCACGCAGACGGCGTGGGGCCCCGCGATCAACTACGACGGCACCGGCTCCGACGGCGTGCGCCGTCACGTGATCGAGAACGGGCGCATGTGGGTCAGCGAGTTCCACATCGACGGCTTCCGGCTCGACGCGATCCACGCGATCCACGACACGAGCCCGGTGCACGTCCTCACCGAGTTCGCCGACGCGGTCCGCGGCGAGGCCGCGCGCCTGGGGCGGCGCGTGCACGTGATCGCCGAATCCCACGACAACGACCGCCGCATCGTGCTGCCCTCGAGCGCCGGCGGGCTCGGCCTCGACGCGGTGTGGTCGGACGACTTCCACCACGCGCTGCATCGCCAGCTCACCGGCGAGACGTCGCACTACTACGTCGACTTCGGCTCCGAGCAGCACCTCGACCGCGCCGTCGCCGAGGGGTTCGCGTACCAGGGCGAGCCCTCGGAGTATTTCGGGCGGCCGCGCGGCACGCCGAGCGCCGATCTGGCCGGCGAGCACTTCGTCATCTGCCTGCAGAACCACGATCAGGTCGGCAACCGGCCGCAGGGCGATCGCATCGGCACGCTCGTGCCCTTCGAGGCGGTGAAGCTGGCAGCCGGGCTCATGTTCGTCACGCCGGCGATCCCGCTGCTCTTCATGGGCGAGGAGTACGGCGAGACGGCGCGCTTTCAGTTCTTCAGCTCGTTCCTCGACCGGGATCTCGCCGAGGCCGTGCGCAAGGGCCGGATCGAGGAGATGAGCCGCTGGGACACGCGCGGCCCGATCGCCGATCCCAACGCGCCGAACACGTTCGTCAGCTCGCGGCTCAATCATTCGCTCTCGGGCGCCCCCCGCCACCGCGGCCTGCGCGAGTACTACCGGCGCTGGCTGACGCTTCGCCGGACGCACCCAGCGCTCGGCACGCGCCACAAGGAGCTGACCCGGGTGGCCCGCGAGTCCGACGGCGCCGTGCTCGTCGTCACGCGCATGACACCCGAGCGAGACGCGGTGAAGTTCGTCGCGAATCTCACCTCGAAGACCCAGCCCTCGAGTGTCGACGCGCCGACCTGGCGGATCCTGATCGACAGTGACGCCGAGAGCTTCGGCGGCAGCGGCACCGCCGTGCCGCTGGCGCCCTACCAGTGCTTGCTGTACGAGGCGAGGCGGTGATAGCGTCCGCCTCGTGACGCGCGCCGCCGACCTCGTCGACCAGATCCTCGCCCTCGACCCAGGCCACCGCGACATCGCCGCGTTCTCCACACGCGGCGCCGCCGCCGCGGCCGCGCGTGCGCTGCGCGGCGCCCGACGCGTTCTGATCGTCACCGGCTTCACGGTCGAGCCCAACATGCCGGAGACCGACGGGCCGCCCGGCGCGGCCGTCCTCGGGCGCGCGCTGCGCCGGCTTGGCGCGCGCGTCAGCTACGTCACCGACGCGCCCAACGTGCCGCTGCTCGAGGCCGTGCTGAAGACGCTCGACGAGCCGGCGGACGTCATGCTCTATCCCGCCGTGGCCGACGGCGCCCGGCGACTGCTCGCGTCGGAGAAGCCGACGCACCTGGTGGCGATCGAGCGGCCGGGTCGCAACCGTGCCGGCGACTACCTGAACATGCGGGGCGACTCGGTGGCGGCGTGGAACCTGCCGGTGGACGAGCTGTTTCTGGTGCGCGGAACGCAGAGACCCGTCACCGTGGGCATCGGCGACGGCGGCAACGAGATCGGGATGGGCGCCGCGCGCGCGAAGATCGCACGGCTCGACCCGTTGCGGGCACGGATCGCCAGTCTCGTTCGCGTCGACCACCTGGTGGTGGCCGGCGTCTCGAACTGGGGCGCCTACGGTGTCGTCGCCGCCCTCGGACACTTCACTGGACACGACCTCCTGCACACCCCCGAAGTCGAGCGTCGGCTCATCGCGGCCTGCGTGGCGGCCGGCGCGTGCGACGGTGTCACCCGGCGCCGCGAGCCCACCGTCGACAGCCTCGGGGTCGACACGCACGCGGGTGTCGTGGACCTGCTTCGATTGGCGTCACGTTCCGGTATCATGGAGGCCAGCAGCACGGTCAGGAGAGGAAGACGACGATGACGATCCACGACGAGTACCGCGCCAAGCACGCGAAGTCCGCCGCGCTCTGGGAGCGCGCGCGCCATTCGATTCCCGGCGGGATCACGCACGACATCCGCCATCTGGCTCCGTTCCCGACCTACGTCGAGCGCGCGGCCGGCACTCGCAAGTGGGACGTCGACGGCCACGACTACGTCGACTACTGGATGGGGCACGGCGCGCTCTTCCTGGGGCACTGCCATCCGGCCGTCGTCCGCGCGGTCCAGGAGCAGGTGGCCCGCGGCACGCACCTCGGTGCCTGCCACGAGCTGGAGGTGCGCTGGGCCGAGCTGGTCACGCGGCTGGTCCCGTGCGCCGAGCTGGTGCGTTTCACGATGTCGGGCACCGAGGCGACGCACCTCGCGATGCGCGTGGCGCGCGCCTTCACCGGGCGCTCGCGGATCGTGAAGTTCACGGGCCACTTCCACGGCTGGCACGACGGCGCGGTCGCCGGCGTGAACCCGCCGTACGACGTGCCGATGTCCGCGGGCGTGCCGGGCGCGACGCTCGATCAGGTGGTGATCTGCCCGCCGAACGACATCAAGGCGGTGCAGGTAGCGCTCGAGCGCGGCGACGTCGCGGCCGTCATCCTCGAGCCGGCCGGCGGCCAGTCGGGCACGACGCCGACGATTCCGGGTTACCTGCAAGAGCTCCGCGCGCTGACCACGCGCCACGGCGTGGTGCTGATCTTCGACGAGGTGATCACCGGCTTTCGCTACTCGCCCGGCGGCGCGCAGGCCTACTTCGGCGTGACGCCCGATCTCACCACGCTCGCGAAGATCGTCTCGGGCGGCCTGCCCGGCGGCGCGCTCTGCGGGCGCCGTCCGCTGATGTCGCTCCTCGCGTTTCGCGGCGACCCCGACTGGGACCGGAGCCAGCGCGTGGCGCACGCTGGCACGTTCAACGCGAACCCGCTCTGCGCCGCCGCCGCCATCGCGACCCTCGAGCTGTGCGCCGACGCGTCGCTCCAGGCGCGCGCGAACAAGGCAGGCGACGAGCTCAGGCGAAGCCTGTCGGACGTCATGAAGCGCGCGGGCGTGCCCGGCACCTGCTACGGCGAAGCGTCGATCTTCCACGTCTCGTTCGAGGGCAAGCCCGGGCTGGCCGGCCCGGATCGGCCTCGCCGCTCGGGCCTCTATCATCTGCTGCGGTGCGCCCTCATGAACAACGGCGTGGACTGCTCGATGAACCACGGTTGGATCTCCGCGATCCACTCCGATGAGGACCTCGAGCGAACCGTGCAGGCCTACGAGCGCGCCTTCGGGGCGATGGTCGCCGAGGGCGCGTTCAAGGGCGCATGAGGCGAGCCCGATCCCGCCGCGCCGCGCTGCTTCTCGGCCTGATCGTGACCGGCGTGCTCGCGGGCGGGTGCGTGTACTACCCGACCGTCGAGGACGTCGGCGGCGTGCGGCTGATGCCCGAGCACGGCCGCGTCGTCAGGGAAGGCGACGGCGCCCTCTTCTTCGTGGACATCAACAGCACTGGCATGTTCGAGGACGCCCTGGTGCGCGTCGAGACGCCGATTGCCAAGCGTGCCCAGCTCCTCGCCCTGACCGGCGAGCCGCTGCCCCGGCTGCTGGTGCCCGCGACGAGCCTCGTGAGCCTGAAGCCCGGCGGCGAGCGCGTCGCGCTCTCGGGGCTGACGCGCGAGCTCAAGACCGGCGAGGTCGTCATCGTCACCTTGTTCTTCGAGAAGTCGGGGGCGCTGGGCGTCATCTCGTCCGTCGAGTAGTCGTGGACGCTCCCGCGCGCGTCTGATATCCTCACGCGTCTGGTGGGCAGGTAGCTCAGTTGGTAGAGCACAGGACTGAAAATCCTGGTGTCGGCGGTTCAATCCCGTCCCTGCCCACCAGTTTTTTCTAGCAGTTGGATAACAGCCAGCTTTGCGTCGATACACCCGGATTGTGTGCGGATTGTTGTGTGTTACGTAAGGTCACCCGAACGCGTTCGCGCAATGAGATACAACTCCACGCGACCGCGCTTATACGGAACGCGAAAAGAAAACCGATGGCGCCTTTACTATGCCGCGTGGGTATGGTCCAGAGGCCTGCGGAGCTTCTCACCTTGCACGGGATGTGCATTCAGGTAGTGCCGAGTATCTGATAGAGCTCGACGGCTTCGGCGAGGTTCTTTAGTCGCTTGCGGCCGAGTCTGTCGAGCCGATAACGATCTCCGATCCGCCGAACCGTCTCCGGCCCCGCCAGGATCTGGCCGGGTGTGGCCGCTGCCGCCAGCCGCGCGGCGAGGTTCGTCACGTGACCGCTGGCGGTAAACGTCCAGCGCGTGCCGCGAAGTCCTTCGAACCGCGTCGAGCCCACGAGCGCCATTCCAGAATTGATTCCGATGTGAATGGACAATGGATCTTCAGCACCCTCCGGATCAACGCGGTTGGCGGCGCTCAGAAGCAGCAAGGCGGTGTCGGCGGCTCGACACGCGTGCGCTTGGACGTCGGCATCCTGGAAGATTGCCATGAACCCGTCGCCGGCCGTCTCATTGATGTCGCCGCCGCCCTCGTGGATACAGTCGAGGAACGTCGAGAAGTAGCGCTCGATCAGCAAGTTCAACGCCCCTGGAGACAGTCGCTCGCTCATGTCGGCGTAGCCGGTGATGTCGAGAAAGAGGACCGAGACGTCCCGATCCCGCTTCGCCAGCCGTGGGGCTTCGGGGTTCGCCAGGACGAGGCGCTTTACCGCCTCTGGAACGAACTTGGCGAAGTGATCCTTGATCCGCGAGAGCTCGCTGATCTTGCGATCGACGGTGGCCTTGAGCCTGAGCGCCGTCTGAATGCGCGCCATCAGCTCGCGGTGGTTGACGGGCTTGGTGAGGAAGTCATCCGCTCCGGCCTCGACGCCCTTGATGCGATCCTCCAGCCCGTCGAGGGCGGTCATGATGACAATGGGAATCAGACGAGTCGAGTCGGCGCCCTTCAGGATGCGACAGACCGTCAAGCCGTCCATGAGTGGCATCATCACGTCGAGAAGGATGAGATCCGGAGCATCAGCTGCCACCTTGTCCAAGGCCTCGACCCCATTGCGAGCGATCGCTGTCGCGTAGCCGTGGTCCTCCAGCTCCTGCTGGAGATAGTCCACGTTGAACGGCTCATCGTCGACGATCAGGATCCTGGATGAACGCGTCATAGGTCTACGCTCGACCGACAAATTGCGCCAGCTTTTCGAAAAGACGGTCTTCGTGAAGTGGCTTGGACAGGTAATCGTCACAGCCGCACTGGAGAGCCTTTTCCTCGTCTCCGGTCATGGCGTGGGCCGACAGGGCGATGATCGGAATGCTCTTGAGCACACCGTCGGCCTTGATGCGTCGGGTCGCTTCCCAGCCGTCAATGATCGGGAGCGAGAGATCCATCAGGATCACGTCAGGACGGACCGATTCTGCGAGCCTGATCCCCTCCGCGCCGTCGGCCGCCGTCACGACTTCGTACTCGTCTTCCAAGAGCTGCACCAGCAGCTCCCGATTGAACTCGACGTCCTCGACAACGAGGATCTTCTTCATGGCACTGCGGCAACGCGCGCGACTGAGGGCGCGGCGTCGTAGCGGATCGGAAGGGTCACTGTGAAGGTCGATCCCTTGCCCACGGCGCTTGTCACCGTGATGTCGCCGCCGAGAAGCCTGGCAAAGTGTCGACTGATCGCCAGGCCGAGACCCGTGCCGCCGTGCTTACGCGTCGGGCTCGAGTCCACCTGACGAAACTCTTCGAAGATCAATTCGAGGGCATCGGCCGGGATGCCGACGCCGGTGTCCTCGACGGCGATCGCGATGCGGCTACCTTTGCGGCGGGCTCGGAGGGTGACCGTTCCCGCTTCGGTGAACCGGATGGCGTTGCTGAGGAGATTGATGAGGATTTGCTTGAGACGGTCCTGGTCGGTGTAGAGGAGGGGAAGGTCGCCGTCCAGCGCTCTGACGAGACGAAGCCGCTCGCTCGTCACCATGGGCTCGACCGTCCGGCAACAGACATCGACGACCGCGAACAATTCGAACATGACCGGATGAACCTCCATCCGGCCGGCTTCGATCTTCGAGAGATCCAGGACGTCGTTGATCAGGCCGAGCAGGTGGTCCCCGCTGATCAAGATCTTTTCCAGATTGTCGTATTGCTTGGCGGGCAGGATGCCCTTCGTCCGTCGCATCAGCACACGACTGAAGCCGATGATGGCGTTCAGTGGCGTTCTCAGCTCGTGCGACATGTTCGCGAGGAAATGACTCTTGGCTCGGTTCGCCTCCTCCGCCGCCTCTTTCGCCACGAACAGCTCCCGGGTCCGCTCGCTGACCTTTTCCTCCAGAAGCCGCCGCTCCCGCTCGAGCTCCTGGTAGAAGTTCGCATTGTTGATCGCGATCGAGGTCTGGCTGACAAAATTTGCCAGACCGAGCATGGATTCGCTGTCGGGGACGACGCGACTCTGATAGGGCGCTTTGTCAGCCGTGTTCCCCGCCACCAGGAGCCCCACTGGATCCTTCGGTCGTCCGCCCAACGCGAAAACGATGTATTCGTCCATAGCGACCGTGCGCCGGAAATTGAGCAGGTCGGACTGATCACAGCCTTGCGCGCAGAGCACTTGCTCCGAGCCGACCAGGAACGGGGCCACGATAGGCGCGTCCAGCGGGAAGATCAGCTCAGCGACGTTGCCGCGAGCTGCCTCGTCGTAGTAACCATCGATCGCGGCGGCGCGGAATCCCTCCGCACCGGGATCACGCAAGAGCACGAGGCAACGCTCGAAGTTGAGATCGTACAGCACGAATCGCGTGACGAACTCGAGGATCGTCGCGAGATCGAAGGTCGTGTTGAAGGTCCTCCCGATCTCATAGAGACGGCGGTAGGTGTGGATCTGGTCGTCCAGGTGCTCCTGGATCGCGCCGAGCTGTCGCTCGACCTTGACGAGACGCTTGAGCTCATCGGACAGGCGGTTGTTCTCGCGTCGAAGCTCCTCGAGGTCGCTCATGGAGTCACGCGTCCCTCCGTCGGCCTCGTCTGGAGGCGCCCGCCGTCAGTCGTCTCAGGTCAGTACACCGCCAGCACGACCGCGGTGTAGTTGTGAAAGCAATTCTGTTCAGCGACCGGTCCGATTTCCCCATAGGTGTACAGGCCCAGCCAGGGGACGTCTGGTTGGACGTTTCGCTGCAGGGTCTCGAGCAACTCCAGCTTTTGCTGATCGCGAAGAACCACCTTGCCTCGCCCGCAGCAGTCAAATTGGAGCACCATCTTGGGACGTTGATTCCCGATCGTCGCTTTGATCTCGGCGGCAATCCGGTCGATCCCGTCCGCGATTTTTTCGTGGTCTCGGCGCGTCATCCAGATGCTGGTTCCTTCGGTCACCTCGGTCGAAATGGTGATGGAGCCGGCCTTGGTGTCCCGGGCGGGCATGAAGCGGACGAGATACTCGTCGTAGTCTTTCATGTGCTGCGGCACTTTGAATCCGAAGCAGAGGTGCGCGACGGCCTTGCTCCAGTTGTCGATCTCTTCTCCGACCAGGTACTCCCTGAGCACGTCGAGAACCGGCTTGCCGTCGATCTCGAATATGACATTGCCGTCGCAGCGGGTGACCTTGCGCTCACCACCGATGGGCAGGCATCCGTGGTTGACCGACCAGGCGACCCGCGCCGCGCCCGACAGGAGCACGCAGGCCACGCCGTCGGAGGTGATCTGGTCATCACAGTATTGGTACGTGCGCTTGAGCTCCCAGTTGTCGGCCGACGTGCCGCCGAAGATCGGCAGGAGGCGATCGAGTTTCAATTCGCCTTCGAGGCCCGCGACGA
>Ga0306920_100007762_pt1 | contig 14162 bp, 8 predicted proteins | sample flu12Cox44000170_FD_204666 | JGI IMG/M metagenome (GOLD analysis project Ga0306920, IMG submission 204666) | Lab enrichment of tropical soil microbial communities from Luquillo Experimental Forest, Puerto Rico - flux4day.12C.oxic.44.000.170 (v2)... | ecosystem: Environmental > Terrestrial >...
TCACGCTTACCTGTGCAGCAGCCGGGAGGGCTGCGGTCGCGAGGAGGACAACAAGCGCACCGACGCACCATCCTGACAGACGTCGCCCCCGTACCTTAGTCGATGCACTTTTGCTTCGAGAGGGCTTCACCCCAGTTTTCCTTACTTAATGCGTCACGTCATGAAACGCAACACAAAGCCCATGAAGTTGTAGCCAGAGTGGGACGGTTCCAGCAAGGAAAGATAGTGCTGGGTAAATTACATCGGAAGAGCCTGACAGTCAAGGATACGGGCGGGTAGTGACTCACACACGGCCTATACCGGTAAAGGCAGGCAAGTTATAACATAGCAGCTAAGTTTATGGCCAACGACAAAGATAAGATTATCCGTGACTTTTTGAAGCGGGCGGGGAGCAAGGGCGGCAAAGCTCGTGCGGCTAAATACGACAGGGCCACTCTCAGCAAATGGGCGAAGAAGGGGGGCAGGCCAAAGAAGGGAGACCGCCAGTGAGTGTCTACAAGCGCGGTGACGTATGGTGGTACAAGTTCCGTTTCGCGGGGCAGGTAATCCGTGAATCTACAAAAAGCGATTCGCGCACTGTTGGCCGAGCTTTGAAAAGGGCGAAGCTGAGAAAATTGATAAGGGAGTGCGGAAAGAAGCTCTCGCGGCGGGAAATCATAGAGCTGAGGGCTGGGCGCAGTAAGCGGCCCCACCGCAAGAACCAGGAATTGCTCGTGGCCATCCTCAGGAAATTTGGGCGAATTTAATGGATTAAAAACGGGAAGGCCAGCGCGCTGGGTCTCAGGACCGATGGCGAGAACCGGGCACCGACTGCGACTTTCAGCTCTCTTCAGAAGTTTTCAATCATCCAGATATTACTACTTTTGATTTGTTGCGATATCGCTATATGGCGGCCATCCGGCGACGGTATGCCCTGGCTGGGGAGCCCGCTTTCGCTAAAACGCCATAAAACATGGCTTTGACCGTGCAAATCTAATTGCATGAGCGACATTTCATTGTTGGATAGACCGGAAACGAAGAGCGCTTTTCCGTCGGCGGCCCATGCGAGATTCGCGATGGTGCTCCAACCCTTTGGGTCGAGCTTGCCGAGGAGTTGACTTTTCAGCGAGAGAATCTCAATCGGCCCTTCCGCACTTCGCACGAATGCGACGCGGGTTCCATCTGGAGAGAGGTCCCAAGAATAGTTGGCGCTTAACGGCCCATCCACCCTCATGAGTTCCCGACCACGGCCCGCGAGGGGATCGAAAGCCGCAAAAACCAACTGTTTATTGTCCATTGATCGTTCGGAAATCACGCAGAGCGTTGCCGGCCTCTTTGCACAACGAGGCTTGGAGCCGGGTTGCGTCGTAAGAACTAACCGTGAGGTTCCTCCCGTTACCGGGACTCGCATTAGGTCAACCTGTCCTCCTCCACCGCCTCCAGCCACTGTGTACAGAACCCAGGCTCCGTCTGGGCTGACGAATGGCTCGGGCCGATTCGGGAGTCCTGTGATGATGGGGTCGGGGGATTCGCTGTCGAGGGACTGCTTGAAGATGCTGCTGGAACCGTTATGGAATGAGGCAAGGATGACGGCCTTGCTGTCGGCGGTCCAAGCAAATGCGATATTCGATTCTTCCGAAAGAGTGAGGTGGCGCGGAGCGGTCATGCGCGAACGGGAAAGGAGATCAGCAATGTAAACGCTTCCTTGGCCGGAACCCCTGGTGAAAGCAAGGCGCTTTCCGTCAGTGGTCGCGCTGAAGTTGCCCATGCCGCTGCCGGTCCAATTCGTCAATCGTTTTGGCTCCGACAGAGGCTTACCCGTTCTCGGGTCGACAGGCGTCTCGTAAAAGTTGAGGTCGTCAACATTGGAGCCCCTTTCCCACAACGATTGAATCAATCGTCCCCCCGGTAACCAATAGAAATCGCCGAGGTTCTTCGCTGAACAGATAGTAACCGGCGGACCACCCTGCAAATCGCGGCTTTGGACTACAGCATTGGTAGTATCACCGGATTCGAAAGTACGAAGATATACCAAGCGATGTCCGTCCGGTGACCAGCGGACCGCCTCATACCTGCTGCTCTCATCGCTTTCAAAGGCTTGGTGTGACTGTTCCCCATTTGGTCCTGTCAGCCAAACCTGATTGCCGAACTGGTCCGACCTGTGTCCAGTCATCGTGAAAGCGATCTGGGTGCCGTCTCGAGAGATCGACTGAATGCATCCATCTTCGCGAAGCTTGCGTGGCGACTCATTCGCAATGATCGATAAGACCCAGATCCCAGTGCACGGTCGTGCATTGAGTTGAGTGGGATCCGGAAGTACGAGGGTGTTGACAGTAACTGCCAGATGCTGGCCGTCTGGGAACCAGGCGAAATCTACACTCCCGGGAGGCAATTCGGCTCCCGTACGGACACCCGGTGGAGGGATGGAGCGCACTGTACCTGTTTTGATCAGCTTGATGTGAATGGCCCTGCGGTCAGCGTACGCCAGGTACTCGCCGTCGGGGGAGATTGCAGAGTCAAGTACCCAGTTCTCGGCGGAATTCGCGGTGAGTTGCACTTGCTTAACGTCGGGAAGCCCGAAAGGTCTAGAATGCCGACGCATGCCAAACCAGAGGATGGTTGCGACCACGGCCAGGAGGGCGAGGGTACCTATAATCTCGACACGCCGGCGGACGGCGGGGAGCTTAGGCTGCGTTTCGCGGAAGGTCTGCAACGCGGAGCACATTTCCGCTGCTGTCTGGTAGCGCGCATCGCGATCTTTTTCGAGGGACTTGTTGATAATCGCTTCCACCTTGGCCGGAATCTCTGGGCTCAGTTCGCGGATAGGCGTCGGCGTCTGCTCCAGGATAGCGGCACGGAGGATGGGCGCGGTTTCTCCCGTGAATGCTCGTTGACCTGCTGCCATTTCGTAAAGCACCAGACCGAACGAAAATAGGTCCGTCCGCGCATCTAACTTCTCGCACCGCAGTTGCTCTGGGGACATGTAACCAGCTGTTCCAACCGTCGTTCCCGTACGTGTGAGCGTGAAAGCCGGATTGCAGACCCGTTCCACGTGGTGTCCGAGAGGAATTCCTGCTAGAGCTTCTGGAGCTTCGGTACCCTGTAATTTGGCCAGGCCAAAGTCCAGAATCTTTACCTGTCTAGTGTTGGTGATGAAGAGGTTGGCGGGCTTGATATCGCGATGGATGATGCCCTTGCTATGCGCTGCGCGTAGTCCTTCGGCGATTTGCACGGCAAACTCAAGTAATGACTCGATCGGGAAAGGCGCCCTCTTTTCTGTAGCTTCCGGTCGGGAGTTCCCCTCAGCGATCTTTTCGCGTAGGGTCTGGCCTTCGAGAAGCTCCATCACGATGAACGGTCGGCCTTCGTGTTCTTCCACTTCGAAAATGGTGCAAATGTTGGGATGGCTCAGAGCCGAAGCCGCGCGTGCTTCCTGCTCGAAACGCCTCAGCGCTGCCGGATCATCGGCTAGTTCCTCGGGAAGAAACTTGAGCGCGACGCGGCGGCCGAGCTTGAGGTCTTCCGCGCGGTAGACTACTCCCATGCCTCCGCCACCGAGAATGTCCAGCACGCGGTAATGAGAGACCCTCTTTCCAATGAGATTTCCCTGTGTAGCCTTGGGAGCGGAGGCACAGGCCTTTTCCACTGCTATCTCTGCTTCAGCAGGTGCCCCGGCTAGTTTCTTCACTTGCACCATTAATCGGTAACCTCGCCGCGCGACGGTCTCGACGTATTGCGGGTTCTCCGGCGAGTCGCCAAGGACTGCGCGCAGCTTCTTGATAGCGGCATTGATGCTGTGGTCGAACTCTACGATGGTGTCATTCGGCCACAGCTTCTTGCGGATTTCTGCTCGGGAGATGACCTCGCCCGGCTGGTTCACAAGCATTTCTAGGATTCGAAAAGGTTGCTCTTGAAGTCGGATTTTCTGTCCGTTGTGATGCAGGTCCCCGGCCTTGAGGTCAAGCTGGAAGGCGCCGAAGGAGACGACTTTAGCTGTAGGTGAGTCCTGCATGGGACCACAGCCGAAGGACAGTACTGAGCATTCTAGACGAATAGACGGCCATTGCCGAGTAATTCAAAAATCGCCGCGAAATCACCGCTGGTGCATTGAGGCAAACACTCGAACCGGGCAGAGTATGCCCGCGTCTCGACCAATTCACCGAGCCAAAGCAAGCACAATCAAAATCACAGAGGTGAGGTCTATGAAAATCCGAAACTTTCTTAATGGAACAGTACTTCTGGTTGTCACGATGTTGCCATTTTGCTCTCTGGCGCAGCAGAAACAGGATCATAGTCACTACAAGGTCATTGAAATCGGTACGTTCGGTGGCCCGAACAGCTATCTCATGTTTAGCAACCGGACGCTGAACAATTCCGGCGTAGCCGCGGGTATTGCGGACACCGCGGCAGCCGCAAGTCCTCCTTTCTGCCTACTACTGCCGGATTGCTTCGTTCCACACTCCTTTGTGTGGAAAGACGAAGTGATGACAGATTTAGGCGGCCTTCCGGGTGTGGCCATCTCCGGCAGCCTCCCAAACTACATCAACGAGAAAGGCGTGGTTGCCGGTATCGCATTCAATGGCCGGGCTGATGACGTAATCGGCGTGCCCCAGTTTGACGCGGTCCTATGGAAGGACGGGTTTATCCTTGATCTTGGCACGTTTGGTGGAGATCTGAGCTACGCCGCGGCCATCAATGATCGGGACGAGGCAGTGGGATTCGCCCTGAATGCAACACCCGACTCTTTTGACCTCGGTGATTGGTGTCAGAACTTTCCGATGCCTACTCAAATGCGTGCCTTCATTTGGCGAAATGGCGTCAAGCAGGACTTGGGCACGCTGGGCGGGACGGATAGCTGCGCTCTGTTCATAAATGAACGAGGCCAAGTGGCAGGGAATTCCTTCACAGATTCCACCATTAACCCGTCTACGGGATTTCCGACTCTACATCCCGTTCTCTGGGATCATGACCAGATGCTGGACCTGGGTACCCTCGGCGGAACAATTGCGGTGGCCGCCAGTATCAACAATCGCGGGCAGGTGGCCGGTCTGTCCTGGCTAGCGGGCGACTTAACGAACCATCCTTTTCTTTGGAACGAGAAAAAGCTCGTGGACCTGGGTAGCCTGGGGGGCGATACGGCAGAGGTGATCGGGCTCAATGAAAAGGGTCACGTGGTTGGAAAGGCTGACCTGCCTGGCCCGCTGCCGCAGATCCATCACGCATTCATTGCTGGAAAAGAGGGAATCAGCGACCTGGGAACTCAGGACGGTGACCCGTGCAGCATCGCGTTTGGCATCAATTCACAAGATCAGGTGGTTGGCGCATCGAGCGATTGCTCCAATTCGCTGCACGCATTTCTGTGGGAGCACGGCCTGATGATGGACTTAAACGCGTTTGTCCCCGCCGGTTCCAGCCTAACCCTGACGCAAGCAACGTTCATTAACGATCGAGGGGAGATAACCGCCGAGGGCGTGCTTCCCAACGGCGACCAGCGCGCCGTCTTGCTGATTCCTTGTGATTCAGATCATCTCGGCATCGAAGGCTGCGACTACAGCCCGTTCGAACCGCCAGCCACTTCGCCTGCGCCTGGCATAGCCCTAAGCCTGCAAAATCCTACGGCTGTCAAGCCAAGTGATTCTGCAGGGGCCAATCAGATGGTGCGTCCGTTACACAACCGTTTGATTTCTTGGTCTCGCGGCCTTGGAGTACGTGCACCGAAGTAGTTCGACGGCCCCAGAGCCAGACGCCAGCGAAAGCGGAAAAAGGGCAGTTTCGCTTGCTCCTGATGTCATAACGAAGTCGGCCTCACAACGTGCCGAGTAAAATGTCGGTGCTCTAACCAAACATTTGCTCGGAACGAAGGAGGCCGAGAATGCGCATTATAGGTTGTGATTTGCACACTCGACAACAAACTATCGCCATGCTCGATGAGCACACCGGCGAGCTCGTTGAGAAGCAGCTGAACCACGAGGGGGAGGAAGTACGCCAATTTTATTCGGCACTCCCAAGACCCGTGCTGGTGGGCATCGAAGCCACCGGCTCCATGTTCTGGTTCCTGCGGCTTCTCGAAGAGCTAGCCATTGACTTCCGCGTGGGCCATCCCGCGAAGATCCGCGCGGCTGAGCCACGCAAACAGAAAAACGACCGCCGCGATGCCCGCCTGCTCCTGAGACTGCTCGTCGAAAATCGCTTCCCCGCGATCTGGATGCCTTCTCCGAGACTTCGCGACCTGCAAGTCCTCTTACGCCACCGCCATCGGCTCGTTCGTATCCGAACTCGCGTGCAACTCGGCCTGCAAGCGTTGGCCCTCAGCCACGGGTTACGTCGCGGCAGTTCCTTGTGGACCCCAGGAGGCCAACACCAACTTCGGGCTTTGCCCTTGGCTCGACATGCTGCCGCGCAGCGAGAGACTCTGCTCACGCTCTACCCGCAACTTCAGCATTCCATCGATTGCCTGGACCGCCAGATCGAGACGCAAGTGAACGAGCGACCACAAGCTCGCCGGCTGATGACTCACCCGGGCGTCGGCCCCATCACCGCGCTGGCTACTGAAGTGTTTCTTGGCGATCCACGACGGTTCGCCAACAGCAAAGCCGTCGCCAGCTACATCGGAATGATCCCTCAGGAAAAGTCGAGCGGTGGCCGCCAACGATTCGGGAAACTCAGCAAGCAGGGCAACGCGCTCCTACGTTTCCTCTGGGGGCAGGCAGCGATGCAAGCCGTCCGCCGAGATCCCGAATTGCTGCGCTTCTACCGCCGAAAGCTCGTACAAAAAGGACTCGGAAAAGCAATCGTCGCCGCGGCTCGCAAGCTGGGAATACGGCTGTGGATCATGCTGCGCGACGAAATCGATTACACGGAGTTCTGCCGTCGAGGAAATCTTCTGCGGCAGTGTGGTGCGGCCTATGCGGGGATGCCTGAAGGGGATAGTGGTCCTCGATGACCGTCCTCCTGAGTTAGGCGATCCGCCTCCCTCATTTGGTAGGGGAGTTCGAAGAGAATCATCATGGTCCCGATGACCGAAGACATGTTTGGTGGACCACACCACAACGATGAAGTGAAACGGGCCGAGCAATGCGGTTGGAGCACAGAAAACGAGAACGGCCGTCGCGATCAACTCTCGCAAAGTGCAGCACAGCTGTGCTCCTGCAGAGGTGTCTCCCGATGGCCATAAGAAAACTAAAATGCTCTCTTGACGCGGCCGACTTCGTTAGACATATCCCCTATCCCCTCAACGTTTACCGTTGGGATAGTACGCACTGAGGGGAAATTGCTACGCCCAACGAGATAGGGGCTGGGGGCGTGGCACTTGCGCGGTCAGCGTGTTTCCCAGGACTTTGGCTATAACTGGATTGCCGACCAATCGCTCAAGACGTTTAGAGCCACAATTCTGCCTCGGGCTATTGAACTCAAATCAATTTCTTCTCCTTTGCGATACGGTTGCGAAAGACTTTTTGCTACGCTTTGCTAAACATGATTACTCAGCGTCGATGGCCTGCGCCCTAGGTCTTCAGCCTGCTCATTCTGCCCTTCGGAATGATTTACGGCTTCAACTTCACTGTGCTGCCTTTCTTGCTTGCAAGATCCGGCGTTCCCGTGGATCGAATCGCGAGCGTCATCGCGATCGCCAGTCTGCCTGGCGTTCTCGCGGTGCTCATTGCCCCCTTCGTCGACATCAAACTGCGGCGTCGAACGTGGCTGGTAATCGGTATGTTCGGAACCGCGATTGCGGCTTGCATTTATTTCCCTCTCATTGGCGCCTCGCATCTGATTCTGATGACAACGCTAATTTTTGGCGGGGGCATGGTGACTTTTCTCGTTATGGCCGCCTGCGGTGGGCTGATGGTCAGGATGCTCACTTCGACGGATCAATCCAAGGCAGCTGCATGGACACAGGTGGGAATATTGGGCGGGGGCGCGCTCAGCGCAGCGATGGTCCTATGGCTTGTTGCGCGAATGCCGCTAGTAGCGGCTGGCTTCTGTTTCGCGGTCGCGACTGTCCTCGTCGGATATATTCCCTTCACCATTCCTGAGTCTGCTCCCGAAGCTTCTCCGTGGCTCCGCGGGCGTCTCCTCGCCATCGGGAAGGAGATCTGGGCCTTGGCCCGTTCACGGAAACGCCTATGGGGTTCATTGCTTCTCCTCTCCCCTTGCTCGACGGGAGCAGCACAAAGCCTGCTTCCTGCCATCGCTTCGCACTATGGTGTTGGCGGGAGCGGCGTTTTGTGGATTAACGGCATCGGAGGAGGCACTTCGCTGGCACTTGGCGCGCTATGCAGTACCTTGATTCCCGGTAACTGGGACCGTCGCCTTACCTATGCGGCTGCGGGAGTCACGAACGCACTCGCTGCCATTCTGTTGCTAGCTACAAATCGACCATCGGTGTACCTAGCAGGTACGGCCTTCTATCTCGCCACAGAAGGCCTTTGCGCTGCCCGAGGCGTGGCGCTTATCGTGGAGATCGTCGGGCCAGAGGCCCGAGACGCCAGCACTTTGTACTCATTGCTGAATGCCGCCATCAGTCTTCCCTTTGTCTATGTGACTTGGCTTGATGGCGTCGGTTTTCGCTACTTTGGGACGCATGGCCTATTGTTGACGGATGCAGCGCTCAACCTCCTTGTCTTTGGCATTGTTGTCGCAGTTTTCATGAGTTGCGGTTTTGGGCTGCGGAGTGGTTCGCAGACATCGGCTCTAGAATCTGACGTGGCCTCCGCCTGAGAAAACCTTTTCGCACTGAGCGGTCGACTTCTAATGATCGCGCAGTTTGCCTATTCATGGCGAGTGACGGGCAATCCGTAAGTTGAGCCTTGAGACCACGGGGCAGGCGCTCAACTTCATAGTTGCTGACAACACACCCGGGAATCACTCAGGGTGGGCACAGATAAGCAGCGAAACTGAGTCGCCACATGTACGTATGGCACGCTCTAGCAGCTTGACTGAGTTACATTCGGAGCATACAGTCTCCCCAACATCCACGTACCACAGGTGTAGCTAGCAGCTAAGGAGCTTGCTGAAAAACCCAGCTGAGTGCGGCTTGAGTTACCGGTGAAGTGGACATGGCATTCGGCGCCGAAGTACCAACCCCCTCGATCGGAACTCGCACGATCCAGAGAGTGCGTATCCGGATTCTTCCATTCGTCTTTCTTTTCTACGTGATCGCCTTCCTCGACCGAGTCAATATCGGGTTTGCCGCACTCACTATGAACAAGGAGCTTGGCATCACCAGCCAGCAGTTCGGCTTGCTCGTTGGGATATTCTTTCTTGGCTACTTCATTTTTGAAGTCCCCAGCAACCTCCTGTTGTACAAAATCGGAGCACGCATCTGGATCGCCCGGATTCTAATTAGCTGGGGAATTGTGGCCGTGCTGACCGGTTTCGTCCAGACCGTACATCAGTTGTACCTTGCGCGCTTTCTCTTAGGATTGGCCGAGGCGGGTTATGGCCCCGGAATCGTCTTGTATTTGACCTATTGGTTTCGCGGACGGGAACAGGCCCAGGCGATTGCACTTTTCTTGACCGGTGTACCGATTGCTAGCTTCGTGGGAGCACCGCTTTCAGGCCTTATTCTGGATCATGTCCATTGGCTGGGACTCAGCAGTTGGCGATGGCTCTTGATCGTGGAAGGAAGTCCAGCCGTGGTCGGCGGGCTCCTCACCTATTTTCTGCTGCCCAACTGTCCCGCGAAAGCCAGGTTTCTTAACGAGGAGGAGAAGGACTGGATTAGTGCGGAACTTTTGAAAGAAGAACGGCAGAAGCTGGCAAAGCATCGAGTCCCGGCGATACAGGTGTTTACGAACGGGCGGGTCTGGCATCTTATATGTATTGGCTTCGCATTTTTTGTCAGCAGCTCTACCATCACTTTTTGGATACCCCAACTGGTGAAATACCTGTTGGCGGGCCAGTCCAACACTGCAATCGGCTTTGTGGTGATGATTCCAAACCTTGCGGCAGTGTTAGCGATGTTCTTGGTCTCTCGCAGTTCCGATCGCAAGCTGGAACGGAGATATCATGTGGCGATCCCTGTCAGCGTCGGAGGGACAGCACTCCTTCTGCTAGGAACGACACACTCATCATTTTTCTCTGTCGCTCTGCTGTCGCTTGCAGCTGCGGGCTCGTTCAGTTTCTACGGCCCTTACTTCGCCCTACCATTCGAGTTCCTGACAGGACTTTCCGCCGCCTCCGGCATTGCTTTCATTAACTCTTTTGGGCACCTCGGAGCGTTTGTCGGGCCTTCGGCCGTCGGGTGGATTACTCAGAAGACGGGCAGCTTGTATAGTGGCCTAGCCCTTGCCGCAGTGTCATTGTTCGTGGCCGCTCTGTTCGCGCTGCTCCTGCCTAAACAAGCACGCATTTCAGCAGATTAAATCCGCTGGTTATTAAGCGCCGCGTGGGTTAGATTTCCGGCGATTCTGGCCCCTTCCGTGACTCCGAAAGTATCGCTGAGTTACCATTCAGACGTATAAGGAAGTACTTGTCGAAATAACCAGTTCACAGCCACTTTGGAGAGATGACCGCGAGCTATTACGACACGACCTACGGGAATTTCCAAACGAGCCTATATGAGGAAATTCGGCGGGAAGCCTTCGGCGAAGACATTGGACAAAATGGCTGGCTCACTGCGGACGAACAGAATAAGTTTATGGGTTGGCTGGGCCTGGCTGCCGGCAAGACTCTTCTCGATGTCGCTTGTGGAGCTGGTGGTCCAGCCCTTCGAATCGCGGCTCGCACAGGCTGCACCGTTACCGGCGTTGACATCCACGAAAAGGCAATCTCAACGGCGCGTTCCCTTGCAAGCCAGCGCGGTCTTGCAAGCCGCACGGAGTTCCGTGTTGTGGACGCGGACAAGCAGCTTCCATTCCCCGAAGCCAGCTTCGACGCTATCACCTGCATTGATTCCATCACCCATTTGCCGGATCGCCCGCGCTTGCTCACCGACTGGGCTCGATTGCTGAGTCCGGGAGGCCGCCTGCTGTTTACCAATTCAGCGGTGATGACGGGGCCTATCACCAGTGCAGAGGTCGCAGTTCGAAGTTTATCTGGCTTCCTGCTGTTTGTTCCTTGTGGTTACGACGAGCGGATCATTGCACAGTGTGGCCTGCAAGTCGTTTCTTCTGAGGATCGAACGGCAAATATGGCCGAAATCGCACAGCGGCGAAAGAACGCTCGCGAATCGAGGAGTTCAGCGCTACGCCGGATCGAGGGCGATGCCGTTTACGAAAATCAGCAGGAGTTCCTTTCTGTCGCTGCTCAGTTGGCGAGAGAGGGTAGGCTCTCACGCTTTGTATACGTATCTGAGAAAAGCAGCTAAGTATTTCCTCCGCGAAAAAAACCGTGCGTTATGGTGGTTGAATTAAGCCGGATTGTGTCCGGCAGCCGAACGGATGAGGCTCGGCCCTGCCGTTAATGTAGGCGGGCCCGCCGCTGTAAAGGTTGCACTCCCGTGCTCACCCGCGAACTTTTCCGACCTGCTCGCAAACGTTTCTTACGATGCCTTCGAAACTGCCGGAAGGCGTTGAGCGGTCTGTTGGATCTTCGGGTTGGGGAGTGCGTTTGCAGCTGGAGCGGCGTGCAGGTTAGCAGGGACGGCGCGCTGGTTTGTTGAGCGGTGACGAGACGCGTCCTCGAATGACTCGAGAGGATGCAGGCGCACCAACGTTCCGCTTAGGACGGTGCCGGGATCGGTTGACAGCCACCAAACCGTGTTTCCGTCGGGAGCGATTACGAAATTGAAATGGGACGGGGCTTCAACCGCGGTGGCTGTGCAGTCTGCTGGTTTGACAATGTATGTCCCTGCTACCGTTACAGGGAGAATAGTGCCGTTAGCGCTCAACGTGTAGGTCGCGTTGCTGTTCCCTTTTCCGTCGTAAGTGACCTCCCCTACCGAAGTGACCGGGCCGAGACCGACAATCGTGCCTCCTCCCGACACGACGTAAGTTCCATGAAGAGTGGCATTTCCAAGCGGGCAAAGCGGGGTGGCTTTGAGCGCTTGTGGTGCAGCGGTGAGAGCAAGAGCCGCCAACGCACAGGATATAAAGAGTTTGGTCATGACGGAGTGCCTCCAAAAGCAAGAAGTCTCTGCAGCGACCGAAGGGCAGTGTTAGAAACCCGCCGTAATCCGGCCTTCCCGCAGTTTTCAGGCTCAATTTCCAGCCTGCAGTCCCGGAAATCCTCTCAGAAATCTCAGAAAGTTCTCTAAGAATTCTCACAGCGGCCCACTGGGCCAGGCCTGGCGAAAGCGGGTTTGCCCGAGGCAGGTCATGTACACAACTGCGAAGTTCTGCTCTCAGAAGGCCTCGATATGCGGTGCTGTCTTTGTCGAATTGTGGCGATATACTCCATCCGATCACTTCGAGCTTGCTGAGGCGCATCTCAATGTCCGACGAAACTGGCCGGCGAGCTGATTCACGGAACATCCGCGAACCCCTATTCGCTGCTGATGGCGCTTTCGGTAAGGATACGGGTGCACTTTACGAGTTCGGCCCGTTCCGCCTGGAACCTGCCGAACGCAAGTTATCGCGCAACAACGAACCTTTAGTACTTACACCCAAGGCCTTTGACACTCTAGTGCTCCTGGTCCGCAACAGCGGCCATCTGCTGGAGAAAGACGAACTTATCAGGGCCCTTTGGCCCGACTCTTTCGTCGAAGAAGGCAATTTAACCAACAATATTTCACTCTTGCGGAAGGCCCTAGGAGATGATCCTCCTTACATTGAGACCGTTCCCAAGCTCGGTTATCGGTTCATTGGCGCCGTGCGCCAGTTGCCAAAAACGGTTTCGGCGAGTCAAGAAAGACGGTCGGCGGAGCTAGAACTTGTCAGCGAGGCAATTCCTGAAAAGTGGCGTTCTTTCTTCCGTCACTGGGTCGCCATCGTCTTCCTTGCCTCCATCGTGATTGCTGCTCTAGTGTGGGCAAATTGGCGGAATCCGTTGCGGCGTACAGAGGTCATTGAACGTAAGCTGACCGCGAATTCGTCGGAAAATATCGTGAGCAGCGCGGCAGTTTCCCCGGACGGTAAGTACCTAGCCTACGCGGACAACATGGGTGTCTTTCTGAAGCTGATTCGTACTGGTGAAACCCACTCCGTGCCCTTGCCGCCAGACTTCTCTGCCCGTGTGGATGACTGGTTCCCGGACGGCTCTCATTTGCTTGTCTCTCGCGAAGAACAACCTTTGAAGGCTAGCTTGTGGAGTATCTCGGTGTTCGGAGGTTCGCCTCGCCTGTTGGTACATGACGGCTCGGGAGGATCGTTGTCTCCAGACGGAGCGCACATTGCGTTCAGCCGCATTGATGTGTCTCCCAGTGGTTTTTTCGGTCGAGAAGAGTGGGTCGTGCATTCCGACGGAACAGATCCGGTCAAGGTTGCAGCCGATAAGTCGGATGGTTCGCTGCTGGGAAAGCCGACGTGGTCTCCCGATGGCAAGCGAATCGCCTACGTCAGAACAAAGGGAGCCTACAATAGCCGGACGAGTTCCGTTGAAGTGAATGACTGGCAGAACGCGACCGCTGAGGCCCTTTTTTCGGACGAGCGCTTAACCCTTGGGCTGCATTGGCTCCCCGATGGCCGTCTTATTTACGCCTTTGGCGGCGCACAAATCTCAAACTGGCAAGACTCACAAGAGTCGAGCCTGTGGATGGTGTTGCTGCAACAATCTGGGAAGATTTCTGGCCAGCCGAAACGCGTCACGCAAGGGCATGGTCGGATTTTGAATATTAGCGGGAGCGCCGACGGGAAGGTGCTGATCTACCGCAGCGAGAATTGGTCGTCGAGTGTTTACGTAGGCACGCTGGCGGCCCACGGCACACGTTTGCTCGTGAAGAAGCGGCTCACACTCGATGAGAGTGCAAGTCACGTCTTTTCTTGGACGCCGGATAGCAAGGCGGTCCTGTTTAATTCCGATCGAAACGGTACTCCAGAGATATTCAAACAGGCCACCGATCAGCCCGTGGCGGAAAGCCTCATGACGAGTGCCGAGCAGCTCACACAACCCAGAGTGGCGCCTGACGGATCGGAGATCTTGTATATTTCCGCTCCCAAACCCCCCAGCCCGGAAACTCTCACCTCCATTTTCGCAATTCCAATAGGCGGCGGAACTCCTCGCTTAGTCCTACAGGACCTTCGCATTTGGAACGTGCAGTGTGCGCGCTTGCCATCGACGATCTGCCTGTACAGCATTACAAAGGG
>Ga0306920_100007763_pt1 | contig 14161 bp, 16 predicted proteins | sample flu12Cox44000170_FD_204666 | JGI IMG/M metagenome (GOLD analysis project Ga0306920, IMG submission 204666) | Lab enrichment of tropical soil microbial communities from Luquillo Experimental Forest, Puerto Rico - flux4day.12C.oxic.44.000.170 (v2)... | ecosystem: Environmental > Terrestrial >...
GGCCATGCACTTTGGTGCTTCTTGGTCCAGCGCGAATGCTGTGGCTTGCGAGACCCGCGGCCGGTCATGCGCGACTATCGCGTCCCGCAAGAAGTGCAAAATCGGATGGGAATTTTCTGCAGAAAAAGCTGACGCCCCGCCCGCGAGCACCGGCGCCTCACCATTAGCGGTCCGTTAACCATCCTGATGCACGCACAGCAAGGCTTTATTCACCCTTCCCTATGCATTGTCATTGATACCTCAAAGGCGTAGCTAGCGCTCCGGACCTGTGATGCGTACCCGTCCGCTCGTCGAGGAATTCGAGGCCGCGCTCACCTCCGGCAGCGTCGCCCGGCGTATCGACATTCTTGCAAGGATCACCGACCTCTTCACCAGTGGCGTCGAACGTTATTCGAAGGATCAAATCGATCTGTTCGATGACGTGATGATGCGCCTGGTTAGGACAGTCGTGGCCAAGACCCGGGCCGAAGTGGCCGAGCGCTTGACGCCGATCGCCAAAGCGCCGTCGCACCTAATGCGTTTGTTTGCTCTTGACGATAACATTGCGGTTGCGGGTCCCGTGCTCGCGCGATCCGCTTGCCTCGCCGAGCGCGACCTTCTGGAAGCCGCGCGCACTAAGAGCCAAAGGCATCTTCTGGCTATCGCACAGCGCTCGCTATTAAGCGAGGCTCTCACCGATATTTTGATCGAACGCGGCGATCGTGACGTGGTGAGATCGCTCGTCAGGCATAGCGGCGCGCGATTTTCCAAATCCGGCCTTCACAGACTGGTCGACCGCTCGCGCGCCGACGAAGCCCTGGTGAGCGAATTGGGATCGCGCCTCGACGTCGGCCGATATGCCCGCGAAGGCAAGTTCGCCGAAACCGCCGCCGCGTTTGCGCAGCTCGCCGAAATGCCGATTGAGGCGATCGAGCGCGCGCTCCTCAGACCGGACTCCGAGGCCGTGCTCGTCCTGGCCAAGGCCGCGGGATTGTCGGCGGCGACGACTAAGGCCGTCCTGCACCTGCGCGGAGCCAACCGCGGCACGGCCGCGAGGCCGAACTTACAGGAAAAGAACCTCGAGCACGCGTTGCTGCGCTTCGATCGCATGCAGCGCGAAAGCGCGCAGCGCGTCCTGAACTTCTTCCGTACCCGCATCAAAAAGCCGGCGGAAGCCGTGGTCCCGCCGGCAATCGCGGTCTCCGGCTAGCGCCGCCGCCGGTCACCAATTTTATTACGCGCAGTAGCCGGGCTGTACCTGGAGCCACGAGCCGTTCGGATAGCGGTAGTAGCAGCCACCGCGCCACCAGTAGTAACCGCCATTCCTGCGTTGCGCCTCCGTAGCGATGACCGCGCCTGTCGTTGCGCCGATCAACGCACCGGCGACGGCGCCGCCCGCGCCGCGGCCAACCGCGCCGCCGATAATGCCCCCGAGCGCGCCGCCTACGATGGCGCCACCGACTGGATCCTGTGCCGCCGCCTGTTGCACCGGCACTAGGCTGGCAAGCGCCAGGATCGCCGCCGCTCCGATTGTTCGCGTCATATTCCCTCTCCTCGCCCGAGCTCACCAATCTGGGCTGCATTAGAATATCCCGTCCCCCTGCTTCGCCTGCAATATTGGCGAAATGGGGAACGCCGGTCATGACGAAGCGTTAAAGGTTTTGGTGCAGAATCTGCTTGACTCCATGCTGATTGCATTTATTTGGGAATTTAGCCGCTGGTGGTCGGTTCATCTGGACTGATCGAGCGGCTTTCGCTTGCCGCGGCGCCGGCTCGCCGGCATCTTGGGTTCTTATCCCTGGTTGGGGAGGACGGCATGAGCCAGAACGCCCTCTTGCGATCGGTGAAGGGCTTGGGAGTCCCAGGCACCGCCCGAAAGGAAGTTCGGAACACCAAACTGAAAGTGGCCGCTTCCGCGCCGGCAGAAGTCCGTCAAAGCTTACGGCAAAAGGATCATTTCGCCGTTCGCAACGGTGTTCGTTGCGCCGGCGTGCATCTGATCGTCGATTTGCACGGCGCCAAGCAGCTCGATGATATCGAACATATCGAGACGACCTTGCGACGCTGCGTCGAGGCCGCCCGGGCGACCCTGCTGCACATCCATTTGCATCATTTTCAGCCGAGCGGCGTGTCCGGCGTGGCCGTGCTGGCCGAGAGCCACATTTCTATCCATACGTGGCCGGAAGCGGGCTATGCAGCTCTCGATGTCTTTATGTGCGGATCGGCCGAGCCCGACAAATGCAGTCCGGTTTTGCGCGAAGCCTTTGCCGCGGAGCGTGTCGGCGTGAATGAACTCTTGCGCGGGCAAAATAACCATCAAGGGCGTTGAAGCGACCGCCGATTTCTAATTCGACGGGCCGGGCCGAAGCCCGGCCTTTTCTTTAGGGCATTCTTTTAGGTCGCGCGGCGGCGCATCGTGCTTGTTATTTGCCGATTTGCCTCGAATGCCGAAGATAGGCCACCATCGACCGGAAAAGCGCTCCGCGGCGTCTTTTAGGGCCTCGCTTGGAGGTTAGGCTGGGGTCACATGGCAAAGAAACGTCCTGAGAAACGCTGGATCGCCGAGACGCTGTTCGATGAGCTGGGCTTTCGCATGACCTTCGAGGTCGACAGGGTGCTCTATGAGTTACAGACCGAACATCAGCACCTTGTTCTGTTCGAGCAGCGGTTCTTCGGCAAGATGCTCATGCTCGACGGGGCGACGCAAATCTCCAAAAAGGACGAGTTCATTTACCAGGAGATGATGTCACACGTGCCGCTGTTCGCGCACGGCAATGCCCAGGATGTGCTGATCGTCGGAGGCGGCGATTGCGGCATTGCCGAGGAAGTCCTCAAGCACCAAACCGTCAAACGGCTCACGCAGGTCGAAATCGACCCCACGGTGGTCGAATTCGCCAAAGAACATTTTCCTGAATTCACCAAGCCGGTCTTTGCCGATAGCCGCTTCGAATCCGTGATCGACGATGGCGCGAAATTCGTCGCCAAGACCGACCGGCGCTTCGACGTCATCATCGTAGACTCCACCGATCCTCAGGGGCCGGGCAAGATTTTGTTTGGCGCGAAGTTCTATGCCGGCTGCAAGCGCTGCTTGAAGGACGGCGGCGTGCTGGTCACGCAAAACGGCGTCCCCTTCTTTCAGAACAACGAGCTTGCCTCGACCATGCGGAAATTCCGCCGCCTATTCGCCGATGCTAGCTGCTATGTCGCTGCCATCCCGGTCTATGTCGGTGGCCACATGGCCATGGGCTTAGCGACCGACGACAGGCGCTTGCGCCAGCATCCTGTCAAAACCATTGCCGAGCGTTACCGCAAGGGTGGCAGCTTCAAGACAATGTATTGGACGCCCGAAGTTCATGCTGCCGCCTTCGCCCAGCCGCGCTTTATCGCCGACCTCGTGGCAGAGGGCGTTGGAAGACCGCGCAAGAAGGGAGGACGCGAGACAGAAAGCAAGACAGCGGGCGCAAGACGGGAGTAGACTTCAAACACCAGCGGCTTGCACACCCGGCCTTCAATGGAGGACGGCATGAGCTTCTTCCCTGCCAAAGACCCAGCTTTCGGCGACGCCCAATCGAGCGAGGCCATCGAGCAGATCATCGTGCCGCGCTCGGTCGACCTCGGCGGCTTGCAGGTCCATCGCGCGCTGCCGTCGGCTCGCTCACGCATGGTGGGCCCTTTTATTTTCTTCGACCATTTCGGGCCAGCGGTATTCCGCGCAGGTGAAGGCATCGATGTGCGGCCGCATCCGCATATTGGGCTTGCCACGGTCACCTATCTGTTCGACGGCGAGATCGTGCATCGCGACAGTCTCGGCAGCGCCATGCCGATCAGACCCGGTGCGGTCAATTGGATGACGGCCGGGCGCGGCATCGTTCATTCCGAGCGCACCGCAGCCGATCATCGCGATGGCGGCGAGCCGTTGCACGGGTTGCAATTATGGGTCGCGTTGCCGGTCAAGGATGAGGAAACCGAACCCGGCTTCGCGCACACGCCGGCCGCTGGCATCCCGCAAATTCGCGAGGACGGGATCACGTTGCGCGTCATCGCCGGCGCAATGCATGGGCTGCGTTCGCCCGTCAGCACGTTATGGGACACGGTGTTTGCGGAGGTGCGGCTTAAGGCCGGCAGCATTTTGCCGTTGGGCACCGATTATGAAGAGCGCGCGCTTTACGTCATTTTCGGCGAGATCGAGATCGGCGGCGAACGCCACCCGCCGGAACGGCTGTTGGTGCTCAAGCCAGGCGACCGCGTCATGGTGAAGGCCGCAAGCGATGCCCATTTCGTCATTGTCGGCGGCGCTGCGATGGACGGTCCTCGTCATATCTGGTGGAATTTCGTTTCATCGCGCAAGGATTGCATCGAGGCCGCCAAGGCCGACTGGAAAGCCGGTCATTTCGGCATCGTCCCCGGCGACACCGAAGAGTTCATTCCGCTGCCGGATGGCGCTTAGGCTTGTTACGGCCGACGGCGATTGCCCTGCCGCTCCGTGGTGCAGCAATTTTCCTCTATCGCCCGACCGCTCCAGGCTCATCGCGGCAGGCGTCGCGAAAAAGGGAGAAGCCCGATGGCATTCGTTCAGCCTCGCGTTGCATTTGTTCTGTTTGCTGCTTGCATCGTGGCGTCGCCCAGCGGGCCGGCCCAAGCACGTTCGGAGCTTGAACACGCTTATCGCATCATTTCCAGGGAGAAAATGGTCGACCTCACCCACGCCTTCGGGCCGAACACCCCGGTCTGGGCCGGCTTCGGCCAAGCCAAATTCTCACCCGCCGCCGATCCCAAGACACACGAACCTTACACGATCCCCAAGGATGGCTTTCGGGCCACCTATTATGAGATGGTCGGGCAATACGGCACACATGTCGATCCGCCGGCGCATTTTGCCGAAAACGGCATCACCATGGACCAGATTTCGCTTAAGCAAATGATTTTGCGCTTAGTAGTGCTCGATGACACGCCCTACCTTGCCAAGGATCCAAACCATGCTTTTTCGGTTGCCGATCTCAAAGCCTGGGAGCGCCAGCACGGCCGCGTACCGCTGGGCGCGTTCGCGGCGTTGCGGACGGATATGTACAAGGACTGGGACTCCAATCCCGAGCGCTTCAAACGCGAGCCGTTTCCCGCATGGTCGCTCGACACGATCAAATTTCTCTTCGAAAAACGCGGCGTCGCCGCGACCGGACACGAATCGATGGACACCGACACCACCGAAAAGATGGACTCCGAGACCTACATTCTTCAGCACGGGCACTTTCAGATCGAGGTCATGGCCAATCTCGACAAAGTGCCGCCGACCGGCGCACTCATCGTGGTGACGTGGCCGAAGGTCGAAAACGGTCTCGGCTTTCCGGCACGCGCCTTTGCGATTTTGCCATGAGCCGCGCTAGCTCTTTCTCGTAAAATGGAATGGTGTCGGTGCCAAATGATAGACGTCAGCCTGTGCCGGAAGGTTCTCTTGTCCGCAGTTCTGATATCGGCTTGGCAGTGCCTATCGTCGCAGGCATTCGCGTTGGACGCCGCGGCCGGCAAGCCACAAATCTCGATCGAGAAGCAATATGTGGCGATTTCCGTAACGGTGGATCCGGCGCTCCAACCATTCGCCACGCTGTTCGCCGATTGTCTTGCCGAAGGCAAGGCATGGGCCAACAAGATGAATAGCGACAGCGCAGCCGAATGGCGCGACAATCGTCAGTCGTTTCGCGGGATGCAATGGTCTTACGATCGCGACTACACATTGCGCTCGGTCGCCGGCCGCTACGTTAGTGTCGTACGCAGTGACGCTTGGTTCGACGGCGGCGCGCATCCGAATCAGCACATCCACACAATTTTATGGGACGATGCCGCACACAAGCGGGTCAGCATTCGCCCGTTTTTCACCGAAACGGCCGACAATGGTCCAACCATGACCGCACTGGCGCAGCTAGCCAAGCTCGCCGTCGCATCCGACAAGCTTGCCATAGGCATCGACGGTTACGGCGACGAGGATAAGCCCGGCGCGGCAATGACGCCCGAACAGGAATTGCACCAAGACAACTTCATCAATGAAGGCGTCAAGCCGGCGCTTTTGGAAATCGGGCCGGTAACGCTCGCCCCCTCCACCGAAAGTGGCAAAAGCGCCGGTTTGACGTTTCAGTATTCGCCTTATGCGGTTGGGCCGTATGTGGAGGGGCCGTATACGGTTTTTGTGCCGTGGACAGCGTTCCGGCAATATCTGTCGCCCGAGGGCTTGGCAGTATTCGGTGGCGAGCGGCCAAAAGGGGACGACAACAGGTGACGCCCTTAGACCGTACCGCGTTGGCGCCGTCGTCCCATGATGCGGAGCGGCTCGCACGCGGGATACGCGCCGGTGAGCGCACCGTTCTGTCGCGCGCCATTACCCTAATCGAAAGCAAGCGCGCCGATCATCGTAGCTCAGCGGCAACGCTCATGCAGGCGCTGCTGAAGGATACCGGCAAAGCGGTGCGAGTCGGCATAACCGGCGCGCCCGGCGTCGGCAAATCGACCCTGATCGACGCGCTTGGCAGCATGCTGAGCGCCAAGTGCCGCAAGATCGCGGTGCTGGCGGTCGATCCGTCCTCACGGCGCACCGGCGGTTCGATCCTCGCCGATAAGACCCGCATGGCGCGCCTGGGCAATGACCCGAATGCTTTCATTCGTCCTTCGCCATCGTCCGGCACGCTGGGCGGGGTCGCCGCAAAGACTCGCGAGACCATGCTGTTGTGCGAGGCCGCCGGCTACGACGTCGTGCTGGTCGAAACGGTGGGCGTCGGCCAATCCGAAATCGCGGTCGCCGACATGACCGATTTCTTTCTGGTGCTCGCGATGCCTGGCGCGGGCGACGAGCTGCAGGCGCTGAAAAAGGGCGTCGTCGAGCTCGCCGACATGATCGCCGTCAACAAGGCCGACGGAGACAATGTCGCGCGCGCCAAGCTTGCTGCGTCGCAATTCAGCGCGGCGCTGCATATTCTCTCCTCGCGTTCGCCGCATTGGTCGTCGCCCGTCGTCACCTGTTCGGCGCTCACCGGGGACGGCATCGAAGTCCTTTGGTCGCATATTCTCGATCACCGCCAGCGCCTGACGGTATCAGGTGAGCTCGCGGCGCGGCGCGGCGAGCAGCAGGTGAAATGGATGTGGACCATGCTCGAAGAGCGGCTGTTCGCGCCACTGCGTTCCGATCGTGCACTCAAAGCCGCGTTGCCGCGAATCGAGGCCGACGTCGCCGCGGGCCGCCTAGCGCCGGCCTCGGCGGTGGAAAAGATCGCCGAAATGCTGGCGGCGTGACGACATGCGCATCCTGATCGCGGGCTTCGGACCGTTTCCCGGCGCGCCGTTCAACCCCAGCGCTCTTTTGACGGCGGCGCTCGCGCGCAAGCGGCGCCCTGCGCTTACGGAAATCGAGATCGAAAGCCACATCTTCGCGACCGCCTATACGGCGGTCGATCGCGATCTGCGGAGGCTTCTCGCGCGCAAACCGGATGCGTTGCTGATCTTCGGCCTCGCGGCGTCAAGGCCTCACGTTTGCGTCGAAACGCGCGCGCCGAATGCCGTTTCGCTGTTGTCGCCCGATGCAAGTGGGCGCCGCCCGCGACGCGCAACAATTGACAAAAGCAAGCCGCCATCGCGGACCGGCAACACACCATTCGCTTACTTGCTTAGTGCCTTGCGGCGATCCGGCGTATCCGCGCATCTATCGCGCGATGCGGGACGTTATCTTTGCAATTACGCCTACTGGCGGGCGTTGCAACATGTCGAGGGAAAGCGGCCGCTCGTGCAGTTCGTTCACATTCCGCGTATTGCAACAAAGGAGCGGCGAAGAAAGCTAAACCGCCGCCGGCCATCGCTTGCCAAACTGACAGCCGCTGCCGAAAATCTCTTGAGCGCGCTCGTCGCCGCGAGCAGGCGATAGTTCGGGACATTAAACGAACAACTCGATTTCGCTGCATCCGCGCCCGATTATCGCAGCGCCTCCGTCACGCAGATCGCGCCGACCTCGAGCCCGTTCCAATTGCGCAAGACCGGTTGCACAAACGGCGCAAGCGCCGCCCGCGCCGTTGTGTCGAGCGGCAGAAAACGCGCGATGACGGCGGCCATGATCGCCTGCGCCGCCCGGCTCGCGCCGTCGTCGCATTTGATCGCGACGCCGAGGCCCTGTTGCGGCAGCGCGCCGCAATAGACGCCTTCAGCGCCCGTTTTGACGAAAACGCGCTCGCCGAAGAGCTGCATGATTTCGGCGCAGAAGCGGCCGGTCCCGGCTACGTACCACGGCTTTCGCGCGCAGGCTTGGCGAAGGCGATGAGCTGCGCGTGCGCGCCCCGGCGCAAGGCCCTGGCCGCTGCCGAACTTGGCGAAGCCCTGCGCGAGATTGCGCAACGGCACCGCCCAGGTCGGCACCGAACAGCCGTCGAAAGCACAGCGTCCCTCGGCCATGGCGGCGCCGGTAAAATCTTCGAGCACCGCGCGAACCTCGCGCTGTACCGGATGCTCGGGCCGAAAGTATTCGGCATGGTCGGTGCCCATGGCGCAGGCGACACACAAGAAGCCGGCGTGTTTGCCGGAGCAATTGTTGTGCAAGGCCGATGGCGCGCCGGCCCGCGCCACAGCGGCCGCCGCGGCTTGCGAAATCGGCCAATGGGCGCCGCAACGCAATGCGGACGGATCAAGACCGGCCTTCGCCAGCATGCGTTCGACGCCGGCAACATGCGCTGTCTCGCCGCTATGCGAGGCGCAGGCGAGCGCCAGTTCCTCGTCGCCAAACCCGTAGCGATCGGCCGCGCCGCGCTCGACGAGCGGCAGGGCCTGCAGCGCCTTTACCGCGGAACGCGGAAATATCGGCGTTGTCACGTCGCCGATGGCAAGCGCCATCGTTCCCGCCGCGTCGGCAACCGCGACAGCGCCACGGTGCCGGCTTTCGACCAGCGGGCCTCGCCTGACTTCGATCAAAACGGGATTGGTCATGTTCAGTGATGCGCTTCATCCCATTTAGCATTTCGGGCCAAGCGGACCAGACCTTTATGCGGAACAACCAAGCCGCCTGTGCCGCCAGCTTGACCGCGAGACAGCAGTCTTTGCAATCTGGCCGGCATGGCGTGGCTCACGATCGTTCTTCCCGTACTGGACGAGGCGGCGATCATTGTCGGCGCATTACACGCGCTCGCGCCGTTGCGCGCCCGGGGCACGGAAGTCATCGTCGCCGATGGCGGCAGCAGTGACGGTACGGCAAGCCTCGCGCAGCCGCTTGCCGATCGGGTGATTGCCGCGCCGCGCGGTCGCGGCGCGCCGATGAACGCCGGCGCGGCGCTGGGCACCGGCGGCATGCTGCTGTTCCTGCATGCCGACACCACCTTGCCGGAAAATGCCGATCGCTTGATCGCGCGCGCCCTGACGCGACGCGCCTGGGGCCGCTTCGATCTGCGCATCGCCGGACGGCACCCGCTGCTGTCGCTCGTCGCGCGCATGATCAATTGGCGCTCGCGGCTGACAGGTATTGCAACCGGCGATCAGGCGATTTTCTTGACCCGCGAAGCATTCAACGCCGTCGGCGGCTTTCCCGATTTTCCGCTGATGGAGGACATCGCCATCTCGAGGCGGCTCAAGCGGCTGTGCCGACCGATCTGCATCGCCACGCCCGTCGTGACGTCTGGCCGGCGATGGGAATATCACGGCGTCCTGCGAACGATCGTTCTGATGTGGCGGCTGCGGCTGGCTTACTATTTCGGCGCCGAGCCGGCTCGCCTTGCCGTGCGCTACGGCCGCGTTCCGCCGTCAGCCGCGCAAGGCAGCGCCGGGCCATAAAGCAGGACCGACGCGCGCATATTGCACCGGCCGCATCACCTCGGCGCCAAGCGTTTGCGCGGCATGCCAGCCCCAGTGCGGATCATCAAGGAAGGCGCGCGCCATCGCGATCATATCGGCTTTGCCTTCGGCGACGATCGCTTCGGCTTGTTTGGCGTTGACGATCATGCCGACCGCGCGAACCGGAATGTCGCATTCGCGGCGGACTCGCTCGGCAAACGGAACGTTGAAGCCGGGATCGGTCGGCCACCGGCTTTCCGGCGTGATATTGGCTGAGGAGACGTCGATATAATCGATGCCTGCGGCTTTCAGCGCCTCGCCCATCTTGACTGCATCGTCGCCAGTGAGGCCGCCCTCCACCCAATCGGTCCCGGTAATGCGGGCGCCGAGCGGGATTCTGCGCGGCACCACGGCACGCGAATCGCGAACCACTTCCAGCGGAAAGCGCATGCGGCCTTCGAACGAGCCGCCGAATTCGTCGTTGCGCTTGTTGGACAATGGCGAGACGAAACTGTGCAGCAAATAGCCGTGCGCGAAATGAAGCTCGATAGCGTCGAAACCCAGCCGCACGGCGCGCTTGGCAGCGTTGGCGAAGGCAGCTCGCACACGCGCCATATCTTCCTCGGTCATCGCCCGCGGCGTGTGCCAGCCGGGACCGAACGGCACCGCCGAAGGCGCGATGGTGGGCCAAGGGTCCTCACTCACCGCAAGTGCCTTGGCGCCTTCCCACGGACGCTGCGCGGACGCCTTGCGCCCCAGCATGCGCCAGCTGAATCGCGAGCTTGGCGGTGCCGATCCGGCGGCAATTCGCCACGATGCGGCCGAGCGCGTCCTCGCAGTCATCCGAATAAAGCCCAAGGCAACCATGGGTGATGCGGCCGTGACGCTCGACATGCGTCGCTTCGACCACCAGGAAACCGCGCCGGAATTCGCAAGCATTCCGAGATGCGTCATGTGCCAGTTGTTACCGACGCCGTCATCGGCGCTGTACTGGCACATCGGCGAAACGACGATCCGGTTCGCAAGGTTGAGATCGACAAGTTTTATGGGCGAGAACAAAGCGCTCGTCATCGATCGTCACATGCACAGCTTGAGGGTGGGACGCAATTCGAGCGCGCGGATCTCGCTCTCAATGAATTTTGCGTCCTGTGGATAGCGCGTTGGAGGCCCAAAAGTCGAGCGGATCGTGAGTCCGGCGCACGGCGCTTCCAGCCGATCACGCGGGAGCGAATGTGTTGGTAATAAGCGTCAAAGCGGGCCGGCGCCGGAGCATGTCGGCCGAGGGACGCGACACCGGCGCGGCGCCGTGCGCGCCATTGTGGTCGCTCGGGAGGCTCTTCACCGGCAAGCCGGCCAGCGCGGCCCACGAAGCACCTTGCGCATCTCTTCGAGAAATTCGGCGTGTGTGTAGTAGTGCCGCTAGCGCCCGCTGCGCGAAAGTTCGGCGAGTGCTGCTCACGCAGTTCGGCGCGCGCGGCCCGCGAACCTGCATGGCAGGTCCGCTCGGGTCCGCGGCCTTGACGACGCAAGCCGCGCGCTACTGCTTGAGCGTATTGGCGACCTTGAAATTTGCTTCGGTCTTCGACTTGATCTCGTCGAGCGTCACCTCGGGAGCCAACTCGATCAGCGTCAGGCCGCCGCCGTTCTTATCCAGCGTAAACACGCCGAGATCGGTAATCACCATGTCGACGACGCCGGCGCCGGTGAGCGGCAGCGTGCAGCGGTGCTTAAGCTTCGAATCGTCCTTGGCCGAGTGCTCCATCACCACGACGACCTTTTTGACGCCGCCGACCAAATCCATCGCGCCGCCCATTCCCTTGACCATTTTGCCAGGGATCATCCAATTGGCGAGGTCGCCGTTTTCGGCAACCTGCATGGCGCCAAGGATGGCGATATCGATATGTCCGCCGCGGATCATGGCGAACGAATCCGCCGAATTGAAATAGCTCGTGGTCGGCAGCTCGGTGACCGTTTGCTTGCCGGCGTTGATGAGATCGGCATCCTCCTCACCGTCGAACGGGAACGGGCCGGTGCCGAGCATCCCGTTTTCCGATTGCAGCTGCACGCTCATCCCGTCAGGGATGAAATTGGACACCAGCGTCGGAATGCCGATGCCGAGGTTAACGTAAAAGCCGTCTTGCAATTCCTTGGCGGCGCGTTCCGCCATTTGGTCGCGGGTCCAAGCCATTGGATTGAGGCTCCTATACTTCTTCACCTGCGCCGGCCGGCGCGTCGGTTTTTTGCCGCTTGCGGACGGTGCGCTGCTCGATGTGTTTGGTCGCGTTTGGAACATGCACGATGCGCTGCACGTAAATGCCGGGCGTGACGATATGGTCGGGATTGATGTCGCCCGGCCTCACCAACTGCTCCACTTCGGCCACGGTCGTCTTTGCCGCCGTCGCCATCGGCGGATTGAAATTCCGCGCCGTCTTGCGATAGACGAGATTGCCTTCGGTATCGCCACGGTAGGCGTGAATGACCGACAGGTCCGCGACCAGGCCGCGCTCCATGACGTATCGATGGCCGTCGAATTCTCGCACTTCCTTACCGTCCGCGATCTGGGTGCCGACGCCAGTCCTGGTGAAGAATGCCGGAATGCCGGCGCCGCCGGCGCGGATACGTTCCGCGAGCGTGCCTTGCGGATTGAACTCGATCTCGAGTTCGCCGGCGAGAAATTGTTGCATGAAAGTTTTATTCTCCCCGACATAGGAGGAGATCATCTTCTTGACCTGACGGGTGTCGAGCAGAATGCCCAGCCCGGTGCCGTCAATCCCACAATTGTTGGAGACGATCGTCAGATTCTTCACGCCGGAATCGCGGATCGCCAGGATCAGGGTTTCGGGGATGCCGCACAGGCCAAAGCCGCCGGCCATGATCATCATCCCGTCCTTAAGCAATCCGGCCAACGCGGATCGCGCGTCCGGATAGACCTTGTTCATGTCCGCTCCGTTCCCACCGGCACTGTTCGCATACGCATAATAAAACAGGCGGAAAGGTCAACCGCCGGACGGATAAGAGTATGTGGTCACGATCGGAAGCTGGATTTGGGGATGCGGATAGTAATTCCACAGCACGTACATCACGGCGAAAAGGATAGCCGCGAGCAGCGCGCCGCCGATCCGGTTCCGAAACGAAAGGATGTTGCCCATTAAGGCGGCGACGAAAGCAAAAGCCGCCATCAACGCGACGTAGGTCCAATTTACTGTCGATAGATCAAAAGGCATCGCTCAGCTCCCGATTGGTGCCTGATAGCCGCTATCCTAGCCGAGCGCGGAGAACGGCGCGACATGAAACCGGTGAGGCGAGTGAACGGCAAATGCTATTCGCTATTCGCCATTCGTACGACTTCCCCGACACTCGCAGCCCGCCGCTTGAGCGTATTGAACAGGTCGAAGGCTTCCTTCGGCCTCATGTTTTTATGCACGACGGCGGCAACGGCGGCGATCATAGCTTGCGGCGCGTCGGACTGGAAAATATTGCGGCCCATGTCGACGCCGGCGGCGCCCTGCCGCACGGCATTGTAAGCCATCGTCAGCGCATCGAGTTCGGCGAGCTTCTTGCCGCCCGCCATCACGATCGGCACCGGACAGGAGGCAGTGACGGTCTCGAAACCGTCCTCGACAAAATAGGTCTTCACATATTGCGCGCCGAGCTCGGCGATAATGCGGCAGGCCAGCCGGAAATATTTGGCGTCACGCACCATGTTTTTGCCGACGGCGGTGATGCCCATCACCGGAACGCCCGCGCGCAGCCCGGCATCGACGAGTCTCGTCATGTTATGCACCGAGCGCGTTTCGTGCTCGCCGCCGATGAAGACCTGGATGCCGACGCCGGCGGCGTTCAATCGCACCGCATCGTCCATGTCCATCGCGATCTGTTCGTCGGAGAGTTCCTCGCGAAGAATGCTCGGGCCACCGCTCGCGCGAAGCACCATCGGCTTTTGACACTGCGCGGGAATGACCGAACGCAAGATGCCGCGCGTGCAGAACAATGCGTCGCAGGACGGCAAGAGCGGTACAATCGAAAGATCGATGCGTTCGAGACCGGTGGTTGGGCCCTGGAAATAGCCGTGGTCGACGGCGAGCATCACGGTGCGGCCGGAAGCGGGGTCGAACACGCGCGCCATGCGATTCTTCATGCCCCAGTCGAGCTGATGCGAACCTTTCAGATAAAAGCCCAACGTCTGCTGGGGCTGATCGGGGGAGTAGCGTTCGCCTTCTTTGTCGGCTTCGGGCATGGCGTTGCTGATGCTCGGTGCGAGGGCTTTAAGCGATGTCTCGCGGCGGCGCCGGATACGGTCGCGAATAGGGATTGAGTGCGCAGAAGCCGCGGTTGCCGGCAAGAACCGCCGGCCTGCAAGCGTCGACGGTCTCATATTCGCAGTCCCAGTTGACGT
>Ga0306920_100007764_pt1 | contig 14160 bp, 10 predicted proteins | sample flu12Cox44000170_FD_204666 | JGI IMG/M metagenome (GOLD analysis project Ga0306920, IMG submission 204666) | Lab enrichment of tropical soil microbial communities from Luquillo Experimental Forest, Puerto Rico - flux4day.12C.oxic.44.000.170 (v2)... | ecosystem: Environmental > Terrestrial >...
GCCCGGGCCCCGGTGCAGCGCCCTGGCCTGTACGAGCACGTTGCCCAGCGCCGCCGCCTCGGCCGGCCCGGCGACCACGGGCAGGCCGCACGCGTCCGCGGTGAGCTGGCACAGCAGCGTGTTGCGCGCTCCCCCGCCGACGATGTGCACGGTATCCACGTGCTGCCCGGACAGCTCCTGGACGGCCAGGATCGCCCGCCGGTGGGCGAGCGCGAGGCTGTCCAGGATGCACCGGACCAGGCCGGCCCGGGTGCCGGGAACGGGCTGGCCGGTGCGGCGGCACGCATCGGTGATCCGGGCGGGCATGTCCCCAGGCGGCAGGAACGCGGCGTCGCCGGTGTCCACCACCGCCCGCAACCGAGGCTGCGCGGCCGCCTCGGTGAGCAGCGCCGCCAGGTCCACGGCCTGGCCCCTGGCGGCCCAGACGCGGACCGACTCCTGCAGCAGCCAGAGCCCCATCACGTTGCGCAGGAAGCGGACCGTGCCGTCCACCCCCGCCTCGTTGGTGAACCCGGCCTCGCGGCTGGCCTCGGTCAGCACCGGGCCGCCAAGCTCGACCCCGGCCAGCGACCAGGTACCGCAGGAGATATAGGCGAACGAGGTGCCCTCGGCGGGCACGCCGGCCACGGCCGAGGCGGTGTCGTGGGACCCGACGGCGATCACCGGCAGCGGGCGGGCCGGTCCCGCCCCGGCGCCGCCAAGGATGTCATCGCGGACGTCACCGCGCAGTTCGCCGACCGTGCTTCCCGGCCGTCGTAGTGCAGGAAAAATGCCTGGCGGGATGCTTGCGCTTGTCATGAGCGCGGTCGCCCAGGCCTGGGCCCGCCCGTCGAGCAGGCCGGTGGTGGACGCGTTGGTGAGCTCGGCGCCCACCTCGCCGGTGAGCCAGTAGCCGATCAGGTCGGGGATGAGCAGCAGCGTCCGCGCGGCCGCGAACTGCGGCGTGTCCCGCGCGGCCACGAGCTGGTAGATCGTGTTGAGCGGCAGCTGGGCGGTGCCCGTGACCTGGTACATCTCCCGCCTGCTCACGGATGCGTGCACCCGCTCGGCGACGCCCGTGGTGCGCGCGTCCCGGTAGTGCACCGGGTTGCCGAGCAGCGCGCCGGCGGAGTCGAGCAGCCCGTAGTCCACGCCCCAGGAGTCGATGCCCACGCTGGCCGGTTCGAATTCCGCTGCGGCGGCCCGCAGCCCGGCCAGGATGTCGGCGTAGATCCGCAGGATGTCCCAGTGCAGGGTGCCGAGCGCGGCGACCGGGCCGTTGCCGAACCGGTGCGCCTCGTGCAGCACAAGCTCGCCGGGGCCGACGACGCCGGCCATCACCCTGCCGCCGGAGGCGCCGAGGTCGACCGCGGCGACGGTGGTCATCGCAGGAACGCGGCCGCCACCCCGGCGTCGACCGGGATGTGCAGTCCGGTGGTGAGGGACAGTTCCCCGGCGGTGAGCACGAATACCGCGGCCGCGACGTGCTCGGGCAGGACCTCGCGCTTGAGCAGCGTGCGCTGTGCGTAGAACGAGCCGAGCTCGGACTCGGGCACGCCGTAGACCGCGGCCCGCTGCGCGCCCCACCCACCGGCGAAGATCCCCGAGCCGCGGACCACGGCGTCGGGGTTGATGCCGTTCACCCGGATGCCGAATTCGCCAAGCTCGGCGGCGAGCAGCCGCACCTGGTGCGCCTGGTCGGCCTTGGCCGCGCCGTAGGCCACGTTGCTCGGCCCGGCGAACACCGCGTTCTTGCTGCAGATGTAGACGATGTCCCCGCCCATGCCCTGCGCCCGCATCACCCGGGCCGCCTCACGGGACACCAGGAAGGAACCCCGGGCCATCACCGCGTGCTGGGTGTCCCAGTCGGCCGCGCTGGTCTCGGCCAGCGGCTTCGACACCGACAGGCCGGCGTTGTTGACTACGAGGTCCACCCCGCCGAATGCGAGCGCCGCCACGGCGAACGCCCCGGCGATGCTGGCCTCGTCGGTGACGTCGGCGGTGACGTCCACGGCGACGTCGGCGGTCCCGATGTCCGCGGCCGCCTGCTTGGCCGCGGCGCCGTCCCGGTCGGCGAGCACCACGCACGCGCCCTCGGCGGCCAGCCGCGCCGTGGTGGCCCGCCCGATGCCGGACCCGGCGCCGGTGACCAGGGCGACCCGTGCCGCCAGCGCCTTCGGCTTGGGCCGCCGCCGCAGCTTGGCCTCTTCCAGCTCCCAGTACTCGATGCGGAACTTCTCGCTCTCGCCTATCGGCGTGTACGTGGAGACCGATTCGGCGCCGCGCATCACGTTGATCGCGTTGATGTAGAACTCCCCGGCCACCCGCGCGGTCTGCTTGTCGGCGCCAAAGCTGAACATGCCGACACCGGGCACGAGCACGATGGCCGGGTCGGCGCCGCGCATCGGCGGCGAGTCCGGGGCCGCGTGCCGCTCGTAGTAGGCCCGGTAGGCGTCCCGGTAGGCGGTGTGCAGCTCGCGCAGCCGGGCCTCCACCTCGGCCAGCGGCGCGGCCGGTGGCATATCCAGGACCATTGGTGCGACCTTGGTGCGCAGGAAGTGGTCCGGGCACGAGGTGCCCAGCGCGGCCAGCCGCGGGTGCTCGCTCCCGGCCAGGAAGCCGAGCACCACGTCGTCATCGGTGTAGTGGCCCACCTGCGGCCGGTCGGTGCTGGCCAGGCCGCGCAGCAGCGGCGCCAGCTCCACGGCGCGGGCCCGGCGCTGCGGCGCGGGCAACGCCTGGAAGCCGGTTATTTCGCTGCCGAACGGCGCCCCGGTGCCATGTTCGTCCAGGTACCGCTGTGCGCCCCCGATGATCTCCAGCGAGTTCGCCTCGCATTCCTCGCTGGTCGCGCCCCAGGCCGTGATCCCGTGGCCGCCCAAAATCACGCCGATCATGCCGGGGCTGGCCCGGTGCAGTTCGGCGATGTCCAGGCCGAGCTGGAACCCGGGGCGGCGCCAGGGCACCCAGCCGACCCGGCCGCCGAAGCAGTTCGCGGTCAGCGCCTCGCCGTCGGCGGCGGTGGCGAACGCGATCCCCGAGTCCGGGTGCAGGTGGTCCACGTGCCTTGCGTCCACCAGCCCGTGCATCGCCGTGTCGATCGAGGGGGCAGCCCCTCCTTTGCCGAACAAGCAGTAGTCGAACGCGGCCACCATCTCGTCCTCGCGCTCGACCCCCGGGTACACGCCGGTCAGCGCGCGGAGCCTGTCGAGCCGCAGCACCGCCAGCCCCTCGGCGGTCAGTGTGCCGAGGTCCCCGCCGGAGCCCTTGACCCAGAGCAGTTCCACCGGCTCCCCGGTCACCGGGTCGGTCACGGTGCCCTTGGCCGAGGCGTTGCCGCCGGCGTAGTTGGTGTTGCGCCGGTCCGAGCCGAGCCGGTTGCTCCGCCCGATCAGCTCAGCAACCTCAGCCGCCTCCTCCTGCACCATCCCTAACCTCCACTGCGCCAGCTAGCTTCATGATCATGGCGATCTGGCCCACCTAGGTACGCCACCACCATGATCACGTGATCCTGTACATACATGCTGTGAACAGAATCCCGTGATCATGGAACTCAGGGCCGTTTCCGACTTGTCTAGCCATACTCCACGGGCCACATCGCCATGATCACGGCCCGGGTGGCCGACTCAGCTGCCCCAGCCGGCCTGGGTGCCGCCGATCCGTTCGGCGGCGATCTTTTCCCCATACCCGGAGCGGTGGTAGGCGGCGACCGGGTCGGGGTCCAGGCCCATGTCTTCGCGCAGGCCGGCGAGCAGCGGGCGGACGTCGGTGTTGTAGGCGTCCATCAGCACCGCGTTCGCGCCCAGCACGTCCCCCGCCTGCTGCGCCGCCGCCAGCGCGGGCTGGTCGACCAGCAGCGCCTTGGCGGTGGCCTCCTGGACGTTGAGGACCGAGCGGATCTGCGCGGGGATCTTCGGCTCGATGTTGTGGCACTGATCCAGCATGAACGCCACCCCCGCTCCCGGCCGCAGCGCATCCGCCTTCACCACCTCGTGCAGGATGCGGAACAGCTGGAACGGGTCCGCCGCCCCGACCATCAGGTCATCGTCGGCGTAGAACCGGGAGTTGAAGTCGAAGCCGCCCAGCCGGCCCGCGCGCAGCAGCAGCGCCACGATGAACTCGATGTTGGTCCCCGGCGCGTGGTGCCCGGTGTCCACCACCACCGCCGCCTGCGGGCCCAGCGCCTGGCAGTGCAGCAGCGAGGTACCCCAATCCGGCACGTCGGTGGTGTAAAACGACGGCTCGAACAGCTTGTACTCCAGCAGCAACCGCTGGTCCGGCGCGAGCCGGGCGTAGGTCTCCCGCAGGGCTTCGGCAAGCCGGTCCTGCCGGGCAGCGATGTCGTCTTGGCCCGGGTAGTTGGTGCCATCGGCGAACCACAGCTTCAGGTCCCGCGATCCGGTGGCGTCCATGATGTCCACGCACTCCACCAGGTGAGCGACCGCCTTCGCGCGGACCGCGGGGTCGGGGTTGGCGACGCTGCCCAGCCGGTAGGCGTCGTCCTGGAACACGTTCGCGTTCACGGTCCCGATCGCCACCCCCCGGTCCTTGGCATAGGCGGCCAGCGTGCCGTAGTCGTCGACGGCGTCCCACGGGATGTGCACCGCGACCGACGGCGCGACGCCGGTGTACTTGTGCACCTGGGCGGCGTCGTCGATCTTCTCCTCGACCGTCCGCGGCACCCCCGGCTGGGCGAACACCTTAAACCGCGTCCCGGTGTTCCCGAACGCCCACGACGGCACCTCGATCCGGTGCGCCCGCAACGCGGACTTCACAGCGGTCAGATCAGACATCACAACTCATCTCCAGGCAGCACGCGGGCGTTCGGGTTCGGCGGTCTTTAGTCCAGGTGGAAGATCTCGGTGATCCGGCGGAAGCCCTCGTCGGGGCGCTGGTCACCGATGCCGGCGAAGAACGGGGCCATCTGGGCCTGCCAGCGGGCGTTCACACCGGTCTGCTCCATCCGCTGCCTTGCCGCGTCGAAGTCGTCGGTCTCCAGGTAGCCGATCAGCAGTCCGTCGTCGTCAAGGAAGAGGGTGTAGTTGGCCCAGCCGGCCTCCCGCAGCGCGGCGGTCATCTCCGGCCACACCTCGCGGTGGGCGGCCCGGTACTCCGCCAGCCGGTCCGGCCGGACCCGGGCGAGGAAACAGACGCGCTGCATGGTGCGGCTCCCTTCTGCGGGCTCCGGAGCGGGCGCCGGGCGGCTGGAGGACTTCCGCCCGGCGCCCGTGCCGGGAGCAGGGCTGGCGGGGCAGGTGGAGGGCTGCCCCGCCAGCCATGAGGCATCGGAATTGGAGTTGGCGACGTTCGGTCAGAAGTTGAACTGGCTGATGTTGGCCTTGGTGAACACGAACGGCGGGCCGAGCAGGATGGTGCGCTGCGCGCCGACGGTGTACTTGCCGAGCTTGCCCGCGGTGAACGACTGCCCGGCGGCGTTGGTGATCTTCTTCGAGGCGAAGTTGACCGCGGCGTAGCCGGCCAGGTAACCGAGGCTGGCCGGGTTCCACAGCTCGAAGGCCTGGACGGTGCCGTCCGCGACGTACTTCTTCAGCGAGTTCGGGGTGCCCAGGCCGGTCACCGCGACCTTGCCCTTGTACTTCGGCGAGTCGACCACCTGGGCCGCGGCCAGGATGCCGACGGTCGTCGGGGAGATGATGCCCTTGAGGTTCGGGTGCTGCTGCAGCAGGCCCTGGGTGACCTGGGTCGCGGTCGTCGGGTCGTCGTTGCCGTAGACGATGCTCACCAGGTGCATCTTCGGGTACTTCTTCAGCTGCTGCTTCATGTAGCCGATCCAGGCGTTCTGGTTCGGCGCGGACGCGGCAGCGGAGACGATGCCGATGTCACCGCTGCTGTGGATCTCCTTGGCGAGCAGGTCCACCTCGCTGGTCCCGATCTGTGCGGTGGACGCCTGGTTCACGAACAGGTCCCGGCAGGACGGCGCGTCCGAGTCGTACATGACCACGGTGATGCCCTTGGCCATGGCGGAGTTCAGCGTGGGGCACAGTGCCGACGGGTCGGTGGCCGACACGATGAGGATGTTCGCCCCCTTGGTGACGGCCGACTGGATCGCCGGGATCTGCGAGGCGGGGGTCGCGGCGGTGCCACTGGTCTCGGTGCCCGTTTCCCCGAGCGCGGCCAGCGCGGCCAGCGCCCCGCCGGATTTCACGCTGTCGGCGGTGGTGAAGTAGGGGTTGCCGAGGTTCTTCGGGATGACGTAGACCTTCAGGCCCTTCTTCAGCCCGCCGGCGCTGGTCGTGCCCGAGGACGACGAATTGGTAGTGGTGGAGGAACTGCTGCAGGCGGCGAGGACGGTGATCTTCCCGTTCAAGACCGGTGCGACGCTGGAGGAGAAGATCGCCACGTCAGTGGTCTACCTGGTGATCGGCGTCGCGATCGGCACCCTGATCGCCGGCGTGGGTGAGCGGGCGACGCGGCTCCGCGCGGTCCCCAGCGAGCCCGTCCGCCGCGACTACCCAGGCCAGAGCTACCAGGGCCAGACCTACCAGGGCCGCGACTACCGCGACTACTGAGCGCGGGCCGGTTGGAGCACTGACCGGCGGCCCCGGAGCGAGCCGCCGGTCAGCGAAGTGGTCAGCAGCGCCGTCGCCCCGACCACGGGGGAAAGCTCACTGGCTCGGCTGCGGGACGTGGCACGAGACCTTGGGGTTAGCACCGACATAGTTCAGCGGACCCGCCAGAATGGTCACCGCAATAGTCCCGGCGTGAGCGCAGTTCTCATGCGATTCGGTGTAGTAGTTCCGCTGCCCGGCGGCAATCGCGCCAATGGCCAGCCATATGAGAAGAAGGGCCGCTCCGATGCGCATCGGTGCCTCCATTGTCCGCGGTGTCATAGTTGCGAGGCTTGCGAGGTCTCGCACGTGGCCCACAGGTACCGCGCGCGGCGCCCTTCAAACAAACCGCAGGTAGCCCAGGTCAGCCGCGGCGGCCTGGCGGTGTTCCGGTCGTGGTGTTCCGGCCGGAACAGGTCATCCAGCGGCACCCACGGACCGTCCGGCGAGCCTTCCTGCGGCGGTTCGGTGAACCAGCCCAGCGCGTCTTTGAGCTCGTTCTGGTGGCCGAGCAGCCAGCGCCAGTCCCGTCGATCTCCTCATCATCGTGCTCAGCTGTCCATGTGGTAGCGGCGCAAACCGGGTCCGTCTATCCCGCGCCGCAAATCCGTGCCGCTGTCCCGTACTGGGTTCCCGGCCACCCGTGTGGGTTTCCGCCTGCCCCTGGAATGTATTTTGCCGCGGCAAACAGGCCGCTGAACTCGGTAAATGACCCCTGCAGCGGGCCGGGTGCGGCAGGCCATGTTTAGAGCCCACACCACGGGCACGAACGGGAGGTGCAGACCAGAAACAGAGCAGGTGATCGCCAATGACCACCGTTCTTTCCCGCCCACAGACCCCCGTCAGCCAGGCCGCCGACCTCGCCGACCCGGAACTGGTGAAGCTAGTCCAGTCGCTGCCGCGGGACAGTCAAGAGCGCAGCACCGCCTGCGAACAACTCGTCGGCCGTTACGAGTCGCTGGTCCGGGCCTGCGCACAGCGGTACCGGCACAGCCCGGAGTCGCCAGAGGAACTGATGCAGGTCGGGTACGTCGGCCTGCTCAAGGCCATCAACAACTTCGACCCGGCCTTCGGCAGCAACCTGGCTTCCTACGCTCAGCCGTGCATCGCCGGGGAGATCAAGCGGCACTTCCGGGACAAGCGGTGGCACGTGCACGTCAAGCGCTCCACTCAGGAGCTGCGGCTGGAGCTATGCCGGGTCCGCGCCGAGCTGACCCAGCAACTCTCCCGTGTACCCAATGACGACGAGCTGGCAGAGCACCTGGGGATCAGCCACGACGAGCTGCGTGACGCGCAGCGCGCCGACCTCGCCTTCCAGACGTCCTCGCTGGACGCGCCACGGTCCGGCGGGCCGGACCCGGGGAACCTGGCCGACATACTCGGCGAGGACGATCCGCAGCTCGAGCACACCCTGGACATGGCGTCCGTCTGGGCGCACTGGACCGATCTCCCGGAGCGTGAGCAGCGCCTGCTGATGATGCGCTTCTACGGCAACATGACCCAGGCCGAGATCGGGGAACGGCTTGGCATCTCTCAAATGCACGTATCCCGGCTGCTTGCAGGTGCGCTCGGCTATCTGCGGGAGCGCATGCTCGGCCAGGACGCCGACAGCGGGCCACGCTGACCGCCGGCTGGCCGGAAGACACGTGCTCACGAATAGGAGGGACGGTCATGAGGACCGCGACTGGACTGTTCTTGATAGCGTTTGGCGCGATTCTCGCCTTCGCCGTTCAAGGCCACCCGTCGTGGCTGAACATCCAGGTGGTCGGCTGGGTGATCATGCTGACCGGTGTCGCCGGGATGGCCATACCGCGCCGCAGTTACGGCTGGCTGCGCCGCAGGATGGTGCTGCGGCGCGGGCCCGGCGGGCGGCCGGTCGTCGACCGGGTGGAGGAGAAGCGCTATCCGCCATACGTCATGCTCAACCCAGGCAGCAACGGCGTCGTGGATGACGCGCCCGAAGGGGATGCCCCCGTGGGCGGCGCCGCGGTTGCCGAGGACGCGCCGACCGTGGTGGGCCCATACGAGGACCCGGACGCGGGCGGGTTGGGAGAGGACCCGGGCCCCGGCCCCGAGCGTCTGGCCGCCGACCGGGAGGCGATCGTGGAACGCGCCCAGGCCGAGTGGAAGGCTGCCGAAGCCGCGGCGCGCCCGGGCGACCCGGTGCCGGCCGAGGAGGTAGTCGAACAGTACGTCGAGGAATAGGGCCGCCCGTACGGCGCCCAGCCGCCAGCAGGCGCCCGCCCCCGGTAGGCGCGGCCCTAGCCCTCCGGTGGTTCAGCCCGGCGATAATCGCCGGGCTGAACCATTTCCGCCGTCGTCGCGTGGTCCCCGCGCACCGCGTGATCCCCGTGTGCCGCGTGGTCCCTGCGTGTCACGTGGCCCCTGCACGCCGCGAGCCCCGCGCGCACCGCGGGAGTCGATGATTGTCCTGGCGACGTCGGTGACCCGCAGGTTGCGCTCCTGGGAGATCTGCCGCAGCCGCTCCAGCGCGTCATCGGCGCTGCAGCCGAGCGCCTGCATCAGCATTCCCTTGGCCTGGTCCACCAGCGCACGTGAATCCGCCGCCGCACGCAACTGGAGCGCGGTGCGCTTGGCGTCGCCGTACTCGGCGGCATTGCCCATGACCGCACCACCGAAGGCGGTGAGCAGCTCGGCGAGCTGGCCGGGTTCCAGCGAACGCGGGCGCGCGCCGACCAGGGACAGGGTGACCGCGTCGGGATCCGATCGGTAAGCGAGCGTCACGCAGCAGCGCACGCCACGGCGCAGGGCCGCGCTGGCGTACTCCGGCCACCTGGTCTCCGCCAGCGTGTCTGGGCAGCTCGCCGGGCCGCTGCCGGACAGGGCGTCCAGCACCGGCCCGCGCCCGCTTGCCAGCTGCACGTCGTCGAGCTCGGGCAGGTCGGGATGGCTGGCGGCGCGTACCGCGGGCTCGTTCCCGCGCCACAGCACGGCCGTGGCACCCGAGCACGCCGGCACCTGACGTGAGGCAAGAATCACCAGCTGGTTGAGCGAGCGCGGCTCGGAGGTGTTCGCGATGCTCAGCAGCTCGGCCGCCTCCTGGGCGAGGTCGGGGCGGGGCACGGTCACCTCCGTTTCACTGTCGGCAGGACACGGACTGCGCTGTTGCCAGCGTGTCACGATCTCCTGGCGCACCTGGTAGCGACGGTAGCGACGGTAGCGACGGTAGCGCCGGTAGCGGCGGGAAAGCGAAAGCCGGGTGGGACGGTGAACACCGTCCCGCCCGGCTTGGTGCCCTCAGCCGGCCGGGGTGAGTCAGCCGGAAGTGGCACCGGCCAGGCTCGCGGCAGCGGGCCGCAAGCAATTCTCGTAGGCGGTCAGGGTCTCCCGGCTGATGCGCTCCCAGGAGTAGCGCGCGGTCGCCCGGTCGGCTGCGGCGATACCGTAAGCTTCCAGCCGCAGCGGGCTGGACAGCAGGTCCCGCACCCGCCGCGCGAACAGGTCGAGCCGCCCCGGCGGGATCAGCAGGCCGGTGGTCCCGTCGAGCACCGCATCGGCACAGGCGCCGACGGCCGGAGCGGCAACCGGGACGCCGCAGGCCATGGCGGCCAGGGCGACCGCACCGGACGGTTCGTACGGCGCACCACTCACCAGCAGGTCCGCCGAGCGGAGCAGGGCGGGAAGGCCGCCCACGGCGATCTTGCCGGTGAACGACACCCGATCCGCCACGCCGAGCCGCTCGGCCAGGCCGGTCAGCTGCTGGTAAGCCTCGTCCTTGTTGAGCTGGGACCTGGCCGGGCCGCCGGCGATCACCAGCTCGGCACCGGGCACCCGGGTGAGCATCCGCAGCACCGTGCCGAGGCCCTGATGCCCGTCCAGCCGCGACACCACCGCGAGCAGGCGGGGACGGCTGCCGCGCTTGGCAGCCGGGCCCTCGGGGGTGAACTCGGCCGTATCCACCCCGCACGGCACGACGGTCACCGACACACGGGGCACGCTCATGTTCACCAGGTCGGCCGCTTCGGCATCCGTGCTGGCCAGTACCGCGTGGGCGTTCCTCGCCAGGCAGGCCTCCAGCCGGATGCGTACGTCATTGCCGTCCACGGCGCTGCCGTGGCGCCGCTCCGCAACGCCGAGCGTGCCGAACGTCTGCACCAGCGGGATGCTGCGGCCGTACGCGGCGGAAAGGGCGGCGAGGCCACTCGTCCAGAAGTAGGCATGCAGCACGTCGGGCGGGTTCCGGCGCCACCGTGCCGCGAGCTGGTCGCTGAACTCTGCGACGGTCCCGGCCAGCTCGGCACCGCTGAGCGGAGCCAGCGGGCCCGCGGTGATGTGCTCGACGGTCACCCGCGGGGCGAGGATCGCGCTGCCGGGCAGTGCGCCTGAGTCCCGCCGGGCATAGATCGTGACCCGGTGCCCGAGCTTGGCCAGCCCGCGCGCATGCGCGGCGATGCTGGCGGCCTGGGTCATCGGCTCCTGGCCGGTGGCCGTTGTGAGCGGGCTGCCCTGGTGAGCGACGAGGGCGATCCTCATCACGATGCCTCCTGGTGGGGTTAACCGCAGCCCTGGCATCGCGAGGGACCCTGCCATCGAGCGCAAAAAGGCACACCCCACTTCACGCCAGGACGGCGTGAGGGTGTGCCTGCGTCGTAAGCACCGTTCTCGGGAGAGGTTATCCCCTCCCCCATGGACCGTCAAACACCGTGGCCGTGGCCCCTGCACCGTAGGAAAGGCGCCGGGCCCGGTGTCATCCGGCCCGGCGGTGTGGTTCTTAACTAGTGGTGCGGGTACGGCCTAGTAGCTGTTCTTCCAGGTCGTGCTGAAGGCGTTGCCACCGGTGAGGGCGGAAACCGTGTTGAGGTTGTAGGCCTGCGTGGCGTCGATCATGGTGACCGAGTTGACGCCGGGGCCGGCGCCGATCGTGGTGGTATGGCCGTTGGCGGTCACCGAACCGGCGGTGATCTTGAAGGCGTTGTAGTGCGCCTGCGGCACGATGCCGATCGAGAACGACGGCCGCTCGGAGATCCACTCGGCGCTGGTGTCCACGCAGGTGGCCAGCGCGCAGGTCTTCGTCACGGAGATGTTGTTGCCGGCAGTCGTGGCGTCGGTCAGCTTGAGCGCGTAGCTCGTGCCGGTGCGCGTCACCGACGCGGAGATCTTGTCACCGGGCTTGAGGGCCGTGCCCACCTCGACCGTGCCTTTCGGGAACATCTCATACCAGGTGAAGTAGGTGGGCGCGCCCTGGAAGCACCAGCTGATCGTGCCCAGCTGCTCGACCGTGTTGCTGTTGAAGCCGTCCAGGCCGACCCAGTCCGAGGTGATCTGGTCCTCGGCATTGCAGGTCACGCTCGGCGTCGTCCAGGCGCCGCTGACCTTGGTAAACGTCTGGTGCTTGGTGGCGGTGTCGGCGTAGCCGGACCAGTTGAAGCTGCTGGACGCGGTCACGTTCTTGACGGCATGCGCGGGCCGCGTGTGCACCAGCATGGCCTGTGGATGGCTGTGGCGGAGGTACTTGACCAGCGCGGTCCTGGCTTCGGAGAGAAACCGGGCCGATGGCGCCGCGTGGTGTACTCGCGCTGGGGCGGCGACAGTGGTGGCGGTAACGCCAGTGAGTGTCACAGCCCCGGCCATCGCAGCAGCCGAGCCAGACACGATCAGGTAGCGCAGCAGACGCATGCAAAACCCCTTATCGGGTGGGTAAAAGGACATTCCGCCCGCACGATAACCGGCCCGTTACCGGTCTGCAACCCTCACTTGAGCCTGTTTGTGACGCCCCCGAGGTGCGCCCGCAAGCGTGCCGCCGGTCACCTCACGTCCCCCCCGGAGGTGACCGGCGGCACGCCGCCCGGGCCGTCCGTCTGTTCCGGCCATGCAAGGCCAGGAAACGGTGCCAGCAGTCACCCCGGTCTTCCGCACTGGTAAGACAAGGTGGCCTGCGCTGCCGCTCCGGCCTTCCCCACCGCAAGCCGGGGACGGCTCATCCGGCAACTTTGCGTAGAGGCCGTCACACGAACGTCACACGGCGGGTATTTTCGGCGTGTAGCACTGTCTTTACACTCTGGCAGCAGCCGCCGGGCGGACCCGGCGGCGGGTGGGTTGAAAGAGGCGCCGAATTGGGCCGTCTGCCTCCGCACCACATCCGGCGGCCACGGCTGACCGCGCCATGCGAGGGCGCCGCCGTCGTGGTGGTGGAGGCTGCCGCCGGGTACGGCAAGACCGTCCTTGGCACGGAACTGGCCGACATGTGGCGGTCGGTGGCCATCGAGATAGTGCTGCATGAGGGCGGCATGCCCGCGCAACTGTTCGCCGCCCGGCTGCGCACCGCAGCGGCGCACGCGGGCTTTTCCGAGGCCGCGGCCACCATGGCGGAGGCTGGCGAGGACGCCGTGGGCGCGGTCGATGCCCTGCTCGGCGCGCTAGCGGCCGAACCTTGCACGTTGATCGTGGACGATGCCCACCACGCCGACCGCGACGCAGGCCTGCTGATCGAGCGCCTCGCCGAGCAGTTGCAGCCCGGCCAGCATCTTGTCGTGCTCGCCAGGCGCCTGCCCGAGGGCACCGCGCGGCTGCGCCGGGCGGACTGCGCCCAGCTCACCGCGGCCCACCTTGCGCTGCGGCCGGAGGAGACGCTGCAGCTGTGCCGGGCCGGCTTCGGGCTCGACATCGGCCCAGCGGAGGTTGCCCGGCTGGAACGGTCGACCGGTGGCTGGACCGCGGCGGCGGCGCTGGCCGCCGCCCGCGCCCAGCGCACCGGCGAGGACGTCAGCGCGCTGCCCACCTCGAGCGACCCGGACCAGCCGTTCAGCGCGGTCGCGGCGATCTTGCATGAGGCACTCGACACGCTCCCGCCGGCCGAGCGCCAAGCGCTCGCCCAGGTCGGCAGGCTTCCGTTGCTCGACGCGCCGACGGTCGATGAGGCCACCCAGATTGACGGCTACTTCGCCCGCGCGCTGGCCGCCGGGATTCCCTTCACCCCGGGCCAGGACGACTGGTGGGACCTGCCCGGCCCGGTGCGCGACTACCTCGCGACGCTGCGCGCCCCCGATCACGTGATACTGCGCCGGGCCGCTGGAGAATACGCGCGGCGCGGGTATCTGGGCGCGGCGCTCCAGCTCATGCTGGCGTTCGGCGACCCGCACGCGGCCGCCGCGCTGCTGTCGGAGGGCTCCCCCGCCACGATCGAGGCCCTCGATGTGCGCGAGTTCCAGGCGGTCATCGACCGGCTGCCCGCGGCGGCGATCGCGGAGCACCCCGCCTCGCTGCTGCATTTCGCGCTGAGCTGCGAGACCGCGGCAATGATCGACCAGCGCAGCGAGGCACTGGAGCGGGCCACCGCGATCGCCTGGCAGACCGGCGACCACCTGCTGATCCGCGCGATCGCGGCCGAGCGCGCAAGCGACCGGGCCAGGGATATCCAGTACGAGAAGGCCGAGGACGCGGCACAGCGCGTGCTCGCCGCCTGCACGCGCGACGAGTGGCTCACCCGGGCCCGCGCGTTCTCCGTGCTTGGCCGCGCGAACTGGCGAGGTGATCGTCCGGGCCGGCGACATGCTGATGCTGGCCCCCGAGGTACAGGTGGACCTGGAACTGTTCCAGGCCGAGGGGCGCCGGGCGCTGGCGCTCGGGCTGGCCGAGCCGACCCTCGCGGTGG
>Ga0306920_100007765_pt1 | contig 14160 bp, 10 predicted proteins | sample flu12Cox44000170_FD_204666 | JGI IMG/M metagenome (GOLD analysis project Ga0306920, IMG submission 204666) | Lab enrichment of tropical soil microbial communities from Luquillo Experimental Forest, Puerto Rico - flux4day.12C.oxic.44.000.170 (v2)... | ecosystem: Environmental > Terrestrial >...
GTGGTCGTGGTCGCTGCATCGACCGCACCGAGCTTGTGCTTGGCACCGGCGTAGTACAGAACGTGGTCCGTCGTGGTCGTCTTGCCGGCGTCGATGTGCGCAATGATGCCGATGTTGCGAATTTTGGTCAGATCGAGCTTGGAATCGGCAGCCATGATCATACGTCCGTTGTCGACGGTCCGTGTTCCATCGTCAAAATACAAAATCCGTGGTTCGCGGTCGTCGCCACGACCACGGACCACGGACTAAGGACAATGGACGCCAGATTACCACGCAAAGTGCGCGAACGCCTTGTTCGCGTCGGCCATCTTGATCGTGTTTTCTCGCTTGGTCATCGCCTCGCCCTCACGGCGATAAGCGGCCATGAGTTCATCGGACAGGCGCAGGAACATTGGCCGGCCCTTCTTGCCGCGGGCTGCACCAATGAGCCAGCGGATCGACAGGCTCTGCTGGCGGACACGGTTGACCTGCATCGGCACCTGGTAGGTGGCGCCGCCGACACGTTTCGATCGGACCTCGACCGAGGGCTTGACGTTCTCGACCGCCTGGGTAAAGACCTCGATCGGGTTGGCCTCGGGCATGCGCTTCTTGATCTGCTCCATCGCATCGTAAAAGATTCGCTGCGCGGTGGCCTTTTTTCCCTGCCACATCAAGCAGTTGATGAACTTGGAGGCAAGCTTCGATCCGAAGCGGGGGTCGGGTTGCAGGGTGGTAGCACTGGCGGTGCGTTTGCGGGCCATGGGTTCAAGATCCTGGTGGCAAAGCGTCGATTCGGATACATTTGGTCGGTAATCGCTCGCTGTCATTGTAGAGCGCCGGCACCCGGGCGGACAACCGGCGCTCGACAAGCTAGTTCGTACTGGGCTCGGGAATGTGACAGTAGACGCGCTCGCGGGTTACCTGGTGCAGCCGGCCGTCCTCCGGAGTGAATTGAATGACATTGTTTTCGCCGCACGTCGGGCACGGTACCTTGACCATGGTCAAGGGATTGTCCGCCACGCCCTGCCCTTCGCACCGGAGCGTGACACCCACCGCGTGACGGCACAAACAGCACGCGAAATCCAGTCGCACTTCAAGCGCTAGCATGGATCGATACCCCTCCAAATAAATACACAACATGCCAGCCCTGCACTTCATGAACGGGCATGCCGGGGCCTGTAGCGGGCGATGAAAATCAGAGAGAACGGGGAATCACTTGCCTTCCTTCTTGGCACCGTACTTGGAACGCGCTTGCTTGCGGTCGGCGACGCCTTGCGAATCGAGCACGCCGCGGATGATGTGGTAGCGGACGCCTGGCAGATCGCGCACGCGTCCGCCGCGGACAAGCACAATGGAGTGCTCCTGCAAGTTGTGCCCTTCCCCGGGGATGTACGCGGTCACTTCTTCGCCGTTCGACAGCCGAACACGGGCCACCTTGCGCAGCGCCGAGTTCGGCTTCTTGGGAGTCATGATTTTGACTTGCAGGCAGACGCCGCGCTTCTGCGGGCAGCCGTGCAGCGCTGGGTGCTTGGGCCGGCGGTACTGTTGCACCCGCGGCTTGCGCACGAGCTGATTGATCGTCGGCATTCCTGTCTCCGGTCGTCCGGCCGTCCGGCTCGAACCCTTCGGTTCAAATCACTCGGGGCGAAAAAGCAAAAGAGTTACGGTAGCTGCCCTGCCGCGCGGGGTCAAGGGGGAAAACCATTACAGCGCGGCAGCGCACTTGAGCACCGCCGCGCCGTCCGCGCTTTACTCGGTCGCACTCGCGGACTCGATCGATTCGCCAATGTCCGAGCTGAGCCCCATGGCATCGAGCGTCGCCGGATGCACACGAACTTCCGCGTCCTGGTGAAGCTGGAAGCCTGTGCCGGCTGGAACCAAGTGGCCGAGAATCACGTTCTCCTTCAGCCCCACGAGATAGTCGACCTTGCCGGCCAGTGCCGCCTCCGTCAACACCTTGGTCGTTTCCTGGAAACTCGCCGCCGAGATGAAGCTATCCGACTGCACTGCCGCCTTGGTGATACCGAGCAGTTGGACGCTGCACCGGGCCGGCCGGGGCTCTTCCCAGTTGGGCGTATTCTTGTCGTCCGCCTCCAGGGCCGCACGGACCTCTTCGTAAGCGTCCTTGCTGACGATCTTGCCCCCCTCGAACTTGCTGTCGCCGGGGTCCTTGATCTTCACGCAGTCTTTGACTAGGCGATCGTTGACTTCCTGGAAGGCGAACTTGTCGATGACCGAGCCGGGCAACAGGCCGGTGTCGCCCATCGTTTCCACCTTCACCTTGCGCAGCATCTGCGAGATGGTGATCTCGATGTGCTTGTCGTCGATGTCGACGCGTTGGCTGCGGTAAACCGACTGCACTTCGCGAACGAGATAGCTTTGAACGGCCTCGATGCCGCTGATGCGCAGGATGTCGTGCGGGACCAAAGGGCCATCCACAAGTGGATCGCCGGCCTTGACATAGTCGCCGGTATTCACGCGCAGGGGCTTGCCGCGCGGCACGAGGTGTTCGCGCTCCTGCCCCGTCGGTTTGCCGTCGTCGTCGACCTCTTCGATGATGACGGATCGCTTGCCTTTGCGGTTCTCGCCGAGGCGAATACGGCCGCCGATCTCGGCCATGACCGCCGGATCGCGCGGACGCCGTGCTTCGAAGATCTCGGTGACGCGCGGCAGACCGCCGGTGATGTCCTGCGTGCCGCCGACTTCGCGCGGCGTGTGTGCCAGCAGCGTGCCGGCTGCAACTTGCTGGTTCTCGCGCACGCCGAGGTGCGCTTTCTCCGGGATGTAGTGCACTTCCAGGCTCTGGCCGCGCTCGTCCTCGATCACTACCTGCGGGTGCAGGTCGCCCTTGTGCTCCATGATGACCCAGCGTTCGGCGCCCGAATCGTCACGCTCCTTGCGAAGCGTATCGCCCTCGACGATGTCCTCGAAGCGAATGCGGCCGCCGTGCTCGGCAAGAATCGGAATCCGGTGCGGGTCCCACTTGACCAGCAACTGGCCCGCGTTCACGGCCTGACCATCCTGCACTTGCAAATGGGCGCCGTTGGGGACGGCGTATTCTTCGAGGGGCCGGCCATCCTTGCCGACGACGTGGAGCTGTCCGTTGCGCGTCAACGCCACGAGTTCGCCCTGATCATTGGTCACCGCCGTGATTCGTACGAGCCGCACGGTGCCCGGCTTCTTCGCCTTGATGTCGCTTTCAACCACGGTGCGCTTGACTGTGCCGCCAATGTGGAACGTACGCATCGTGAGCTGAGTGCCGGGCTCGCCGATCGACTGAGCGGCGATGATGCCGACCGCCATCCCCTCCTCGACGAGGGCACCGGTCGCCAGGTCCATGCCGTAGCACAACCGGCAGACACCGAGCGGAGCCTCGCAGGTCATCGGGCTGCGAACGACGACCTTGTCGATCCCGAGCGACTCGATCCTGCGTGCCTGGTCCCACGAGATCATTTCATTCTCGCCGACGATCTCGTCGTCGGTCTTGGTGTCGACAATCGCGTGACGGCTCACTCGGCCGCGAATAGATTCCGAAAGAGGCCGTTCGATTTCTTCTCCCTTATAGATCGCGCCCTTGGTGATGCCGCGGGTGGTGCCGCAATCGAGCATCGTCACGACGACGTTCTGAGCAACGTCGGCAAGCTTGCGCGTCAAATAGCCCGAGTCGGCCGTCTTCAGGGCGGTGTCTGCCAAACCCTTGCGGGCGCCGTGCGTGGAGCTGAAGTACTCCAGCACGCTCAACCCCTCACGGAAGTTGGCTTTGATCGGCGTCTCGATGATCTGGCCCGACGGCTTCGCCATCAGACCGCGCATGCCGGCGAGCTGGCGGATCTGCTCGACACCGCCACGGGCGCCGGAGTGCGCCATCAGGAAGATCGGGTTGAGGTACGGCACCCCCCCGCGCACATCGTGGCGCAGGTCGTGCATCATCTGTTTGGTGATCTTCTCGCGTGCGTCCGTCCAGAGGTCGATGACGCGGTTGTAGCGCTCCTGGTCGGTGATGATGCCGCGCATGTATTGCTTCTGGTTCTTCTCAACTTCCTTCTCGGCATCGCGGATCACATGATCCTTGTCTGGCGGCGTCTTGAGGTCGTCGGTGGAGAACGACAACCCCGAGCGCGTCGACTCGCGGAAGCCAACTTCCTTCATCTTGTCAAGCAGCTCGATCGTCTGCCGGCGGCCGAGCATCTGGTAACAATCCGCGATGATGCGGCTCAAGTGCTTGCCGGAAAGTGCCAGATCGTAGAACGGCAAGCGCGTGTCGAGGATGTCATTGAAGATCACACGGCCGACCGTCGTTGTAACGACTCCGTTTGCCGACCGGGCTATCTCTTCGACGCGTGCCTTGTCCTTGTCGACGATCACCTCGGTAACAAACTTTTTCTCAGTAGGGAGCCGAACCTTTATCCGAGTGTGCACGCCTACTTTGCGCTGAGCAAAGGCCAGGAACACTTCGCCGCTATTGCTGAAGCAAGGCGTACGGTTATTATCCTTGGGATCGGCGTAGACGCGGCCTTCTCCCTTCAGGTTCTCCGGCAGATTGTTGCGATACGCCTTGATCCGGTCTTCGAGCACGCCGCTGGGCGAAGTGAAGGTCGATAGCGGGTCGGCCGTCAGGTAGTAACAGCCCATCACGATATCTTGGCTCGGCGTGATGATGGGCTGGCCGTTTGCCGGGCTGAAAATGTTGTTGGTCGACATCATCAGCACAGTTGCCTCGACCTGAGCTTCGATCGAGAGCGGCAGGTGAACGGCCATCTGGTCGCCGTCGAAGTCGGCATTGAAGCCCTTACATACCAACGGATGGATGCGGATGGCGTTTCCTTCGATGAGCACCGGCTCGAACGCCTGGATGCCCATGCGATGCAGCGTCGGCGCGCGGTTGAGTAGCACCGGGTGGTTTTTGATGACCTCTTCGAGGATGTCCCATACCTCCTCGGCCTTGCGCTCCAACATTTTCTTCGCCGACTTGATCGTGTCGGCGTGCCCCAGTTCCTTGAGCCGGCGGATGATAAACGGCTGGAACAGTTCCAGGGCAATCTTTTTTGGCAAGCCGCACTGGTGGAGGTGCAACTCCGGTCCGACGACAATGACTGAGCGGGCCGAATAATCGACGCGCTTGCCGAGCAGGTTCTCGCGGAAGCGGCCCTGCTTCCCCTTGATCATGTCAGTAAGCGACTTGAGCGGACGGTTAGAAGATCCGAGTACCGGCCGCTTGCATCGGTTGTTGTCGAACAGCGCATCGACCGACTGCTGGAGCATTCGCTTTTCGTTACGAATGATCACTTCGGGTGCGTTCAAATCTACCAGCTTCTTGAGCCGGTTATTGCGGTTGATAATGCGGCGGTACAGATCGTTCAGGTCGCTGGTCGCGAAGTTGCCCGAGTCGAGCAGCACGAGCGGCCGCAAATCCGGCGGGATGACTGGGATGCACTCCAGCACCATCCATTCCGGCTTGTTCGGAGGGCCCCCAAGGCCGCTGTCGCGCAGCGACTCAACGACCTTGAGACGCTTGACAAAATCGCGCTGCTTTTGCTTGGACGGTTTTTCCTTCTGGCTCAGTGCGTGCAGATCAGCGCGCAGTTGCCGCGATAGATCAACGAGGTTGAGCTGCTCGAGAAGCTTCTTGACCGCTTCAGCGCCCATACCGGCCTCGAAAGCGTCGCCGGGATATTGCTCACGTGCCCGCCGGTACTCGTCCTCGGTGAGCAGTTGCTTTGCCTTGAGCGGCGTGTCGCCCGGGTTCACAACCACGTAATCCTGGAAATAGATGATCTTTTCCAGGCTGGTCGTTTTCATGTCCAGGAGCGTACCGAGCCGGCTCGGCATGGCCTTGAAGAACCAGATATGCACGACCGGCGCCGCAAGCTCGATGTGGCCCATGCGCTTGCGCCGGACGCGGCTGTGAGTCACCTTGACGCCGCAACGGTCGCAGATCATGCCCTTGTACTTCATGCCTCGGTATTTGCCGCACGCGCACTCCCAGTCCTTCTCGGGACCGAAGATGCGCTCGCAGAAAAGGCCATCCTTCTCGGGCCGGTAAGTGCGGTAGTTGATTGTCTCCGGCTTCTTCACTTCGCCGAATGACCAGCTCCGGATATCGTGCGGACTCGCCAAGCTGATGCGGACAGCGCCGTAGTCATTGATCCGGTCATAGTTCGTTTCGCCGGTGCTCATAAATCCCCTCCAGCATTTTCCGCGAGAAACCGCCCCCGTGCGGCGACTCGCGGCTTGATAATCTCTCACTTTCCAGAGGAACCGAGGAGGCACGCAAAAGGTTTCATGTCACCCCCCTGTGCGACGCACGACGCGTCAGCTGGCCTTCCGCTGACCTTCCCCTTCTGCCGCTGCCGATTCACAAACCTTTGTTCCCCCATCAGTTCTGAACTACCACCAAGTAGCGCCGGTGCGATTCAATGGCGCCTTGGCTTTCATGTCAAGGCTCCCGTGACACCCAAATTGTTTCAGATCCGCTTCTTTTCGAGCTGCATGTTGAGCGCGAGTCCACGAATCTCGTTGGTTAACACATCGAAGCTTGCCGGCGTTCCAGCTTCCAGTGTGTTCTCGCCCTTGACCATCGATTCGTAGATCTTGGTGCGACCTTCGACGTCGTCGCTCTTCACCGTCAGCAACTCCTGGAGGACGTAGGCCGCGCCGTAGGCTTCCAGCGCCCACACTTCCATTTCGCCGAATCGCTGGCCGCCGAACCGAGCCTTGCCGCCCAGCGGTTGCTGTGTGATGAGCGAGTAGGGCCCCGTGGCGCGAGCGTGCACCTTGTCGTCCACCAGGTGGTGCAGCTTGAGCATGTAGATGTAACCGACAGTCACGGGCTGCTCGAAGCGCTCGCCGGTGCGGCCGTCGTAGAGGTAGCTCTTGCCGCTCTCTGGCACGCTGGCTTCCTTGAGGCAGGCGCGGATCTCATCTTCCGTGGCGCCGTCGAACACCGGCGTGACCGCTTTGAAACCGAGCCGGGCCGCCGCGTAGCCAAGGTGCGTCTCCAGAATCTGACCGACGTTCATACGGCTTGGCACGCCGAGCGGGTTGAGCAGAATGTCAACTGGCGTGCCGTCCGCGAGATACGGCATGTCTTCTTCGGGCAGCACCTTGGAGATCACGCCCTTGTTGCCGTGGCGGCCAGCCATCTTGTCGCCCACCGAAATCACACGCTTGGTGGCGACGTAGACCTTAACCATCTGCTGCACGCCGCTCGGCAGCTCATCACCGCGCTTGAGCGAGTTGAGCTTGCGCTCCTTCTCTTCGAGCAGCGATTGCAGACGATCCGAATAGCGCTCCCACACCTTCTTGGCGTCCTTGGTTTTCTCGGGGCTGCGCAGGTCGAGCAGGTCGAGCTTAAAAGTCGCCGCCAGCTCGGCGAGTTCCTTGTCTTCTTTCTCTCCTGCAACCGGCTTGAGGTCCCGCTTGTCGAGCACCTCGGCCAAATCAGCGACGAATTGGCGGAATTGATTGGCGATCGCTTCGTTCGAGCGCTCTTCGATCTTGCGCTGCTCCTTGTCGAACGCCTTCTTCTCCTCATCCGACATGCTGGCTCGGCGGCTAAACCGTTGAGCGTCGATCACGATTCCTTCCACGCCGGACGGCACCTCGAGGCTGTCGTTCTTGACGTCTTCGCCGGCCCGGCCAAAGATTGCATGCAGCAGTTTTTCTTCCGGTGTCAGCTCGCTCTTGGACTTGGGCGAGACCTTGCCTACCAAGATGTCGCCCGGATTGACGAAAGTGCCAATTCGGACGATGCCGTTCTCATCCAGGTTGCCCAGGGCTTTCGCGGATACGTTTGGGATGTCGCGGGTGAACTCTTCCTTACCGAGCTTGGTTTCGCGAATTTCAATCTCGAACTCTTCAATGTGGATCGATGTATACGTGTCGTTCTTTACTAGCCGCTCCGAGATGATGATCGCGTCCTCGAAGTTGTAACCGTCCCATGACATGAAGGCGACCAACACGTTGCGGCCCAGCGAAAGCTCGCCGTGATGGATCGCAGCGCCGTCCGCGAGGATCTGGCCCTTCTTGACACGTTGTCCCATGTGCACGATCGGTCGCTGGTTGAGGCACGTGCGTTCGTTAAGGCCGACGAACTTGCGTAGCACATGCTCCTGCACCATCGGCAGCGCCCGAACCGCTTCCAGGCGTTTGATTTCGTCGGCCATCTCCTTGGGCTTCTCCGGCCCGACAACGATCCGCTCGGCGTCCACGTAGTTCACATAACCGTCGCGCTCGCTGCGCACGACCATGCCGGAGTGCTTGGCAACCTCCGCCTCCAGGCCCGTCGAGACGAGCGGCGGCTCGGTTACGAGCAGCGGCACGGCCTGGCGCTGCATGTTGGAGCCCATGAGCGCGCGGTTGGCGTCGTCGTGCTCCAGGAACGGGATCAGACCCGCCGAGACGCCCACCATCTGCTTGGGCGAAATGTCAATGTACTGCACCTGATCCGATGGAATCATCTTGAAGTCGCCGCCGAACCGCGCTTGCACACGGTCGTGCGTGACCTTGTGGCCGTCCGACGGCGTGTCCGCGGGGGCCAAATGCGCCTGTGATTCTTCGTCGGCTCGCAACCACACGACCTCGCCGGTCATCTTTGCCTTGTGCACCTTGCGGTAAGGCGTGATCAAGAAGCCGTATTCGTCGACACCCGCGTAAATCGAGAGACTCGAGATCAGGCCGATGTTCGTGCCTTCCGGCGTTTCGATCGGACAAATGCGACCGTAGTGGGAAATATGGACGTCGCGTACCTCGAAGCCGGCGCGCTTGCGGTTGAGGCCGCCCGGACCGAGGGCGCTGAGGCGCCGTTCGTGCGTGAGCTGGGCAAGCGGATTCGTCTGGTCAACCACCTGCGACAACTCGCCGCGGCCAAAGAAGTACTCGATTGCCGCCGAGATGCTCTTGGGATTTATGAGCGAACGCGGCCCCATGTCGGCCTGATCGCGCAGGCTCATGCGCTCTTGCACCGTCCGGCGGAGCTTAAGGAAGCCCTTGCGCAGCTCGTCTGCGGCCAGCTCATCGATCGTCCGAAGCCGGCGGTTGCCCAGGTGATCGATGTCGTCCACCTGGCCCGTGCCGTTGCGCAGGGCGAGGATGTAGCGCATTGAGTTCAACAGGTCGACCGCCCGAAGCGTCATTTCGGTTTCGGGCACATCTTGATCGAACTTGCGGTTGATGCGGAAGCGGCCGACTTTTCCCAGGCGATAGCGATTCGGGTCCTGGAACTTCTCCTTGAACAGCTCCTTGGCCTTTTCCAGCTGGGGAGGATTGCCCGGCCGAAGGCGCTGATAAATCTTCAGCAGCGCCTCTTCATGTGTGTTGGTCGGGTCTTCCTTGAGCGAGTTGATGATGAGCTGGTCGACGCCCTTGCCGTGCTCATCTTTGAGATTCATGACCTCGACGGACTTCAGTCGGCAGGCGTAAATGCGATCGACCTGTTCGCGGGTGATCGTCTCGCCACTTTCGACGTACACTTCTCCGGAATCGGGATCGATGATATCGCCGACGGCTACCGCGCCTTCGATGACCTCACGGTGGGCCGGCGTCAGCGTCACTTCCTGCGTCTTGCAGAAAGCCTTGAGGATTTCCGCGTCCTCGGAAAACTGCGGGTCCATCGCCCGCAGCAAAGTCATCGCGGAAAACTTTCCCGACTGGTCAATGCGAACGCCGAGTGTTTCCTTCTTGGTGACGTTGATCTCGATCCAGCTGCCGCGCTCAGGGATGATGCGGCACGAATGCAGCTTGCGGTCGCCTGCTTCGGTCTCGACGACGTAGTCCACGCCTGGCGAGCGGTGCAGCTGGCTGACGACGACGCGTTCAGCGCCGTTGATGATAAACTCGCCCCCGCCGATCATGATCGGCATGTCGCCGAGGTAGACTTCCTCCTGGACCGGCTGCTCCTTGTTCAGGCGCAGCCAGACGCGGAACGGGCGGCCGTAGGTCAGTCGAAGCTGCCGGCATTCGTCGGGCGTGTAACGCGGCTTGCCGAGCTCGTAGAACAGGTACTCAAGGTTGATCGTCTTGTCGTAACTCTCGATCGGGAAGATCTCGCGCAGCACACCTTCGAGTCCGATCGGCTCGCGCTTCTGGGGGTCCACGTCGAGCTGCAAGAAACGGTCGTAGGAGCGCGTCTGCACATCGGTCAGGCCGGGCACTTCAACGGCGTCGCCGAAGCGTCCGAAGTTGCGCGTCTGCTGGGGGCGGATGATACGGGTCGCCGGGATGGGCATGATTCAAGCTCCTCCCCGAGTGGTGGGATCAACAGAATGGCTTGTACGGAAGCAATTAGCGAACGGCGCCTGGCCGTCAGCGGTCCGGCGTAACGGGTGTTTCATCACAAGCTGAGGAAACGACGTCAGAGGCCCGACCGCCTCGCCCCGTGCGGACTGGCCCGGAAGAATGTCGATCGTTGCGTCTGGCCTCTGCGAACTTGCCCAGCGAGGCGCGTCCGCAACGAACCAGGCTGGCTGGCTGAAGCGTTGCACGCTGTATTCACCGTAAGACAACGTGACTGCCGCGAGCGGGGGCGTCCTGCTTTATCCCGCCATGCCGCCGCCCGGTCCCCAGGAGGCTCCGCGCGTGACAACAGCCAAGCACCGGCACGACAGCTGTAGCCCGGCTGCTCGGAAGCAGCCAGGCTGTTATTGTCGTGCTGATCCCTGGCAATGCATCAACCCTTTAGTCTACTTAACTGTGACCTTTGCGCCAACATCTTCCAGCTGCTTTTTGAATTTTGCGGCATCATCCTTGCTCACGCCCTCCTTGACCGGCTTGGGGGCACCTTCGACCAGGTCCTTCGCCTCTTTCAAGCCCAGGCCGGTGATCTCGCGCACGACCTTGATGACCTTGATCTTGTCGGCGCCGAAAGCTTCGAGAATCACGGCGAACTCGGTTTGTTCTTCCTTCTTCTCTGCGGGCGCGGCGCCCCCGCCACCCGGGCCCGCGGCTACCATGACGGTGCCACCGGCGGCCGGCTCGAGCTTGTACGTTTCCTTCAAATAGGCCGCCAGTTCGACGGCCTGCGAGACTTTGAGCCCGGCGATGCGATCGCCGAGATCCTTGATTTCTGCTGCAACTTCGGGCATCGTTCGGTTCCTTTCGTGGCGTCTAGGTCGAGTATGTCCAGTGCGTGCTGTCTGAAGCGGGACAGCGAATGCGTAATAGCTTCGTTTTGGGAAAGACACCTGCGAATCAATCCCGGTTCAAGCGGGCGCTGCCGCCAGCTCCTCTTTCTTCTCCGCGAGCGTCTTGACCTGGCTCGCAAGTTGGCCGCCCGGACCCAGAATGGCGCCGATGAGCCGGCTGCCGGCACTGAGCGCGAGGGCGATTACCTGGCCGATCGCCTGCTCGCGGGTGGGCATCTTCAGGGCGACGTCGAACGCCACCGGTCGGCCGTCCGCGATCGCGGTCTTGACCTTGGCGACCTTCTCGTGCTTCTTGAGGACCGTTTCCAGCTCTTTGCTGAGCTCGGCGATGCCGCCCGCACCCCATGCGACGGTCGTCGACCCTTCCCAGGCCTTGTCCACCTGAAGGCCCAGGTCGGCGAAAACCTTCCGCGCCAGGCTGTTCTTCACCACCTGGAGGCGGATGCCTTTTTTGCGCAGCCCGAGACGAAGCTGGTTGTCCGCGATCGCGTCGAGACCGACCACGTTGAGCAGAACCATATCGCGGACGTCCTTGAAGGTCTTCTTCAGGGCGTCCATCTGCAGTTGCTTGATTGCTTTGCTCATGGCTTATTCCTTCTTCGATTAGCGTTCGCAGGGAGCTGCGGACGCTAATCGAAGATCGATTACATGGCCACCGGAATGCCCGGCCCCATCGTCGAGCTCAACGTGATCGACTTGACGTAGTGCCCTTTGACGCCAGCCGGCTTGGCGGCGCGAATCGCGTCGACAAAGCTCTGGACGTTGGCGACCAGCTTGTCCTCGTCGAAACTCATCTTGCCGACCCCCGCGTGGACGTTGCCGCCCTTGTCGGTGCGGTATTCGACCTTGCCGGCCTTGAACTCGCGGACAGCCTGGCCCACGTCCGCGGTCACCACGGTGCCAGCCTTGGGCGTCGGCATCAGGCCGCGCGGGCCAAGGATTTTGCCGAGCCGGCTGACCTTGCCCATCATGTCCTGCGTTGCCAGCGCGATGTCGAACTCGAGCCAGTTCTGCTTCTGTATCTTCTCGATCAGATCGTCGGCCCCCGCAAAGTCAGCGCCGGCGTCCTTTGCCTTCGTCACGTTGTCGCCCTGGCAGAAGACCACCACGCGAACGCTCTTGCCGATGCCGTGAGGCAAGGGCACGGTGCCACGCACGAGTTGATCACTCTGGGTCGTGTCGACGCCGAGCGACAGGTGGATCTCGACGGTTTCGTCGAATTTGCTCCGCTTGGCCAGCTTGAGCAGGTTGACCGCCTTGGGCAGCGGCGACGGGCCCTCTTTGGCGATTCTCTGCGCCAGGTTCTTCAAGTGATTCCGCAGCTTCTTGCCGCGGCGCGGGCCGTCACCCGGACGGCGACCTTTCTTCTTGGCGGCGGCCTCGCCATCGGCGGCCGGCTTCGCCTTCGCTTCGGCCTTCGGAGCTGCGGGCACCGCTTCCTTGGCCGCCTCTTTGGCTGGCTCCTTATCCGGAGCCTGCTTTGCGTCTCTCCGCTCCGGCTTGCCTTTGGCCTTGCCTTGCGGTTTTTCCTTCGCCTCCGACTTGCCTTCGGGTGGAGCGTCGGCCGCGGGAGTTTCGGCAGCGGCGGTCTGCTTCTTGGCCATGGTCGCTTCTCGCAATCGCTTCGCGAAAAAACGCTGTAGCCGTATACGATTCGCGCTCGCAACCCGGCGCTAAACGTAAACGGGAAATTGTTGGAACGGACAGTTTATTAACTTTCGATGGTAATGCCCATGCTGCGGGCAGTGCCGGCCACAATCCGGCAGGCGTGATCTTCGTCCCGCGCGTTGAGATCGGCGAACTTGCGTTTGGCGATCTCGCGCACCTGGGCGCTGCTGACCGTGAAACCCTTGTACTTGCCGCTTCCCTTGGTCTTTTCCTCGCCCGGAATCATCTCGCCGCCTTTTTTCTTCTCGATCGGGATGCCGGCCGCTTGCTTGAGCAAGATCGCCGCCGGCGGGCTCTTGACCTCGAACGTGAAGCTGCGGTCGTTGAAGACGGTGATGACGACGGGCACCGTCACGCCGCGCTGGTCCTTGGTCCGCTCGTTGAACTGCTGCACGAACTGGCCGATGTTCACGCCGTGCTGGCCGAGGGCCGGGCCCACCGGAGGCGCCGGTGTCGCGGTGCCCCCGGGCACTTGCAGACGAATCAGGGCGGTAACTTGCTTTGCCATTGGCTTCCCAATTCTGTTTCTTCGTTTAGCGTTCGTTGCGCGCTACGAACGCTAAACGAAGATAATCATGCTTCATCCACTTGCCAGTATTCCAGCTCAACCGGCACCGGCCGGCCGAAGATCGTCAACTCGACGACGACGGCGCCCTTGTGTTCCAGGATGTCCTTGACGCTGCCTTCCATGCCGGCGAAGGTCCCGTCCTTGACCTTGACGTGGTCGCCTTTCTCGAAGGGGGCCTCGAGTTCCTTGGGACTCGTCTCGGGGGTGCCGGGCCGTTGCGTCTTGATCAGACGCTCCACCTCTTTGTCGCTCATCGGCGGAGGGGGTTTGTTGTAGCTGCCGCCGACGAAATCGCCAACGCCCGATGTCTCGCGGAACAGGTAGAGCATCCGGTCATTGAACTCCAGGTGGACCATCAGGTAACCGGGATAGAGCTTGCGTTCCTTGACGACGCGTTTGCCGCGGCTCATCTCGGTGACGCGCTCGACCGGAATTATGATCTGGCCGAAGGCATCTTGCAGCCCTTCAATCTTGACGCGGCGCTCGATGGCATCGCGGATCGACTCTTCGCGGCCGCTCTGCACCTTGACAACGTACCACTTCATGTTGTCGTCCTTGGGCGGCTCGGCGGGCGGCGGCGGCTCTTCCGGCTGGGCTTCTTCGTGCTTTGAATCGGAGGCCGCAGGGCTTTCGCCCGGCGGCGTGACATCCGGCGGCGCCACGTGATCCGCGCCGAGGGGCGGGATCTCGTCGGGCTGCTTGGCTTCGTCGCCGGGTTGATCGTTTGGCGCGTCGGTTGTCATGGAGGGGACCGGGGATGCTACCACTGGTTCTTTTCCTGCTGCTGCTGGACGTCGCGCGGGT
>Ga0306920_100007766_pt1 | contig 14158 bp, 13 predicted proteins | sample flu12Cox44000170_FD_204666 | JGI IMG/M metagenome (GOLD analysis project Ga0306920, IMG submission 204666) | Lab enrichment of tropical soil microbial communities from Luquillo Experimental Forest, Puerto Rico - flux4day.12C.oxic.44.000.170 (v2)... | ecosystem: Environmental > Terrestrial >...
TGCACTGTTGAACTAGGGCCTTACACCGCTCGACAAGTTGGAGAGCGGATCTCCTGCGGATCCGGAAAGTCGACCCCGCAGCTGATGGCCACTGAATACCACTACGGCTGCAATGGCGCGCCTCGTTCAGTATCCTATTCTGGGGCGCGGTGCAGAATTCTGTTTAATGTGACCGCCCCGTTCAATCCGGCAGCGGCGACGTGTCCGCCCTCGGAAATCCGTCTGCGCTGAGCCCTCCCAGTGACGGCCGTCGAAGAATCGAGGGGGCTTGAGGCTCGGTCCGTCGATATCGTCGCGGCAGCGCGCGTTGACTGTGATTCTGTCAGGTTGGGAGCGCGGCACATAGAACGCGTGCATTCCGCAATGCGAGCAAAATGTATGCTGGGCCACGCCAGTGCCGAAGGTGTAGGTCGTCAGCGAGTTCTTGCCGCGCAGCAATTCGAAATCTTCCGGCGCGACCGGGAGGTGGAGGATGCCCTTCTTCGTGCAGACTGTACAATTGCACTGCGACAGCAGATCCAGATCGACCCGGGCGCGGAAGCGGGCTCGGCCGCAATGGCAGCCGCCCTCGCGGGTTTCCAGCATTGTTATTCTCCAATATTTACTCTGAAAGCGCCGGAGGATGGCGCTTCGTCCAGCCGGTTGCGTCCTCATAGAATTGCGCGACGCGGTAGAGCATCGCTTCGCCAAAGGGATGGCCGACGAGCTGCAAGGAGAGCGGCAGACCGCCATTGCTAAAGCCCGCCGGAATGACCAAGCCGGGTTGGCCGGTGACGTTGAACGGCATGCGGGCCTGACGCCAGTAATTGGACGCCAGCGCCTCCTCATCGTCGATGCGGCAGGCGGGATCCATGCTCGAGGCGGTTATCGCCAAGTCAATGTTTGCAAAGGCCGCCGCTACCCGGTCGCGCAGCTGGAGGCGCCACCGTACCGCCTGGAGATAGTCGACAGCGCGGAGCGTCGCCCCGGCTAGGAGCCGCTCGCGCGCCCGTGCGCCGTAATCCTCTGGCCGCTCCTTGAGCCACTGCTCGTGCACCGCGTAGGCTTCCGCGGCGAGGATGATCTGGCCGCAGGCGCTGAAATCCTGCAGGGCGGGCAGAATGATCTCGCTGATTTCAGCGCCTGCTTCGGCGAGAAGTTTGACCGCGTCGTCGAGCGCTTCGACCTGTTCGGGATTGCCGACGACATCCTTGGTGTAGAAATGCCGGATGACGCCGATCCGCAGGCCTCTGACGTCCAGGCCGAGCAGCGCCCCATAATCGGGCACCGACTCGTCGGCACTTCCGGGATCACTCGGATCATGCCCGGCGATCACCTGGAGCATCAGTGCGTTGTCGCGCACCGTGCGGGTCATCGGCCCGACATGGTCGAGGGAGAAGGCGAGCGGCGCTACGCCGCGGCGGCTGACCCTGCCATAGGTGGGCTTCATGCCGGTGGTGCCGCACATCGAGGCCGGATTGCGGATCGAGCCGCCGGTGTCGGTGCCAAGTGCCGCCGAAAAGAATCCGGCGGCGAGGCCGGCGCCGCTGCCGCTCGACGAGCCGCCGCAAAAATGATCGCGGTTCCATGGGTTGCGGGCCGGCGGCCAAGGCAGGTCGAAGGACGGACCGCCAATGGCGAATTCGTGGGTCGAGAGCTTGCCCAGCAGCACCCCGCCGGCCGCTTCGAGCCGCTCGGTGACCACCGCGTGCCGGCGGGCGATATTGCCGATCAGGATCTTGGAATGCGCTGTCGTCGGAAGACTTTCAACGTCGATGATGTCCTTCAGTGCATAGGGCATGCCATGGAACGGCCCACGCCAACGGCCGGCTGTAATTTCGGCCTCGGCGGCCCGCGCCGCTTTCAGCGCCCGTTCCGGAGTCAACGCGATAAACGCGTTGTACTTGCTGTCGTGGTGCTCGATGCGGGCCAGCAACGCGGTCGCATACTCGACCGGCGACAGCTTCTTCGCGCGGATCAGCTCAGCGGCTTCGGCGAGCCCGAGATAGGCGAGATCAGCGCTCATTGCGTATCTCCCTTCGCCCGGTAGACATGCGCGGGCTCCTGCGCCGTCGGCATACCGTGCGGCAGGCGCTGCAGCTGACGCTCCATGCCGGTCGTCGCCCGCTCGAATTGCTTGAGGTGTTCTGCGGTCAGACGATCAAGCCCGAGCGTGCGCGCCTTGTCACGTAGTTCCTCGGTCACCGCATACCTCCTTTGCCTGCGGCCGCTTCCGCACCGCGGCCTGCACTTTGATCAGTTTCCTCCAGACCAAGCTTAATCCGCAAAGCCCGAGGCCAGCCATGATTAGGATCGCCACCGGGGGTCCGACTTGGCCCGACAGGATGCCGATCATCATCACACCGACCGGGCCGGTGCCGATGCACATGGTCACGATCCCCATCACGCGCGATCGCGCCGCGGGCGGTGCTTCGGTCAGGATCAAGGTCGTCTGCATGTTCGAGAAGGCGGCGGTGCCGAGCCCGCCGATCAGCAACAGCACAAAGGCAAGCGAGTACCACGGGGACAGCGCCATCGCCGCGAGGCCCACCAGGAACAGCAGCGATCCGCGAAGCAAGGCGCGGTGCCCGCTCAAGCGCAGCCAACCGGTCGCCAGCGGGATGCCGACCGCGATGGCGCCGAGCGGCTCGGCTGCGGCGAGTGCACCGACCAGGATCGGCGATACGCGATACACGTCGAGCCCGATCGGTGCGATCAGCGCCGAATAGGAGAAAGCAAACATATTCATGATGATCGACATCAGCACGACGGCGAGTATCGCCGGCTTGGCGCGGGCCACCGCGGCAGCTTCGGCAATGTCGATCGCAATTCGGCCAAACCGCAGCTTCCGCGGCTCCTGGCGGTAATCGAGGCCGCTAACCGCAAGACCGGCGGCAAGATAGAGCGCTGCCGACAGGAAATAGGCACCGCCCAAACCCAACGTCTGGTATGCCGCACCTCCGGCGAGCGGCCCCAGCACCCTGGCGAAGCTGTTGGTCAGCGAATCGAATGCGACGGCCGGGGCGACCTGATCGGGCGCCACAACCTCGCCGATCATACGCCGGCGCACGGCCAGCTCCATCGCCCAGACGATACCCGCGACGATGCCGCCAAGAGCGATGTGCCAGACGCGGATCTCCGCCGAGACCGCGAGTCCGCACAGCGCAGCCGAGGTCACGGCTATGACGAAAAGCTGCGTCACCAGCAATCGCCTGCGGTTCAGCGCCTCACCGACCACCCCGGCGATCGTGCCGATGAACAGCATCGGCAGACTGCGCGCCACCGTTACCAGAGCGACCATCACCGTCGATTGGGTGGCCTCATACGTGAAGATCCCGGCAACCAGCAGCTCGAGCCAGCGCATCGCATTGCCGATTCCGCCTGCAAACCACAGGCGTAGGTAGCTCGGCGTCGCGAAGAACCTCCTCGGCTTGATCGCCGGTGCGAACTCAGGAGGGTCCGCTCCTGCAGGTCCAGCCCTGCCGCGCACTAAGAAACCGCTCCTCCCTAATGGATCACTCTTTTCGCGGGTCGCGGGTTAGCCATTACGAGCTTCTTCGCTGATATTATAATCGACGTACCCACTTACGCCTAACCGGCGGCCCGTTTCTGATCGAACGAAATTCAAATTCCGGTTGATGAAACACTCAGAGAACCGCCAATGCCCTACGGGTCTTTTTCAGAAGAGAAGTTTGCTTGCGGCGTTTTTAGATCCCAGGAGGCGACTTTGAAAACCAGACTTCAATCCCGAGGGCGCGCAGTTCAGCGGGCAAATTGACGTCCTCCTTCCGATGAAAATCAGTGAGGAATTGCCCGCGCGTCGAACTGTCGCCGATAATGACTTGCTGATCCGCGATCTCTACCTGCGCACGTGGCCGACCCGGATCTCGGCAATAAGTTCGACCCGCGTCAACTCAGGTAATGGTTTCGGCAAAGTATAGTACACGGTTAGGCTGGCAATCAGGGACGCACCGCCGGCGAACACGTGCCTCGCTGCAATGCTTCGCATTGGGTCATCCTATCTGAATCGGCATCAACTGGTTCAAAGCGAAAGTGCCGATCGCAGCGAGGGCAGCCATCAATTCGGTATCGGCTGGGCCGCGATCCGCTTCAGCGGCCCTGCGAGAGATAGCAGCAGGCGATCGAGCAGATCGATCGAGCCGCATTCTCTTCCGTCAGATAACGCCAGCCGGTGTCCATGCCCCACAAGGTCTCGTAGACGAGTTCGCCTCCTGGGCGCTTCTCCGGCTCACCCGCGAGGTGGGTGCGCAGCATTTGGTTCAACAATTTGCGCAGCAGCGGCGCTTTGGCGGTTTCGACCTGGCGGACGTCAACGCCGCCGACGAACGCGTCTGGCAGATCGTCGCGCGGCGTGAAGCCGAGTGTCGCCCGCACTTGCGCGATGTGGGCGACGTTCTCCGGGTCGTTCAGCATCATCCGACTCATGCGCAGGCCGGAATAGCCCAGCCCGTGGGAGAACGCCGGCGATTGCAGAGCATCGCCCTGGCGCAGCAGGGCCGGCTTCGCAATTGCTCGGGTGCGGCAGCAATCAGCGGCGCCGGAAAGAAATTCAACGCCGCCAGGCGCGCCTTCGCGTCGAGCAGTCCCGCGAGTTCGGCCTCGGAAAGCATAGCCATGTAGTCGAGAAGCTTTATGATGCCACTACTCGGAATGCGGCTCAGCGTCGGAAAACCTGCAGCGGCTTTGTTGGCCAGCTCGATCCTGACCAACGCCCCAATCGCGACGACCAAGGGGTCATCGGCGTCGATCTCGGCGTGTCGGCTCGTTGGCTGCATTGGCTCCCAATAGGCCGACGCCATCGATTCCCTATCCGACGACACGCGGTGTGACGCGAACTGAATTCTCGCCTGACCAACCATCGGGAGAGAGGGCTCAAAAAATGAGAGAAGAGCGCGCGGAAGGGATTTCGGCCGAGGCGAGCCCGTCACGCAAAATCATCCATATCGACATGGATGCGTTCTACGCATCTGTCGAACAGCGTGACAATCCGGAGCTGCGCGGGAAGCCGGTCGCGGTCGGCGGATCGCGCGAACGAGGTGTCGTCGCAGCCGCAAGCTACGAAGCGCGGAAGTTCGGCGTGCATTCCGCGATGCCGTCCATCACGGCGAAGCGAAAATGCCCTGATTTAATCTTCGTAAAGCCGAGGTTCGATGCCTACAAGGCGACCTCTCTGCAGATCCGGGGGCATTGTCACGGAAACATTGTGGGAGTGGCGAATGGGTTAGGATGTCGGCATGGCCTCGCTCTGCTACCGCCGCCATCGCTTCCCGCCCGGGATCATCCAGCACGCGATTTGGCTATATCTTCGCTTCACCCTGAGCTACCGGGATGTCGAGGACCTGCTGGCCGAGCGCGGGCTCGATATCTCCTATGAAACGGTGCGGCGCTGGGTGCTGAAATTCGGTCCTGCGATCGCGCGACGTCTGCGTCAGCGTCGCCCTCGGCCGAGCGATCATTGGCATCTCGACGAGATGGTGGTGCGGATCGCCGGCAAACGGACGTACCTCTGGCGTGCCGTCGATCACGAGGGCGAGGTTCTCGACATGCTGGTGCAGCGCCGACGGGACAGTCGGGCGGCACTACGGTTGATGCGCAAGCTGCTCAAGAGGCAAGGCTTCGCGCCGAAATTGCTGGTTACCGACAAGCTGCGCTCCTACGCCGCGGCGTTCCGCCGTCTGCGCCTGACCTGCCGTCACGAGCAAGGGCTGCGCAAGAACAATCGCGCAGAGAACTCACATCAAGCGGTGCGACGGCGCGAGCGTAAGCTGCAACGGTTCAAGTCGGCTCGGTCCGCCCAACGCTTCCTCAGCATGCACGCCGCCGTCCACAACACCTTCAACCTTCAACCTCCGACGCCACCTTATCTCGCGATCGACACTGCGGATCTTCCGGGCCGAAGCTGCCGCCGAGTGGCAAGCTGCTGCGGTAGCGGCATGACCCCTGCCGAGTTGCCGGCTGTCAACGCGCGCTCGTTCGCGTTGCCGTGACAAGGCCCCTACGTCGCCTAATCATCAAGCCACTGACCGCTTGCATCCTGAGGTCCGGGCGTGCGATGCGGCATGCGCAGGAGATCGGCCAACCTTTCCGGCAGGCCGTGCGTTGCCACCATGGCTCGGTTCGGTGGAGAGTCGGCAAGTGAGTGTTGCACTGTTGCACCGTTGCGCCGAGGGTACAATACCCGCTCCCCCCATCCTATTACGCGGGACTAGTTTCGCCTGCAAACTCAAAATCAATTCACACCGCCGCTGCTGCCCGCTATCGAATTTCCGCGTCACGGGCAAAGGTGGGGTGCCGCAGGTTTGCAAACCGGCGGCTCGTCACATGTTTACGATCCGATGCGCCAAACGGCACCGTAGCCCGCGGTGGCGCAGCGGTTCGGCTTGCGGTAATTGCATGCTCTGTATCTGGCTGTATTATGGCGTATTGGCTTAGCGCCCTCACAGCGGGGGATCAGATGGGGGAATTAAGCTCTCGTTGAATCGTAACAATATGACAACCCTAATTTTTCAATCATTATTCGGCGGACTCCCTCTCCGCCAGACGATTGATTGACAAGGAAAATTCCCGTCACGCCCGCGATCGTTAACAATCGCCGACCGGGCCCTCCGAGACATTTTGCCACCGGATTGCCACCGGCCAAGATCCCCTTTCGGTCGGCCTTCGTTCACTCGGCCAAAAATGCCGGCCATTGCCTTGTCGACGATCTCTGCGGTGCGCTGATCGGTGTGACCGAATAGGTGCGCGTAGATTGCGAGAGTGACGGTCGGGTTGCTATGACCGATCCGCCGGCTCACCGTGACGACGTCGAGCCCGGCGGCGATCAGCTGCGAGGCGTGCGTGCGTGTGCCGTAGCGCATGGAAGGTGACCTTCGGCAGCTTTTTGACGCGCACAGTTCGTGCCCAGTCCCCGGTTAAGGCGTCTGGCGGCCAGGGGACGCCGCCCGGCCGAGCGAAAACCGGATCCTCTGGCCCGGTCTTACCGAGCCCCAGCGCGAGACGTTGTTCTTGTTGCTGACGCCAGTGCTTTTTTTGCTCGGCAGTGATCGACGGTGGCACCGTAACAACTCGTCTGCCTGCTTTGGTCTTGGGTGCCTTTATCGAAAGCCCTTGATTGGTCTGCTCGTACGATCGCTCGATCGTGACCTTGCCGGCATCGAGGTCAGTGTCGCCCCAGCGCAACGCGACGAGCTCGCCACGGCGGGCCCCGGTAGCCAGGCCGATGACGACGATCGGGTAAAGCACATGGCCGCACAACGCCTCGAGGACCGTCTTTATCTGATCGCCGTCGAGGATCTGGGTCTCGGTAAGTTCGACCCGCGGCGGATCGGCTGCCGATACCGGATTGCCTGCGATCACCTCCCATTTGACGGCATGGTGCATCACTCGGTGCATCAGGCGGTGGATAGGCCCGACCGTGCGTGGGGCAAGGCCGGCGCCGACAGGTTTGTCCTTTTGCAGCGTCCCATAGAGCTCGGCGCAGTTTATGGGTCTGAGTTTTTGGATGCGCGCAGCACCGAGGTGCGGCCGCACGTGATGGCGGACAAGCTCGTTATATCGCTCGAAGGTTTTTCGAGAAACTTGCGTCGCTGCCCAGCTTTCCCAGCGATCGAGGAACTGGGCAAGAGTCGTCTTTGACGGATCGAATGCTGTCCCGTCGGCGGTCCCGGCGACGAGCCTCGCCAGCTCGATTTGCGCCTCGCGCTTGGTTCCCCGGAACGAGCGGTACTTGGTTTTGCGGTGTGCTGTTCGGCCTTGCTGGCGGGAAACAGTCGAACGCTCCGCGGTCTTTTTTAGCTCTCGGCGTGGCTTGGCCGGTGGCAATCGGGACGTACGGGTATCACATGGGATAATGAGTGATAACTATCTCAATGACTTACGGTGGGATGTTCAGGTATGATGGTGCGGTTATTGAAACCGCTGCGAACTCTGGTAGACGAAAACGGACGGAAATTTTGAACGAAGGGAAGTTCCTCTCCGAGCCCAAGTTTTTAATCAGCTCACGCCGACATCGGTTTGTGGCGCAACGTACAATTCGTCATCAAGCGGGTTGTCGCGATCGAACGCGGGACGAGGGTATCCAGGCTTCGATGGACGCAGATTTTTGGCGAATGACAATGGATAATACTTCGCCAATCCCACGAAAACAGCGATTTCGCCTGCACGAGATAGACGCTGTCCTGCGAGCAGCCGGTGGCGTGTACGCACACGCCGCGAGATTGCTTTCGGAAGCAACAGGCAGATCATGTACACGACAGAATATCTAGGAATGGGTCCACAAATATTAAAAACTAATTGAGACTGTCCACGAGAGCGTGGAATAAATTAAAGACCTGGCCGAGAACATTCGTAATGGCGGCACAAATTCGATCAAGTTCTACTCGGAAACGAAGGCAAATAATCGTTGATACGTGCGCCAATACGGGGTTTCCGGTTCCCAAGGCCAGCCCTGACTGCACCGCAGGCCCAAATCGTTCTTTACTTGCCCGACAACGGACGTGATCCAGGAATCACACGGCCCATCAACTGCGGACTGCCATCAACGAGCGCAAGTGCTGTGTGGTGCCGAGGCGTCCGGTGGCGCCGTCGATTATGATGCCGATGTTGCGCGTGGCGATGCGGGCCGCTCCCTCAAAACGCAAAAGCTGCTGAAGCATATCCTAGCGACTACGCGGCGAAGTGCCGAGGCTCGCCAACTTCGGCCGCCGCGCGTAACATGAACAGCGCCATTCCGGTACCGCGCGGCTCTACCATGGCGGTGACCGGCTATTTATCGAGCCAGACGTCTTCCATGCGGTAGCCGTTGTAGATGCTGTTGACCATCGTCGTCAGTCCTTTGACGTAGGGCTGCATGCAGGTCCCGCCGCGCGGGTAGAAGATGATCGGCCGGGCGCCGTCCTCAGCCAGCCGCCTCTCGATCTCCCACACCGGCTGCTTGCGTTTTTCCCGGTCGGGCTCGGCCGATTGCCGGTCGATCAGCTTGTCGACTTCCGGATTGCAGTAGCTGGTGTAGTTCCGCACCGCGCCGCACACGAAGTTCTCGTAGAATTGCTGGTCGGGATCGTCGACGCCGCTCTCGGTGCCGTTGATCGCAACCGTGTAGTCCTTGCGGTAGATCTTGGGAAACCAGTTGACGGTCTCGACCGGGTCGAGCACGGCGTCGATGTAAATCTCCTTCAACTGGTCGATCAGGATGACGGCCGGATCGCGGTAGGCCGGGATGTTGCGCGAGGATAAGGTCAGCGCGAGCCGGTGGTCGGGCCCGTAGCCGAGTTCTTCCATGATCTTGCGCGCTTGCGCGCGGTTCTTCGTGACATCGGGGTCGTAGCCCGGCAATGCCGCGAGCTTTTCCGGCGGCATCCCCCACAGCCCTTCGGGCGGCGGCAGCATTGTCGCACCGATGTCGCCTTTGCCTTGCATGAGGATATCGATGAATGCCCGGCGGTCGAGGCTGAGCGCCACTGCCCGGCGCAAATCCGGGTTGTCGAATGGCGGCTTATCCCGGTTGAGGATCAGGTTGCGGGCGACATTCGTCGCCGTCAGTTCGCAGACAGCCTGCGGCGCCTGTTTCTCGACATCCTCCAGCAACGGAACCGTCGTGCCGTAAGGCGAGGAGATATCGAATGCGCCGGCGATAAACGTCAGGTTCCGCGTTGCGATATCTTTGATGATGTGCCACTCGATGCCATCGAGATAGGGCCTGCCGGTCTTCCAGTAATCCGGGTTCCGGGCCGTGCGGATCACCTCGTTCGGCTTGAACTCGACGAATTTGAAGGGGCCGGTGCCGATCGGATGGGTGCGCATTTCGCGCGGTGACACATGGCAAGGGTAGACCGGCGACCATCCGGAAGCGAGCAGCGACAGCAGTGCCGGCTGCGGGCGCCTCAGGTGGAAAGTAACCTCGTAGTCGCCGTTGGTCGTCACCTCATAGAGGTTAAGGTACCAGGTCTTGCGCGGATTGACGCGGAGCTTTTCGCTGCCGATGCCCATCAGCAGGTCCCAGGTGCATTTGACGTCGGCGGCAGTGAATGGCTTGCCGTCGTGCCACTTAACCCCCTGGCGCAATGGAAAGGTCAGCTCCTTGCCGTCCTCGCTCCAAGCCCAGCTCGTCGCCAGATCGGGGACAATCGAGGCCGGGCTGTTCTGTGCGACGTGCTGGTCGTACATGACGAGGTTGTTGAACACTCCCATCATCGGCCGCAATGCGGCCCCCGTCGCCTCCTCGTGCAGCGACATGCTCGCCGGGTTGTCGAAAAACGAGATCTTGAGAACCCCGCCGGATTTTTGCGCTATGGCCACCTGTCCGCAGCACGTCATTGCGAGCATCGCGCCAGCCAGCGCCACAATTTGCAACCTCTGCGTCATTGCCGCTCCTCCCCGAATGGCAGGTCTGCATGCCTACTTGTCGAGCCAGACGTCTTCGATGCGCCAGCCATTGAATAGACTGTTAACCATCATACTGCGCCCCTTCACCTGCGGCTGCCGGCACGTTGCACAACGGCCGCGCGCTCGACAGTGCCAAGCTCGGGCGGATTGGCCTCGTACGGCTTTGTTACGGTACGGGCGTGGGATCGAAGGGTGGAATGGGCTGATCGGGTCTCATGCGGCTGCGACAGCGTCGGACCATTGCGCAGCTGCCTCGGCTCTGAAGATCCGCATGGTGGATCGAAGATCAGGTCGCGTTGAAGGTTGAAACTGTTGTGGACCGCGGCGTGTATGTTCAGGAAACGTTGAGCGGATTTGGCCGATTTGAAGCGCTGCAACTTGCGCTCTCGTCGTCGTACCACCTGATGAGAATTCTCTACCCGATTGTTCTGTCTCAGCCCCTGTTCGTGACGGCACGTCAGCCGTAATTGGCGGAATGTCGAGGCATACGAGCGCAGCTTGTCGGTGACCAACAGCTTCGGTGTAGAGCCGTGTTTCTTAAGAAGCCTGCGCATCAGCCGCAGCGCCGCCCGGCTGTCACGCCGGCGCTGAACCAGGACATCGAGGATTTCGCCTTCGTGATCGACGGCCCGCCAGAGATACATCCGCTTGCCGGCAATCCGAACGACCATCTCATCGAGATGCCAGCGATCGCTCGGCCGAGGACGGCATTGCCGGAGCCGCCGTGCAATGATCGGTCCGAATTTAGACACCCAGCTACGAACCGTCTCGTAAGAAATGTCGAGCCCTCGCTCGGCGAGGAGTTCCTCGACGCCGCGGTAGCTTAGGGTGAAGCGCAGATACAGCCACACGGCGTGCTGGATGACGACGGGCGGGAAGCGATGACGGCGATAGGAAACGAAAGACATCCTCGCAGGCTACGGCCCATCGGTCGGGAGGGCCAGCTCGTTACCCTGACAATGCCGTCCGATGACTTTCAACCCCTCCGGCTCCTACACTTCCGCGAGATCGGGTCATCCCTAATCTGACAAAGCCGGCGGTTCGCATCAGCGATGATCGCGTTCCCCGTCGAGACCTGGAATACTGGTTTCGCGACGGCTTTGTGCTTATTGTCGAGGCCCTTGAACGAGCTTGTCCCAGATTTCCCGGTTGTAGACATAGCCCTTCTCGAGGGGGGGTTCCCTCGATCAACCGCTCCGGATCCGTGGCATCGCACGTGAAGTCGGGACCGACGACATCGACGACGCAGACATCACGATAATGCGTGTTGGGGCCGTTGGCGTTGAGGGCGCGTCCATGATAGCCGTGTTCGAGCTTGTAGAGCAGGTCGCGCCCGCCGACCATCATGCGGCGATCGACAAGGCGCATCTGCCGGTGATCCCATACCCCGAGCGCCTGCAAGCTCGCACGGGTGGTCACATTGTTGAGCCAGCCTTCGAAGGTATAGAGCGCGTCGCTGCGAATTCCGGCACTGTCGTCCGAGTTGAATTCGTAGCCCATGCCGAGTTCGCCTTCGACCGGCGACTGGGTCGCGTCGATGATCTGCGCCACACCGTCGGGTGCCGTCTTGCCGCTTGCGACAGCCCAGTAGTACATCGGCTTCGGCTGTGCATTGGACAGCAGATTATCCGGGTCCGGCGGCTCGGTGGGCGGATCCTGGCCAATCGACTCATAGGTAAAGAGCGTCATCACCGCGTTCGGGTCGGCGTTGTCGCCGGTCAGCTCGATGCCGAGATATTTGAACGGCAGCTTGACGCCCGCACCGCGCCCGAGATTGGAACTGGCATTCGTGAGGTCGCCGCCATTCTCCATCAGATCCTTCATTGTGTAGTGGGTGCCGCCCGCGTCGATCTCCGCCAGCCAACTGGTCGGGCTCAGGATGTTCTGCCAGTTGAAGGTCTCAAACGCCGCGATGTATCGGTCATAGTCAAAGTTGATGAACAGGCTGTCGCATCCCGCCTGCCCGAAATAGAGGATGCAGGCCATCATCACACCGAGATAGCCTTGGGTGAAGTTTGGGTTGTTGGTCTTGGCGAAGTTGCCGGCGAGACCGATGCCGGTCATCCAGTCATTGGCGTCGTTGAAGCCCCAATTACCGAGCACCGCCATCGCCGCCATCAGCCAATCGGCCTTGTCGCGCCCGACCGGGCCGAGCGCACGCCACACCGCGGGCGTGTGCTTGAGCAGCAAGATCGCCTGAGCGACTGGGCCGTCAGACCAGCCGTCAAGCGGTCGGGCGACCTGCGGCCCGTTGCCGTCGCTGGTCAGGATGGCGAACAGCTCGACCGCGCGGTGCCACACTAGCCGGTGGTCTGAGGCGCGCGCGTCCGGATCGAGATACGCGGTCAGCGCCAGAAAATAGAACGCCTGCGCCGGCTTGAGCACGCAGTGGCTGGTACCGATCTGCTTCAGCGACGAGTAGACCGGCCCGGGGCACGTCTCACTTGGGGCATAGCGCAGGTCGGCCTCGTTCATAGCCGCATCAATAACGGCCTGGCTGAACGGCAGCCGTTCAGCCTGTGCCGGACCGGCGCCGACCGCGATCATGATAGCGGTACACGCGACTAAGGCCGTAAGTGTCAAGCGGCTGTCGTCTTGCATCCTACCTCGCCCTGCTCTGACCACGCGCGTACTCCTCACCTCCCGACCGAGGGCCGGCGCGCATCGGCTTATGGCCCTGGCGGCAAACAGAGTTTAAGCCGAGTGAAATGCCCGTCGAACACAAATCGGCGCATTGGACCCCGGACGAGCGCGTTCAGGAGTGAACGAACTGGCGGCCATCCACTGCCTCCCCAGTGCAGGTCCTTTAGTCCTTTCGGTAAATGAAGATTATGCCTCGGACAAGCAAACGGAGCACGGCGCGCAGATAAGGGACTGACAATCGGGCGCGCCGACTCAGGTGTGCATGCGCGAGATATCGAGGAGAACGCTCGCTTCCAGCTCCTTTTCGTCGAGACGGTGCTTCACGAGATCACCGATACTCACGATGCCCTTCAGCTCGTTGCCTTCGATAACTGGCAGATGACGAATTCGCGCGGTTGTCATAGTCGCGAGCACGGCATCCACGCGATCGGAGAAGCGACAGGTAAGGATGGGCGTCGACATCAGTTGTTGTACCTGAAAGCCGAGCACGGCGGCGCCGTTTCGGGCCACGGCGTTGATGAAGTCCCGCTCTGAGAATACGCCGATCGGTTTCATCCACCGATCCTCCACTACCAAGGCGCCGATGCGATGCTCGGCCAGCTTGCGGACCGCAAGTTCGATGCTGTCCGTAGGGTGTATCCGCACCACGTTATAGCCCTTAGTCCGTAAAACGTCGGAGATGAACATGGCTGCCTCCCGTAATCTCTGGAGCACGGCCCCGGACGCTGTCTTGGACTACGACCGCTAGCGAGCGGTTCCTCAGCTATTTAAATGGGGCTCGGGGATGCAGTGGCCAAGGGAGGCGTTAGCGAAGCCCGCGCGGGGATTGACATTCGATAGAGCAAATCAGGCGGCCGGGGGATGCACCCCCTCAGAGTCAGGTTCGCACCTGACTCTTCGCTGGAGGGAGATGGATTGGAACCCTCCGTCCCCCATCAGAAGGATTTATGCAAACGGCCACCGGACTCGAAACAATGATCCGTGGTCTCGATCCTCCGCCAAACCCTCGATGGGGACCGAGGGTTCGAATCCGTCTCCCTCCAGCGGAGAGTCCGTCTCTCTCCCGCATCCGGTTTCGAAAGTCGAGAACCCGGCTTTCGGCGCGGGTGTGTGCGGCTGGCTTGGCGACCGG
>Ga0306920_100007767_pt1 | contig 14158 bp, 11 predicted proteins | sample flu12Cox44000170_FD_204666 | JGI IMG/M metagenome (GOLD analysis project Ga0306920, IMG submission 204666) | Lab enrichment of tropical soil microbial communities from Luquillo Experimental Forest, Puerto Rico - flux4day.12C.oxic.44.000.170 (v2)... | ecosystem: Environmental > Terrestrial >...
GAGCGTGCACCCGCCCGAAGGTTTCGAACTGGGACTTGCCCAATAGCACCATGACCAATGCCACTGTGGCTAGCCAGGCCGCAGGTGTTGATGGCCAAACACTGACAGTGACGTACAAGGACGGCGAGAAAACAATCATCGTGCCGGCGAACGCGGAGATAGTCACTTATAAGAAAGCAAGCATGGCCGATCTCAAGCCCGGTGAAAAAATATTCATTTTCGCCGCCAAGAAGCTACCGGACGGTATACTGGAGGCGCCGAATATCTCATTCGGCGATCACGGAGTCTGGCGATAAAGCTCAGCCGTTAAAGCGAAAGGAGCATCAAAGTCAGGTCGAGGCGCGACGGACTAATCCGACAGTGCTCCAAGCGCCCAGGTCTTTGGGTCACAAGCAGACATCTGACGGGCTTCTGGATAACCGGTGAACCGCGGTAGGATAGCATTTGGATAATCGACGATCTTAGGAGCAAAATCATGTCTGACGGTATATCACGAAGGCCCTTGATCCTTATTGCTTGCCTGGCATCGGTTGCTTGGGCAATGCTGGCTCAGGCATCGCCGTTGTCCTTCACTGTGCCGCTCACCGGCGCGGAACAGGTGCCGCCGAATGAGACGACTGGCAAGGGAAGCGCAGCTATTACCTACGATCCAACCACGCGAGTCGTCACTTGGACCATCACGTACAGTGGGCTTTCGGGCCCGGCAACCATGGCGCATTTCCACGGACCGGCAGATAAGGGCAAAAACGCCTCAGTGGTGATCTGGCTCTCCACGAAGGGTAGTCCTGCCGAAAGCCCTTTCAAAGGCGAAGCGACGCTTACGCCCGAGCAGGCACAGGAATTCACCGCCGGCAAGTGGTACATCAACGTTCACACTCAGGCTAATCCGGGCGGCGAAATCCGCGGCCAAGTCATTCCTCCTAAAGGCTGATCAAGACCTCATAGATAACGTGTGAGCGCAGCTGTCGCGAGCGCGCTGCAGACGAAGAGAAACGCGGCGCGCACAGCGCCAGCCAGGTGCGGCTGCTTTATATCCTCCGGCAGCGTCTTGAAGCCAGTGATCATTGGCGTCACGAGGTCGTGCAGCTTTGCACCGGCATATAACAGGATTGCCAGGACGTGCAGAATCACGGCCACGAGTAGGGCGTCCCAGAAGTACAAATGCAAATCCGTGATGAAGTTGGCGATCGTTGAGGGGACCAATTCAGTTAAGGGCCCGTCATTTGCCACGTCATTATTGACAAACAGGCCGGTGAGCGCCTCCGCGAGTAAGAGCGCGAGCAGGAGTAAAACCATCCAGCCACCAACTGGATTGTGTCCGACCTGGCGATCACGCTCGCGGCGCAGGACAGTGGCAACATAGGTCGCCGCCACCCCTGGCGAGGCGACAAAGGTTGAAAATCGCGCCGTCTCGCTGCCAAAGAAACCCCACAACATGCGGAACAGGACGAAAGCAAGCACTGCTTCACCCGTCCATGCGTGCCAGTCCATCCAATTCATCTGCCACGTTGCATAGGACGCGATCACCAGCACCACCGTCAACCAATGGAAGAGGCGCGTGGCGGCGTCCCAGACGAGAACCTTGTGGCCGGATCTATTCATCTCCCCACTGGCGGGCTTCCTAGGGCCTCGGACGGGCGAGGAGGGCAGCGATTTTTTCTAGTAGGCGCGGCAGTTCGACGGGCTTAGTGTCGTAGTCATCGCATCCCGCCTCAATCGCCTTTTCCCGGTCGCCGGCCATCGCGTGGGCCGAGAGCGCGATCACTGGAATGTTCCGTGTCAAGGCCTCAGCCTTTAGCCGCCGAGTTGCCTCCCAGCCATCGATCACCGGTAGGCTTAAATCCATGAGAATGAGTGCAGGCGCCTCGCTTCCTGCCATCGCGATCCCCTCTGCGCCATCACGCGCCAAAATAACCTCGTAGCCCCGTCGCGTCAGGCGGTTTGACATCATATAGAGATTATCTTCGTTATCCTCGACGTAAAGGATCTTCACCATCGTTAGTCATCCATAACGCTCAAGTCCGCGGCAACGGCGTAGCGGCCAATGAGGCTGCGAATCTGCCGGAGAAAATCCTCCCTGTTGGAGGCGGCCTTCTCAAGAATGTATTCGACTCCTCCATTAAGACGATGGCGGTCCGCAGGACTGAGGTCGGCCGCGGTGACAACGATGACGGGCGTCGAAGCGAACTTCGTATTCTTGCGGAACTCGGCCAGGAACTCGAAGCCATCCATTTCTGGCATCATAAGATCGAGAAGGACAAGATTGGGATGGCCCGATTTCAATCGGTCCAATGCTTCGCGGCCGTTTACTGCGACGGTTACCTCCCACCCTTCGCCGATGAGCAGCCGCCGCATCATTTCGCGGTCGGTTAGGTTATCCTCAACGACGAGAACGCGCGGCGTTGTCGCCGGAGCCTTAAAGCGGTTGAGCAACTCGGCGAGTTGCGCGCGATCGACTGGTTTCGTCAAGTATCCCGCGGCACCGAGAGTGAAACCTTTCTGCTTCTCATCGGCGATAGTCATCATGATGACGGGTATACGACTTAGATGCGCGTCCTGCTTGATCGCCTGGAGAACGCTCCAACCATCCAGGTCCGGCATGAACACGTCTAATGTGATCACCGAGGGATGTAGCTCCCGTGCGAACTCGAGCCCTTCCCGTCCACCGCCAGCCGTGACTACGTCGAAGCCTTCGCGGCTCAAATAGCGTCGCATCAGGTTTCGCACGGTGGCATCGTCGTCGATCACGAGGACGCGGTTGGTGCGCGCGGGAATATATTCAGCGGGTGGCGGTTCGGCCTTGATCGCCACAGAAGCAGGTAAGCCGGGTCGGTCGGCGGGCAAGCGTACGGTGAAGGTCGTGCCGACGTCTGGTTCGCTCTCGACCTCAATCGAGCCCCCCATCAAACGGCAGAGGCGGTCGCTGATCGCGAGCCCCAATCCTGTGCCGCCATATTTTCGCGTGGTCGAGTTGTCGACTTGGCTGAATTCCTGAAAAAGCTTGCTGAGCTGTTCCTTTGTCATACCAATGCCCGTGTCGGCGACGCGAATTGAAATCCAGTCTTCGTCATTTGTGCGGTTACGGCCGACCGACAATGTTACGCTGCCGCGCTCGGTGAACTTGCAAGCATTGCCCAGAAGATTGAGTACAATCTGTCGCAAGCGCGTCGGATCGGAACGGACGGCGCCGATGTCCGGCGGACATTCGACCACGAGGCGGTTGCCATTCTTCTCCGCGAGCGGTTCGACCTCGCCGACGACATCGTCTACCAGCGGTGCCAGAGCAACCGGTTGGTGGCTTATCTCGAGCTTCCCGGCTTCAATCTTCGACAGGTCGAGAACCTCGTTGATTAGCTGGAGCAGATGCTTGCCAGCACGCGAGATCCGTTCCAGCGGCTCGCGGACGCTCCTGTCGCCTGACTCCTCTGCATCCTCCATGAGCATTTCGGTGATGCCGATAACGGCGTTCAATGGCGTGCGTAGCTCATGGCTCATATTAGCCAGGAAGCGGCTTTTGGCTACGGTCGCCTCCATCGCGGCATCGCGCGCGTCGGCTAGTCGATCGACGAGCTCCCCGAGCTGCAACTCGCGATCCTTAAGCTCTGTGATGTCGGTGAATACGCCGACGTTTCCCCCCTCCGCCGTCCGCCGCTCGCTGATTTTGAACCATATCCCGTGGCCGCGCTGCTGTTCAAATGCACCCCTAGGATTGCGATGACGGTCGAGCCGCTCAGCAATCCAGGCGTCGCGCTTGTCGGAGGGCAGGGGGATGATGCCCGTCTCGGCCGCCTTGCGGATAATGGTCTCATATTGCATGCCCGGCTGGATCTCGAGGCCGGTTCCCATGTACATTTCCTTAAAACGGCTATTACAAACGACCAGCCGGTCGTCCGTATCGTAGAGCGCGAAACCTTCGGAGATGGCCTCGATAGCTTCGCTGAGCTGAGCTTGAGCGCGCCGCGCTTCGGCCTCGGCCCGCTGGCGCTCTTGTTCCAAGCGATGGCTTTCGATGAGGCTGTCGCGCAGCATCGCCAGCGCCCGCGTCATCCCACCGATTTCGTCGCGGCCAGCTTTTGGTATGTCAACATCGAGCTGGCCCTGTGTTATGGCGTTCATGCTGCGCTCAAGACGGCGCAGCGGGGCGTTGATAGAACGCACGATCAGCGTTGTGGCGCTCAGCGCAACGGCTAAAGCGAGGAGACCGCCAATTATTGCCAAGTCGACTGCCCGTCTGGCATTACGCATTGAAGCATCACGTCGTGATAGTGCCTGCTGCTCAACCCGATTGACGATTTCCTCAATCGCATTATTGACATCGAGAACACGCGCTTGAGCTTGCACCATAAGTGCATTTCCGCCTGCACTGTCATCGCTCGAGTATGCCTCGGCCGCTTTAAGCGCTAATGCCCACAGTGAATTGACGTTCTGTTCAATGGCAGCGACACCGGCCGCATCGACGGGCGCAATAGTCTTGAGGTCAGCATCGAGCTGGTTTTTTGCCGCTTCTGCGCTCTTTTGAGAGCTGGCAAGTAAAGTCACCGCGAGATCGGCCAACCAATATTTCAAATCACCGAAATGTTTGCTGGCATTGTTCGCATTTCTGACGATCGACACGAGCTGCGCTTCTTCGGCGAGCGCCTGTGAGTCACGAGCCAGTTCACGCGTGAGGAGCAGTGACACTGAGGCCAAAATGGCGAGCAACAGGATCGCTAGAAAGATCAGTCGCGCACGGATCGAGAAAGATGACATCAACTATTCCTAGTTCGCTTTTCCTTGGTAATCACTTCGCACCGATGCCACTCGCGCATTATCTCACTCTACTTTTGGAGCCCGCAAGCAACGTGGTCTAGACGGGCTGTTTTGTCACCACCGCCTCTCACGGCGAAGCAAGTAGGTCTCCATTTGTCCCTTACCTTTAATCTCGACCACACCCCGCGGCTCGAAAACAAAGTCTTTAGCAAGGCGCACAAAACTGGTCTGGGAAACTTGAATTTCGTCAGGAATGCCGTGGGATTCCATCGCGCTCGCTGTGTTAACGGTGTCACCCCAAATATCGTAGGCGAATTTGTGCATTCCGATGACTCCTGCCACCGCGTTGCCGGTGTGAATACCAATCCTGATCTTGAGGTCCTCGCCGTGGCGCTTGGACACTTCGCCGACCACCTGGCGCATTGCTAGTGCCAGGCGAGCAATCGCTTGGGGATGGTCGTCGCGCGGTTCCGGCAAGCCCGCCACCGCCATGTACGCGTCGCCAATTGTCTTGATCTTCTCGATGCCATGCTCTAGCGCTAGACTATCGACCGCCGAGAAGATTGCATTGAGCAGCGCCACCACATCGGCTGCCGACCGTCGCATCGACATGCGCGTGAACCCCACGATGTCGCTGAAGAGAATGGTGACGTCATGGAAGCGATCGGCGATAGGCGTTTCGCCGCGATGCATCCGTGGAATGATCGACTTCGGTAAGATATTAAGAAGCAGCGTCTCCGTTCTTTCCTTCTCAGCTCTGAGTTCGGCGGCGGCGGCCTGTTCGCTTTCGCGCAGTCGGGTTTTTTCCAGCGACGCTCCGATGCGCGCCCGCAGCAGAACTGGATCGAAGGGCTTGGACAGATAGTCTTCCGCTCCGGCCTCGATGCAGCGCACGACACTATCGATCTCATCGAGTGCGGAAATAACGATCACTGGAATATGGCGAAAGCGAGCGTCCGCTTTGAGTTCTGTCAAAACCTCATAGCCATTGAGGTCTGGCATCATCATGTCCAGCAGGATTAGATCAAACGTCTCCACAACGACGCGGTCGAGTGCGGACCGACCATTTGCTACCTCGACGATGTGGTGACCCTCGCGTGCGAGACGACGCGACAAGAGTTCGCGTGTTGCCTCGGTATCATCGACGATCAGGATCCGGCTCGGCTCAGCCTTGCGATTAGCGGCCGACGACAACGGCGGAACCGATTTGAGGAGCGCGCTCAGGGCGGCCGAACCAGGTTTACTGCCGGTCGCTGTCGGAAGTGGTGTTCCTTTGAAATCGACCAGCGTATCAATCTGCGGCAAAAGACGTCCCGCAGCTTCGAGGAGCTTCTCAAGATCCTGCGCGAATGCCTCGTTGCCCGCGGTCTGCGCGTCTTCGAGGAGCATTTCGCCGAAGCCTTTGATGGCGCTGATAGGCGTTCTGAGGTCGTGGCGCAAATTTCGCCGAAAATCAGCAAAGTCCTGATTCATAGCTGCTGGATCAAGCAGCCCCGAAACCAATTCTTTTAGCTTTATTCCCGCCTGATGGAGGCGCCGGAGGTCACCGATAGCGGCATGACATCCTTGCTGCTCGGCGTCTTCGAGCAGGATTTCGGCATAACCCAGAATGGCACCGACTGGTGCCTCAAACTCCTGGCGAACATATGCGAGAAGCATCCGGCGGAGCCGGTCGTCTTCATTGCTCGCTAGTCTAGGTTCCATCACCGTCGCCTGGTTTCGCGGAACTTGGAAATGATGGATATTGTTAGGTCAAACTAGCATATTGAAACTGCTGCACACGACTTGAAAACATTAGCCTTTAAGCATCGAGACAGCTGGCCCAACGAATTACCACGCTGAAGGGAAGCTGTTGTGCATCACAACAAACTGGGACCAGCAATGTCCGCTTTGGGTCAAAATCGGACATTTAGGTCAGTTCGGTCAATGTCCGCTTTGCCTTCAAAGCGGACATTGCGGAGCGCGAGCGGCACGTCAGCTAAGTGCATTTGGCTCATAAGCGCACACTTCAGAATGTTCGACCAAAAGCGGACATGGATCAGCACGACTATGACGTCCGCTTTGTGCCGATGAAACGAAGGATCAGGGTGAACAAAACCGAGAGGACGATCGATGTTACGATAGGGAAATAGATACGGACATTTCCGTTCGGACTCTCGTATTTGATGTCACCCGGAACAAATGACTCGCCCGGAGGGACGTTTCTTTGCGGATTCTCATTTGCTATCGCCGAGCTGGCTAATTTGATGTCGCTAAAAAGAGCTGACCATCCGGGTGTGGCCTTGGGTATGTTGGTGTTTGCACGTACGTCACGGTCGGCGAGCCAATCGAAGAGAGCAAGAGGAAGCACCACAACAAAGAAAATCTTAAGAAACGTATACATGACGTGGTTGAGCTGGCGATTTCAGGCCTTAGTCCAACCTAATTCAAAGCAAACAATGGCTTTTCGAACCTTGACTTAGATCAAACGACGCACCAGCGAGCCTTCTGGGCCACCTGGAGGGTATTCACCTTGTCTGCGCTAGCCCCCACCGGAGACCCTGCCGCCCCCTTGTCGCACCGGCTGCTGGCCCCCTGAGGTTGCTTGCCAATGTCTGCTTTGGGTCATAAGCGGACATCGGAGCACGTCCAATCAATCAGCCCAGATCCTATTGGTGCGCTCACATCGCGCAGTGCGACAGCGCGGAAAAACGGTAGCAGAGCCTGGTCTTGTGCCGCATGCGTTCTAGGCCGAGACTGAGATCATTGACGATTCCTGTTTATGAGGACGTTTCAATGCCTATCAGACTCATCGGCATGATCGGGGTGACGCCGCCGAAGAGCGCGGCGACCTTGCACATCATCGAAGGCGGGCTGTCGCCGAATTTATATCACCGAGGCCGCCCGCGCACATGAGGCGGCCGGCTTCGATCTCGTTCTTGTCGGCTATTCTTCGTCGTCCGCCGAAGGCTTTCTGTCGCCCTGCACGCGGCCGAGCGCACCGAGCGGCTCGGTTATCTGATCGCGCATCGCCCCGGTTTTGTCGCGCCGACCCTGATGGCGCGCAAAATAGCAACCTTCGATCATTTGAGCGGCGGCCGGCTCGCGGTCCACATCATCACCGGCAAGACCGACGACGAACAGGAAGCCGACGGCGATTTTACGCCCAAGGCCGAGCGCTATCGCCGCGCCGCCGAATATCTCGAATTGATGAAACTGGCGTGGTCGAACGAGCGCCCGTTCGACCCACCGGCGAATTCTACCGTGTCAACGGCGCGCACTCTGACGTGCGCCCGCTGGAGAAGCCGCATCCCCTGCTGTTTTTCGGCGGCGCCTCGGATGGCGCGCTGGCGATGGGCGCGCAGCTCTGCGACGTCTATGCAATTTACGCCGAGCCGCTCGCTTCGACGCGCGAGCGCATCAGGCAATTTCGCGCGCAGGCTTCGGCCTTCGGCCGCACGCCCGGCTTCAATGTTTCGGTGCGCCCGATCATTGCCGCGAGCGAAGGCACGGCGTGGGACAAGGCGAACAATATTCTTGCGGCGATGACCGGAGCCAAAGGCTGGAGCCGCCAGGAGGCGATGACCGGGCCCGTCGACAATGCCGGGCGCCGGCTGATGGGCTTTGCGCTGGAACGCGATGTTCACGACGAGCGGCTCTGGATGCCGATCGCGCGTGTGACCGAGGCGCTCGGCAACACATCTTGTCTCGTCGGCACGCCGGAGCAGGTCGCCCGTGCGATCCTGGAATATTACAAGCTCGGCGTCGGTTCGGTTTTGGTGCGCGGCTTCGATCCGTTCAACGATACCATCGAATTCGGCCGCGAGCTCATTCCGCGGATCAAGGCAGGCGCGGCGGAAATCGACCGCATGCAAGCGGCCGGCTGAGTCTTCCGGATCGTGGCTTAGTTTAATTGGGCATGATCTTTTCGGAAAACCGGATTCCACTTTTCCGGATCATGCCCTGGTTTAATCTGGGCATGATCTTTTCGGAAAACCGGATTCCACTTTTCCGGATCATGCCCTAGGCTGAGATCGCGACCTCGCGGCCGCAGCCGCATCCTGCAATACCATGTCGGAACCTTTTTCGCCGATCATGACGGCAGCCGCGTTGGTATTGCCGGAGACGAGCGCGGGCATGATCGACGCATCGATGACGCGGAGCCGCTCGACGCCGCGCACCCGCAACCGTTCGTCGACGACGGCCGCCCGATCGGACCCCATGCGGCAAGTCGACGTCGGGTGATAGACCGTCGTTGCGGTCTCGCGGGCGAAGGCCAAGAGATCAGCGTCGCCGACGCAGTTGTCGCCCGGTGCAACCTCTTCCGCGATGTAGCGGCGCATCTCCGGCTGATTCATGATCCTGCGCATCAATTTCATTCCCTCAACGACGGTGTCACAATCGCTGTGGGCGGTGAGATAGCGCGGCTGGATCATGGGCGGAATGCTCGCATCGCTGCACCTGATCCGCACGAAACCGCGGCTCTCCGGCCGCAATTGGCACACCGACGCCATGAAACCCGAAAAGTCATGCAGCGCCGCGCGGGCGGTGTCGGCGCTGAAGATGAGGAAATGAATTTGCACGTCGGGGGTCGCCAGTTCCGGACGCGTGCGCAAAAACGCGCCGGCATAACCCGCGCCGATGGTCAATAGCCCCTTGCGCGACATTATATAACGCAGGCCCGCGCCGTAGCGATGACGCCAGTGATTGATCACGTCGTTCATGGTGATCGGCTCGGTACAACGGTATTGCATGCGGATCTGAAGATGGTCCTGCAGGTCGGCGCCGACGCCCGGCATATCGGCGACCACCTCGACGCCGAATTCGCGCAACAAGTTTGCCGGGCCGAGCCCGGAAAGCTGCAGAAGCTGCGGCGAGTTGAAGGCGCCGCCGGCAACGATGATTTCGCCATCCGCATAGGCCGTGCGCGCCGTATCGTCCTTGCGATAGCGGATGCCGATCGCACGTCGGCCTGAAAACAAGACTCGCTCCGCCATGGCGTCCGACACGACCGTGAGATTTGGCCGAGAACGCGCCTGGCGCAGGTAACCCATCGCCGTCGACCAGCGCCGGCCGTTCTTCGTCGTGAGCTGAAAATAGCCGGCGCCTTCCTGCGTTTTGCCGTTGAAGTCCTCGTTGCGCGGAAAGCCGGCACGCTGCACCGCCCCAATGAACGCCTCGCACAAAGGGTGCGGCTCGCAGACATCGGAGACGGCGAGCGGGCCGCCGACGCCGTGAAGATCGTCGGCGCCGCGCGCCTGATCTTCGGCGCGCCTGAAGTGAGACAGCACGTCGGCAAAGGCCCAGCCGGCATTGCCGAGCTGGCGCCAATGATCGTAGTCCTCGTGCTGGCCGCGAATATAAAGAAGCCCGTTGATCGAGCTCGATCCGCCCAAGACCTTGCCGCGCGGCTGAATGAGCCTGCGGTTGTTCAATTCCGGTTCCGGCTCCGTTTTGTACAGCCAATTGACCTTGGCGTTGTCGAACAGCTTGCCGTAGCCGAGCGGTATGTGAATCCACAGGTGCAGGTCGTGCCCACCCGCCTCGAGCAACAGAACCCTGTGGCGGCCGCTTTCGGTTAGGCGATTGGCAAGGACGCAACCGGCCGATCCGGCGCCGACGACGATCTAATCGAAGCGTGCTTTGTCCGGAATGTCCGCCATTGTCCGCTCCTCCCCTGCTCCATTCTCATCGCCGGAATTGATGAGTATAAATTTCTTCCCGTGCCCGGCGAAAGCCGGGGCGGACGAGGCCGAAAGAGCGAGGAGACGAGCGTGAACAAGTTCGGTATTGGCCAGCCTGTGCCGCGGATCGAGGATCCGCGATTCATCACCGGCCGCGGCCGCTATGTCGACGATTTCGACTTGCCGCGGCAGTGCCACGGCGTCGCGGTCATGTCGCCCTACGCTCACGCCCACATCAAGCGCATCGATACCGCAAAGGCCAAGGCGGCGCCGGGCGTGCTCGCCGTCCTTGCTGCTGCGGACGCCGCAGCCGACAAGCTCGGCAGCCTCGCGCCACCAATGCCCGAGGATATGGGCGGTCCAAAGGGATTTCGCACGCTGCGGGCAATACTCGAAGGCAGCAAAGTGCGTGCGGTCGGCGATCGGGTCGCCTTCGTGGTCGCCGAGACGGCGGCCCAGGCGCGGGATGCCGTTGAACTGATTGAGATCGATTACGAGCCGCTGCCGGCCGTCGTCGCCGTCGAAGACGCGATCAAGCCCGGCGCACCGGCGGTGTGGGACGAGGCGCCGAACAACATCGCCTTCACCTTGATGATGGGCAACAAGGAGGCTGCCGACGCCGCCTTCGCCAAGGCCGCGCATGTTGTTTCGCTGAGGCTACAGAATACCCGCATCACGGCAAACTCGATCGAGCCACGCGCAGCCATCGGCGAATATCATCCCGACAGCGACAGCTACACGCTCTATTCGACCTCGCAGAATCCGCATGGCACGCGCTCTGCGGTGGCGGGCCAAGTGCTCAAAGTTCCCGAGACCAAACTTCGTGTCATCTCGCCGGATGTCGGCGGCGGCTTCGGCATGAAGTTCGGCGGCTATCCCGAGGATGCGCTGGTGGTGTGGGCGTCGCGCCGCGTCGGTGGGCGTCCGGTCAAATGGGTTTCGACGCGCTCGGAAGGCTTGCTCGGCGATACCCAAGGCCGCGACCAGGTCGTTACCGGGGAGCTTGCGCTCGACGAGCGCGGCAGGATCTTAGGCTTGCGCGTCAACGCGCTGCACGCGATGGGCTCGCATGTCTTCGGCGCGGCGGTGGTGGTGCCGCTCTATGCCCTGAGGCTCGCGCCCGGCGTTTATCAAATCCCGGCGGTCCACGCCGTGGCCAAAGCGGTGCTGACCAATACCATTCCGCTTGCTCCCTATCGCGGCGCCGGACGGCCGGAGGCGACCTTCCTCATCGAGCGATTGCTCGATCGCGCCGCGCGCGTCATCGGTCTCGACGCTGTGGAGATCAGGCGGCGCAATTTCATTCCGGCGTCGGCCATGCCGCACAAGGTGCAAACCGGCATCACCTACGATAGCGGCGATTTCGTGCATGTGATGGACGAGTGCCTGAAGCTCGCCGACTGGGAAGGATTTGGCAAACGCGCCGCCGCTTCGAAGAAGAACGGGAAGCTGCGCGGCCGCGGCATCGGCTATTTCCTGGAAGAAGCCGCCGTGTTCAACGATCGCATGGTGCTGCGGTTCGACCCGAGCGGCATGCTCACGATACTCGCTGGCACGCACTCGCACGGCCAGGGTCATCAAACCGTCTATGCGCAGATGGCGAGCGAATGGCTTGGCGTGCCGTTCGAAAATATTCGTTTCGTGCAGGGCGATACTGACGCGGTGCCGATGGGCCGGGGTAGTTACGGCTCGCGGAGCATGCATATCGGCGGCAACGCACTTAAGCGCGCCGCCGACACCATCGTAGAGAAGGCAAAGCCGATGGCCGCGGCCATTCTGGAAGCCGCAGCCAGTGACCTCGAATTCAAGGACGGCTCGTTCCGCATTGTCGGCACCGATCGCGTCTTGCCGCTCACCGAAGTCGCCACGGCGTTCTACCGTCCGGTGATGCTGCCGCCGCAATTTGACGTCGGCCTCGAGGCGTCCGGCACCTTTGCCGCCGAGCCACCGAACTATCCGAACGGTTGCCACATCTGCGAGGTGGAGATCGATCCGGAAACCGGCACCGTGACGCTGGAGCGCTACGCGGCGGTCGACGATGTCGGCAAGGTCATGAATCGCCTGCTCTGCGAGGGGCAAATCCATGGCGGCGTGGCGCAGGGCGCCGGACAGGCGCTGATGGAGGCGATCGTATTCGATACCGCCGGCCAGCTCGTCACCGGTAGTTTCCAGGACTACGCCATGCCGCGTGCAATCGACTTACCCAATTTTACGTCCGAACTGACTGAGATTCCGGCCACGACCAATCCGCTCGGCGTCAAGGGCGCGGGCGAAGCCGGCGCCACCGGCGCGCCGCCCGCGATCATCGGCGCCGTTCTCGACGCATTAAAGCCCCTCGGGATCGAGCACATCGAAATGCCGGCGACGCCGAGCCGCGTCTGGGCGGCGATCAACGCGCAAAAAACATGACCGGTTCGGTCCCGGAGGGGGTAGACCCCCTCAACTGGGGTGGAGGCTCTGGCCGTCCGGCGCGGGTCGCTTAAGCGTTTTACTCCCGGCCCCTGGGCCTACCCCCGTTGTGCGCCGGGGTGCGCCGAAAAGCGCAGTTTTGTAGTGAATATCCAAATGCCCGAAACCGATTGAATCAGCCAATTATCACTTTGCTGTGTCGGCTTCGTGCTCGCTTGCGTGCGTTTCGCCGTAGATATCTCTGTGCCAATCACGCTTGGTGTTTTGAAAATTCCACGGACTCCACCGAGGAGGATCATTCAATTGTACAGTATTGGTTTCCTCCGCCTTGCGGCGCACCTTCCCAGAATCTTTATTCATCTCCCACACCCCGTTTCCCAGACGCAATGCTAATGATAAACGCAACGGCGATCAAGTACGCACACATACGAAAGTTTTGCCAATAGCTCTCAGTCGCAACAAAGTTCTTGCCCGGGAACGTCGTCCCACGCCACAAGCTCGGCATTCAGACGGTATAGGTATTCGAGCAAGCGGCAAAATACTCGGTGGGTGAAATGCACTTTTAGTTTAATTTCGGCCAGGGCAACGGCGTTGAGTTGCCGTGAGCAACAACGCGGCTGCGGCGGGAGGCAAGGGTGGATGCGGCCCCGACGGGCCTGGAGGCTTTGGCGAGGGCGGTAATGGTGGCCCCGGCTTTGGTTCGCTTCTTCGCGGCATTGCGTCCGGATTTCCTCATTCTTCCGGTTCGTCGGGACCCGGGCTTACTTGACTTACTTCCTCAAATTCGGGAGCGGGATGTTCAACAGTAACAGTTTCGACTGCTGGAGCGACAAGCTGTTCCATCAGTTCTTTCCGCGCAGCTTTCCTCACTGGCGTGGGTTTGGATTTAGCTTTGGCACCCGTTCGCCTCGCCGCCTCTCCTCGCGCAGCTTTGGATAGCTTCTTGGTCATGGCGCGCGCGGTCGCCGGCTTTGCCTTTTGGACTATCGATGACTGCATCTTGCGTTTAGCCATGGTCGCGACCTCCCTTCTGATTGGCTGCAACGCAATCTCATTGATGCCGGATCAAAAGAGAAGCGACTAATCATCCTACGAGTTTTCAACAAGATCTCACCTTGTTTCGCACTCCCCGTTGCAGTTGGCCTTCGTAACGAGACGCACTCATTATTGCTGCCCACCGCTTTGTCGCTGCTGTCGAGACGAAGCTGCCTTCGGTGGCGGGCCCATGGTGTTGAACCTAGCCTTCTGATCGTCGCTCAGTGAGGCATAGAAGTTCGCGAGGCTAGGACGAACTGATTTGATAGCATCCGCCATAGCACTTAGCCGTGTTCCGACCA
>Ga0306920_100007771_pt1 | contig 14157 bp, 13 predicted proteins | sample flu12Cox44000170_FD_204666 | JGI IMG/M metagenome (GOLD analysis project Ga0306920, IMG submission 204666) | Lab enrichment of tropical soil microbial communities from Luquillo Experimental Forest, Puerto Rico - flux4day.12C.oxic.44.000.170 (v2)... | ecosystem: Environmental > Terrestrial >...
ATGCGTCGCCCAGATGCCGTAGCCGGTCGATACCGCCGCGACGCACAGCCACAGATCGCGCGGGCGATCGCCCAGCCGCCGAACATGGGTAAGAAGATTGATCGCCGTGAAGGACGCCCGTGCACAAATCAGCGCCGCGAGCGCCACTAAGCGTAAATCATGCGCGCTCACTAAGCAGTCGTAAACCTTAAGCATTAGTGCATCTCTGTCATCGCGCCAAAGATTCTGCGTGAATTTTCATGGGCAACTACTCAAAAATACCTGTATATCTACTAATGCGTCACCGAAAATAGCGGTGCGGTCGCAAATTTTGCTCAGCGCTAGGGTGTCGGCTCCAAGCCGACGCGACGCAGCCACGTGTCGCGCGTCGGGGCGCCTCAAATCGGGACAAACATCAGCCGTTGGCCTCAACCTCGCCTTTACCGCGTCGGCGCACAGTGGCTGTGTTGGTGGCGTAATGGTTGCTTGGCATGTGTGCAGTGCGTACCAAGCGCTCCGACCCCACATCCCGGAACAGGGTATGGCGTACCGGGATGGGCGCGTCGGCGGCGCTGGATCTGGATTCCGCGCAATCACTCGACCAGATCAGGGTCGGGGACTGTGTGGCGGAGCTTGCGAAGTTGCCGCCGTCGAGCGTCGATCTTGTCTTCGCCGATCCTCCTTATAATCTGCAGCTTGCGGGAAGCTTGTCGCGCCCCGACCAGAGTTTGGTCGATGCGGTCGACGACGATTGGGACCGCTTCGCTTCCTTTTCGGAATATGACGCCTTCACGCGGGCTTGGCTCGCGGCGGTGCGGCGCGTCATGAAGCCGAACGCCACCTTGTGGGTCATCGGCTCCTATCACAACATCTTCCGCGTCGGCGCCCTCTTGCAGGATCTCGGCTTCTGGCTCCTGAACGACATCGTGTGGCGCAAGGCGAACCCGATGCCGAATTTCCGCGGCCGGCGTTTCACCAATGCGCATGAGACCATGATCTGGGCCTCCAAGGGACCGCAGGCGAAGAGCTACACCTTCCATTACGAAGCGCTCAAAGGCGGCAATGACGACGTCCAGGCGCGCTCCGACTGGTTCTTGCCGATCTGCTCGGGGGAGGAGAGGCTGAAGGATGAAGATGGCCGCAAGGCCCATCCGACCCAGAAGCCCGAGGCGCTGCTGCGCCGCATCCTGTTGTCCTCGACCAATCCGGGCGATGTGGTGCTCGATCCGTTCTTCGGCTCGGGCACGACGGGCGCCGCTGCGCGTGCGCTCGGCCGACGCTTCATCGGCATCGAGCGTGACGAGGGCTATGCGGCCGTGGCGCGCGAGCGTATCGACGCGGTCACCCCTTTGCCGGACGGGGCGGTGGCGCCGCTGCCGGCGAAGCGCGCCGAGCCGCGCATCCCCTTCCTCAGCGTCGTCGAGCGCGGCCTTGTGCGGCCGGGCAGCTCGGTCACCGATGCGCGTGGCGGCCGTGGTGCTCTGGTGCGCGCCGACGGCACCTTGGCGGCGGGCCCGGCCATCGGTTCGATTCACAAGATCGGCGCCCTGGTGCAAGGGCTGCCGGCCTGCAATGGCTGGACCTTCTGGCACTACGAGGATGAAGGTCGCCGCCTGCCGATCGATCGGCTGCGCGCAGCGCTGCGCCGGGAGTTCGGGGAAGCGGCGTGAAGAGTGAAGAGCGAAACGGGTAGTTGACCCTTCAGTCTTCACTCCTCACTTGCTACTCACTCTTCACTCCCGCATGCTTCAGCACCTTGCGCATCAGCGTCGGGAAGGCCGCGTTCGCCATGGCGCCGCGCGGCAGGAAGCGGCATCGGGCCGGGGCTCGCATGCTGTCGTCGGCGGTCGCGACGTAGATCGTGAGCTCGAGCGGGAAATGCGTGAAGACGTGTCGGACCTTGCCGTCGAGGCGGCGCCAGGCGAGGGCTGCCTCGCCGTGCGCGGGCATCGGCGCTTGCGACACGGCCGTCTCGTCGTCGAATGCGGGTGACCACTCCGTGCCCGGCACTTCGGTCATGCCGCCGAGCAGGCCCTCGGGCTCACGCTCGCGTACCAGTACCGCGCCATCCCGCCGCAGCAGGATGAAGGCTGCGCCGCGCCGCAGCTTGCCTTCCCGCTTTTCTCCCTTGCGCGGATAGCTCTCTTGGTCGCCCGCTGCTTGCGCCGCGCATGCCTCGCGCCAGGGGCAGATGAGGCAATCGGGCTGGCGCGGCCGGCAGATGGTGGCGCCGAGATCCATCAGCGCCTGGGCGAAATCCCCGTTGCGGCTTTGTGGTGCGAGGCGTGCCGCGATCGCCCTGATCGCGGGCTTGGCGGCCGGCAGCGGGTCCGCGAGGCGCAGAAGACGTGTGACGACGCGCTCGACATTGCCGTCGACCGGCACCGTCCGCTCGTCGAAGGCGATGCTGGCGATCGCAGCGGCCGTATAAGCGCCGATGCCCGGCAGGCCGGCGAGCTCGGCCTCGCTGCGCGGGAACTCCCCGCCATGGCGCTCCATGACCGCCTTGGCGCAGGCATGCAGGTTGCGCGCCCGGCTGTAATAGCCAAGGCCCGCCCAGGCCGTGAGCACCTCCTCGAGCGGGGCGGCGGCGAGGTGCTCGAGATCCGGGAAGCGCGCGAGGAAGCGCTCGAAATAGGGCGCGACGGCGCGCACCGTCGTCTGCTGCAGCATGATCTCGGAGAGCCACACCCGATACGGCGAGCTCTCTTCCCCTCGCGCCGCCCGCCACGGCAGATCACGGCGATGCCGGTCGTACCAGGCGAGCAGCGTCGCAGGATCAGGAAGGGCAGGCTCGGCCGGGCGCCTCGCCGCGAGGCTTTGCCGACCTCGCTTCACCCTGCGCCCTCGCGGAGCCCCTGCTCCAGCAGGCGCGCCGAGACCGTCTCGATACGCTCGCGTAGCAAGGCGAGGAAGGCTTTCGGCCGCATCCCGGCCGAGATCGGCTCCAGGATCTCGACCTCGACGGTGCCGGGCCGTTTCAGCAGCGCGCGGCGCGGCCAATAGAGGCCCGAATTCAGGGCGATGGGCACGCAGCGCGCGCCGGTCGCCGCGTAGATATGCGCGACGCCCGATTTATAGTCGGGCGGCGCGCCGGCGGGGCGCCGCGTGCCTTCCGGGAAGATGATGAGCTGGCGGCCGGCCGCGACGGCTTCCTTCGCCTTGCGCCCGAGCTCGGCCAGCCCCTCGCGGTCAGTCTGGCCGCGCCGCACCGGGATCATGTCGCCCTTCAGTAGATACCAGCCGAAGAAGGGGATGAAGGTCAGCTCGCGCTTCAGGATGAAGGCCGGATCCTTCAGCACTGCGAAGAGCGCGAAGGTCTCCCACGCTGATTGATGCTTAGAGGCGACGATGCAGCCGCCTTCGCCGAGATGCTCGAGGCCGTTCCAGCGCACATCGGTCCGGGCGATGATCTTGAGCAGCCAGAGCGAGGAGACCCCCCACATATGCGCCACCCACATGAACTGGCGGCGCGGCAGCACCAATGTCGGGAAGGCGACGGCGCACCACAAGACGAGGTTGAGGTAGAAGGCGATATTGTAGAGCGCCGAGCGCAGCGTCGTCATCAGGGTCGGGGGCGGCAGCTCGGGCATGGGTGGAGATGGCTCGCGATCAGCGTCTTCGGGGCATCCCTGCGCCGAAACACGGGCCGCATCAATAGGCTGCGCGCGAGGCTGGCCTCAATAGAGCGTCGCCTGCAGTTTCTGCGGCGCCTCGCGGTCATAGGCGGCCGCGTCGATCGCCTCTGGGCTCAGCGCCGCCAGCATCTCGCCCGTGCTCGGCAGCTGGGAGCGCATGAGATGCCGCGAGGCATCCCAGAGCTTCGAGCGCATCAGAGCCTTCGAGCAATGCACATAGGCGGCCTCGACCCTGACCACGATCACGCTCCTCGGCAGTTTGCCGTCGACCGCGAAGGAAGCGAGGAGCTCAGGCTCGACCGAGATCTCGGCCCTGCCGTTGATGCGCAAGGTCTCGCCGATGCCGGGCACGATGAAGAGCAGCGAGACGCGCGGATCGACCACGATGTTGCGCAGATTGTCGATGCGGTTGTTGCCGGGCCGGTCGGGCAGGGCGACGGTGCGCTCGTCGAGGATGCGCACGAAACCCGGTGCATCCCCCTTCGGCGAGCAGTCGAGCCCTCCCGGCCCAGCCGAGGCCAGCACCACGAAAGGGGCGGCCTCCACGAAGGCGCGATAATGCAGGTTCAGGAAGGTGATCTCCTTGAACACCGCCCCGCCCTTGGGGTGGCCGTAGAGCGCCTCGAGCTCTTCGACTGTGCGCAGGATCGCCATCGCTAACTCATCCGTCGGGGTTCAGAGCCTGTCGGTCGAAGCTGCCGCGAAGCTCAGCTTGGTGCGGAGCTCCGAGGCGAGGTATTTCGTATATTCGAACATGATGATGCGCGCCGTGTGCTCGTTCGTCCACCAGGCGTCGAGATCGATGCCGGGAGTGAGCACCGGGTCCGCAATGAGGTTGGTGTCCGGCAACAGTCGCTTCAGCTCGTTGAGGGCGCGCGGCATGTGATAGGCGCCGGTGACCACGATCAGCGAGCGATAGCCGTGCTGGTTCACCCAGCGCGCGATCTCGGTCGCATTGCCGACCGTGTTGCGGGCCCGCCGGTCGATATCGATGCAGCAGCGGAATACGTCCTGGTTCTGGTCGACCGCTTCAGCGATGGCGGCCGCCGAGGTGTGGTCGTTAACGCCGCTGATCAGCAGGCGCTGCCCGCGCCCGCTGGCGACGAGGTCCACGGCCCTGGCGACCCGGTTCTCGCCGCCGGTGAGCACCACGACGGCGTCTGCGGCCTCGGGTATCAGGCGCGGATGCGGGATGGCTGCGGCGAATTCGACCAGGCCTGCGATGAAGAGCGCGATGGTGATGACGCAGGCAATGCTCAGCGCGCGGCCCGCGAGGCGGCGCCAACCCGCCCCCGCGCCCATTCGTTGAGGCCGTTGCGTGAGGACGTCCTCTCCGGTTGTTGTGCGAATCCCGCTCACTTCACCAAGATTGCGCGGGTCATCACACGCATCCTTTCTCCTCGTCCCAGATATTGCGTCATTTGGCCGAAAGATGGACGGTCAACTCGCGGCAAATGACCACACCTCCGCAGATGGCCAAGTTTCTCGGCCGATGACATCAGGCACCCGGCTTCACCGATGCCGGACTATGACTGCATTGCCCTCCGAAGCTCCGAGCCGCCGGAGGCACTGCCCGTCGCAGATCTCCAGCATTCCTGTGAATATCTTCAGAATACGTTAATCATGCAGGATAGGGAATTCAGGCCATGGCGCGCAATCGGCGCTTGACCGTCCAGCGCGACACGATGGCGGTCGAATAGGCAACGGCGACCGCGACACCGAGGATCAGCCCATAGCCCTCGGCACCGAAGCGGAAGGAGCCGAACACGGCCTCCATCTGCTCGGCCGCGGCCGAAGAGGCGAAATGTGTCGCCGTGATGCCGGCGACGAAGTAGCAGATGGCGGCCACGACCGCCCCTACTACCCCGCCCTCGATGCCGAGCGCCAGGAACCGCCTCTGGAACTCGCGGGCCACGAAATCGTCGTCGGCCCCCACGAGATGCAGCACCTCCACCACCTCGTGGTTCAACGCGACCGCCGATCGGGTCGCAAATCCGACCGCAAGCGCGCTCGCGGCGAGCACCAGCACCACCACGCCGAGCGCCACCACGATCAGCGCATTTGCCATGGTCGAGAGGCGCGAGATGAAGGCACGGTGATCGTCGAGCGAGGCTGCGGGGCCGAGGCGCGACAGGCGCTGCGTGAGGTCGGCGGTGTCGAGATCGACGCCGGTATCGCGCTCGAGCGTGATCATGCGCGGGATCGGCAGGTCGGCGACATCGAGGCCGGTGCCGATCCAAGGCTGCAGCAAGGCCTCGGATTCGCCCCGCGTGAACACTTTCACCGCCGTGATGCCCTTGGTGTCGCCCGCGGCCTTTGCGGCTGCCGCAACGTCGGCCTCGATGTCGCGGCCGGGCATCGGGCGCACCTCGATCGACATCTCGCTCGCGATCGAGGCCGTCCAGTCGTTGACGGCGCGCGAGACGAGATGGGCCGCGCCCGCCGCGAGGCAGGCGAGGAAGGTCATGATGGCGATCACCATCACCAAAGAGCGTCCGGCGACCGAGCGCTGCGGCACGAGCGAGCCTGGCCGGCGCAACGGAATCGCGACCTGGGGCCGGGCTTCGGTCATGCCGGCCTCCTTCGGCGTCCCCTCAGCGTCGTTGCGGATGGGGTCTTCCGCATCGGCGGCCGTCATCGCATGTCCTCCGCCTCGGCGAACTCCTCGATGCTGAGATGGCCGTCCTCGAGGATCAGGCGGCGTGCGTCGAACTGCTCCATCAGCGCATAGTCGTGCGTCGCGATGATGATCGCCGTGCCGAGGCGATGCAGCTCGATGAAGAGGCGCAGCAGCCGGCGCGCCAGCGACGGGTCGACATTGCCGGTCGGCTCGTCGGCGATCAGGAATTCGGGCTTGGCGATCAGGGCGCGCGCGATGGCGGCCCGCTGCTTCTCGCCGCCCGAGAGCACCGGCGGCAGCACATGCATGCGGTCGCCGAGCCCGACCCATTGCAGGAGCTCGACCACCTCGGCCCGATAGCTCGCTTCGACCCGGCCCTGCACGCGCATCGGCAGCGCCACATTCTCGAAGGTGGTGAGATGGTCGAGCAGGCGGAATTCCTGGAACACCACCCCGGTGCGGCGGCGCACCATGGTGAGCTCGGCCTCGCTCATGCGCGACACGTCCGATCCGTGCATGGTGATCACGCCGCGCGTCGGATGCAGCGACAGCATGATCAGCTTGAGCAGGGTCGTCTTCCCGGCGCCCGACGGGCCGGTGAGGAACTGGAACGAATAGGGCGCGATCGAGAACGTCAGGTCGCGCAAGATCTCGGGGCCGACACCGTAGCGCATGCCGACATGCTCGAAGCGGATCATCGGCGCGGCGTCCGCGGCATCATTCATCGGCTGTTAACCATGCTGGACGACCATCCCGCGGTTCGCCGGAAAGGCTTCATGTGCGGCGCCTCGCTCCGATTCGGCATGCTGCCGGTTTGTGGCCGAGATGCAAGCGCGAGATGATATGCGCCTTCGGGCGAGAGGCAGCCGGTACGGGCCGCGAGAGCGATCGATGAGGAATGGTCGGTGAGCGTCACGTTTGAGGCCGGCGAGCGACTGGCTGGGGATCTCGGGCAGCAGCGAGGCGCTAGGCCGGCTGCCGTGCCCGGCGCCTGCCTAAGCGGCAGGCGCGGCGAGATCGTGGCGGCTCGGCCGCCCGCAGGGCGCCGCAAGGCCGCCTGGCGCGTCGTGCTCGTCACGGTCCTGGTGCTCGCTCTGGGCTTTGTCGTCGCGCAGCCGCGCCTGGTGATCCGGGTGCTGCCGCGCTTTGCCGGGCTCTATGCGGCGGCTGGGATGCCGGTCAATCTGCGCGGCTTCGCCTTTGAGCATGTGACGGCCCGTATCGAGGAGGCAGGCGGGGCGCGCTTCCTGGTGGCCGAGGGCGTGCTGCGCAATGTGGCGCGCCGGCCGGGCGATGCGCCACGCCTTCGCCTCACCCTTGTCGATGCGTCCGGCGCCAAGGTCTACTCCTGGACGGCAAGCACTGGCGTGCGCGCTCTCGAGCCTGGCGACACCGCTCCGTTCCGGGCGCGTCTTGCGGCCCCGCCTCCCGAGGCGCGCCGCGTGACCGTCGACTTCATGGCGGATAGGCAAGCCGGCATGTGAAGCTTGCGTCCTCGTCCGCAAAGCAGGAGAACGGAACGTCAGCCGCAAGGGACCGGCTTTGCGTAGCCGCACAAAGGAAATGATGGCCGCATGACCGAGCATGCCTCGCGCCCCGGCGCCAATGATCGACCATTGTCGCCACGCACGCTCGCGGCCCAGGCCATGGGGGCGATCGATCCGGTCACCAAGGCGGTCGTCATGCCGCTACACATGGCGACGACCTATGTGCGCGACCCCGACAACCAGTATCGCTCGGGCTTCCTCTATGGGCGCCCCGACAATGCCACCGTGCGCGAGGCCGAAGCCGTGCTCGCGGCTCTCGAGGGCGGGGCAGCGGCCATGCTGTTCGGCTCAGGCATGGCGGCGATCACGACGGTGTTCCAGTCGCTCGAGGCCGGCGACCACATCGTGGCGCAGGACGTGATGTACACGGGCTCCCGCAATTGGCTGCGCGATGAGGCGAAGCGGCGCGGTCTCACCTTCCAACGGGTCGAGACCAGCGACCTTGCGGTGCTGGAAGCGGCCGTGAAGGCGGGCCCGACCAAGCTCGTCTGGCTCGAGACGCCGGCTAATCCGCTCTGGTCGGTCACCGACATCGCGGCCGCGGCCGAGATCGCACACCGGGCCGGCGCCAAGCTCGCCGTCGATTCCACCGTCGCGACCCCTGTGCTCACCAATCCGCTGGCGCTCGGCGCCGATATCGTGATGCATTCGGCGACCAAATATCTCAACGGCCATTCCGACGTGCTCGCCGGCGCGCTCGTGCTGCCGCGGCGCGACGCCCTGTTCGAGCGCCTTTCCGGGCTGCGCACCATCCAGGGCGGCATCATCGGCCCCTTCGAGGCCTATCTCCTGATCCGCGGCATGCGCACCTTGCATCTGCGCGTCGAGGCGCAGTGCCGCACCGCGCTCTTCCTCGCCGAGACGCTCGAGAAGCACCCTTCGGTGGCGCGCGTGCTCTATCCCGGGCTCGCCTCCCATCCCCAGCACGAGCTGGCGCGGCGCCAGATGCGTGGCGGCTTTTCGGGCATGCTGTCGATCGCGGTGCGGGGCGGAGAGGCGCACGCCATCGCGACGGCGGCCCGCGTCGCGCTCTGGAAGCGCGCGACCTCGCTCGGCGGCGTCGAAAGCCTCATCGAGCATCGCGCCTCGGTCGAGGGGCCGGGCACGCCCTGTCCGCCCGATATCCTGCGCCTTTCGGTCGGTATCGAGGATGCGCAGGATCTCTACGCCGATCTCGACCAGGCGCTGACGGGAAATTGAGCCGCCGGCTCAACGGCGCCGGCGCAAACCCTCTCCCCGCTTGCGGACGCTTGCGGGGAGAGGGAAGGGTGAGGGGCCGGGTGAGTTGCTGTCGGCGCCGGCTCGCACTCACCATGTTCTTGCTAATCACTTGGCCCCTCATCCCCGCCTTCCCCCCGCAGGCGGTGAGAAGGAGATCCGCTCGGCCGAATCTCAGCGGCGGATGATGGTGCCGGCGCCGTGATCGGTGAAGAGCTCGACGAGCGCCGCATGCGGGCGCTTGCCGTCGAGGATCACCACGGCCTCGACGCCCTGCTCGATCGCGTAGATGCAGGTCTCGACCTTGGGGATCATGCCGGCCGTGATGGTGCCGTCGGCGATCAGGTCGCGGCAGCGCTCGACAGTGAGCTCGGAGATCAGCTTCTTGTCCTTGTCGAGCACGCCCGGCACGTCGGTGAGCAGCAACAGACGCTTCGCCCGCATGGCACCGGCGATGGCGCCCGCGAAGGTGTCGGCATTGACGTTATAGGTCTTGCCGTCGGGCCCCGGGCAGACCGGCGCGAGCACCGGGATAAGCTCGGCCTTGAGCACCGCGTCGAGAACCCCGCGGTCGACACGGTCGGGCTCGCCCACGAGGCCGAGATCGACGATCTCCTCGATCTTGCTGCCCGGATCACTGATGCTGCGCAGGAGCTTCTTGGCGGTGACGAGCGAGCCGTCCTTGCCGCACAGCCCGATGGCGCGCCCGCCTTCGGCCGCGATCCAGCTCACGATCTGCTTGTTGATCGAGCCGGCGAGCACCATCTCGACCACCTCGACGGTCTTCTCGTCGGTCACCCTGAGGCCATTGCGGAACTCCGAGCGGATGCCGAGCTTGTCGAGCATCGCGCCGATCTGCGGGCCGCCGCCATGGCAGACGATCGGCTTGACGCCGGCCTGCTCGAGCAGCACCACGTCCTCGGCGAAATCCTCGGCGGCGGCGCGATCCCCCATGGCATGGCCGCCATATTTGATCACCACGATCTCTTGGTCGTAGCGCTGCATGTGCGGCAAGGCCTGCACCAGGAGATGGGCCTGGGCCGAGGCTGTGGGCATGTCGGTCATGGGAGGATGCCGTTCGAAGCGATGACTGCGCCCTTCTAGCCGGGACGGGCGGCTCGCTCAATGGGCGCTGCGCGCCTCGGCGAGAAATGCCTGGAGCAGAGCCGCGAATGCCGAAGATTTCTCGAGATAGGGCAGATGGCCCGCGCCCTCGATCACCTCATATCGCGCGCCTGGGATCGCCTGCGCCATGCGCTCCATGGAGCGCGGCGGTGCGAGGCGGTCCTCGGCGCCCGCGACGCAAAGGGTCGGGACGCCGATCTGTGGCAGGGCCGGGCGGCGGTCGAAGCCGATGAGTGAACGCACCGAGGCGCGGTAGGCCGCCTCGAGGATCTCCCCGTTCATCGCCGCCGCATCGGCCGCGACCTTCGGATCGGCGCCGGCGCTCATGGCGCCGCGCACCATGGCGGGCGCGATCTCGGCGAGCGACTTGCCGGCATCGAGCGGCCCGAAGCGCTCGGCCAGGAACTGCTCCTCGAATTTCCCATCCTTCGAGCCGAAGACCGGCGTCGTCGCCATCAGGGTGAGCGAGGCCACCCGTTCCGGCCGGCTCGCGGCGAATTCGAGCGCCAGCATCCCGCCATGCGAATGGCCGACGAGGTCGGCCGTCACGATGCCGAGCCCGTCGAGGATCTGGCCGAGGCGCATCGCCAGGCCCGCCATCGTGTAGGGCTCGAACATCGGCGCGCCGTCATAGCCGGGCAGGGGAACGGCGACGGCGCGGCTTCCTGCACCCAGCGTCTCGACCAGCGGCCTGAAGGTCGCGGCCGACAGCCCGACCCCATGCAGGCAGACGGCGGCGCGCATCCCTGAGCCCTGCGCGATCACATGGGACAGCGTGTCGCCCGTCTGTCCCGGCGGCGCCACGGCGTCCGAAGCCTGCGTCATCTCAGAAGGCTTTGAAGGTGATCATCGTGCGCGTATCGAGAATCTCGGGGATAGTCTGCACCTTCTGGGCCACGAAGTGCCCGATATCGACCTCGGGATCGAGATGGAACTTGGCGATGATGTCGTAATTACCGGCCGTCGAGTAGATCTCGGAGGCGATCTCGGCATCGGCGAGCGCGCTCGCGACCTCATAGGTCTTGCCGAGCTTGCATTTGATCTCGACGAAGAAGGTCTGCATTCCCTTCGGCGTGGGCATGTGGCTGCGCTCTCCTGACAGTGAGGCCGCAATCTAGCATCGCGCCTGCGCCAGCGCCAACACGAGGCTTATCTCCGCCACGGCGAGGCGCCGCTCCGGCGAGCAAAGGCGCCTTCGGCCCGCGAATCGGACATCGGATTTTCCGTGTCGATTTCCCGTTGGCCAAATCCGCGGTCCAGGCTATAGACGTTCGCCGCTGCGGGCGTGGTGGAACTGGTAGACGCGCCGGACTCAAAATCCGGTTCCGAAAGGAGTGTCGGTTCGATTCCGACCGCCCGCACCATCTCTCGGCCGAGGCGGCACCCTCCCGGACTTGCGTCGATCGGACGGCGAGGCGTGCGCCGAGCTGTGCGCCATGTGGGGTCCATATGGACCCATGCAGGCACCGAAGCGTTTCCAAGTCCCTCTCGAGCGGGAGTCTCGGATGCGGTCGATCTCAGCTTGCTTAAGTGTCGGAGCGAGGCGCGCCGCCTTGACCGCCGTCATCCTCCTTCTCGGCGTAGGCGGCGCATACGCCCTGAACTCCGTCTATAACGACGTCGCCAGGAAGCCGCATGCCTCCCTCCAAGTGGCAGGGCGGACTTGCGATTAACGGCTCGGAGCGGTGCAGAACGGCGAGGAAACCCCCACAGCCTATAAGCAGTGCATGCTCCGCTTCGGCTGGCAATACGCCTATACGGTGCGCGACACGTCGGACTGCTATCCCGACCCGCGGAGCTGACGACGCCTTTACCAAAGCTCGCAAGAGCTACTAGAGATTGTCTGGAACATCAAAATTTGCGTGGTGTGGTCACAAGTGATTTTGAAATGCGAACCGATACAGAAATATTACATCCGTCTATTGAGATAGATTTTCGTAATTCGAGGCAAGAGCGATGTCCGGCGTCGTGGTTCACGAAAGAAACGACGACAGCACTTCTTAACGCATTCGAAATGCTCGTTGTGCATGCGTGCGCAAAGAACGTTAAAGCGTTTGCGGGGATGCCTGTGAGTGTGGGCCTGCTGCCAGAGGACTATCGTCGAGCGTGGCGGGTGCGCTTTGCTTATGGGATGTATTATGAAGGGGGCCAATTCGTTCCCATAGGTTAGCCGATGCGACGGTGCCTCTGACGTCGGGTGTGCCTTGTGGTTCAGTCTCCTTACCGTGGCGCCGCTCCGTTCATGAGCGCCGGCTCCAATGCGGCGAATGCGGAGCCTAATCACCGCATGATGTGCGGAGAATATCCTCGCCTTTGCGGAGAATAGCGGGCATAATCGCCGCAAAGGATGCGGTGAATGGTGACCTATATCCATGAGCGGGCCGACTGGCCGAAATTCCACTGGAGCGAGGAGAAGATCGCCTCGCTGCTGGCCGATGTGCGCCATCGCCAGGGGCGGCTCATCGGGCGCATGGAGGCGATGGGCTTCAAGCTCAAGGCGGAAGCCTCGCTCGAGACGCTCACCGAGGAGGTGATCAAATCGAGCGAGATCGAAGGCGAGGTGCTCGACAAGGAGCAGGTGCGATCATCGATCGCGCGTCGTCTCGGCATGGATATCGGCGCACTCACGCCGGCCGACCGCAATGTCGAGGGCGTCGTCGAGATGATGCTCGACGCGACGCAGAACTTCGCCGAACCGCTGACCGAGCATAGGCTGTTCGCCTGGCACGCCGCCCTGTTTCCAACGGGGCGAAGCGGCATGAGCAGCATCACGGTCGGGGGCTGGCGCAACGACGCGAAGGGCCCCATGCAGGTTGTCTCGGGGCCGATCGGCCGCGAGCGAGTTCACTATCAAGCGCCACCCGCCAAGACATTGAGGCGGGAGATGCGGGCCTTCCTCAAATGGTTCGAGGGGCGTGAGACGATCGATCCGGTGCTCAAGGCTGGCCTCGCCCATCTGTGGTTCGTGACGATCCATCCTTTCGATGACGGCAACGGCCGCGTCGCGCGCGCCATCACCGACCTCATGCTGGCTCGCTCTGAGAAAAGCGCGCAACGCTTCTACAGCATGTCGGCGCAGATACGTCACGAGCACAAAGCCTATTACGACAGCCTAGAGGCAACGCAGAAAGGCTCGCTCGACGTGACGGCCTGGCTGACCTGGTTTCTCGAATGTCTCGGCCGCGCCTTCGGCGGCGCCGAGCACATCCTCGCCGCGGTTCTCGCGAAAGGGCGTTTCTGGGACCGACATGCGAGCGCATCTTTCAGCAATCGCCAGCGCGACCTGATCAACCGCCTGCTCGACGGCTTCGTCGGCAAGCTGACGACGTCGAAATGGGCCAAGATTGCCAAATGCTCGCCGGACACCGCCCTACGCGACATCGACGACCTCGTAAGACGCGGCGTGTTGGTCAAGGACTCCGGCGGCGGGCGCAGCACGAGCTATTCACTCGTCGAGACGTGAGTGCGGCTGAGGGCAGAGCGCCCAAGCGGCAATTCACCTTGGATTCGCCTTGTCGGAGAGAAATCGCAACGTGTTCGGAACGCCATGGACAGCCGAGCAGAAAGTGAGATTCGCGAAATCAGCCGGGCCGGGAATGCAGCCGATCATTCCGCTCGTCGGCTTGGCCGCAAATCCGCGAGAGCTCGCTCCCTGGCCCGTCGGCAAGCTTGAACCGGAATCCTATCAGCATGGGGTGGCCGCGAGGTTTCGCGCCATCGTCGAGCTCGAGACCGCGGGCTCGCGGCCCAAGCGCTCCTCGGCTATCTCGGCGCTTGGGCGCTGCAAGGGTGCGTGACCGATTTCGTCATCAAGAAGATCAAGGCCTATCTCTCGGACGCCAAGCTGTAGCCGGTGCGACGCGCGCCAAAGGATCACGAATAAATCACAGCCTCGGTGGCTTGGTGGCCCTGGGGAGAGGTCACGCGAAAACCATTACGGAGGTTCCGATGCCTCATGATGTCGCGGCGCTCCAAGGCAAGATCAAGGCTCTCGAGGACGCAGTCGCCAAGCTGCACGACGCGAAGCATG
>Ga0306920_100007772_pt1 | contig 14156 bp, 13 predicted proteins | sample flu12Cox44000170_FD_204666 | JGI IMG/M metagenome (GOLD analysis project Ga0306920, IMG submission 204666) | Lab enrichment of tropical soil microbial communities from Luquillo Experimental Forest, Puerto Rico - flux4day.12C.oxic.44.000.170 (v2)... | ecosystem: Environmental > Terrestrial >...
AACAGGTCGTGGCTATCGTAAAGTCCTGGAATAGCGCTAGAAGGTTGCGCCCCGAGGAAGCGAACGCCGTCCGGTGGGCTCCCCGGCAACGGCCATTTATCCGGCCCAACGAGGGTCAGCGTGATCTCGGGATCGTAGTCTCGCCGCAGGAGAGCCAGCGCGGCGACGACAAGGTCGCCTCCCTTGCGGTAGAAGTCAAACGCATGATACTGGCGGCCGATGAAAAGCAGTCGGCGGCGAGGAGAAGGACGTTGGCGCAACGTGCGGCCGCCCCGGTTGCCGCCCGCATTCGAGTCGTGCCGACCGTGCTGGAGGGCCCACCCCGCTGAGACGCCGGGATGAACGACATGGACCTTCCCCGGCGTCACACCCGACTGTTCGACCAAGCTGCGGGCGAACCAGTGGCTCATTGCGACGACGCCGGTGGCGCGCTCGTAGACAGCGAGTTGATGTTCGCGCCGGCGCTCCATGGTGGCAGGCGTGATCAGCCGTAGTGCAGCGTACGCTTCAGCGCTGCCGTTCGCTGAAATCAAGGCGTCCCAGCTACTGTCGTAATATACGAAGAACGGCAGGGGGAGCGTCGCGAGGTCATCGATTATCAGCACGGCTTCGCAATTACGCGCTGCAGGGTTTGTTGCGAATTCCCGACGGAGCGCGCGCATGTTATAAGCGTCAGTTAGCCGCGAGTAGCTCCAGCTGGTGGTAAGCCGGCCACTGCGGTATTTGGTATGGATTGCCTTAAGGGCTAGCCGGGAAAGGTGCGGGATCTGTACGCCTACGTCTGTTACATCCGCTACTGTCCGCAATGCCGCGCGCATGTTCCAGGCCGAGCCGGACCAGGTGGTCTCCGGGATCGGTTCCCACAAGCAGGCGTACCCGATGCGAGGCCGCGCTGATCCTGCGGTCGTCTCGCGCACGCGAATCCCGTCTCGCCAAGTCAGCGGGTCTTGCGCATCGATAGGACGGACCGGATGATCTTGGAACAAACCTGGCAGGGAAGAGGCAGCAGTCACAGGTTCAGAACTTTCTTCTTGACGATGCCTGAGTTACGGCGGTACATCGGCCGGCCTGGGGTTGCTGCCTGGCCGCCACGCGTAGCCGGCGGGCACGCCATAGCGGCCCCAGAGCCTGGGGCGGCCCGCCGGGCGACCAGACCACACTGCTAAATGATCTGCGACGGCCGTACTGTGATACATCTAGGCAGCGACTCGCCAATCACTAGGATGTCCGGTCCGCAGCGCCGGTCGCGATCAGGACCTGTCGTGACTTACTCCGCGTTTCCCCTGTGGGCACTGTTGATAGTCGGCCTCGTGCTTCCCGGTGAGGTTTCACACGATTTCGGCATCCGCCGGGGCGCGCCGCTCGCCGTGCCAGCGCCGATGCCGGGGCCGTAGCCGCTGTCCTCGGGTGTCCAGCATGAGTGCCAGCTCCGCCGGAGGCGTCTTGGCATCGGCAAGTCGCCTAAAGTTGGCGCGTCGCAACAGGCCCTATGATGGTGCGCATCCGGGCACCATACTGTGAGGACGGGGGAGGGGAGATGAGCGAGCAGGCACTGGACCTCCGAAGGTCCGTGCGGGTGGTGCGGCGGCACAGAATCCTCGTGGGCATTGCCGCTGTACTGGGCCTGCTGGCTGGAGCCGCCTTGGCCTTCCACAGTCGGCCGGTGTTCACGAGCGCCGCGCTCATCGTGCTCCCCGGAGCACCGCCGAGCGCACAAGCGACCGCTGGTCCCGGCACCGATACCTTTATGGAGACCCAGGTAATAATCGCAGGAAGCGATCCGGTGCTTTCTGGGGCATTGCCGCATATCACCCCTCCTGTGTCACTTCAGAAATTGCGCGCCGAAGTTCACGTCAGCAACCAGACCTCCAATATCCTCTCGATAAGCGCCAGAGCCGGGACTGCGGCTCAGGCCGTGACCACCACTAACGCCGTCGCTCGTAGCTATGTCAGCTATGTCACTTCTCCTCGCAGCCTGGTCGGGCAGGTGTCAGCGAGCGTGCTCCAGCCCGCGCTGAACGCAACCGGGACCTCACGGGTGAAACGAGTGGCCGTCTACGGGGCGATCGGTGCATTGGCTGGAGTGCTGATCGGAGTCATCCTGGCGCTGCTGCTCGGTCGAGGTGACCGGAGGCTGAGGGAACGCGACGAGATAGCAAACTGCATCGGGGTCCCCGTCCTTGCCTCGTTCCCCGTCGCTCATCCCACCGATCCCGCTGGTTGGACCGAGCTCCTGGAGGACTACGAGCCCGCGGCAGTGCACTCATTGCACCTGCGCCAGGCTCTGCAGCAACTGGGTATTCTCGATGGCACCTTCGACAGCGGCATTGACCACGGTACTTCCTCGCTGGTCGTCCTGTCCCTTTCCTCCGACCCGAGAGCAGTCGCCATCGGCCCCCAGGTGGCGGTCTTCGCGGCTTCCCTGGGTATTCCCACGACCCTCGTCATCGGCCCGCAGCAGGACGCGGCGGTCGCGGCCACGCTGCAAATCGCATGCTCCGCTCCGCCGCCCGCCTCATCGAAGCGACCACGTCACTTGCGGGTCGCGGTTGCCGATCACCTCGAGCCCGATAGGCGGTCAGCTACCGCGCTGACTGTGGTTGTAGCCGTCGTGGACGTTCGAAGCCCGCAGGTGGCTGACGCGATGAGCGCGACCTCGACGGTGCTGGGGGTCTCAGCGGGTGCGGCCACTGCCGACCAGTTGGCGCGGGCTGCCGCGAGCGCAGCCGCCGACGGCTGCGAAATCGTCGGGATCTTCGTGGCGGACCCGGAGCCCACCGATCGCACATCCGGCCGTATACCGCAGTTGGCGGGGCCGACCCAGCGGAGCCTGTCCACGCGGCTTCGAGGCATCGCGACGGAGTTGAAGCGATGAACGATTCTGAACCATCCGGCTGCGTGACCTAGCGAACACGGCGATGCGGGGGGATTTTGCGGATGGCCTCAGCCAGAACCCGGGGCCCGGGCGCCGTTGCGTGGTCAGGAGGATGTATCACCGGTCGATCCCTCGCTGGCGGCGGGCCCTCATCGCGGCCACAGCCTTGGTCGCGGCCCTGGTGGTAGCGACAGCGTTGCTGTTCGTATGGCCGTCTCAGGGAATGCCGTCCCGTGTCGATGCGATCGTGATGCTGGCCGGTCCGGGTGAGCGTCTCGCCCTGGCGATGCAACTCGCACGTGAGCACCGGGCGTCTGTGCTCGTTGTCTCGCGGGGCCAGCACGGGTACGGAGGGCTGTGTCCGCCCGCCACGCCTGGCGTGAAGCTTATCTGCTTCGAACCGGACCCCGGTGATACCCGGGGGGAAGCCGAGTTTGTAGGCAGGCTCGCCAGGAAGTACGGCTGGCGTTCGGTGGTGCTTGTAACCGCGCGTGAGCAGGCTACACGCGCGCGTATCGTTGTCCGGCGCTGTTTCGGCGGCCAGGTTTACGTGATGGCCGGATCGCTGCCCCTGGGCAGCTGGCCCTACCAGATCGCGTATGAGTGGGGAGCCTTGTTCAAGGCACTGGTCCTCTACCGGGGCTGCTAGCCGGATATGGTCGGCTCAGGACCGTCCGGTCAGGAGCAACATCGCCGTGGCAAGCGAGAGTGCGGCCTGATCCCGCCCGGACATGACGGTGACCGGGAGCGGCCAGGGAATAGCCAGGTCGGGGTCGTCGAACGCGATCGATACGTCCTCCGACGGGTCGTGCGGGCGGTCGATCCGGTAGGACACGTCGGACGGGTCGGTGAGCGCCTGGAAGCCATGCGCGCAGCCGGCCGGAACGTAGAGCGAAACCTGCTCGTCGTCACGCAACTCGAAGCTTTCCCAGTTGCGATAGGTCGGCGAGCCGGGGCGCAGGTCCACGATGACATCGAAGATCGCGCCGTATGAGCAGCGGACCAGCTTAGCCTCGCCGGCCCCCCTCCGTACGTGCATGCCACGGATGACGCCGCGACGCGAGCGGGAGAGGCTGTCCTGGGCAAAGGCATCCGGGTCGATCCCGGCCGACCGCATGACGTCCCGGTCGAACGTACGGGAGAAGAACCCGCGCTCGTCCACATGCGGCGTCGGCCGGAAGAGCATGGCACCGCCGATGCTCGGAACCAGATCAACTTTCACAGAACTCCCCGGCGCGAGGCTCGCCTGGTCGGCCGGGACCACCTCCCCGCGCCGATCCTACGCGACGGGCCCGCCGAGCATGCCTGAGTCCCGGTGCAGCCGTCATCATGGGTAGCCCGGCTGGGGCCATCGTGGACCACGCCGATCCGGACCTTCAGCCGCCGGCTTAACGGCGTGGCCGGCGCCCGGAGGGCGCTGGCTCTATTAGGCTCACACTGGGGGAGCTTGCGTTCGCCCATCCAGACGCGCGTTACGAGCAGAGGCAAGGAGTCGGCGGTGGCCTCCATAGAAGCGATCCATGCCAGGCAGATCCTGGATTCCCGCGGTAACCCGACTCTCGAGGTCGAGGTAGCGCTGGACGACGGGACCGTCGGGCGCGCCGGGGTGCCGAGCGGGGCCTCAACCGGAGCGTTCGAGGCGGTCGAGCTCAGGGACGGCGGCTCTGAATACGGCGGCAAGGGGGTCACCCGGGCGGTCCAGGGCATCATCGACGAGATCCAGCCGGAACTGCTCGGCCACGAGGCCGACGACCAGCGGCTGGTGGACCAGGCGCTGATCGACCTGGACCGGACGCCGGGCAAGTCGAGGCTCGGCGCCAACGCCATCGTCGGCGTCAGCATGGCCGTCGCCCGGGCGGCCGCGGACTCCAGCGGCCTGCCGCTGTTCCGTTACCTCGGCGGTCCCAACGCGCACGTGCTGCCCGTCCCGCTGATGAACATCCTGAACGGCGGCGCGCACGCCGACAACAACGTGGACATCCAGGAGTTCATGATCACCCCGATCGGCGCGGCGACCTTCTCCGAAGCGCTGCGCTGGGGAGCCGAGGTATACCACGCGCTGAAGTCGGTGATCAAGCAGCGGGGCCTGTCCACCGGCGTCGGCGACGAGGGCGGATTCGCGCCGGACCTGGAGCACAACCGGGCCGCGCTCGACCTGATCGTCGAGGCGATCGGCAAGGCCGGATTCGCTCCCGGCCAGGACGTCGCGCTGGCGATCGACGCGGCCGCGTCGGAGTTCTACTCCGACGGCGCGTACAACTTCGAGCGCAAGCCGCAGAGCTCGGCGGAGATGGCGGCCATCTACGCGGACTGGGTCGACTCCTACCCTCTGGTCTCGCTCGAGGACCCACTGGCCGAGGAGGACTGGCCGGGCTGGCAGCGGCTCACCGCGAGCATCGGGGAGCGGGTCCAGGTAGTCGGCGACGACCTGTTCGTCACCAATCCGGAACGGCTTCGCCGTGGTATCGCCGAGCGCTCGGCGAACTCGCTGCTGGTCAAGCTGAACCAGATCGGCACGGTGACCGAGACCCTGGACGCGGTGAGTCTGGCCCATCGGGCCGGGTTCACGTGCGTGATCAGCCACCGCTCGGGCGAGACCGACGACACCACGATCTCGGACCTGGCCGTCGCCACCAACTGCGGCCAGATCAAGACCGGCGCACCCGCCCGCGGCGAGCGCGTCGCGAAGTACAACCAGTTGCTCAGGATCGAGGAACTGCTCGGCGACGCGGCGACCTACGCGGGCGCGGATGCCTATCCCCGATTCACGGCGCGGATGCCCGCCGGCTGATGTCGCCGCCCGCCGCTCCCCGGTCCACCCGGCTCACCGGCCGGGCCGCGGTGCTGGCGGTGGTGATTTGCGCGATCGCGCTGAGCCTGGCGTACCCGATCCGTGAATACGTGACCCAGCGGCGGCAGATCGATTCGCTGGTGGCCCAGCAGCAGACCATGCTGGCCCAGGTGAAAAGCCTGCAAGCACAGCGGGCCAAGCTCGCCAACCCGGCCTACATCGAGCAGTTGGCCCGGCAGGAACTCGACATGTGCTTCCCCGGCACGCGCTGCTACATCGTGGAGGGGGACCAGCCGCAGGCCAGCACGGCCCAGGCGGCCAAACCGGGGCCGGCGCCCTGGTACGACAAGCTCTGGCGATCGGTCCAGCAGGCGGACGCGAACCCGGAGAGCGCGGCGAAGTGATCGCGGCGCGGGACCAGGCGGCCATCGCCGCCCAGCTCGGCCGCGCGCCGCGCGGGCTGCTCGGCGTGGCGCACCGGTGCCCGTGCGGGCTCCCCGATGTCGCGGAGACCGCCCCGAGGCTGCCCGACGGCAGCCCGTTTCCGACGCTCTACTACCTGACCTGCCCGCGGGCGGCCGCGGCCGTCAGCAAGCTGGAGGCGGCCGGGCTGATGCGGGACATGACCTCGAGGCTGGCCGACGACGGGCTGCGGCGCCGCTATGAAGCCGCGCACCGCGACTACCTTTCCCGGCGGGAGCGGGCCGCGCGGGCCGCGGGCGTCGAGCCGCTGCCGCCAGGTACGCAATCGGCCGGGGGCATGCCCGAGCGGGTAAAGTGCCTGCATGCGCTGGTCGCTCACGAACTCGCCGCAGGCGGCGTGAACCCGTTCGGCGCCGAGGCGCTGGATGCCGTCGGTGCCTGGTGGCGGCCCGGGCCCTGCGTCGCGGAGCCCGGCGTTCCCGAGGGCGATACGTGACCCGCCGGGTGGCCGCGGTGGACTGCGGGACGAACTCGCTGCGGCTGCTGGTGGCGGACGTCGATCCCGGCCGGGCCGAGCTGACCGACGTGATCAGGCGGATGGAGATCGTCCGGCTCGGGCAGGGGGTGGACGAGACCGGGTGGCTCGCGCCCGAGGCGCTCATCCGGACCATGGCCATGCTGAATGACTACGCGGACGTCATCGCCGCCTCGGGCGCGCAGGCGGTGCGGATGGTGGCGACCAGCGCCACCAGGGACGCCGGCAACGCGGCGGAGTTCGTCCGCATGGTCAAGGAGGTGCTCGGCGTCGCACCCGAGGTCCTCACCGGGGACGAGGAGGCGGTGCTGTCGTTCACCGGGGCGACCGCGGAACTCGCCGCCGGACCCGATCCCGGGCCGTTCCTGGTGGCTGACATCGGCGGCGGCTCGACCGAGTTCGTGCTCGGCCCGGCCGGCGGGCCGCCGGCGCACGCTATATCGGTCAACGTCGGCTGCGTCCGGATGACCGAGCGCCACCTGCGGGGTGACCCGCCGGCGGACCGGGAGGTGGCGGCGGCCGCCGCGGACATCGACGCGGCCCTGGACGCGGTGGCGGCCGCGGTGCCGGCCCGCGACGCCAGGACGCTGATCGGCCTGGCCGGCTCGGTCACCACGGTCGCGGCGATCGCGATGGAACTGCCTGCCTACGACGCCGCCCGGATCCATCACGCCCGCGCGTCCGCGGCCGATGTGCACGCCGTGACCCGCGGCCTGCTGGCCCAGACACGGGCCGAACGCGCCGCCATCGGCGTCATGCACCCGGGGCGTGTCGACGTGATCGGCGGCGGCGCGCTCGTCCTCGACCGCCTCATGCAGCGATTCGGCTTCGGCGAGGTCCTGGTGAGCGAGCACGACATCCTGGACGGAATGGCCTGGTCGCTGGCTGGAGACTCATGCGGCTGAGGCGCCGGTGAGCACCGCGGGAGCAGGTTCGCTTGTTCCGCCGGGCGGCTGGCCCGGTGATCCCGCCGGACCGGGGACGCCGGTCGCGGGCAGTGCGGGCGAGGTGGCTGAGCTGGCCGCCGGAGCGGGCACGCTGGACGAGCTCGTCGCGCGCCAGTCGGTCTGCCGCGCCTGCCCGCGCCTGGTGGCCTGGCGCGAGGAAGTGGCCGTCGTGCGCCGTCGTTCGTTCCGCGACGAGCCCTACTGGGGCCGCCCCATTCCGGGCTGGGGGGCCGCGCGGCCGCGGCTGCTGATCGTAGGCCTCGCGCCCGCGGCCCACGGCGGGAATCGTACCGGCCGGATCTTCACCGGTGACCGCAGCGGAGATTACCTTTTCGCCTCGCTATACCGGTGCGGATGGGCGGAAAAGCCGACCAGCGTCGCCATGGGCGACGGCCAGCGCCTGCTGGATGCCCGGATGGTGGCCGCGGTCCGCTGCGCGCCGCCGGACAATAAACCGGAACCCGCGGAACGGGACTCGTGTGCGCCGTGGCTTACCGCCGAACTCCGCCTAGTGGCCGCTGACCTGCGGGTCATCGTTTGCCTGGGCGGATTTGCCTGGCAGGCGATATGGCCCGTGCTCGGCCGGTGCGGATTCGCGCTACCGCGGCCGCGTCCGGCGTTCGGTCACGGCGCCGAGATCCGGCTGGAAAATCCGCAGGCACCGGGCGAAGTGGTGCTCATCGGCTGTTATCACCCGAGTCAGCAGAACACCTTCACCGGGCGGGTCACCCCGGACATGCTGGACGCGGTTTTCACCCGCGCTCGCACCTGCGCCAACGCGGAAACCGACCGTCCGGTTACGTAGCGCTAATGTCGATCTTGTAATTAACTACGCTCCGCAATTTGTATGCCGTAAACGCGGCTGCCGGGTAAAAATAATTGAGGTGGTCTTTGCTACTCCTCTGTTAGGTAATTGCACCGGCGGTATTATGAATCCGCCCCCGTAGCCCAAGGGAAGAGGCCGGCCCCCTAAAAGGGTCCCCAGTGTCGGTTCGACTCCGACCGGGGGTACTGCCGCTCTCAATTGCCAATGCAGCCTCAGCGGAAACAATAACCCCTGCGGTTAGCCGAGGGCCGGCGGCAAACGCCTGTCGTGCTCGCACGCAAATGTTTTATATCCGCTAAATTCCGACATTTCTATCCCTGTATACCGTGGGCAATATGTTGGCCGGCAAAAGCCAACCGGCGTGGATGGGCCATCCCGTCGCTTGACCGCAATGCTGCTTAGCTCGTGGCCGTCGGGCGTCGCGCAGGCGCGGAATCGAGGGTATTCCCGGTCAGCTTGTGGCCCTGAGCGAGCCGCCTCGCGGCGTCAGAGCGGACTTTGGTCACTCTGGCACCGCCCGTTCCAGGCCCGAACGAACCCTTACGACATGGATGCCACAGCCACGTCGCATGAACGACATGGTTGGGACATCCACGCCCCATGATCGGGACGGGCCGGAGCCCGAGATGACGGCCACGCCGCATCGGCGCCGGGCGCGGCCGGCGCTTCGGGTGACGAACAGGCGGGTCAGGCTCCGTTGAGGCGCAGCCGCCTGCGCATCTCGTACTCGTGCACGATCGCGTAGGCGTAGCCACAGGAGATGCCGGCGTCGTCGGCCAGCCAGTGGGCCTGCTCTTCACGGCGGAGGAACGCCGGGCCAGTTTCGATCCGATGGAACCACTCAGCGAGGGTGCGGCCGGTTGTGACCGGAATGCGCGCGATGAGGCTACTGTGCAGATTCGGTGAGTGGGTCAGCGACAACTGGCACCTCCATGGAAGCTCCTCTTCTGCTGAGAGTGCCTTATCGCAGGCCGCCTGACAACCCCCTGATGGCTACCAAATGTTCAGCTGAGCCGCTCGAAGATCATCGCCATGCCCTGGCCGCCGCCCACGCACATGGTCTCCAGGCCCAGCGTCGCGTCGTGGAACTGCAGGCTGTTCAGCAGGGTGGTGGTGATCCGTGCCCCGGTCATGCCGAACGGGTGCCCGACTGCGATGGCGCCGCCGTTCACGTTGAGCTTGGCCAGGTCCACCCCGAGATCGATGTACGACGGGATGACCTGGGCCGCGAACGCCTCGTTGATCTCCACCAGGTCGATGTCGGCGATGGCCATCCCGGCCCGCGCGAGCGCCTGCCTGGACGCCTCCACCGGGCCCAGGCCCATGATCTCCGGGGACAGCGCGGTCACCCCGGAGGACACGATCCGCGCCAGCGGCGTGATGCCGAGCTCGGCCGCCTTGACGTCGCTCATCACCACGACCGCCGCGGCCCCGTCGTTGAGCGGGCAGCAGTTCCCCGCGGTGACCGTGCCGTCCGGGCGGAACACCGGCTTCAGCGCGGCGACCTTCTCCATCGTGGTGCCGGGCCTGGGGCCGTCGTCGGCGGCGACCACGGAACCGTCCGGCAGCGTGACGGGGGTTATCTCGCGCTGCCAGAAGCCGTTGGCGATGGCCTTCTCGGCCAGGTTCTGCGAGCGCACCCCGAACTCGTCCTGCTGCTCGCGGGTGATGCCGCGCAGCTCGGCCACGTTCTCCGCGGTTTCTCCCATAGCGATATAGATGTCAGGCACGAGACCGTCCTCGCGCGGGTCGTGCCATGTGCCCCCGCCCCCGGCCCGGGCACGTTCGGTCCTTGCCTGAGCGTCGCCGAAGACCGGGTTCCTGGTGTCAGGCCACGAGTCGCTGCTGCCCTTGGCCATCCGGCTCACGCACTCGACTCCGGCCGAGATGTACACGTCCCCCTCGCCGGCCTTGATCGCATGGAAGGCCATCCGGGTCGTTTGCAGTGAGGACGAGCAGTACCGGTTGACGGTGGTGCCGGGCAGGTGGTCGTGGCCGAGCAGCACCGCCACCACACGCGCCATGTTGAAGCCCTGCTCGCCGCCGGGCAGCCCGCAGCCGAGGATCAGGTCGCCGACGTCGGCGGGATCGAGCCGCGGCACTTTCGCCAGCGCCGCGCGCACCATCTGCACGGCCAGGTCGTCCGGGCGGATACTCGTGAGCGAGCCCTTGCCCGCTCGGCCGATGGGTGACCTGGCGGTGGCGACGATCACTGCTTCGGGCATGGCACCGTACTCCTCAGCGTAGGGTTCTTCCAAATTAGCTCCTGGCCGGTGCCAGGGCTACCCGCGGGTAGCGATCGGCGTCGGATAGCGTCGGTCCAGGATCCCGGGGAGTCCAGGAAAAGGAACAAGCATGCAGGTCTATGACTCACTGAGCGGGCTGGTGGGAAACACCCCGCTGATCCGGCTGCGGTCGGTGACCCGGGGCATCCCCGGGGCGACGGTGCTCGCGAAGGTGGAATATTTCAACCCGGGCGGATCGGTCAAGGACCGTATCGCGCTGCGGATGGTGGCGGCCGCCGAGGCGAGCGGCGACCTGCGGCCGGGCGGCACGATCGTGGAGCCCACCTCGGGAAACACCGGAGTCGGGCTCGCCATCGTCGCGGTCGAACGCGGCTACCGGTGCGTGTTCGTCTGCCCGGACAAGGTGGCGCAGGACAAGATCGCGGTGCTGCGCGCGTACGGCGCCGAGGTCGTCGTATGTCCCGGTACCGTCGCGCCCGATCACCCGGACTCCTATTACAGCGTGGCGCGCCGGATGGCCGGTGAGATACCGGGCGGCTGGCAGCCCGACCAGTACGCCAACCAGGAGAACCCGGCCTCGCACCACGCCAGCACCGGCCCGGAGATCTGGGCGCAGACGGACGGGACGGTGACGCACTTCGTGGCGGGCATCGGCACCGGAGGCACCATCACGGGCACCGGGCGGTACCTGAAAGAGGTGTCGGGCGGTGCGGTGCGGGTAATCGGCGCCGACCCGGAAGGCTCGGTCTATTCGGGCGGGTCCGGGCGCCCGTACCTGGTCGAAGGGGTCGGCGAGGACATCTGGCCGGCCACCTACGACCCGTCCGTGTGCGACGAGATCATCGCGATCACCGACGCCGAGTCGTTCGGCATGACGAGGCGGCTGGCCCGGGAGGAAGCGCTGCTCACCGGCGGCTCCTCCGGGCTGGCGGTCGCGGCCGCGCTGCGGGTCGCCGAGTCCGCCGGCCCGGACGCGGTGATCGTCGTGCTGCTGCCCGACGGCGGACGGGGCTACCTGTCGAAGATCTTCAACGACGAGTGGATGGCCGACTACGGCTTCCTCGCGGAGCAGACCTCGGAGCCGCTGGTGGCCGACGTGCTGGCCAGAAAGGAACGCAGCCTGCCCGAGTTCGTCCACGTCCACCCGGAGGAGAATGTCGGCGCGGCCATCGCGCTGCTGCGCGAGTACGACGTATCCCAGTTGCCGGTGGTCAAGGAGGAGCCGCCGGTGATGGCCGCCGAGGTGGTCGGGTCGGTGGTGGAACGCGACCTGCTCGACGCGCTGGTGGCCGGCCGGGCGAAGCCGTCCGACCCGGTCGGCGGGCACATGTCGCCGCCGCTACCGACCGTCGGCCTGGGCGAGCCGGTCTCCCGGGCGGTCCTCGCGCTGGAGAAAGCCGGAGCCGCGCTCGTGCACGTGAACGGGAAACCAACCGGGCTGCTCACCCGGCAGGACGTGCTGACCTTCCTCGCCGCGAGCAGCTGATACCTACGAAAGGCTTACCGTGACTCATCAGGACGGGTTCGAGACCCTGGCCATCCACGCGGGCCAGGAGCCCGACCCGGTGACCGGGGCGGTGGTGCCGCCCATCTACCAGGTGTCCACCTACAAGCAGGACGGGGTGGGCGGTCTGCGCGGCGGCTACGAGTACTCCCGGTCCGCCAACCCGACCAGGACGGCGCTGGAGCAGTGCCTGGCCGCGCTCGAGTCCGGGGCGCGCGGCCTTGCCTTCGCCTCCGGCATGGCCGCGGAGGACTGTCTGCTCAGGACGGTCTGCTCGCCCGGCGACCACGTGCTGATCCCGGACGACGCGTACGGCGGGACGTACCGGCTGTTCGCCCGGGTGCTCAGCGGCTGGGGACTGAGCCACGGCGTGGTCCCGATCTCGGACGTGGCCGCCGTGCGCGAGCGGCTCGCCGCCAGGAAGACCGCGGTGGTCTGGGCCGAGACGCCGACGAACCCGCTGCTGGGCATCGCCGACATCCGCGCCCTGGCCGAGGTGGCGCACGAGGCCGGCGCGCTGCTCGTGGTGGACAACACGTTCGCGTCGCCGTACCTGCAGCAGCCGCTCACGCTGGGGGCGGACGTGGTGGTGCACTCCACCACCAAGTACCTGGGCGGGCACTCCGACGTGGTCGGCGGTGCGCTGGTGGTCGCCGACGACGAGCTCGCCGAGCCGCTCGCCTTCACCCAGAACGCCACCGGCGGCGTGGCCGCCCCGTTCGACTCGTGGCTGACGCTGCGCGGCATCAAGACGCTGGCGGCGCGAATGGACCGGCACTGCAGGAACGCGACGCGGGTCGCGCAGATGCTGACCGAGCACCCGGCGGTGGCCGAGGTCTTCTACCCCGGCCTGCCGTCACATCCCGGCCACAAGACGGCGCAGGAGCAGATGCGGGCGTTCGGCGGCATGGTGTCGTTCCGGCTGCTGGCCGGCGAGCAGGCCGCGGTGCGGGCCTGCGGCCGGACCCGGCTGTTCACGCTGGGCGAGTCGCTCGGCGGGGTGGAGTCGCTGATCGAGCACCCCAGGCGGATGACGCACGCCTCGGTGACCGGCTCGGCCCTCGAGGTCCCCGGTGACCTGATCAGGCTGTCGGTCGGCATCGAGGACTGCGACGACCTGCTCGACGACCTGCGCCAGGCGCTGAGCGACGGCTGAGCGCCGGCTCTTACAGCGTGGATGCCACATCCACGTCGCTGGAACGACATGGACGCCACATCCACGTCGTTACGATCTGATACGGGCGGTGCCAGAGTGATGGAAGTCCGTTCCCGCTCCCCGGGACGCCCTATCACGACCAGCACGAAAGCGAAGCGCCCGCGCCCCTCCAGGGCCGCGGGCGCTAACCTGTCAGGCCGCAGGTACGCGGCGGTCAGTTCCGCCCCGCGGGCGAGCTTTCCTTGTTCTCCGCCTCGGCCTGCGGCTTGGGCTTGTACGCCAGGGCGAACCAGGCCCCGACCGCGAAGACGATGCCGACGACCAGCGACCCGGTGGCCTTCAGCGGGTGGTGCCCGGTGGATCCGGCGATGTGCCCGGGGATGAAGCTGGGCAGCGAACTGGCCGGCGTGACGATGTAGATGATCGCGACCACGATGAACAACAGGGCGATGATGCCGAGAATCACCGCGAGTATCGTCCGGCCCGACGACCTCTCGGCTGATCCGCTGGTAGAACTCACGATTCCTCCTAGTGCGGGCATCTGGTCAAGCTGTATTAGCGGCGGACGGCCCCGTTGGCCCGGGCGTTCGCGGAGGTGTCCCGCGTGTCAGCCGACTAGGAAAATCTACCTGCGACTGGCACCGCGGGTACGGAGGAAGTCACGGATGACATACTCACCGAGACGCTCGGGCGCCGCCTGCAGCACGCGCCCGCCGTTCCTTCTCGCTACATTGTCAACGAATGCGCCGAGCCTGGCGTCATCCGCCAGCATGAATATATTCAGCGCGGCGTGCCGGCGGGTCATCTTGTCCACCTCGGCCAGGGTGAGCTCGACCGTCTCGGGGGACGGCGG
>Ga0306920_100007774_pt1 | contig 14155 bp, 13 predicted proteins | sample flu12Cox44000170_FD_204666 | JGI IMG/M metagenome (GOLD analysis project Ga0306920, IMG submission 204666) | Lab enrichment of tropical soil microbial communities from Luquillo Experimental Forest, Puerto Rico - flux4day.12C.oxic.44.000.170 (v2)... | ecosystem: Environmental > Terrestrial >...
CTACGCGCGCCGCGCGTCGCCCGCCCGCGCGCCCGGGCGCGTGCGCGGGCTGGCGCGGCGGCCGGCGCCGGCTCCGGCCGCGCCCCGAGCGCGGCGAGCAGATCGCGCAGCGAGACCGCGACCGCGCCGCGCCGGCTCACCGCCACGCTGCCCGCCACGTTCGCGAGCGCGGCCGCCTCGAGCGCGGGCGCGCCGACCGCGAGCGCGAGCGTGGCGGTCGCGACCACGGCGTCCCCGGCGCCGGTCACGTCCACCGCCTCCTCGCCGCCCCAGGCTTCGAGGCTCACGGCGCGCCGGTTCCAGAGCGTGAGCCCGTCGCGCCCGCGCGTGATGATGAGGTGGGTCGCGCGCAGCGTCCGGCGCAGCCGCGCGGCCGCCCATGCGAGCTCCCGTTCGTCCCGGATCTCGCGGCCCGCCGCATGCGCGGCCTCGGATTCGTTCGGGGTCGCGAGCGTGACGCCGCGGTACTCCGCGAGCCGGTAGCGCGCGTCGAGCCCGACGATGACGCGGCGCGAGCGCCGGCGGCCGAACGCGGCGCGCACGAGCGCCGGTGTCACCGAATCGTAGCCGTAGTCCGAGAGCACGACCGCGCGCGCGTCCGACATGGCCCGCGCGAGCGCGGCGAGCAGCCGGCGCGCGGCGCCGCCGCCGGCCCCGAACCGCGCGCCGCGATCCACGCGCACGACCTGCTGGCGCGCGGTGTGGCTCCCGCCGGCCACGACGCGCGTCTTGACCACGGTCGCGCCGCGCGGATGCGCGAGCAGGCCCGCGGTGTCGATGCCGGCGCGGTCGAGCAGACGGCGGAGCTCGCGCCCGCCCTCGTCGCCGCCGATCCAGCCGACCGCCTGCACGCTCGCGCCGAGCGCGGCGAGCGTGAGCGCGGCGTTCGCCGCCCCGCCGCCCTGCACCGAGCGGGACTCGTAGTCCAGCACCAGCACCGGCGCTTCGCGCGAGACGCGGCTCGAGCGGCAGCGCCAGTATTCGTCCAGCACGAAGTCGCCCCACACCACCGCGCGCGTTCCTGCGAAGCGCGCCGGCCATGCGAGCAGCCGCGCGCGCGCGGGCGACTTCACGCGCCGCGCGATCACGCCCGCACCGCCATCGCGCGCACCGCCTCGCGCGCGGTCGCGCGCGCCGCGGCGTCGACCGTGCGCACGTGCGCGAACGATTCCACGCGCTCCGCGGGATGCGCGGCGAGCGCCTGCTCGATCACGTCCGGAATCGCCGCGAGCGCGAGCCGCCCGTCCAGGAACGCCTCGACCGCGACCTCGTCGGCCGCGTTCAGCACGCACGGCGCCGTGCCGCCCGTCCTGCCGGCCGCGAGCGCGAGATCGAACGCCGGGAAGCGCCCGGGCGCGATCGGCGCGAAGGAGAGCGCGCCGAGCGCCGCCGGCTCGATCGGCGCAACCGCCTCCTCCCAGCGCTCCGGCCACGAAAGCGCGAGCTGGATCGGCAGGCGCATGTCGGGCGGCGCCGCCTGCGCAACCATCGATCCGTCCGTGAACGTGACGAGCGCGTGGATCAGGGCCTGCGGGTGGAGCCAGGCCTCGATCCGGCTCCAGTCCAGATCGAACAGCCAGTGCGCCTCGATCAGCTCGAGCGCCTTGTTCACGAGCAGCGCGGAGTCCACGGTGATGCGTCCGCCCATCGTCCACACCGGATGGCGCAGCACCTCCTCGCGCGTCGCGCGCCGCCAGTCGGGATGATCGCGCAGCGCGCCGCCCGAGGCGGTGAGCACGAGACGGCGCACTTCGCGCGCCGGGCGGCCGCCCAGGCACTGGAGCGCCGCGCTGTGCTCGCTGTCCACCGGCACCAGCGCGCCACCGCGCGCGAGCGCCGCGCGCACCAGCGGCCCGCCGATCACGAGCGTCTCCTTGTTCGCGAGCGCGAGGCGCGCGCCGCGCTCGAGGACGCGCAGCGACGCCTCGAGACCGGCGGCGCCGACGATGCCGTTCAGCACGACGGTCGCGTCGCTCTCCGCGGCGAGCTGCGCCGCCGCTCCCGCGCCGACGTGGATCCGGGCCCCGGGCGCAGCGAGCGCGAGCCGGGCGCGCGCCGCCGCCTCGTCCGCGGCGTGCTCGAGCGCGAGCATGGCGGGGCGCACGGCGCGCGCCTGCGCCTCGAGCGCATCGAGATCGCGTCCCGCGGCGAGCGAGCGCACCTCCACGCGGTCACGCCGCCGCGCGGCGACGTCGAGCGCCTGGCGGCCGATCGAGCCGGTGCTGCCGAGGATCGCGAGCCGCACGCTCATGGCACGCCGAACACCACGACCTTGAGGTAATAGAACACGACGGGCGCGGCGAAGTAGAGGCTGTCGAAACGATCGAGGATGCCGCCGTGGCCGGGAATGAAATCGGAGGAGTCGCCATGCTGCGCGTCGCGCTTGAGCAGCGACTCGACGAGGTCGCCAACCTGCGCGAACACGCCGACCAGGGTGCCGAGCGCCGCCGCATCCCACGCCCTGAGGTAGGGCGCGAACCACGCGCGCGCGACGTACGCCGCGCCGATCGCGACCGCGAGCCCGCCGATCGCGCCCTCCAGCGATTTGCGAGGCGAGATCTGCGTCCACGGGCGGCGGCGCCCGAAGAGGCGGCCGACCGCGTACGCGCCGGTGTCGCAGCTCCAGGTCACGAAGAACGCGAGCAGCACGTACGAGGCGCCCTGCGCGTACGGCGTGCCGGCGCGCCACGGGAGCTCGCGCAGCAGCACGAAGTGTGCGCTCAGCCAGCCGACGTACAGCACCCCGAACACGGTGACCGCCATGTCCTCGACGCGCTGGCGCGCTTCCGGCCGGCGCAGCTCGAGCGCGAGCGTGAGCAGGAGGACGGCGGAGGCGAGGAAATCCACCTGCGGCGTGTGGGGCCGGTACGTCACCCACAGCAGGCCGAGCGCGGCGGCGAGCCCGAGCCGCACGTAGGGCTGGAGTCCCTTGCGGAACATCATGCCGTAGAACTCGAACAGCCCGAACCCGACCTCGGTCGCGACGAACGCGAGGAACACGAAACCGCCCGTGCGCGCGAGCACGATCAGGAGCGGCACGAACACGATCGAGCTCAGGATGCGCAGGCGCAGCGCCCAGCCGCCTGGCTTCGCGGGCGCGGGCGGCGCGGGCGGATCGCCGGCCGGCGGCCCGGCGTCCGGCCCGGCGGGGCCGCTCTGCAGCAGCGAGGCGCCGGCCATCAGTCCACCCGGCCGAAGCGCCGCTCGCGGCGCTGGTAATCCGCCACCGCCTGATACAGGTGGCGGCGGCGGAAGTCGGGCCACAGCGTGTCGGTGATCCACAGCTCGGTGTAGGCGAGCTGCCACAGCATGAAGTTCGACAGCCGCATCTCGCCGCTGGTGCGGATCAGCAGATCGGGATCCGGCAGTCCGGCGGTCGCGAGATGGCGCGCCACGAATGCCTCGTCCACGCGCGACGGGTCGAACGCGTCACGCGCGTGCTCGCGCAGCATTTGCGCGATCGCGTCCACGAGCTCGGTGCGTCCGCTATAGGAGAGCGCGAGATTCAGCCGCAGGCCGTCGCACTGCGACAGCTCGCGCCGCGTCTCGTCGATCGACTCGCGCACCGGCGCAGGCAGATCGGCGACCCGCCCGATCACCTCGAGGCGCACGTTCTGGCGGCGCAGCTCCTTGCACTCCTCGCGCAGCGTGCGGCGCAGGATGCCCATCAGCGCACGCACCTCGCGCTGCGGCCGGTTCCAGTTCTCGATCGAGAAAGTGTAGAGCGTCAGCGCCTCGATCCCCAGGGCGACGCATCCCTTGACGGCCTCGCGCACGGATTCGCGCCCGGCGCGGTGGCCCATCAGGCGCGGAACGCCCCGCGCCTTCGCCCAGCGGCCGTTCCCGTCCATGATGATGGCGATGTGACGGGGAAGATTGCCGCGGTGAATCAGCTCCTCGGGAGTCAGAGAACGTGCCGGCACCGAGCCTCCAGAACGGCCGGCCGGGGTCAGACCTCCATCACCTCGGCCGTCTTCTTCTTGAGCAGCTCGTCCACCTGCGCGATGTAGCGGTCGGTGAGCTTCTGCACCTCACCGTTCAGCCGCTTGGTCTCGTCCTCCGAGACGTGTTGCTTGGCTTCGAGCGCCTTCAAGTCCTTCATCACGTCGTGGCGCACCTGGCGCACGTGCACGCGGCCTTCCTCGGCCAGCTTCGCGATCAGCTTGACCAGGTCCTTGCGCCGGTCCTCGGTCAGGGTCGGAATCGGCACGCGCACCACCGTGCCGTCGTCGGTCGGATTCAGGCCCAGCTCGGCGAGCTGGATGCCGCGCGAGACGGCCTTGAGCAGGCTCTTGTCCCACGGCTGGATCACGAGCAGCCGCGGCTCGGGGGCGCTCACCGAGCCGACCTGGTTCAGCGGCACCTGCTGCCCGTACGCCTCGACCCGCACCGTGTCGAGCAGCGCGGGCGACGCCTTGCCGCTCCGGATCCCCGCCAGCTCGCGGCGCGTGCCGTCGAGCGCCTTCTTCATGCGCTCTTCCGCGTCCATCACGGTCTTGTTCGTCATCCGAGCGATTCTCCCACCAGGGTCCCCACCGATTCGCCGTTCACCACGCGCATCAGGTTGCCGCGGACGCCTATGTTGAACACCACGAGCGGCAGGCGGTTGTCCATGCAGAGCGAGATGGCGGTCGAGTCCATCACCTTGAGCCCGCGGTTCAGGATATCCAGATAGCTGATGCGAGGGAAGAACGTCGCGGCCGGATCCTTCATCGGGTCGCCGCTGTACACCCCGTCCACCTTGGTGGCCTTGAGGATGACGTCGGCGCCGACCTCGATCGCGCGCAGCGCGGCTGCCGTGTCGGTGGTGAAATAGGGATTCCCGGTGCCGGCCGCGAGCACGACGATGCGGCCCTTCTCGAGGTGGCGCACGGCGCGCCGGCGGATGTAGGGCTCGCACACCCGCGCCATCTCGATCGCGGACATGACGCGGGTGTAGGCGCCGCGCTTCTCGAGCGCGTGCTGGAGCGCGAGCGAGTTGATCACAGTGGCCAGCATGCCCATGTAGTCCGCGCCGACGCGGTCCATCCCCCGCGTGCTGGCGGCCAGCCCGCGGAAGATGTTCCCGCCGCCGGTGACGATGCCGACCTGGACGCCGAGGTCGTGCACCTCACGGATCTCGTCGGCGAGCGCGTGCAGGATCTGTTCGTCGATCCCGTGGCCCACGCCGCCGGCCAGCAGCTCGCCGCTCAGCTTGAGCAGGATGCGCTGGAACCGCGCCGCCAACGGTTACTCCTCGCCGAGGCGGAAGCGGGAGAAGCGCCGGACGACCACGTTCTCGCCGGTCTTCGAGGTGGCCTCCTGGACCAGGCTCGCGACCGTGATCTTGTCGTCCTTGATGTAGGGCTGCTCGAGCAGGCACACCTCGGCGAAGAACTTGTTCAGCCGCCCTTCGACGATCTTCTCGAGGATGTTCGCCGGCTTCTTCTCGCCCGACATCTGCTCCGTCAGGATCCGCCGCTCCTGCTCGACGCGCTCGGACGGCACGTCCTCGCGGCGCACGTATTCGGCGCCCGCGGCTGCGACCTGCATCGCGAGATTCCGCACCAGCTCCTGGAACTCGCGCGTGCGGGCCACGAAGTCGGTCTCGCAGTTCACCTCGATCAGCACGCCGACGCGTCCGCCCGGATGGATGTACGACTCCACCAGGCCCTCGCTGGCCGCGCGGCCGGCACGCGACGCGGCGCGCGCGACGCCGCTCTTGCGCAGCGACTCGATCGCGGCGTCGAAGTTGCCGCCGGTCTCCATCAGCGCCTTCTTGCATTCCATCATGCCGGCCCCGGTGCGCTCCCGGAGCTGCCGGACCTGGTCTGCCGTGATCGTCATCGTCGTTCCACTCCTCGCTCGTGTTGCAACGCCCGCCCACACCGATCGGCGCGGACGGGCGCGGTCGTCCCGTGACTCTGGATGCTCAGACGGCCGCGGTGCTGGTCTCGCCCTCGTGCTCCGCGCCTTCACCGCCGAACGAAACTGTCTCCTGCTGCGCTCCCTCGAGCGCGGTCGCGCGCGCCTCGATCGCGGTGTCCGCGACGAAGCGCGTGAACAGCCGGATCGACCGGATCGCGTCGTCGTTCCCGGGCAGCGGGAAGTTGATCACGGTGGGATCGCAGTTCGTGTCCACCACGCCCACGATCGGGACGCCGAGACGGTTCGCCTCGGACACCGCGATCTTCTCTTTTTTGGTATCCACCACGAACACCAGCGCGGGCAGTCCCGGCATCTCCTTGATGCCGGCGAATGCGAACTGCAGGCGCTCGCGCTCGCGCGACAGTCGCGAGACTTCCTTCTTGGCCAGCTTCTCGAACGTGCCGTCGGTCGCCATGCGGTCGAGATCGTGAAGGCGCTTGATGCTGGTGCGGATGGTCTTGAAGTTCGTGAGCATTCCGCCCAGCCAGCGCTCGGTGACGTGGAACATCCCCGCGCGCAGCGACTCGTCCACGATGATGCCCTTCGCCTGCTTCTTCGTGCCGACGAACAGCACGTGGCCACCGGCGCGCACCACCTTCTCGATCGCGGCGCGGGCGTCCTGGATGCACTTCAGCGTCTTCTGCAGGTCGATGATGTAGATCCCGTTCCGCTCCATGAAGATGAAGCGCTTCATCTGCGGATTCCAGCGCCGGGTCTGGTGCCCGAAGTGGACGCCCGCTTCGAGCAGATCCTTCATCGTGACTTCCGCCACCGCATCCTCCTTCGGGGTTGCCGCCGCCGCGCCGACCCGACCTGTCCGCTCCCGCCGGACGTCCGCCGCGCGGACGCCGGCACCCCGGAGCGGGGGTACGACGCGTGAGAGATCGGTTTCGCCGTCGCCTAACGCTTGCTGAACTGGAAGCGCTTGCGGGCGCCCGGCTGACCGTACTTCTTGCGTTCCTTCATGCGCGGATCGCGCGTGAGCAGGCCTTCCCGCCCCAGCACGCCGCGCAGCGAATCGTCTTCCTTGAGCAGCGCGCGCGCCACCGCCATGCGCAGCGCGCCCGCCTGACCCGTGAGTCCGCCGCCGTGCACGCGCGCGATCACGCCGTACTTCGACGCCGCGTTCGCGACCGTGAGCGCGTGCAGCGCCGCCTGCACCAGCGTTTCGCGCTTCAGGTAATCGATCGGCGTGCGATCGTTGATCAGATGCTTGCCCGGAATCGGAACCAGGCGCACGCGCGCCACCGATTCCTTCCGGCGCCCGGTCATCGGCCGGGCCGCTCCTGCGGTCGCCATCAGTGCCTCGTCCCCTTGTTCCCCGGCGTCCACGGCACCGGCTTCTGCGCCTGGTGCGGATGCTCCGCGCCGGCATAGACCTTGAGCTTCTTCCCCATCGCGCGACCGAGCTTCGTGTGCGGCAGCATGCCGAGCACGGCGCGCTCGACCACGCGCTCCGGATGCTTCTCCATCAGCTCCTGGATCGAGGTCCAGGTCGCGCCGCCCGGATAGAGCGTGTGATGGAAGTACTTCTTCTCCTCGGCCTTGCGGCCGGTGAGCGCCACCTTCGCCGCGTTGATCACGATCACGTGATCGCCGGTGTCCATGCTGGGCGTGAAGATCGGCTTGTGCTTGCCCTTGAGCACCGCGGCAACCTGGGTCGCGAGGCGCCCGAGCGTCCTGCCCGCCGCGTCCACCACCAGCCACTCCCGCTCGATGTCGCCGGGGCGGGCGGAATACGTCTTCATGCATCCTCCGGAGCTTCAAACCCGCACGATCAGGCCGCGCGCGCCAACCCGCGGGTGGCCCGCGCGGCCCGATCGCAACACGCTATCCACAAGAAGCGACGGAAGCTAGCATGCCCGCGGAAGGAGTGTCAAGGCGCGGGCCGCCTCGGGGCTACGCGAACTCCGCCAGGACCCGCCGGAGCCGGGCGAGCGGCAATCCGACGACGTTCGTCCAGTCGCCTTCGAGCCGGGTCACGAACTGGGCCGCGGCGCCCTGGATGCCGTAAGCCCCGGCCTTGTCGAGCGACTCGCCGCATTCCACGTAGGCAGCGATCTCGGCCTCGCTCAGGCGCGCGAACTGGACGCGCGTGCATTCGGCGGCGGTGCGCTGCTCGCCGTCGCGCACCACCGCGATGCCGGACCAGACCTCGTGCGTGCGGCCCTGGAGCTGCCGGATCATGGCGCGCGCCTCGGCGGCATCGCCGGGCTTGCCGAGTCGCGCGCCGCGCACCACCACCACGGTGTCCGCACCGATCACGACCGCGCCCTTCCGCTTCGCGGCCACGCGCCGCGCCTTGTCGAGCGCGAGCGCGCGCACGCCGTGGCGTGGCTCGGAGTCCCCGGGCCAGGCGCGATCCGGGCCCGGATCCATCACAGTGAACGCCGCGCCGGCCTGGCGCAGCAGCGCGACGCGCCGCGGCGACGCGGACGCCAGGACGAGCGCGCGCCGCGAGGGGAAGAACAGCCGCCCGCGCGCGGCGCTCACGCGCCCGCCGCGGCGTCCGCCGCGCGCTCCGCGGGGCTCTGGATCATGAGCGTCACGGGCCCGTCGTTCAGGAGCTCGACCGCCATGTGGGCGCGGAACACGCCGCGCTCGACTGTGATGCCTTCGCGGCCCAGGGCCTCGCAGAACGATTCGTAGAGCGACTCCGCGTGTTCGGGGCGCGCGGCGGCGGTGAAGTCCGGGCGCCGGCCGTGGCGCGCGTCGCCGTAGAGCGTGAACTGCGGGATCACGAGCGCGGCACCGCCGGTCTCGCGCAGGTCGCGGTTCATGCGCCCTTCGGAGTCCGCGAATACGCGCAGGCCGGCGATGCGATGCGCGAGCCATTCCACGTCCGCGGGACCATCGCCATGCGTGGCGCCGAGCAGGATCAGGAGCCCCACTCCGATCCGCCCGCGCACCGCATCCTCGACCCGCACCTCGGCGCGCGCGACGCGCTGGATCAGCGCCCTCACGCGCCCTCGCCGGCCGCGCGCCGCGGCGGCGCGTCGCGCATCAGGCGCTGGCGGCGCTCGACGCGCGTCACTCCCGGCAGACGCCGGATCGCGGCCATCACCTCGTTCAGCTTCGCGACGTTCGGCACCTCGACGACGAACGCGCCGCGCACGGTGCGGTCCTCGCTCGCGATCCCGGCGGTGCGGATGTTGACTTGCACGGCGGCGATCACCTTCGCGATGTCGGCGAGCAGCGACGGGCGGTCCTGTCCGTAGACGAGCAGACGCACCGGGAACGTCTGGCCGGACGCGGCATCCCAATCCACCGCGACGCGCCGCTCCGGATCCACGCGGAACGTGTTCGGGCAGTCCTGCCGGTGCACGGACACGCCGCGCCCCACGGTCACGATCCCGATCACCGCGTCGCCCGGCACCGGCTGGCAGCAGCGTGCGAAGCTCAGCATCACGTTGTCGATGCCCTGGAGGCGCACTCCGCCCGCCGGCTTCTTGCCGAGCGCGAACGGGTTCGGAATGCCCTTCGCGATGCGCTCCGCGAGGCCCTCGCGCGGCGGCGCGAGCTTGCGCACGACCTGGGTGAGTGAGAGCTGGCCCTCCCCGAGCCGGGCGTGGAGCTGCTCGAGATCCGCGCAGCCCAGCTCGGTCGCCATCTTCTGCAGCGCCGCCTCGTCGGCAGTGAGGCGCAGGCGCTTGACCTCGCGCTCGAGCATCTCCTGCCCGAGCGCGACGCTGTCGGCGTGGCGCTTCACGCGCAGCCACTGGCGGATCTTCGTGCGCGCGCCAGCGGTGTGCGCGATGTGCAGCCAGTCCTCGTGCGGCTGCGCCTGCGCGGACGTGATGATCTCGACCGTGTCGCCGTTCCGCAGCTCGTAGCGCAGCGGCACGAGCTCGCCGTTCACGCGCGCCCCCACGGTGTGCTGCCCGACCGCGGTGTGGATCTGGAACGCGAAGTCGAGCGGGGTCGCGCCCTTCGCGAGGCGCTTGAGCTCGCGGCGCGGCGTGTAGACGAACACCTCCTCCTGATAGAGCGCGGTGCGGAGGAAGTCCATGTACTCGTCGTCGTCCGTGGAGCGCTGCCAGTCCGCGGTCTGGGCAAGGAAGCCGCCGAGCTTCGCATCCAGCTCCTCGTCCACGTGGCCGCCCTGCTTGTACACGTAGTGCGCGGCCACTCCGCTCTCGGCCGTGCGATGCATCTCGCGCGTGCGGATCTGCACCTCGACCATCTCGCCATCCTCGGTGAGCACCGTGGTGTGCAGCGACTGGTAGAGGTTGCTCTTCGGCATCGCGATGTAGTCCTTGAAGCGGTCGGCGACCGGCGCGAAGAGATCGTGCACCACGCCGAGCGCGCGATAGCAGTCGTTGCGCGTGTGCGTGATGATGCGCAGCCCGAACAGGTCGTAGATCGACTCGAAATCCCGCCCGGTCCTCATCTTGTGATAGATGGAGTAGAAGTGCTTCGGTCGTCCGGTCACCTCGGCCTTGACCCCCGCGGCCTTGAGACCCTCGCCGAGCCGCGTGCGCACGTGCTCGAGGAAACTCTCGCGCTCCTCGCGGCGCGCCTGCACGCGCCCGATCAGATCGTTGTACGCGCCCGCGTCCAGCACCTTGAGGCTCAGGTCTTCGAGCTCGCGCTTGATGCTCGCCATGCCGAGGCGGTGCGCGAGCGGCGCGTAGATGTCGCGCGTCTCGGCGGCGATGCGCTCCGCCTTGTCCGCGCGCAGGAACTCGATCGTGCGCATGTTGTGGAGGCGGTCGGCGAGCTTGATGAAGATGACGCGCAGGTCCTGCGCCATCGACAGCAGCATGCGGCGGAAGTTCTCGGCCTGCGCCGCCTCGCGGCTGTCGAAGTGCAGGCGCGCGAGCTTCGTCACCCCGTCGACCAGCGCGGCCACTTCCTTGCCGAACCGCTTCTCGACGTCCTCGGCCGTCACCGTGGTGTCCTCGACCACGTCGTGGAGCAGCGCCGCGCACAGGAGCGTCGTGTCGAGCCGCGCCTCCAGCAGATCGAGCAGGATGCGGCACACCTCGACCACGTGCGTCATGTACGGATCGCCCGATTCGCGCCGCTGGCCCGTGTGCGCCTGCGCGGCGAAGTCGAAGCAGGCCGCCACCCGGTCTCGATCCACTTTCGGCGCGCGCTCGTCGACCGCCGCGATCAGCGCGGCGCGCAGCTCGGGATGCGCGGCGCCCGCGACGTCGGTCATGGCAGCCTCACGCCCTTCACCTTGAGCTGGAGCCGCACCTCGCCCATCCACTCGTTGCGCGTCGGCACGTATGCGAGATCGCACCGTCCGGCGCGGCTCACCGCCGCCGCCTGATCGCCGAGCCCGAACCCGATCGCCTCGGCGCGGCCGGTGCCGTCGCGCACCATGAGGCGCAGGTGTTTCCCGCCGCCGACCGCCGCAGCGCTCTCGATCGTGACGTCGCGGGTGCGGAACAGCGGCTCCGGATTGTCGAGACCGTGCGGCGACATGCGGTCCAGCCACTCCACGAGCTCCGGCGTGCACTCGGAGATCGCGAGATCGCCATCCAGCACGAGGCGTGGCACGCAGTCGTCGGGCGTCAGGCGCTCGCGCACGAGCGTCTCGAAGCGCTCGCGCAGCTCGGGCAGGCGATCGCGCCGCACCGTGAGCCCGGCCGCGAACGCGTGCCCGCCGTACGCGTCGAGCAGGTCCGAGCACGCACCGAGCATGCGATTGAGGTCGAGTCCCGGGAGGCTCCGCCCCGAGCCGCGCCCGCGCTCGCCGTCGAGCGCGACCAGCACCGTCGGCCGCTGGAAGCGTTCGACGAGCCGCGACGCCACGATCCCGATCACGCCCGGATGCCATTGGTCCGACCACAGCAGGATCGACGAGCAGCGCGGCCAGTCGAGCTCGCGCTCGACGCGCTCCGCGGCCTCGGCGAGCGCGTTCTCGTCGAAGCGCCGGCGGCGCTGGTTGTCGTCCTCGAGGCTCGCCGCGATGTCCTGCGCTTCGCTCGCGTCACGGCTCAGGAGCAGGCGCACGCCCTGCTCGGGATTCCCCATGCGGCCGGCGGCGTTGATGCGCGGCGCGAGCACGAACGCGACCTGGCCGCTCGTGATGCGGCGTCCCGAGAGCCCGGCGGCCTGGGTGAGCGCGCGCAGGCCGAGCCGCTCGCCACGGTTCAGGAGCTCGAGGCCGAGCCGCGCGAGCACGCGGTTCTCCCCGACCAGCGGCACGACGTCCGCGATCGTGCCGAGCGCAACGACATCGAGATGCGCGCGCGCTCGCTCGAGCCCGCCGCGCCCGCGCAGCAGCGCCTCCGCCACCTTGAACGTCACGCCCACGCCGGCGAGCGACTTGAACGGATACGCGCAGCCTTCGCGGTGCGGGTTCACGAGCGCGACCGCGTCGGGCAGCACCACCGGGGGCTCGTGGTGGTCCGTGATCACCGTGTCGATGCCGAGCGCGCGGGCGCGCGCCACCGGCTCGACCGCGGTGATGCCGCAGTCCACCGTCACGACCAGCGCGCAGCCGCGCCGGTGCGCCTCCTCGATCGCGTCCAGGGACAGGCCATAGCCGTCGCGCGTGCGGTGCGGAATGCGGTACTCGACACGCGCGCCGAGGTCCGAGAGCACGCGGTAGAGCAGGAACGTGGACGTGATCCCGTCCACGTCGTAGTCGCCGTGCACGAGCACGCGCTCGCCGCGCTCGATCGCGGCCTGGATGCGCGTGACCGCGCGGTCGACATCGCGCAGGAGCGACGGATCGTGCAGGTCCTCGAGCGCGGGCTCGAGGAAACGGCGCGCCGATTCGGTCTCCTCGACGCCGCGGTTCACGAGCGCCTCGCCGACCGCGATCGGCGCATCGAGCGCGCGCGCAAGCGCGCGGGCGCGCTCCGCGTCGCGGCGCGGGTGCACCGTCCACATGGGTGTGACCGGCGGTGCGATCATCGCGACCTCACGCGCGCGCGTGCGCGGCGGCGGGCCGCGATCGCGCACCGCACGCCGCATGGATGGCTGTGCGCCCGGCGCACACGCGCCGGGCGCGACGAACAACCGAGTCTCCCGTAAGCCGACTTCTGTCGGATTGCTCCGTGGCGATCATTTGACTGGGACGCCCGTCTCCGGACGCCTCGATGCGACCGACCCTGGGGTGATGACGAGGCGGGACACACCTCTTCCCCTCTACACGGTCTTGCTCCAGGTGGGGTTTGCCGAGCCGGCCCCGTCGCCGGAGCCGCTGGTGCGCTCTTACCGCACCGTTTCACCCTTGCCCGCAGCGCGGCCTCCGCGTAAGCGGCGCCGCGCCCGTTGGCGGTCTGCTCTCTGTTGCACTTTCCGTGGGCTCACGCCCCCTGGGAGTTACCCAGCACCTTGCCCTGTGGAGTTCGGACTTTCCTCGACCGGTGGCCTCGGCTGCCGCTTGCGCGGTGGCGTCGGCATCCCGGCCGCGATCACCTGGGAGACTCGGAGCCCAGGACTCGTCGAGCTTACGGGATGCGGCGGACGCGCTCAAACGAACGCGCTCCATGCGGACGGGAAAGCGCTCGTCTGCCGCTTATCTCCTTGTTGGCCTCCGTCACGAAGCCTAGAGTTTTCATGGCAACAGGGCCGCTTTTCGAAGTTGCTTGGGAGGGGTCCGCCATGCGCCCGAACTTCGTTCGTCTCGTCATTCCGGGTGCCGCGTGCGCCCTCGCCTTCGCCGCTGAGCTTTCCTGGGGAGGGCCAATTCTCGGACCCCACGAACTTCACGTTCTGCGGTCGCCAGCGGCCGTGGCCGCCGTAGCGTGCTCCCTCACTTACCTGCCGCCGGTCGGGGGTCTCACCAGCGGGTCATTCGAGGTCGACGGGATCACCTATTACACGCTGCTCGATCCCGCGAGCTGCGCGTCCTGCGGTGGCACTGCACTGGTCCTCCGAGCGGCGGGTTTCTGGGTCATGACCCGGTTTACTCCGCTCGGCTGCTCGTTCACGATCGATGTCACGATCCTCGGGAGCCGGCCCGGTCCCGCCTGCTTGCTACCCGATACCGATGTTGTGCTGTGCGGGCCCGTGCCGGCGGTCATCACCACGCCGGACAGGAACCGCTACGAAACTTCCGTGCCGTTGCCGGGCGGCTGCTGCATCGAGCAGCCAGCGTTCCTCCGAATCCGGCTGCTCTCCCACGGGAGTTGCGATCCTCGTTCCCCGTTCTGGTTCTCCGGTGGACAGGCCACTATGAACTGCACGCCTTGCCTGCAGTTCCGCAGTGGCCCGGGCATCCCTTTCGACGACGTCTGCGTGGACAGCGGGGGGTCGGGGGGCAACTACTTACAGTGGGCGGAGG
>Ga0306920_100007776_pt1 | contig 14153 bp, 9 predicted proteins | sample flu12Cox44000170_FD_204666 | JGI IMG/M metagenome (GOLD analysis project Ga0306920, IMG submission 204666) | Lab enrichment of tropical soil microbial communities from Luquillo Experimental Forest, Puerto Rico - flux4day.12C.oxic.44.000.170 (v2)... | ecosystem: Environmental > Terrestrial >...
GCCTGCCACATGCCGCAAATCGAGACGACGATCGCGGATCAGAACGTGCGGAGCCACACGTTCGAGTTCATCACGCCGTCGATGACCGACGAGTACAAGATCCCGAACCCGTGCACGAGCTGCCACAAGGACAAGACGACCGCATGGGCGCGCGAGGCGATGCGAACGTGGACGAACGTGTCGCGCTGGAGGATCGAGTAGCGATCAGCGCGGAGGGTTGTTGGTCCGCTTCGAGACTTCGTCGAGCTGCGCGGAAATGCTTTCGTAGCAGCTCGGACAAATCCCGTGGCTGAACTGCGCGTCCGAGTGCTCGGCGATGTAGCCTTCGACCTGCTGCCAGTACTGATCGTCGCCGCGGATCCGCTTGCAGTAGCTGCAGATCGGCAGCAGGCCGCGCAGCTGTTTCACGTTCGAGAGCGCCGTCTGCAGCTCGGCGACGCGTTCCGCGAGCTTCTGCTGCAGCGCCAGCACGCGGACGCCGACGGCAACGCGCGCGCGCAATTCGTCCGGGTCGAAGGGCTTGATGATGTAGTCGTCGGCGCCGGCGTCGAGCCCCGCGATGACGTCGCCGCGGCTTTCTCGCGCGGTGACCAGGAGCAGATACATGTTCGCGAGCGGCAGGTCGGCGCGGACCTTGCGGCACACCTCCGTGCCGTCGAGGCCCGGCATCATCCAGTCGAGAATCGCCAGCGTCGGCGCGTTTGCGGTGCGCAGCTGTTCCCACGCCTGCGCACCGTCGCTGACGACAGTCGTCGCGTAGTTCCAGCGCTGCAGCGTACGCGCGAGAATCTCTCCCGTGACGCGATCGTCTTCGGCGATCAACACGTGCACGCGCGAAGTATACAATGTGCGTGATCCGCGTTCATGCCTAAGGTGACCCTGCGGCGCATCGGCATCGCGGTGCTGAGCGGCGCCGTCGGCCTCACGATCAACGTCATCCCATTCGGCGCGGTCGTCGCGCCGCTGCTGCTCGGACGGATCGTGACGCTGCCGGTCGCGATCCTGCTCGGCCCGCTTCCGGGCCTCGTCGCGGCGCTCGTCGGCGCGATCCCGGTCGCGCGCAGCACGCCGATCGCGATCGTCGTCCTGCCGCTCGAAGCGCTGGCCATCGGCCTGTTCGCGCGGGGCGGCCGATCGCCGATCGTCGCCGGCGGCATCGTGTGGCTGGTCGTCGGCGCGACGCTGATCGCGACGCCGCAGGTGTACGGCGTGGAGTACCTGCGCCAGACGATCTGGCCGATCGCGCTGCAGCTCGTGCTCAACGCGCTCGTCGCGATCGTGGTCGCCGAGCTGATCGCCGTCATCGTCGCGCCGTGGATCGACGTCGCGACCGGCTGGCGCCCGGAGCGGATGCGGCTGCGCGCCTACGCGTTTCACGCCTTCGTCCTGGTCGCGATGCTGCCGGTGCTGCTGCTCGCGGCGGTCGACAACCAGGCGATTGCGGCCCGCCAGGAGTCGGCCGGCGGCGCGCGGCTGCACGAAGCGGTGACGGCGCTCAGCGAGCACATCGACGAGTACGTCGCGTCGCACGCGCAGGCGGTCGAGGCGGCGGCCACGGCGCTGTCGAACCCGAAGCTCGAGGCCGGGGACCGCCAGCTGCTGCTCGACAAGTTTCGCCAGTTCTACCCCGGCTTCGTCACGCTGTTCCACGCGGATCGCGCGGGCGTGGTACGCGAGATCTCGACGAACGCCGACCCGACGTCGCCGCCGATCAGCGACCGCCAGTACTTCGTCGACGCGGTACAGACGCGCCGGCTCGCGATCTCGGATGTCATCCTCGGCCGCCTCTCGCACGTGCCGATCGTGACGATGGCGATGCCGATCATCGCCAGGGACGCGTCGGTCGCCGGCGTGCTGGGCGGATCGCTCGACTTGTCGCGGTTCGAGCGGTTCGTCGAGGACTTCAACACCCTGCCGGACGCGCGCGTCACCATCGTCGATCAGCACGACCGCGTCATCTACGCGAGCGACAAGACCGGCTACGCGGCGCTGCAGTCGTTGACCAGCGACGCGCTGGTGCGCGGCGCCAGCAGCGCCCGCGAGGGCGTGTTCCGCTACGACCGCCCGCGCGTCACCGACGCGAGCGGCACGGGGCGTCTGGCCGCCTCCGCGATCGTCAGCGCCGCCGGGTGGCGCGTGTTCGTCGAGCAGCCGCTGCTGGATCTGCGCCTGCAGTCCGCCGGGTACTACGCCGTCACGCTGATGCTGATGCTCTTCGCGCTGGGCAGCGCCGTGCTCGGCGCGCGCGGGTTCGCGGGCGGCGTGACGCGGCCGCTCGAGGATCTCGTCACCATCGTCCGTAACTTCTCGGCGCACGGCGCGCCGGAAAAGGCACGCGTGACGTCGCACCCCCCGGCCGAGATCGCGACGCTCATCGAGGACGTCCAGGGGATGCAGACCCGCCTGTCGGAGTCGTACCAGCAGCTCGAGCAGGCACTCGTCCAGCGCGAACGCCTCAACACCGAGCTGCGCGCGCTGACCGAGGACCTCGATCGCAAGGTCCGCGAGCGGACGGTCGAGCTCGTCGCCGCCACGCGCGTCGCCGAAGAGGCGAGCCAGGCCAAGAGCGAGTTCCTCGCCAACGTCAGCCACGAAATCCGCACGCCGCTCAACGGCATCATCGGCATGACCGAGCTGGCGCTCGACACGCCGCTCTCGCCCGAGCAGCGCGAGTACCTGACGATGGTCAAGAGCTCCGCCGACGCGCTGCTCGCGATCCTGAACGACATCCTCGACTTCTCGAAGATCGAGATGCGGAAGCTCGAGCTGGAGCAGATCGCCTTCTCGATCCGCGATCACCTCGCGGACCTCGTCAAGCCGCTCGCGCTGCGCGCCGAACAGAAAGGGCTCGAGCTCGTCTGCCACGTCCTGCCCGACGTGCCGCACGCGGCGGTCGGCGATCCGGGACGGCTGCGGCAGGTGCTCGTCAACCTGATCGGCAACGCGATCAAGTTCACCGAGCGCGGCCAGATCCTCGTGCAGGTCGAGCTCGAACGGAAATCGGCGGGCGATTTCACGCTGCACTACTTCGTCAGCGACAGCGGCATCGGCGTCCCGCTCGAGAAGCAGCAGGCGATCTTCGAGCCGTTCAAGCAGGCCGACGGATCGACGACGCGCCGGTTCGGCGGGACCGGCCTCGGGCTGTCGATCTCGTCGACGCTCGTCGGCCTGATGGGCGGTCGCATCTGGTTGAACAGCGCGCCGCACGAGGGCAGCACCTTCCATTTCACGGTGACGCTCGGCGTCACCGACGTGCGCCCCGATCAGCTCGCGATCGATCTCACCGATATCCCGGTGCTCATCGTCGACGACAACGCGGTGAACCGGCGGGTGCTGCACGATCTGCTCCTGCGCTGGAAGATGAAGCCGGCGGTCGCCGACAGCGGACCCGCGGCGCTGAACCTGCTGACCGACGCGCGCGCCGCCGGCCACCCGTTCGCGCTCGTCCTGCTCGACGCGAACATGCCCGACATGGACGGCTTCGACGTCGCGCGGAAGATCCGATCGGAGCCGTCCTTCGGCGGCGCGACGATCATGATGCTCAGCTCGTCTGGACACGTCGGCGAGGCGACGCGCTGCGAAGACATGGGCATCGCGCATCACCTGACGAAGCCGATCGATCAGCGCGACTTGCTGAGCGCGATGAGCCGCGTCCTCGCGCGCGAGCAGCCGGCGCGCGCGCCGCTGCCCGCGTCGATGCTCCCCGCCGATCTGCCGGAGCGGCGGCTCCACGTGCTGCTCGCCGAAGACAACCTCGTCAACCAGCGGCTCGCCGCGAGCCTGCTCGAGCGCCGCGGCCACCGCGTGACGATCGCCACGAACGGACGCGAAGCGGTTGACGCGGTGAAGCGTCAGGCGTTCGACGCCGTGCTGATGGACGTCCAGATGCCGGAGATGGGCGGCTTCGACGCGACGGCCGCCATCCGCGCGCACGAACGGGAGACCGGCCGGCACGTGCCGATCGTCGCGATGACGGCGCACGCGATGAAGGGCGACCGCGAGCGGTGCCTGGCCGCAGGCATGGACCAGTACCTGACCAAGCCCCTCGATTCACGGCGGCTGTGCCGCGTCGTCGAGGACCTCGCCGCGGATCGCCCTCCCGCGCCCGACGCCGATGCGCCGGCGGGCGCCCTCGAGCCAATCCTCGCGCGGGTCGGCGGCGATCGCGAGCTGCTCGCCGAGATCAGCCGGCTGTTCGTCGAAGACGCGCCCCGACACCTGGAGCGTATTGATCGGGCCCTTGCCGTGTCCGATTCTGAGGCACTGCGGCGGGCAGCCCACGGGTTGAAGGGCGCCGCGGCCAATTTTGACGCCGACGCCGTCGTCGACGCGGCGCGCGAGCTGGAAGAGATCGGCCGCACGTCGAAATTCGACGGCGCACCGTCAGCGGTCGAGCAGCTTCGTGTCGAAGTGGATCGCCTCCTCGCGTTCCTCCGCGCGATAAGCAGTACGTAACCATCACGTCAGAAAAGTGGAACCTTACACGGTGGATTGCCAACAGCCGCAAGCCACATCTCTCGCTCAACGCTTTGAAATCAAACACAACCGGCGATCGGGATTCGGGTACGCCATTTGTAGAGTTAGTCCGTACGGGCGATGGCTGAGCGTCTCGTGCAAGGCAACTTCAAACGTTCCGACAAGGCGCCTGCGGCCGGCGAATCGCCGCAAACGCGAAGCGAACTCCACGGCTGGGTTCGCGAACGGCTGCGCTTGCCCGCTGCGGTCGAGTCGGCGCTGCTGGGCGCCATCGACGCCGTCTTCACGCGACACGAACGCCTGTGGCAGGAATCGAAACAAGAGGCTATTCAGGCGCTGTCATCGGGCTTCGCCGACAAGATGGCGCGGGTCAAGACCGAGCTGTCCGCGAAAGACGCGACTGTCAACAGCATCGCGCGGTATTTCGAGGCGTTGGTCGCCGACCTGACCGACCGGTCGCACCGGGATCCGAAGACGAAACTGACGAACTTCGCGCGATTCACCGAGCAGCTCGAGTCCTTTCTGGCGCTCGAACAGCGTGGACGATGGTGCGCCGTGGGCCTCGTCGACATCACCGGCTTCAAGTGGTTCAACGACGCGCTCGGCCACTCGGTCGGCGATCGGATCATCGAGCGCGTGGCGAGACTCCTCCGCGAGCAGGTACGGTCGGACGACGTCCTCGCACAGGACGCGGCCAGCGTCCACCGCGAGGATCTGCACGCGCGGTTCGGTGGCGACGAGTTCTGTTTTCTGATTCCGGCCCTGGATCAGTACCGTCTCGCTTATGCGATTGGCGAGCGGTTCCGCGAAGCGGTCGAGCGCTACGACTGGTCGCTCGAAGATCGGCGTCTCGCCTCGCAGCCCGTCCGGGTCGACGTCGGCGTCGTCTGTCTGTGGCTCGGCCGCGTCGCGGAACGCCGGTTCATCGCGCGGCATCTCGCCGCCGACCTGATTCAGCGCGCAGACAAGTTGATGTACGAAGCCAAAAGCGACCGCGCGAACCACATCTACCTGCTGCGCGCCCGCATCGAGGGCAGTGCGCTCGTCAACTTCACCGAGGAAGGCGATCAGGCCCCACGCGAACCCTCGGAATAGTGCTATATTCGAAGGTTCGTGGTGGGTATAGCTCAGCGGTAGAGCGCCGGACTGTGGCTCCGGAAGTCGCGGGTTCGAACCCCGTTACCCACCCCACCCACCACATTTCGCCGCGACGTGAAGTCTGCGCAACATCACCTCGAGTCGCTTGACGCGTTCCGCGGGCTGACGATCGCCGGCATGATCCTCGTCAACAACCCGGGCAGCTGGGACTCGGTGTACCCGCAGCTCATGCACGCGGACTGGAACGGCTGCACGCTGGCCGACCTTGTCTATCCGTTCTTCATCGTGATCCTCGGCACGGCCCTGCCGTTCGCGCTGAAGCGGCGGCGGGAGTCGGGACACCAGATTCGACGTCTGTACGTGCGTTTCGCGCGCCGCGCGGCGCTCCTCTTCGTACTCGGCTTCGTGCTCAACATCGTCGCGGCGAATTTTTCGCTGGCGACCGTCAGGATTCCCGGCGTGCTGCAGCGCATCGCGATCGTCTATTTCTTCGCCGCGGCGATCACCTTGCACACGCCCCCGCGCGCCAGGGCGCTCGTCGCGCTCGCGCTGATGGCGATCCATTGGTTCGTCCTGCGGCTTGCTCCGCTGACGCCGAGAGACACCATCGCCGCCGCCATCGATCGCGCCGCGTTCGGCGCCCACATCCTGACGCAGGCTGGCGATCCCGAAGGCCTGCTCGGGACGCTGTCGGCGATCGCGTCGGCGCTCATCGGATCGGTCGCCGGCGACTGGCTGCGCACCGACGTCTCGCGGCGACGCCACGCCCGCGGACTCGCCGCGGCCGGCTTGTCGCTCGTGATTGCCGGAACCGCCTGGTCCTTCGCGCTGCCGTTCAACAAACAATTGTGGAGCGGCTCTTACGCGGTGTTCACGTCCGGCCTCGCGCTCCTGGCGCTGGCCGGCTGTTATTGGGCTATCGAGATCCGGCACGCGCGCCGATGGGCGCAGCCGTTTGTATGGCTCGGTCTGAACCCGCTCGCCATCTACTTTTTGTCCGAACTGATCGGGCACGTACTGGACCTGACCAGCGGCAAAACGATCCTGTACTGGTACATGCTGCGCCCTGCGGTCCACCCGCCGCTGAACGAAGTCGGCACGTCTCTCGTTTTTGCTGTGCTGACGGTCTCGCTGTGGACGGGGGTCGCCGGTGTGATGTACCGCCGAGGTGTTCGCGTCCAGGTGTAAGCAGGCACGAGCGTTGCGGTTTCCTCCGCTTGGGAGGCACGCATGTCCAGCGAGCTCGTGTTTGCGCTCGTCATCGCGATCGCGCTGATGGTCGCGCTGTGGGTCCCTTACCTCGTCAAGGAGATTCGCCGCGGAAAGGCGACGGTCGGTCCGCGGACGCCAGTCGGCGCCGGCGACACGCATCCTGGCACGCGCGGCGATCCCGCGCCGGGGCAGGAAGAGGCGCAGGCCGACCCGTACGACCCGCGCGCGGCGCGTTAGCGAACGCCTACCGGCCACCCAACAGGCGTAGCCGGTCGCTGAAGAGCCACGCGGCAGCCAAGGCACCGAGGCCCATCAGCATGAGGCCGACGAGCGCCATGACGATCCAATCGACGACGCCGCCCGGCTGCGGCGCCGGCGGCGATAGTCCGAGTTCGTCGGCCGCACCCAGCACCAGCAGACCGTCGATCACGCTCGCCGATCGATCGAAGCCGCGCGTCAACGCGCGGTCGCACAGCTGGTTGATCGTCCGCGGATTGCCTTCCGAGGTTTCAAACAACAGCCCGAGCGCCTCGTCGTCGAAGTGCACCCGCGGCTGCCGCCCGGCCACGCTCAGGCGGTGCATGACGTACCCGGGCACTTCGTCCTGGACGAGCGGCCCCAGCTCGAGCCCCGCGACGATCCGATCATAGAGGCTCTTCAGCTCGCGGCGATTCAGAAGCGGCAGAAGATCGGGCTGCCCCACCAGCACCAGTTGAACGACCGGGGTCTCGGCGGCGAACGCTGCGAGATCGCGAAGGACGGCGACCGGCACCGACTGCGCTTCGTCAATCAGGACTACGGCATGGGCCTGGAGCGATGGGAGCGAGGCGGCAAAGGATCGCAGCGTCCAGGCGAGATCGGCGCCGCCGGTCCGCTGCAGCACGTCCGCACGCGAGAGCACGCCGAAATCGACGAGCAGCCGGCTCACGAGCTGTTCGAACGACACGATCGACTCGGTGACGAACGACGTCAGCGTTCGGCGATCGAGTCGATCGATCACGGCACGGCAGAGCGTCGTCTTGCCGTACCCGAGCGGCGCGGTGACAACGACCGCGCCCGCGCGCCGGTGAATCGCGTCGAGCAGTTCCTCCGCCGCGCGATCGTGCGCGACGCTGCGATAGAGAAAGCGGGGATCGGAGCCGAGCGCGAACGGCGTCTCCGACAGGCCGTAGAACGTTTCGTACGTATGCGGACGCGGCGCCCCTTCCGTCCGTCGATCGGGCCCTCGTGTCGGCTCCGGCGAAGGGTCGGGCGGCGACTCGGGAAAAAGATCCAGCAACCGGCGCTTCGACTCGGGCCGCGTCACGATCGGTGGTTCGTTGGAGGTGACGGTCAGACCTCTATCCAGAACCGACAGGCTGTCGAGGAATTCGGGATCGTCGGCCAGCGAATGCTCGGGACGCGGCGAGTCCACGAGAGAGTTATACCCGGAAATGCACTGTCCTAAAATGTGACACGACGTTCCAGGATAGTACAAACAACACGTAAGCGTATTGTTTTGTGTATGTTACGCATGCTAGTGCGGTCAGAAGCATGACGATATTGTCATATACACGAACATATTGGCGTATATCAACACGTTATCGTGCGACGCGCTAGTCGTTGCCTATCAACAACATAGCCGGTAACCGATCAGCTTGGCTTCGGAGTTGCTTCGATCCTGCGATTGGCATCCGTGGCATTCGTGTCGACGTATGCCGAATGAATCATGGCCGCCGATTCCACGATCACGAGCGCTGCAAACTGGCGGGCGGAACTGCCGCCGCTGACCGGCCGAACGGTGTCGTTGCGCGAACCCGACGCGCACGACCTCGGGCCGCTCGTCGACTTGCTGTCGCTCGGCGACGCGACACGCTTCGGCGTCGACGAGAAGGCGACCGAAGTCACCGTGCTGCAGTTGATCGACCGAGCGAGCCGCGATCGCGCGAACGGGCGCGCCTTCACGTACGCGATCACCGTGACGCCGGCGCACGCGGTCGCTGGACTCGTGCAGGTGCGCGCGCTCGATCCCGTCTTCGAAGCGGCTGAATGGGAATGCACGCTCGCGCCGTCCTCGCGCGGCACCGGGCTGTTTGTGGAAGCTGCGCGGCTGGTCGGATCGTTCGCCTTCGGCACCGTGGGCGTCCATCGCCTCGAAGCGCGCGTGCTGTTGCAAAACGGCCGCGCGAACGGCGCGCTCAGAAAACTCGGCGCCGTGCAGGAAGGCATCCTGCGCCGCTCGATGCGCCGCGGTCGTGACTACCTCGATCAAGTGCTCTGGTCGATGTTGAGGGAAGACTGGGGCGAACACTGGGTCTCGACCGCTCCACGAGTCCACTGATGACGCGGCTGCCCAGGACGGCGCAACTCTCGGTCGCGGCGACGATCGCCGCCGGCGCGCTGCTCTTCCTCGTCAACGCGCCGAACATCACGTTCGCGCAGCCGCTCCTCTTCGTCGGCCTCATCGCCCTGTCGTCCGCCTCGGCGGCCATGAAAGTGGCGCTGCCGCTGACGACGAGCGGATCGACGATGTCGGTGTCGTACGCGGTCGACTTCGCCTCGCTGCTGCTCCTCGGCCCGCACAACACGATGATCGTCGCGGCGGGCAGCGCCTTCTCACAGTGCCACGTGAACAGCAAGGAACGAAACCCGCTCTATCGCACGCTGTTCAGCATGGCTTCGCTCGTCATCACGGTCCAGGTCGCGGGTCTCGCCTTCCGTCTGGCGGGGGGCGTTCCCGGAACGCTGTCGCTCGACACGATGGCGCGACCGCTCGTCGTCGCCGCGATCCTGTACTTCGTGCTGAACACGGGGCTCGTCGCCCTCGCAATCGCGCTGACGACGAAGCAGCCGGTGTTCGCGACGTGGAACGACAACTTCCTCTGGAGCGCGCCGAGCTACGTCGTCGGCGCGGGGACCGCGGCGCTCGCCGCCTGGTTCGTCGATCACGCCGGCTACTGGCTGCCGCTGACCTTCGCGCCGATCTACCTGACGTACCGCACGTACAAGGTGTACATGGGGCGCATCGAGGACGAGCAGCGGCACGTGCGGCAGACATCCGACCTGCATCTCGCGACGATCGAAGCGCTGGCGCGCGCGATCGACGCGAAGGATCAGACGACGCAGATGCACATCCGGCGCGTTCAGGTGTACGCCGCGGGCCTCGCGCGCGTCGCCGGCCTGACCGAAGGGGAAATCCAGGGCGTGAAGACGGCGGCCCTCCTGCACGACATCGGCAAGCTCGCCGTACCGGAACACATCCTGTCGAAGCCGGGACCGCTGACGCAGGAGGAATTCCAGAAGATCCGCATCCACCCCCAGGTCGGCGCCGAGATCATCGCGGCGGTGCCGTTCCCGTACCCGGTCGCACCGATCATCCTGTGCCACCACGAACGCTGGGACGGCAAGGGCTACCCGCAGGGCTTGTCCGGCGACCTGATTCCAATCGGCGCGCGGATCCTGACGATCGTCGATTACTTCGACGCGGTGACGACCGAGCGTCCGTACCACAAGGCGCTGTCGCGCGAAAGCGCGATCGGATTGCTGCGCCACGAAGCGGGTCGCGCGCTGGACCCGCACCTCGTCCCGGCCTTCATCGAGCTGCTGCCGTCGCTCATCGCGGAACTCGGTGCCGAGGCGTACGCCGCCGCTCACACGGAGCCGACGGTCACGCTGCCCGGCTCGACGAGCGTCGGCCTCGTGCCGTCGACCCGCCCGAGCGCCTTCGAAAACATCGCGCTCGCCCACCGCGAGATTTACGCGCTGTACGAGATCGCGCAATCGATGGGCACGAGCCTCGGCGTCGCGGACACGATGGCGCTGATCTCGTCGAAGATTTCGAAGATCGTGCCGTGGTCCGGCTGCGCGCTCTTCCTGTTCCAGCCCGACGGCGAGACGCTGCGCTGCCGTTTTGCCGCCGGCGTCGATGCGCCGAAACTGCTGAATGTCGTCGCGATCAAGAGCGGCGCGGGGCTGACGAGCTGGGTGACGCGGAACCGGCGCACGCTCGTCAACGCCGACCCGCATGTAACGTTCGTCAACTCCGGCATCCACGATGACATCGCGCTCCAGTCGGCGATCGTGTGCCCGCTGCAGTTCGACGACAAGGTGATCGGCAGCCTGGCGCTGTATCACGTCGAGCCGAACCACTACACCGAGGATCATCGACGCCTGCTCGAGCGGATCGCCGAACAGGCAGGCGCGGTCATTCACAATTCGATCGTCTTCGAGCAGACGCAGGAGGATTCGCTGACCGACCCGTTGACCGGACTGCCCAACCGCCGATCGATGTTCGTGCACCTGTCGCGCGAGCTCGCGCGCGCCGAGCGGTTGAAGGGCGAGGTCGCCCTGATCGTGATGGACGTCGACGGATTCAAGAACATCAACGACACCTACGGCCACAACGTCGGCGACAACGCGCTGCGCGAAGTCGCGCAGACGCTCCAGGGAGGGCTGCGTCCGTACGACCTCTGCGTCCGGTACGCGGGCGACGAATTCATCGTCGTCCTCGCCGACTGCTCGCGCGAGGCGGCCGAGGCCAAGCGTCGCGAGCTCCAGGCCAAGATCTCCGAGATCCAGCTCGAGGTGCGTGCCGGGAAGCGCCTTCGCCTCGCGGCGAGCGCCGGCGCGTCGGTCTTCCCGCACGACGGGATGACGTACGAAATGCTCTTGGCCGACGCCGACCACCGCATGTATCGCGACAAGGCGAGCCGGCGCGGCCACCGCCCGATACCGCACGCACCGGCCGGCGCTCCGCGATTCGTCAGCGCCGAGATCCTGGAATCGAACGTTCCCGCCGCGGCGCAGTCGACAGTTAACAGCTAGCTGGCGGCTCGCCTAGAATCGTGGGGTGAGCGAAAAACACGAGCCCCACGTGCGCGTCGATCTCGTCGAGCGCCGCCGTCGATTCATCGAGCGGCAGATCCGCATGGACAAGAGCGCCGTGAACGTACAGTTCGCCGGCCATCGTCCGCAAGGCAGCGGTCCGGCCAACCGCCACGGCATGCCGCAACTGCCGGTGGGACAGCACGAAGTCAAGAACTGGCCGGTGCTCGATCTCGGCGAACAGCCGGACGTGTCGACTGCGGCGTGGAAGCTGGAAGTCGGGGGGCTCGTCGAGAATCCGCTCGCGCTGGATTGGGATCGATTCATGGCGCTGCCGCAAGTCGACGACGTCAGCGACTTCCATTGCGTGACGACATGGAGCCGTTTCGACAATCACTGGCGGGGCGTGCGCTTCAAGTCGATCGCCGAGCTCGCCGTACCGAAAGACGAGGCGAAGTACATCCTCTGCACCGGCTACGACTTCCTGCCGGGATCGTTCGTTCCTTACACCGTCAACGTCCCGCTCGCTCGTGCGCTGGACGACGACGTGCTGCTCGTGCACACGTGGGAAGGGAAACCGCTCCCGCGCGAACACGGCGGGCCGGTCCGCATGATCACGCCGAAGCTGTACGCATGGAAAGGCGCGAAGTGGCTGCGCAAGATCGAGTTCCTCGCGCAGGACATGAAAGGCTTCTGGGAGGTGCGCGGCTACTCGAATTCCGCGGAACCGTGGTTTAACGATCGGTACGCGACCGACTGAGACTGGCACAGCCCTTGAAACCTCGACCGTGCATGCGTGCATGGCCAGGTGATCCGTATCCGCTTGGCAGTACCTGGACAGGAGTCGGGGTCAACTTCGCCCTCTTCTCGGCACACGGCACTAAGGTTGAGCTCTGCCTCTTCGATTCGCCAAATGCCGAGAAAGAAAGCGCGCGAATCGCTCTTCAGGAACAAACCGACCAGATCTGGCACGCGTTTCTGCCTGACGCGCGGCCGAACCAGCTCTACGGTTACCGGGTGCACGGGCCGTACGAGCCCACCGCTGGACACCGTTTCAACCCCAACAAGATTGTCATGGATCCATACGCGAAGTCGGTCGCGCGTACGATTCGATGGGCCGACGAGATGTTCGGCTACACGGTTGGCCACGCCGATGCGGACCTCTCGCTCGACGGGCGCGACAACGCGGCGTACGCGCCGATCGCCGCGGTCGTCGATCCGGCGTTCACCTGGGGCGACGATCGGCCGCCGCGCACGCCGTGGCACGACACGGTCATCTACGAGATGCACGTGCGCGGGTTCTCGATTCAGCATCCCGACATTCCGCCGGCGCTGCGCGGCACGTACGAAGCGCTGACGACGGAAGCGGCGCTCGAGCACCTCAAGAGGCTGGGAGTGACCGCGATCGAACTGATGCCGGTACATCACCATGCGCGCGATCGGTACCTCGAAGAGAAAGGGCTGACCAACTACTGGGGCTACAACAGCTACGGCTACTTCGCTCCGGAACGGCGCTTCGCCGCGTCGAAGACGCCGGCCGGCGCCGTGCGCGAGTTCAAGCGCATGGTCCGCGCGCTGCACAACGCCGGACTCGAGGTCATCCTCGACGTCGTCTACAACCACACCGCCGAAGGCAATCAGATGGGACCGACGCTATCGCTCAAAGGAATCGACAACGCGTCGTACTACCGGCTGGCCGAGGATCCGCGCTACTACATGGACTTCACCGGCTGCGGCAACACGCTCAACATGCAGAGTCCGCAGGTGCTGCAGCTGATCATGGACAGCCTGCGGTACTGGGTCCTCGAAATGCACGTGGACGGATTCCGGTTCGACCTTGCGAGCGCGCTCGCGCGCGAACTGTTCGAGGTCGACCGACTGGGTGCGTTCTTCGACATCATCCATCAGGATCCCGTGCTGTCGCAGGTCAAGCTCATCGCGGAGCCGTGGGATCTCGGCGCCGGCGGCTATCAGGTCGGCAACTTCCCCGTGCTGTGGACGGAGTGGAACGGCAAGTATCGCGACTCGGTCCGCCGCTTCTGGCGCGGCGACGGCGGCACGGTATCCGAGCTCGCGACGCGGCTCGCGGGCAGCAACGATCTGTACGCCCAGAGTGGCCGGCAGCCGTACGCGAGCATCAACTTCATCACCGCGCACGACGGGTTCACGCTCAACGATCTCGTCAGCTACAACGAAAAGCGCAACGAAGCGAACTGCGAGGAGAACCGTGACGGCGAGAACAACAATCTGAGCTGGAACAGCGGCGCCGAGGGTCCGACCGACGATCCCGCGGTCAGGACGCTGCGCGAACGGCAGAAGCGGAATTTCCTCGCGACGCTGATGCTGTCGCAGGGCGTCCCCATGATCAGCCACGGCGACGAGATGGGGCGCACGCAGCGGGGCAACAACAACGCGTACTGCCAGGACAACGAGATCACCTGGATCGACTGGACCCTCGACGATGAGAAGCGCGCGCTGCTGAATTTCACCAGCAAGCTCGTGCGGCTCCGGCACGTGCAGCCGGTCCTGCGGCGGCGCAAGTACTTTCAGGGGCGCCGCATCCG
>Ga0306920_100007777_pt1 | contig 14153 bp, 6 predicted proteins | sample flu12Cox44000170_FD_204666 | JGI IMG/M metagenome (GOLD analysis project Ga0306920, IMG submission 204666) | Lab enrichment of tropical soil microbial communities from Luquillo Experimental Forest, Puerto Rico - flux4day.12C.oxic.44.000.170 (v2)... | ecosystem: Environmental > Terrestrial >...
CGATGTCCAACTTGCGAGGAACGCCGTAGCGAAAACTTCACTGGCGAATTCCGTGCGTCTGAGCAGTGAACACGGGCCACGCAACTTGCGGCGAATTTGCGCCCCTTCGAACAACTTCGCATGCGGGTCGAGTCGTTCGCGTACGAATACATGACCTTGTAGCTGCAAAAAGGGGAGCCCGAAGGCTCCCCAAGTACCGCAGTTCTTGTTTCAGTCCACCTAGAAGAGCAGCTTGAGGGCGAACTGAATGTTGCGCCGCTCGTCCGGAAGGAGGCTATTGGCCGAGCCGGCACTGGGGGAACCGTTGATGGCGTTGATCGCCGTGACTCCAGTGCCTTGCTGAATATCGAGGTTGGTCGCCTGGATGTACATGTTGTGATGGTTGAAGATGTTGTAGAACTCGCCGCGGAACTGCATGGTGAACCGCTCCGTCAGCTTGAAGTTCTTCATAGCAACGAAATCAATGTTCCAGAAGCCTGGAGATTGATAGCTGTTGCGTTGCGGCATGCTTTGACCGTTCTGGGTGTACACGCAACCCACTCCATACAGTCCGCTGCAAACTGGCACTGCAAGAGCGTTTCCGTTGCCCGCGGGCAGGCCACTCGCATCCAGCGGAAGGGGGAGGTAAGTAAACAAGTTCGGCGACCCAGGAATTGGATTGCCAGAATCGGCGTGTCCAGACGGCGCAATCGGAGCTCCGGGCACGTAACGTGGGCACGCAAATCCGGAGGAACCTGTCAGGTTGGTGCAATCATAGATCGAGAAGGGATAGCCCGAGTGGACCTTGACCACCGGCGACATGCTCCAGCCTCCAAGTGCCTGCCGGGCGAATGCATTGCTCGCGTTCTTCATCCAAGGCAAGTCCCACACGCCGCTGACTACGAAACGGTGCCGGGTATCGAAGTCCGCATTGCCCTTGTCCAGACTGGGAGCGTACGCATTTGTGTAACCCAAACCATACTGCGAGGAGTAACCGCCGGAGAAGGTGTCAGAAAGATTATCAATCGCGTGCGACCAGGTATAGTTGGCAAGCAACTGTAACCCCCTATTGAAGAGGTTAGTAGTCGAAAACTTCACGTTGACGCCGTTGTAGTTGCTGAAGCCGCTGCCACCGCGATAGTTGATGTTGGTGTACTGATAGTTGATGCGGTTCGCCGCCCGGGCATCTCCCAGGAAAGCCGAGCCGTAACCGGCATCGTTCAGATTGGCGATGTCGTATAGGCCTGTGCCCTTGGACCCAGAGTATTCCAAGGACAGCACCGAGTTGCGCATGACCTGCCGGTCAATCGATGCGGACCAGAACTGGGTGTAGGCGGTTGGCAGATCCTGCTTAACCGCGCGTAAGCTGGTCCCGGGCAGAGCTTTGGTACCAGTGCCGGCCAGAGGACCTGCATTGTCGGTGAAAATAGGTAACACCGGTACATCTGAGCCCGCCACCAAGCTGATTACGGCGTAGTTCGGCGGATTCTGGATCACATTGAAAGTTACGTTGCCGTAATTCCGCTCATAGCCCATACCGTATCCACCGCGGAGGCTGGTGCTTCCATCGCCGAACACGTCCCAAGCAAAGCCAACGCGCGGGGCGTAGTTGTTCGTGTCCTTCGCCCAAAGCCCGCCCACCGAACTCTGATTCGCGATTTGGACCGTGCCGGTGCGAACCTGCTGGTAGATGTTGTTCCCTGCACCCAAATAGAAGTTGGAATCCAGGCTTGGGTTGGCGTTGTGCTGCACGCCGTAGTACTCCCAGCGAAGACCAAGATTCAAGGTCAGCCGGGGACTTACTTTCCAGGAATCCTGAGCATACCAGGCTCCGTCGTTGTAATGGTTGTTGCGACCAAAAGCCGGGGGACCAACCGGTAGGGTCAGTGTGCACTCAGGAGTTACGATGGTGTTTCCGGAGGCGTCCTTCGAGCACGGGAACTTACCTTGCGGAAAAGAAGCGCCCTGGAACTGGAACAATTGCCCCGCGACAAGGTTGGCTGCGGCTTCAGAAATACTACCGCCCGAAGAAAGCGATTCGTTCGCGTTTTCGAAAGCGCCAAACGTGCGGTTGTCACGAGTCTGGATATAGTCACCGCCAAATTTGAATTGGTGCTTGCCTTTCGTCCAACTGACGTCCTCGTAGAATTGATAGAGGTTCTGTGGACCGCCGAGGGGTATGGTGGCGCCTGGGGTAGTTTCCGAGTAGCCCGGAAACACCAGCGAGCCGTTGGTTCCTGGCAAGGCCGGCAGCGCCGTGACTGAAGTGTATAGCGTAGGCCCAACGGGATTTGCGCCCAGCGGTTGCAGCGCGCTGAGCCGGTTGTAAGTCACCTTTGAGGAACTTACAAAGTTCGGCGTAAACACGTGCGTAAAGTTGATGGTTACGTTCTGGTTGAACAGATTTTGGCCGGTGTCATAGCCCAGGTAGGGGCTCGCGTTGACGGTACCGGCAAAATCATCCTCACTATAAAGAGCGTAGCGGCCGTAAAGGGTGCTCTTGTCAGAGATGTTCCAGTCAATGCGGTTGACCGTGCTGTAGGTGTTCTGTGGAGATCCTCCGCCGGAGTCGGAAGGAATGGTGTATTGAACGTACTGCCCAAATGGAGCATTACAAGGTAAGGGCGCAGGGCAGTCGCCGCCATTGGCCTGCTGCCAATTGATATTCTGCAGAACGGCCAAGTCGAGACGGAGATGGCTACCAAGGTCGGTGAAGAATGCCTTGGTGTTGCCATTGACCGCGGGCAGGGTCAGGAAGGCTGGGTCAAGAATGCTCTGGGTGACGGTCGCACTGCTGCGGACCCGGGTCCACTCCGTGCCGCTGAAGAAGAACAGTTTGTTCTTCACGATCGGTCCCCCAATCGAGTAGCCAAACTGGTTGCGCGTGAAGCCCGGCTTGGCGATGTTATTGGCATCATTGTTGTAGGTGTTGGCGGCCAGCGCCGAGAGGCGGTTGAACTCATACAATGATCCGTGAAAATTGTTGGTGCCAGACTTGGTGGCCACGTTGACCACGCCGCCGCCAGCTCGGCCATATTCTGCCGTGAAATTGCTGGTGAGAACGCTTAACTCCTGCACCGTGTCAAGAGGAACGCTCTGCCCGACGGTTGCTGTGAACAAGTCGACATTTTCTCCGCCATCCAACAGGATGTCAGTGTTAGCGGAACGAGCGCCGTTGATGGCATATCCGGCACCACGGTCGCTGTTATTGTCTTCCGTAACGTTTCCGGCAGTCGCAACCAAGTCATAAGGGTTGCGCGTCAGCGTAGGCAGATCCACAATCTGCTTGGAGTCAACGTTCTGGGATAAGGTCTGGTTTTCGGTATTGACGACGGCTGTTGCCGCTGAGTCCGTCACTTCCACTGTGGTGGATGCGCCCGTCACAGCAAGCCTCGCGGAGATGTCGTTCATGGATCCGACGCCCACCTTGACCTGTTGGGTGTACCTTCGGAAACCCTTTGCCTCGATCGTGACGGTGAACAGCTTTGGGGGCAGGTTTGTGATGGCATATTCGCCGGCCGACCCTGTCGTCGTCGCGCGAACCAATCCGGTATCCACTGACGTTGCCGTGACGGTTGCTCCTACGACGACCGCTCCGGTCTTGTCGGTAACGACACCATTGATCGAGCCCGATTCGGCCTGGCCAAAACCCCACCCTGAGATAGAGGTCACGATCGCGACCAACGAAATCAATCTCGCTATTTGCTTCATTACACTCTCCATACCCCAACTTCCTACTAGACAATTCGACACACTGTTACCCAGACCCCGAAAAGACCGCAGCTAGCCACGATGGTCACAAGCACGTTATCTTCGTCCCACTTCTGCCCTTATCTTTTTTGCTTAAAAAGACGGGCCTCTGTTGGAGGGCGTGCTATATACCAACACTAGTAAGCGCGATTCTAACAATAGACTTTCACAGCCTTCACTTACCACAAGTTACATGTCATGTTAGCCCAATCTTGAAATGACCAAAATACCTATCGCCGCCAAAGACGGGACAAAATAAGACATTACATATCTATATGTGGATATCGCGTCCTTACCTTCTTACCATAAGCGGTGGGTCGCTGCTGATGGCGCCTTACCTATGAGCACCTACGGGTCATTGACTACAACAACAGCTATAGCTATTGCTCTTAAGAGAGATGGCGATGACAATGTATGCCCCCACTAGGGTGAATAGTGTTGTAGATATCGTGGCATAGCCGGCGAGAGCGTGAGCAGCTCATGCGGCACAGTGGCGTAGCAGGTTTTTACAGGCCTCGTGGAATCCATGCCAGCGTGAACCTGATAGGGGACTGTTCTGTTGTCGCGTATAAACTAGCCGACGCCGGTAGGCAATGCGTTTCGCTTATTGTTGTTGCGAAAATGTCACAACTTTGTCGATTGACACCACAAAAGAAACAGCGAAGGCTTAGGAATTACGGATTTGCGTTCCCGAGTAGTCCTGGCTTCCACAGATCGTCGGAGTAGTTCTCGCGGCCGCAAGCGCAGCACAGGTGTTCTCGTCACGTCATACTTCGCATTCGCAGTTGATCCTTCGGCGCTTTGGCTGCTCTCGTAGCCGAGCAAGCCTCCAGTTAAAAGAGCGTTAAATTGAAAAAGGGAACAGTTCAAACCTGAGTTATAGCTTCAGCGGCTTCGCTCTTGCCGCGGGGTTGTGCCGTATTGCCTCCGCCAGGCTCGGCGCAATTGGCGTGTTGAACCAAAGCCTGCGCGCTCAGCAACGTGCTCAATGTCTAATTGTGTCTGGCTAATTAGTTCATGAGCCAGGGCGACACGTAGCCGGTTTTTGTAATCCGTGATGCTCATACCGGCGTGTTTGTGGAACAACCTCGAGAGATGGCGATTACTCGCACCGGCAATTCGTGCGAGTCCATTCAAATTCCAGGCCTTTGCGGGATCATGACTAATGGCATCCTGAACTCGGTGCACCGTCGGATGAATGTGGTTACGGCCCTCTAACCAAGGCGATAGCTGAGGATCGGCCCCACAGCGTCGGAGATACACGACCAGGTAACGGGCAATGGCTGCGGAACAAGATTCATCGGTGAGGCGACCGACAATATGTAGCATCAGGTCAACGCCAGCCATAATTCCGGCACTGGAGTAGCGGTCGCGATCTTCAACGTAGAGGCGATTGTTGAGAACTCTCGCTTTCGGCGCGAGTGTGGCGAGCTCCTCGCAGCAAGCGTAGTGTGTCGTGCAATTGTATCCGTCAAGAAGCCCGGCTTGGCCAGCTATGAGCGCACCGGAGCAGATCGAAATGAGGGTGTGGTCAGGTCGAACGGCTCCTCGTAGCCATTTGACGATTGTCGCTTGATGGGTTGCGTCCATATTGAATTGGCCAGCATCCGTTCGGCTAGGGCATGTCATTACTTCGTCCACATCGCCGGCCAGCACGACCATTGCACCGTCCGGCAGGGTTATGGGTAACGGCTCAATCGAGCTCACCGGGAGTCCGATCGAGGTGAGGATTGTGGGAGACGCCCCGATGTAGCAGACGTCGAAGTGCACATCCGTTTGCTCGATGTTGGCACGGCGCAGAACTTCCATCGGTCCCGCTATGTCGAGAAGCGTGAGACGCGGCGGAAGCACTACGTACACTTGTATTCGTCGCATCTATGGAAGCCTCCATGCCGTCTGGCAATAATCGCTTTATAAACCGGCCAACGGTCAAGCGACCATCTCTACCATGGCGCCAGCAAGAGCCCCTTCGACGCTAACGACGCGGCTGAAGCGACCATCGAGCACGAGCTCGGTTCGCGCTTTGATTTCCTCCGGATCCCATTGTCTTTCTCGGCGATCTATCATAGGAAAAGTGAGCGTTGCCTCAGTGACGTAGTCGACCTGATAGCCCATATCAGATGCATGGCGCGTCGTGGTCTCGCAACATTGCTCCGTACGAATGCCTGAAATGATCACCCGCCTGATGCCGTGCTTCACCAGCCAGACATCAAGCCCGCTGCCGACGAGCGCGCTGTGGCTGCGCTTATGAAAGACGGCATCGGATGTGAGCGAAAGACCTTCGATTGTTTTCACATGCCCAGATGCGATTGAAAACGCCCCATTCTCTTCCACATGGAAGATCTGCGCGATTGGAATGCCACGAACCTTAGCTCCATCGATGAGTGACTGGAGCTGGGCAAGAAAGAACGGTACATCGCGATCGCTCCAATATGGGCGATGCCGAAAAGACTCCTGGACATCGATGACGAGGAGTGCAGTTTGAGAAGGGGACATTTAACGCCTCCAGACATGATTTGCATTCTATGTTAGCTATTCGCCAACACAAGCGAAAATGCCCTATGCGGCCTATCATAGGACAAAAAAGGACATCCATTGTTAGATATCGTAAAGTGCCGTCAGTCTATTTCCTGGGGGTTGACGCGCGATAGCGAAAGGCCTGAGGGACGATCGACGCTGCAGCATCCGCCGCGCCGGAGGCTTAGTTCAAACGCCCTTATCGCCATTAAGTTCCGAGTTTTCGGTGACAGACTGGGACGTCCTCAATGACTTCCGGTTTGTTCGGCAAACAGGAAACCGGATTTCCGCCCCGTTGAGTTCCGGTTTTCCCGTCATCGGCGAAGTGACCCATCTCACTGCCGAGATGCGAGCCCGCCGGATATGCAGCAATCGTGACAATACAGAATGCAGTGGACGAGGTTGTGCGAGTTTACGATTTCGCACGGTCCAAACTCGGAAGGCAATTGTTGGGAAATTAACCAAGTTGTCAGGGTACGGTCAGCTGTTTCCACGCGGTACCCCCTGTCGAGACGTAGATGTTTCCGTTCTGGAAGTACAACGAGCCGGCAACCGCCGCCACTGCGCCGCCAGGCGGCACGATGCCTGTGTACTGCGCGATCGCGCCCCGGTTCCCTCCGATGACGGGGAAGACGGCCGCCGCGGCGCTTCCGCCCCACAAGGTCGTCATGCCGGAAAAGTCATTGTCGCAAACGATTGGACTGGGATCGAACACGCCGCCGCCCGACGCATCGAACTTGAGGGGTGTGACCGACGCCTGAGATGCCTTCAGCCCGCGCACCGAAAAGTTGGATATGTTCTGGTTGATCGCGGCTGCGTAGATCAGCGATATGAGCTTGCCATTCGGGCTGTCGACTCTGACGCCGTCGAACACGAAGTTGTTGTTGGCGCGCGAGAACGGTCGGATCAGAAACCCGTAGCGGGCCGTCGGCGACGGCTCCAGCACGCGCAGCATGCAGCCACGGAACTCGACGTTGTCGGCGTCCTGGATCCTGACGTATGCTCCATCGTTCTTGTTCGGCGCGACCGTGGTCGTCCAAATGCCACCTATGAATCTCGCGCGCGTCATTGTCACCGAGTTCACGGGGCCCGTCAGTTGAAATTCGGCGATCAGGTCTCCGACCGGGCACCCTGTGTCACGGGTGATCGAAACGTTGTCCAGGATCAGATCCTCGTTAAATCCTTCCATGAACAGTAGCGGCCCCTGATTGTTGACCGTGTCGATCGCCATGCCGCCGGTACCGTTGGCATAGATGATGACGTCGCGCCACAGGCAGTTCTTCGTGGCGATGATCTGCGCCTGGCCATTCAGCACCACGACGTTAACGAACCTGCTGTTTGTCAGCGGATACGCCGTGACCACTTTTGTAGAAGGATCTGTGAAATGGAAGCCGTCGAAGCTGACCGCCACCATCGTCGATCCGTCGGCGTTGTCGAACGTCCCGTCGTGGATGTTGAAGCCTGACATGACGCTGGCGGCCGAAGGTTCGCAGTCAAACGGACTGTTCTTCTGGCCGCGCACGTAGAAGTGTCCGAACTCGTAGTCGATGATGCCCTTTTGGAACGAGATGCCGGACCTGGAGCCTTTAGGCGCGGCCGGACAGCCGAACATCCGCATCGTCACGTTGAGCACGCGTGTGTTCCGCAGGAACGTGCTCGTGCCACCGGCGTTGCGTATCCCGTCGCCGCAACCGGGGCCAACGTTGACGTTGTGGATCAGGGTATCGACCACGTCCTCGTTGACCGCGTTCAGCTCGATGCTGTGAGTCGTCAGCCCCGCGCTGACGTTCGAGATCGTGCGTGCACAGGAGATCGTGAACCCGGTGAGGGTGATCCGCTGCGCGCCGTCCGCGATCTGGATCCCCTGCGATGTCGTGTTGCCCTGATCCCCATCGATCAGCAGCCTGGTGACGTCGGCTCCCCATCCGCTGATCACTAGGTCATGATGATTATGCTGCACGCCGTTGATCTGGATCGCGGCGGTTCGGTACACGCCGCCGAACGCGAGGTTGCGATGGATGTGGATGTCGCCCATTGGCAACGCGAACATTGTCGAGTTTGGATGATCGGCAAGCGCCTGCCGGATCGCGCTTGTGTTTGTGTCCAGTGCGCTCGGATCGTTGGCCACGACGTTGTACGGGGCCTTAGCAAGATCGACGTACGACAGAACGATGGGCGACATTTTTCGTTCCTTTAGTGGCGCGAGGAAAAACTGATGTCATGTTCTCACCCAGGTAAAGCCTTATATCAACCCATTCGATGTATCTCACAGGCGCTGAGGGCGCGCTGGGCAAGACGACAGTTTCGAAACACATTCAAGACGGGGGCTCTGGTCAATGAAAGATCCTGCCGACGAAACTACCGAGCCGACCGAAGAATCCTTGCTTCTGGTCCGCGGGTTTTGGGCTGCGGTCGACAGTCTCCTTTTGTGCCGGCGCGACGTTGGCCGACCCAACGATGGTGCTTGTGCTGTATTGCTCTTGAGTCGGCATTACGCGTGTTGCTGAGACTTCCTTGGCGGGCACGCTGGGGGTACAGAAGTCCGCAGGCAATCCCGGTGGTGCGTTGTTGGTTGCCGTGCAGAGGGCTTTTACTAACGCGGCATCACGATTGTTCTTCGCGGTTGCGGGACCTGCCTTGGTTGCGTGCAATTGCGCAGTCCGGATAGTCGGTGGCAGCGCGTTAACTATCTGGACTTTGCCGGGTGGAAGCTCGTGCACACCGAGCCGAGTGGGTTGCGGTGGGCGTGCCTTCAGGACCGTCTGAAGCTGTTCTTTTGTAAGCTGGCGCGTAGTGGTTTGCAGAGTGTGTTCGACTTTGTCGACCTCATCTGTCTTTTGCGCTGCAGTGGCCTGAACCTGAGTTGTAACAGGTGCTGTTGCGACTGCTTTTCCGGTGGTTACGACGGTCGGATCGTCGAACACCCTCGTTGGGATCCCTTTCCAAACCAAGTGAACTGCTCCATCCATGAAGGGACTCGATGCGGCGGGGCCGAGATGGAAGATAACATAGACGCCCTCGGTCGCTTCCGAGAAGGGCGGAACAATCATGTAGTCTGGGCCGGACGTTCCCTCGGTCCCTGAGAAGTGGGACTTAGTCTGATCCACGTCTACGGAAGTCATTGTTTCTCTCCAAGGCAGGCGAACGATGTAGTCTTCAAATCCGGCGTCCCACAGCTGGTCTGAACAAAAGCCTTCATCGCCGCGATTGCGCGCGAACATGAGCCAGACCTCGTCTCCCGGGTCGTCCTGGTAATGGTGGGAATCACGCAGAGTCGCCATTGCGTAGAGAGGATGTAGTTCAGCTTTCAAATCGTGCTCGCCGTCCAGACTGAACATGCCGGTCAGTATCGTCGTTCCATCGAAGAATTTGCTGGGCACGAGAATGGTGGCGTTAAGCTGGGCAATTTGAGCGTCACTGCAGTTATTGTTTTCCGTGCAATTGGTGACCTCGGCTGATGCAGCCTCACTATCATCCACTGCCTTATGAAATTCTCTCCAGGGATCAGAGGTGAAATTGTCGATGGTTTCGTCGGAGTCGAACTCCACGTGCAGTGCGTCGCGCCCGGCCAGAAGCAGTTGGTTGTGTGGCGAGTCAGGGTAGAAATTGAAAGTGTAGTCGTCATCGCCGTTCGGAAATGACTCGTGATTGCCCCATCTGGCCTGACCAGTCATAGTTACAGGGAACCAATTCACATGTCCTACGAAACTGCCTGTGGCAAAGGGTCCTCCCTTTCCCCATCCACACACATTTGCATTAAACCCATAGGGCCGATCGACATTATTCTCATCCGTCTGATCGGTGCAGTCGGCGAAATAGGGCTGGAGGTACGTGGGGACGCCAAGCACCGTATGACGATCGCTGAAGTCGTGGCACTGCGAAGAGCTGGGAGCCTGACCTTGATTTCCCGGCCGCAACTGCCAGCTCCAGAAAGGATTTAGCAGTAGGCCATTATGATCGAAGCCAATATTGTCCGGGTCCTTGTTAAGGTGTCGCGGATCGTTGTGCACCACAAAATTCGGCAGCACATCAAAATCAAACCGGCTTCCTGGAGAAACGGGCGGCACGCTGCGGAAAATGGTTATTGTTAGGTGGGCGGGTCCGCCATCATTAATGCCGCCAATCTTGCACTGATCATCTGTCCCATCGTCGTGCTTGTCATAACCGTTATCGCTATAGTCGCTATCTTCGTAGCCTAGAGTCAAAAATAGCTCCGACACTGGGACGTTAGGATCTCCTCTTACAGTCTGAAGCCTGCCGACGAAGTTTTGGATTCGGATGAGTCCGCTGCCCGCGGGATACGCAGTCGGGATTCGCATGAGACCGTGGTACTTGGTATCGGTTTCGTCCCCGCTAGGATTCACATAACGTTTCCAGGTATCGCCACTGCCGCCAGTTTGCACGCATCCATCCGCCTGCACATTAACGATGTCTCCCGGAGCAAATAGAACCGACGCCGCATACGAAGTTTCGAGCTGTCTTACGTTGGGTTGAAGAATCGTGCACCGGATGACTCCCGTTATCGTACGGTCGACGCAGCCGGGCTCAATCAGAGGGGGCGGTGGGGGCTGATTACAAGTCTTCTCGCAGTTCCCCTGACACTGCGCAAATGCCTTGCCTTTTAATCCGGAACAAGGTCCTTCGGTCTTGTCCTCGCACTTCTTGATGCATGCTTTGTCCTGCGAATGCAGAGCTACAAGGCCGCTCAACAGAAGCAACAGCAGAGCTGACATAGCGGTGGTCGTAGAAGAGAATGAGTGGGAAAGACGGACCCCAGACTGGCATTCCATGTGAGCACTCCGTGCGTCACTAACGGACGCGTCTCTGAGACATCAAGTTGACGAGAGCGCCATCTGAATACTTACAGTCGTGCGCTTGCTCTGAAGTGGCTTGTGCGTGCCATAGGTTAGAAGCTAGTCGAGCTGACGAACTCTGTCAGCTGATCTGGCTCATTTTGCGAACATACAAGTCGACTGCGCGTCATAGCGAGTTCAGGAAAGCGACCAGCTGCTGCTTTTGTCCTTCGCTCAGGTTCATCTGGAAGCGCACGTTGTAGAAGTTGACCAACTCCTTCAAATCAGCGGCCGCTCCGTTGTGAAAGTACGGAGCACGAGCGGCCAACCCGCGGAGCACCGGCCCCTTGATGCGGTTCACATCGCTGCACTTTCCCGTAATCAGCCCCTTACCTGCGTCAGATGTGTAGAACTCGAGCAAGTGCCCGGGATTTTGCGGATCAGGACAGTTACTGATCAGGAAGATCGGCACATCCGGCTGGCTTAGCTCATGCAACGCCGCGGCTATATTCTCGTCGCTTTCGTGCGATGCGATACGGCTGGTCGCAATGTCCAGGGGCAGAGGAAAGGAGTGGTTCCCAACTTCGGGTGTGTCGTGACATGTAGTGCAGGTGCCATTAATGACCTTCGGGTATCCGAGTGACGGATTGTCGTTCAGTCCGCGAACCCCGGTAATCTTCAACGCGGCGGTATTGAACAGTTCTTCCCCTGCCGCAATATCCTGGCGTGCTCGTTCCTTCTCGTCATCGCCGGACTGCATTGCCGACGGGCCTGCCAGCCAGCCTGTGTACACTCGGAAAACGTGAGGATCGAACTGTAGCCCGCGAGGGTCCTGGCCCAGCGAGTCGTTGGTGCCTGGGTAATAAGCCTGAAACGCAAGATGGACCGGGCCGCCCTGGCCGTGATTCGCGTACAGGGGGCCCGCCCTGTCATCGGTGAGCTGGGCGGTAAAGACCCCTAACTCGAAGTTGACGATCTGAGATACCTGGTCGTCCGTTGGCAGTTGTGTTGCCTGGGAGTGGATGAGAACCGCGTCAGTCGCCTGATGTTTCAAGTCCTGAACGAGGTTCGAAGCAAACGTCTTCTCATCGTTCAAGGGAGCAATGGTCTCTCGGCCGTCAAACATCACCGTACTCAAGAAACGGAGATTAGTGGATGGTAGAGGCCGTCGATAAACCGACACGAGAGGCCTGCCGGTCTCTGGATCGGTGGTGATTCCGCACCCATACGGATCATAGACGGAGACGATGGAAAACTCGGTTTGGGCAGGCAAGGTGATGCCCACACGAATCAAACCGTTCTTCAGCAGCAGGCTGTGCGCCGATGCCTCATCTTGCGCGAGATTGGGACAATTAGCTCCGTCAACGGGGGCAAAGAGCGGATCTTGTCCGCGGGTCCTAACAAACAAGTTGTGAGCATGGCGAGCGCTGAGACCAAATGCCTCGTCCGCCTGGTGACAGGTCGCGCAGGTGCGACCATTGGTTCCAAGCTGCTGAAAGAAGGCATTGGTGGTGTCGATTTTGCCCGCCTGATCAAAGGTCGCGATGGATCCGGTCCGGTCGCGAAAGACTTCGAGGTTCAGGAAGACGGCCGCGAACCCCAGTCCACTCAGAAAGAAGCACAGCCATGCGATCCTGGCCGTTCGAGTCAGCTTGGCAATTGCCATAGGAACCACTCCTTGACGCAAATCTGTTTTGGCCAGCGACGAGCGGCGTAGCAAGTGCGCAAACTGCCATCCGTTCAGGGGCCTTTCGGCTTTTGGAGACCTTCCTTCACGGCGGTTTTCCATCTTTGTTTCGCAGCTCTTTGAGCGCGACTGTGCTCGGATACTGCGCCTATCGCAGTTTTTCGGCCATGGCGAACGGCTGAAGATTTCCTGAATTGCAAATGAATCGCTAACTCGCAGAAAAAACGCGGCTTGATTTGCATACGAGCAAATAGGCACACCGAGGGTGTTGGGAACGAGCTCGCCGGTAGTGGACGAAACTCAATGTGAAACGGCATATGCAGAGCCGAGCACAACCAGAACGGGTGTAAAATGTGGTCCCTTGTTTCAGGGTGTATTGTGGCTTCTGAACCCGTCCGAATTATGGAATCCGTCAGATTCGGGCTTGATTTCGAACTCGACTTGCGAGCCTATGAACTGCGTCGCGCCGGTAAGTCCTTGAAGCTGGAGCGCATCCCCATGGACTTGCTGGTTCTTCTGGTCGAACGACGGGGACAGCTCGTCACGCGTGATCAGATTATCGAACGCATTTGGGGCAAGGATGTCTTTCTTGACACTGAAAACGGCATCAATGCCGCCATCCGCAAGATTCGCCAAGTACTGAAAGACGACGCCGAACGCCCGCGGTTCGTCGCTACCATTACCGGTAAAGGATATCGGTTCGTAGCTCGGGTGGAGGAACACAACCCGGCCCGCGAGAGGCCAGCACAAGCGGTTTCTGAAGAACCGGCTGCTCCAGGCAATCTGCTTGGCCGCAGAATCTCCCACTATCGAATTACCCAAATGCTGGGTGGCGGCGGCATGGGCGTCGTGTACAAAGCAGAGGATCTGAAGCTCGGCCGCCAGGTAGCGCTGAAGTTCCTGCCGAGTGAACTGGGCGGCGATCCAATGGCATTCGAGCGTCTACAGCAAGAAGCCCGCGCCGCCTCAGCCCTCGACCACCCCAACATTTGCTCGGTCTACCACCTTGGCGAACACGAAACACAACCGTTCATCGTCATGCAACTGCTGGAGGGAGAGACCGTCCGTGACTGGATAGAGCACGCGGGACACAAGAAAACCCAGGAGCGGGTTAAGGAGGTAATCGACTTTGCCCTTCAGATCGCCGACGGCCTGGAAGCTGCACACGAGAAAGGCATCATCCATCGCGACATCAAACCGACGAACATCTTTATTACCACCCGCGGGCAGGTCAAGATTCTCGACTTCGGTGTAGCAAAGTTCGTCGATAGCGGAGACGTTAAGGAGGTAATAAATCGTCTCGGTCTGGGTACGATGGAACCCACCAATGCTCCGGGCAATGTCCATTTGACCCGGACCGGAGCCTCAGTTGGCACACCTCCTTATCTCTCCCCTGAGCAGATTCGACGCGAGAAACTCGACGGGCG
>Ga0306920_100007780_pt1 | contig 14151 bp, 11 predicted proteins | sample flu12Cox44000170_FD_204666 | JGI IMG/M metagenome (GOLD analysis project Ga0306920, IMG submission 204666) | Lab enrichment of tropical soil microbial communities from Luquillo Experimental Forest, Puerto Rico - flux4day.12C.oxic.44.000.170 (v2)... | ecosystem: Environmental > Terrestrial >...
CCAGGCACACCCAGGGGCTGAGCTTAAAATCACGATCAAGGACTAACCAGTTATGCGGCCACCAGTGCCGATACGCTTTACGCCGTGAACTTCCGCGCCGGGGGCAACGGGCGCGGCGCCGACCGGGGACAGTCCGGGCGCGGCGCCACGCGGCGGCATCATGCCCGTGAGCCGGGAGTACTGTCCATCAAGCCGTTCCGGCGGCTGTGGATCGCGCTGTCCCTGTCCAGCCTGGGCGATTGGCTGAGCATTCTCGCGCTGCTCTCGTTCGCGGCGTACCTGGCGCAGAAGCACGGCGCGGGCCAGTCAGTCACGGCGGCGGCGGCGGCCCAGACCACGGCCGTCGGCCTGGTCTGGGTGGCCACCCTGCTGCCGCCGCTACTGCTGGGCCCGGTGGCCGGGGCGATCGCCGACCGGCTGGACCGGCGCCGCACGATGATCGTCGGGGATGTCCTGCGCGGGCTGCTCTACCTGTCGATCCCGCTGTTCCCCAACCTGACCTGGCTGCTCGTGGCCAAGTTCCTGGCCGGCGTGGTGTCGGTGTTCTGGAACCCGGCGACCGCGGCGTCGATACCGAACCTGGTACCCCCGGACAAGCTGGAGCGGGCCAACCAGTACAGCCTGCTCGGCACGTACGGTACCGCACCGCTGGCCTTCGGCCTGTTCAGCGTGCTCGCCCTGATCAGCGAGGCGCTCGGCCGGGTGCTCCCGTTCTTCAAGACCAATCCGGTCTCGCTGGCCTTGTACATCAACGCCGCTACGTACGCGGTCTCCGCGCTGACCGTGTTCTTCCTGACCCAGATCCCCAAGCGGCAGGTGGCCAAGATCTCCGTGCCGTCGACGGCCAAGTCGATCTGGGAGGGCTGGCGGTTCATCGGCCAGACCCGGGTGCTGCGTGGCCTGGTCACCGGCATGGTCGGGGCCTTCGTGGCGGCCGGCGTGGTGATCGGGCTGTCCGTGCCCTACATCAAGTTCACCCTGAAGGGCGGCGATGCCGGGTTCGGGCTGGTCTTCGCGGCGATCTTCGTGGGCATGGCGCTGGGCATGATCGTCGGGCCGCGCCTGCTGGCCGGCCTCAGCCTGCGCAGGCTGTTCGGCCTGACCATCACGGCGGCTGCGGTGCCGCTGGCGCTCATCGGCCTGGTGCCGAACCTCATCATGGTCACGGTGTTCGTCGTCGTGCTCGGCGCGCTGGCCGGGATCGCGTACGCCACCGGCTTCACCATCGTCGGGCTCGAGGTCGACGACGACACCCGCGGCCGGGTCTTCGCCTTCTTCCTGTCGTCCATCCAGGTCATCCTGCTCACCGTCATCACCGCCGTGGCGTTCCTGTCGGCCGCCTTTACCAAGCTCATCTCCGGCCTCACCGGGTCTGGCGACGTGCGGTTCGCGCACGTCGTCTACACCTCGGTCGGGCAGAACGTGGTCATCCTGCTGGCCGCGGCGCTCGCGGCCTTCCTCGGCGTAAAGTCCTACCGGATGATGGACGACCGCAAGGGGGTGCCGCTGCGCGAGGACCTGGTGGCCGCGGTCAGGGGCGAGCCGCCCGCGCCGGCGCCGGGCGCGGCCCACCCCAACGGCGCCGCACCGCCGCCTCCGCCGCCCGGGCTGCTGATCGCGTTCGAGGGCGGGGAGGGCTCGGGCAAGACCACGCAGGCCAGGCTGATCTCGATCTGGCTGCGCGGGCTCGGCTACGAGGTGGTGACCACGCACGAGCCCGGCGCAACCAAGATCGGGATGCGGCTGCGCGCGCTGCTGCTCGACACCGCGCACACCGGCATGTCGCCGCACGCCGAGGCGCTGATGTATGCGGCGGACCGGGCCGAGCATGTCGCTTCGGTCATCGCGCCCGCGCTGGACCGGGGCGCGATCGTCATCACCGACCGGTACGTGGACTCCTCGCTGGCCTACCAGGGCGCGGGCCGCAACCTCCCGGTCGAGGAGATCGCCCGGTTCAACTGGTGGGCCACCGACGGGCGCATCCCGGACCTGACCATCCTGCTGGACATGGACCCGATGGCCGGGCTGCAGCGGCGCGCGCGGTCAGCGGACCGGCTCGAGGCCGAGCCCGCAGAATTTCATCAGCGGGTTCGGGCCGGGTTCCAGGCCCTGGCCCGGGCCGAGCCCGCGCGATACCTCGTGCTCGACGCGGACCGGCCGACCGACGAGATCACCCGGGACATCCAGGAGCGGATCCGCGGCATGCTTCCCGACCCGGTACCCTCCGTGGCCGAGGCGGCCACCGGTGACTTCCCCGCCATTAAGGAATCGGATGAGCCCGCCCGTTTTCGCTGAGCTCACCGGGCAGGACGCGGTGGTCGCGCAGCTGTCCCGGGCGGCCGCCGCGGCGGCCGCGCTGCTGGACGGACAGCGTCCGGAGCCCGGCGCGATGACCCACGCCTGGCTGTTCACCGGCCCGCCCGGCTCGGGCCGCTCGGTCGCGGCCCGGGCCTTCGCCGCGGCGCTGCTGTGTCCCTTCGGGGGCTGCGGGGAATGCGCGTCCTGCCGTCATGTCCAGGCCGGGACCCACGCCGACCTGCTGCTGGTCCGGCCGGAGGGCCTGTCCTACGGCGTGAAGCAGACCCGGGACCTGGTGCTCCGCGCGGCGGGCGCGCCCGCGGGCGGGCGCTGGCAGGTGGTGGTCTTCGAAGACGCCGACCGGTGTACCGAGCAGGCCGCCAACGCGCTGCTGAAGGCGATCGAGGAACCGGCCGCCCGGACCGTCTGGCTGCTGTGCGCGCCGTCGGCCGAGGATCTGGTCCCGACGATCAGATCCCGGTGCCGGGTTATCACGCTTGTCGTGCCGGCGTCGGCTGCGGTGGCTAAGGTACTGATGATGCGGGACGGAATCGAGCCCGCTGCCGCGCTGGCCGCGGCCCGCGCGGCGCAGGGACACGTGGGCCGCGCCCGGCGCTTGGCGCTGGACGCCTCGGCCGCCGCCCGCCGGGCCGATGTGCTGCGCGTTCCGCTTACGGCGGTGTCGCTGGGCCCCGCGTTGTCCGCGGCCGCTGCGCTGGTCCGGACGGCCGAGGACGAGGCCAAGGCGGTCACCGAGGAACTCGACGAACCGGAGCGGCAGGCGCTGCGCCGGGCGTTCGGCGAGGGGTCGACCGGCAAGGGCGTGGCCAAGGCGATGCGCGGCATGGCCGGCGCCCTGAAGGACCTCGAGGACCGGCAGAAGTCCCGCGCCACCCGGGTCAAGCGGGACACGCTCGACCAGGCCCTGCTCGACCTGGCCGTCTTCTACCGTGACGTCCTCATGCTGCAACTCGGCGCCGACGTCGAACTGGCCAACGGCGACCGCGAGCCCGATCTGCGCCAGGTCGCCGCCTCGTCGACCCCCGAGGCCACCCTCCGCCGCCTGCAGGCCATCATGCACTGCCGCGAGCGTCTGCCCCTCAACGTTGCCCCCCTGCTCGCCGTCGAGGACATGACCCTGTCCCTGGTCGAGGGCTGACCTCCCGCGCCGCCCCGCCGCCCCCTGCGGCCCCTTGCGTCCCCCACGTTCAGGCCTGCCACCCTGTACTCCCCGCTTTATCCAGCCCCGCCGCCCGCCGTCCCGCCGCCCCCTTGTGTCCAACATGTCCCATGCGCCCCATTCGTTGAGCGCCTGGCCTGGCTCGGAACCAATGAGTGCTGCTCTCTACCCATAAGAGTCGGTACGGTGCCACTCTCATTGGTTCGCGGCCCGGCCCGCGGCCGGGATGCCGGGACAAGGCATGGTGCGGATGGGAAGAGGGGGACGCTGGAGGCCACTGTCAAGAGCATCTCTGATCAGCCGAACCACTTCGGCGGGCTCGCGGCGGATCTGACGCGGCGAAAAGTGCAGCGGGATGATGCCCGCCGCGCCCATCAAGTCATGGCGCCGCCGTGTGCGGTCCCAGTCCGCAGGCGACAGGTGCCACTCGTAAGAGTCGACCTCCGCGGCCACGCCGGCCTCGGGCCACCACGCGTCGGGCCTGGCCAGGAAGGTATCGCCGACGTAGAGCGACGCGTTGAACAGCGGCGTCGGCAGCCTCGCCGTCTTGATCAGGCCGCGCAGGTCGCCCTCGGCAGTCGACCTGATGCCGTCGGCCACCTCGGCCAGGACTGAACGGAACGTCGCCGAGCCCTTTATGGGCCCGTCGCGAAGCTCGGCGGCCAGGTCAGCTACTGTGCACCGTCCGCGCTGCACGGCATCCGCGACCACGGCCCGGGCGTCCCGCACGCTAGCGAGCAGCCGTGCGGTGTCCGCCACTGCTCGGGCCACCGGCGCAAAACGCATCGGATCGGCCACCACGAACCGGGAGGGCAGGCGCTTCGTCCGGTGCAGACGGACGAACCCGGTGCTGTTGCGCTGCCGCCCGGCCGGCACCAGGACGTCGACCGTGTCCAGCAGGCCCTGACCGCGCAGGCCGTGGTGCATCAGGGCCACCGGCCCGGTGATGAGGCTGCCTGGCCCGGCGTAGAGCAGTGCCGCCATCTCCTGCTGCAGCAGGTTGGGCGTCCCGGTCAGGCCGAGATAGACGCCAGGCAGCAGCGTCTGCCACGGGCCGCCGGCCCGCACCCGCCACTGCAACGCGTTGTCCTTCATGCCCAGGCCCAGCAGCTGTCCGCGGCTGACCACGGAGAACTGCTGGTCCAGGAGCTCACCCAGGCCGTCGATCCGCACTGTAACCGGCATGGCACAGAGCATGACACCCAGCTCCGACAAAACAGCCGACCAGCAACGTAGTCTGGCCCTGTGGGCATGATGATGGCGGTGAGCTTCGAGCGCTACGGCCGGCTGTACTACCTGGACCCGGGCGCGCACTCGCCGGGGATCGGCGACAAGGTGCTCGTGCCCACCGACTCCGGGCCCGAGGTCGCCGAGTGCGTATGGGCCCCGCAGTGGGTGTCCGAGGACATCGACGGGCTGCCAGTGTGCGAGGGCCTGGCCACCGACGACGACCTGGCCCGGGACGAGGAGAACCGCCGTCGCCGGGCCGAGGGTCGGCTGGCCGCCCGCCGCCTGATCCGCGAGCACCAGCTGCCGATGAAGGTCACCGCGGTGGACTACATCGGCCCGGAGAACGTGTTCATCGTCTACTTCAGCGCGCCACACCGGGTCGACTTCCGCGCCCTGGTCCGGGATCTGGGCGGCCGGCTGAGGGCGAGGGTCGAGCTGCGGCAGATCGGCCCCCGGGACGAGGCCCGGCTGCAGGGCGGGATCGGCCCGTGCGGCCGTGACCTGTGCTGCGCCACCTTCCTGAAGGACTTCGAGCCGGTCTCGGTCCGCATGGCCAAGGACCAGGACCTGCCGGTCAACCCGCTGCGGATCGCCGGCGCGTGCGGTCGGCTGATGTGCTGCCTGAAGTACGAACACCCGTTGTACCAGGACTTCCGCAAGGATGCCCCGCCGGTAGGCGCCACGGTCACCACCCCTGACGGGTCCGGGACGGTCGTCGGCCACAACGTTCCATCGGACACCGTAGTGGTGAAGCTGTCCGCGGACGGCCGGGCCTGCGCCTGCCCGAAGGCCAGCGTGTGCGGGTCCCGGCAGGCCTACGAGGAGATGCACGTCAAGCCGAGGTCCGCCGGGGACCGTTAAGCGTCGCCTAGGGAGGTGGCTGGCCGCCGCCCTATTGCTCGCCGCCTACCCGCGGCCGCGGATCCCTGGCCGCAGGCGCACCGCTCATCCTGATTGTCGGCACGCTGCGCGATCCGCTACGGCCTACTGCTGGGCACAGGCGCTGGACAGATCCGAGACACCCACGCGCGAGGCGTTTCAGTGAGAGTCCCGATTCTTCGACCACGAAGGTGACCACCACTACATGCGGCCGCCTCTGGGGGTCGGCGGTCCCCAGCGGCGCCACGGGTACCGTGGCGAACCGGGTCGCGCTTCGCCCTAGGGAGGCCTCACGCTTCGGATAGTTCGGTCCCCTCGCGCCGCTGGCCGGTCCTGGCGTGACCACGGATTCCGATAGACTCTTCGGGTCCGCCTCATCGGCGGAGCGCCGCCTTAGCTCAGTCGGTCAGAGCGACGCACTCGTAATGCGTAGGTCATCGGTTCGATTCCGATAGGCGGCTCCACGACGAAAGCCCAGCTAATAAGCATTTTTCATATCCGGCACCGGCTCGGATAACATTCGAATGCGCCCCTCCGGTGGAACAGATGCCCCCGTGGTGCCCCCGATCGGCCGGGCGGCCTGCCACAAGCTGGCATCTACCAGGTGCCCATAGAGGTCCATCGTCATCGCGGCGGTGGCGTGCCCCAGCACCCGCTGCACCACCTTCGGGTCCGCGCCAGCGGCCAGCCACAGCGATGCCGCGGTGTGGCGCAGATCGTGAACGCGCACATCCGGGACATCGGCTGCGACTGTGGCGGCCCGCCAGCCGACCGACCGTTTCCAGTTCGACTCACGTAGCGGCCCGCCGCCTGGCGCGGCGAACAGCCAGGCCTCCGGCTCCTTCCCGACGCTCCACCGATCGATGATCGGGACCAGCTCGGCCACCAGCGGTACCGTCCGGGCGCGGTGGTTCTTCAGCGTGTCCACGTACAGCTTGCCGCCGCCCTCGCTTGCCAGCACCGCGCGGCTCAGCCGCAGGCCAGGACCGGGTACAGATACCAGGTCGCCGACCTGGAGGCCAGCCAGTTCACCCCAGCGCAGCCCGGCCAGCGCGAGAACCGGCACGACATCGCGGTAGGGACCCGTGCAGGCGGCGGTGAGCGCGTGCAGCTCGGCCAGGGTAAGGGCCTGGCCTTCCCGCCTGGCACGGCCGCTGGTCGGCCGCCGGGCAGCTGCCGCTACGTTGTGATGGACCCGGCCATCGGCCACGGCGAAGGCCAGGATGGAGCGCAGCGTGGCCAGGGCACGCGTGGCGGTCGCCGGGGCCAGGCCACGGTCCACCAGGCCGCCGACCCAGGCCGACACCTCAGCGGCCGTGATCGCGGCGACCGGCCAGTTGCCGAAACGAGGCCGGACGTAGTTGCGCCAGTTCGACTCATCGCTCTCGCGGGTCCGGCGCTTGACCAAGCCGCGGGAGCTCAGCCAATCGGCCGCCACATCTGCCAGCGGAACCCGGCCGCGGCGGGGATCAGTCCACTCCCCAAGCCGCAGCCTTCGGCGCTGGTCCTGCTCCCAGGCCACCGCGTCGGCCCTGCGCTCAAACACCCGAGTAGCGACCTCGCGGCCATGGAACTTCACGCGCGCCCGGTACCGCACTGCGCCAGACCGCAGCACATAGCGCTGCACGCCCATCAGGCCACCTCCGTGGACTCGCGCTTAGATTCCAGCCAGGCCGTGACGTCGCGAGCATCCCATACCAGGCGACGGCCAACCTTGATCGCAGGGGCAAATCGGCCCTCCTGGCGCAGCCACCGCACGGTTAGCACAGACACGCGCAATCGCTCGGCGACTTCCTCGATAGTCAGCAGTTCGATCATGTCACCCCCTTGCGCCGTCACGCCGCCCTCCCGGTTGCCGAAAGGTCCGCAGCCGGCGGTCCGGCTCTTCGCCGGGCTTCGGTCAGGGCGGCTTTCCACCGGGCCCGGTCGGCGACGACGTGCAGCAGCCGCCGCTCCGGCGGTAGGTAGTCCGAGTCGCCGGGGGTGACCTGCGCCCAGGTGTAGCGGGCCGGGTCGGGCACCTCCAAGCCGAGGGTTTCAACCAGCCAGGCTTTGCGGTCGGCCCGGTGGTCGGCCAGCGTCTTGCCGGACCACTTGCGGGAGACCAGGACGCGACGCCCGGCGTAGCCGAAGTGCTCGGGCCGGTGCGCCTTGCCCTTGCACGCGCCGGGGACCATGCCACGCCGGGCGTTCTTCGGCTGGATCCCGTAGCGGAGCCAGTTCGCACGTCGGCGAGCACGGCTCATAGCGGAGCGCCTCGGCCAGCCGGGCGGCGTGCGCCCGCTGCGCGCCGGTCTCCGGGACGTGACATTCGGCGATCTGCTTGGTCAGGTACTTGGTCAAATAGCCGATGCACTTCTCGGCGTCCTTGGACCCGGCGAGCACCCCCTGGGCGTCGAACTTGGGCCCGAACCGGGCCACATGCCGGGGCTGGTCCGTAGGGCCGATGGCGTCGAGCGCCGCATCCCAGGTCTGCAGGACTTCCCCGGTGGCCGGGTCGACGTAGTTGCCGGAATCTTCATCCCAGGCGGGCAGCCGGTCTCCGGCGAACCGGACTTGCTCGGTGGCGGGCCACCAGACCTGGTGATAGGTGGCGGCCAGGACCTGGCGTAGCAACGGGCGCGGCACGCTGCCCCGGACCGCCAGATGCAGGTGCGGGGCGAAGCGTTTCTGCGGTTCGACGCCGCCGAAGTACTGGGCCTCATACCCCAGGACTCGGCGCAGGTTCTGGATGAAGCGGTCAAACAAGGCGGCGAAGTAGATCGCATCCAGGGCCGCCCGGGTGTAGTCGTAGCTGGCCGCGTCGGCTGGGGTGCCGTCGTCGTTGACCTTGCCGTAGCTGTCGCAGGTGAGGGTGAGGAACATCGACGGCCGGTAGCGCTTGCCGTCCGGCGCGCTGTACACCTGCCCGGTGGTGCGGGGGGCGATCTTGCCGGCGGGCAGCGGAGCGGCGTCCTGGCGGCGGCGGGTGGACCGAGACCGGCGGGCCCGCTGCCTGCCATCGCTGCCGTTGCGATTGGTGACGGTGCCGCGGACCCCGGCGCGGGTGATTTCGGTGTCGAGCTCGCCGATCAGCTCGTCATAATCGGTCGTGTCCTGCCCGGCGGCCTCAGCGGTGTCGCGGCACAGCTGGGCCTCGGCGCGCAGGATGAGCCAGAACTCCTGCATCTCGTCAGGGGCGGCCGGGGCCAGGTCCGGCTCGTCCTCGAGGTGCCAGCCTTCCCGGCACTGCGCCGCCCGGAGCAACTTGGCGCGTTCCGCACAGGGCGGGCAGATGCTGGCCAGGGTCGCCCCGCACGGCACCATCACCGAGACTGTCTCTCCGGTCGCCGTGTCGGTTCGGCGCAGCTGCACCGGCCGCAGGCAACCCCCGCTGGCTTCGGCGATCTTCCGGATCGCATCACGGGCCAGCGGGTAGGCGGCACGCTCGGCGCGGGTCTGGCGGCCAGTCATGAACGGGCGGCTCCTTCCTTCAGATCACCTTCGGGGACTCGCTGGGCGCAGCAACCAGCCGGATAGCCGGATCTGCGCGACGCGTCGTGGCCGTGAAGGCTGCTGCGGTCACGGCCACGCAGCCAGCATGCCTTTCGCTGCTCAGGCAGCTTTAGGGCAAAGGAAGAGGTGCCCGCAGAGGGAAGGTGCCCTAGCTTGAGATATCAGTTGGCTGGGCGGGTCACCCATGGGCTCATGGCCCACGGCAAGGCCGGATGTGTATAGTCGCGCCCCATGACGCCATCAGTGCTGCCGGTGACCTGGGCTGCCAGCCCGCCACCATCGGCAGGGTCCGCGCTCGCGTTGTTTCTACGGTAACCCCTCGCACCCGGACCTAAACCCATAGCGTGGCCGCGGCGGAGCGGGTGATTGACCGTAGGTGTCCGTGGCAGTCCGGGACTGTCCGCTGATGACCGCCAGTATCACCTAAATGTGATGTAAATCACATTTAGGTCGAGCGCCGAACCCTCACGCAAGCGCCCCCTGCGCGCCAACCGCGCGATAGCGGTCCTAGGTTTGCCCCCGCAATCACCAGGCTGTCGTGGCCAGTCGGCATAAGCATCCGATACTTGCCAGGCCATCGTTGCTAGGACGACGCGGCTGCTGGCGAAGCACGCCTGGCCCACGCCTCGGCGGTGGATGCCGCCACCGAACCAGAGCTCGTCACCATTGCCGCGTCACGTTGCCGCGTCTGCGTCGCGTTGCCGCGTCTGCGTCTGCCACGTCTGCCACGTCGCGCTGCCGAATTGTCCCTTGGTTAGATCAAGGCGGCGCCTGCGGCGCCGCGGCCCGGCACTAGCGCCGGGCTCTGCGTTGGGGACGCCCGCCCGGCGCGCGCCGGGCCACAACGCGAGTGCGCGCGGATCGCGATGGCTCACCCGGCGCGCCGCCTCGGTGCAGCGCATAGCGTCTTTCTCGCTCTTGAGCGTCCAGCTCGCGGCGATCACGTATATGGCGGCCCCTACGGGCCGTCGTATGCAACCGGACTTCGCTCGGCCATTGACCCGGGCGGCCACTCCCTCGGGGATAGGCGCCTGCGTGGAAGGCTAACGCAGTGTCCGGAACGCCGCGCGGACCTCTTCGGAGAAGAGTTGCGGCTGTTCCCAGGCGGCGAAGTGGCCGCCCTTGTCGGCTTCGTGGTAGTAGATGAGGTTGGGGTAGGCCCGTTCGGCCCAGCTCCGCGGGGCCTGATACTGCTCGCTGGGAAAGACGCTCACGGCCACCGGGATGGTGACGCCCTTGACGTTGAAGAAGCCGAGCTTGTATTCCCAGTAGAGACGAGAGGCGGATACCCCGGTGTTGGTGAGCCAGTAGAGCGTGATGTTGTCGAGGATCTCCTCCCGCGTCAGTTCGCCGGTGGCGCTCGTGGTCCGGTCCAGAGCCGCGGTGACCGCTGCGGCCGGCTGGCCGTCGGCATCGTTGTGGTCGAGAAGCCAGGCGGCTAGGCCGAGGGGTGAATCCGCGATGCCGTACAAGGTTTGCGGGCGCGCCGCCATCATCCTGGAGTACTCGACTTGCCCGTACGTTCTGATCAGCTGCCCGTAGGCGCGTCGTTCCTCAGCGGACAGACCATCTGGCGGCGGCTCGCCGGCCAGGGCAGCCCTGTCGACGTCGGCGGGGACGGTGGCGGGCATGTTGGTGTGGATGGCGAGCAATCCCTCAGGTGCCTGCAAGCCCATCTGGTCGACGACAAAAGCGCCCCAGTCGCCGCCCTGGGCGACGTACCGGGTGTAGCCCAGGCGCGTCATCAGGTCTGCCCAGGCCCGGCCCATCCGCTCGGGACCCCAGCCGGTGCTCGTCGGCTTGCCGGAGAACCCGTAGCCCGGCATCGAGGGGATCACCACATGGAAAGCATCCGCTGCGCTGGCGCCATGGGCCGTGGGATCGGTCAGCAGATCGATGATCTTCAGCTGCTCGACGATCGAGCCGGGCCACCCGTGGTTGATGATGAGCGGCAACGCGCCCTCGTGCTGCGAGCGAACGTGGATGAAGTGAATGTCGAGCCCGTCGATCTCGGTCATGAACTGCGGCAGGGCGTTCAGCTTCGCCTCGCACTTGCGCCAGTCGTACTCTGTGGCCCAGTAGCGCACGAGTTCCTGCATCGTCGCGAGCGGCACGCCCTGCGACTGATCTGTGACGGTCTCCTTCTCGGGCCACTGCGTGGCTGTGATGCGGCGGCGGAGATCGGTGAGCTTCTCTTCCGGAGTGTCGATGTGGAAGGGGCGTATCTCAGTGGCGGTGCCGGCGGTGCTAGTCATGACAATCTCCCTTTAGCGCAGTGCTCTGAAGCTCGCGCGCAGCTCCTCGGAAAGCAGGTGCGTCTGTTCCCAGGCGGCAAAGTGCCCGCCCTTGTCCACCTTGTCGTAGTGGATGAGATTCGGGTAGGCCGTCTCGGCTGACACTGCCTCACGATCGCACAGCGGGCGGGCGCGCCGCACCCGTGACATCCCCGGCCTGCACCCTGGCTCGTACCCGGCCTTGTGACCGCGCACACCGACTGGCGGCACTGGTGTGACCAGTTCGACAAGATCCACAATGGCGTGATCCGCCGCCGCCCTGCGCGAGGTGCGGGGGCTCCTCAAGCCCGGGGGACCCGGCACTTCCTGTAACACGGGCTCGCCCGGCGAAAATGTGCGCCGCTGGCGACGACGCCTCGACCACTGCAACAGCGCGTTTTCGGCGGGGTGCAACTTCACCAGGCCCATCGTTGACCTGCTGACGGCCGCGGGCCGCCGCAAATGAACTCGACGTCTTCTATCAGAAGGGCACACCGAAATTCGCGGGAGCCGACTCCCGCGGCACCGCCGTGTCGCCCTAGCATGGGCGCAGCGCCCCGACCGTGCCCGCTAAGTGGCCGATTCGAGCAGCACCCACGGGTAGTCACGGTCGCCCACGGTCAGGACATCAAGATCCTCGCGGGTCACGGAACCAGCAGGTGGCAAGAGCGCAGCGCCACAGACTTCCCAAGCTGATAGTACGAGGCCGTCCTCCTCGCTCCGACATGATCTTGGCCGAGTCCTCCGAGTCAAGGCCGGAGCCGCTCCGCGGTCGCTGCGCGAGCCTTGACACGGCGGCCACGGTCAAGGGATGGCAGCTATGAGGAGGACGGCGGAGAAACAGGGAACAGCGCAGACGAGCAGCAATTCAGGCAGCAACGCCACCGCGCGGTCTCGGACGGCGCCGCACAGGCCGCGGTCGGCAGGCGCAGGTCAGCCGACAGCCGGGATGGATTCAGACCGTCTCAACCGCGGCTGAGCCTGTCTCTTAATCCGCAGGTCCGGCCGTGCCCGTTGCGGCCACCCGATCGAGGAGTAAAGGACGGGCAACCATGGTCACTCGCGGACAAGAGCCAGCACCGGTCACCTGGGCTGATGCAGGTCATGGGCCGCGCAGTCTCAGCGTTCCAGCCGGTGCTGCGGGTAAGAGCAACTCGCGCAGCCGGTCGGCGGTCATATCGGCGGCACGCAAGATCGACGCAAGAGTTCCTGGGCGTACCTCGTCATGCAGGGGAACGATCACAGTCCGCGAGCCCCGGCGTAGCTTGCAGTGGCTTCCCTTGGTACCGATGACGTCAAAGCCGTCCTTCTCAAGGGCGCGCACTACGCGGGCACCGGAGACGATCGGCAGCCGCTTGGGGCTCACGCAGAGAGCCGGACTTCGACCGGAGCGACGATCGGCTCCGGCGCATCAGGCGCAGGCTGGTCCTCAAAATACAGCTCCAGTGCCTCGCGCAGGTTGGCCAGCGCCTCGTCGATGGTCCGGCCCTGACTGGCGACCTCAACATCAAGGCAGCGAGCCACATACCAGTCGCCGTCTGGGGTGATGGCGGCGGTCAGTCTGACTGTCCGGTCCATGATCTGAGCCTACCCTGGCGCGCCCCTCGGCATGGCCCTCCAGTGGCACGAGCGCGGGGCGGCAATGCCCCCATGGTGCCCCCGAACCGCCGTAAACAGCCAACGATCGCCACCAGTAGCCGCCCGCGAACATCAAGCCAGGCTGGGGTTTGAGCCCGCGAGCAACGCATGGTGACACCCTCGTAATGCGTAGGTCATCGGTTCGATTCCGATAGGCGGCTCGGGCATATCTGCAGCTCAGAGACGCATTTCGTCGCGTCCGCTGTGATTACGGACGGTAGCCGTGGACCGGGTTACCCGGTCCACGAACGCGACAAACGCGACATATCACCACGTCGGCTCGCGTAGCAGATAGCACGCGAAGCTCTCATCGCACACGCGACGCTGAGGAGCCCCATAGCCGTAGCGGCGGACACACGGAGATAGCAGAGCGTAGTCGGCGCTGGTGGCGGCCACGCAAAAGATCCGCCGTTCTGGTCGGGTTGTGATCGCGGCTTTTCCGTGTCCGCTGGCGCGCGTAACTGGCAGTTCTGTTCGTCATCTTCGCATCGCTGGCGGCTCTCACGCACGGGGCCTGCTCGTCGTCTTCCTGGCCGCTTGCGGCGGTTCTCTAGCAGGGCCTGGCGGTCGTTGTCCGGGTGGGAGGCTGTTTGCGCCGGTTGACGCTGGGGTTCGTGTTTCTGTCTGACTCTTATCGCCGTCGTGGCGCAATAGGACGGTCAGTGTGACTGCGAGTGCTGCCAGGACGGACGCGTGGTAGGTGAGGTCTGGCGCGTCCTGGCGGCCGGTGGCGATGATGGTCAGGCCGAGCACGGTGCCGAACGTCGCGAAGGCGGCCGTGCCTGTGGCGATGCCCCGGGCGTGCGCACGCTGGGTGAGGATCGCGGAGCTGCCGGCGCCCAGCACGGCCGCGATGACCAGTTCCGGGATCGCGGCGTCGGTGAAGCCGGTGACGAAGTGGACGGCTGAGGCGAGCGCGAAGGTGGCGGCTTCGGCCGCGATCGCCATTCCGGTCTTCCTGCTGGGCGCTCGGCGCCCGGTTCGCGGTGCCTGCGGTGCCGGGGTCATGGTTGCTCCTTGCGGGCGGGCTCTGGTGTGCCTGTGCTGGCTAGGGGCGCAGCCCCGGGCCGGTCTTCGGGGCTGGCGTGGGCACCTGCCAGGGCGGAGACGGATTGGCCGCGCCGCCACGCCGCGCGGGACGGCCCCGAGGTAGCGGCC
>Ga0306920_100007785_pt1 | contig 14147 bp, 11 predicted proteins | sample flu12Cox44000170_FD_204666 | JGI IMG/M metagenome (GOLD analysis project Ga0306920, IMG submission 204666) | Lab enrichment of tropical soil microbial communities from Luquillo Experimental Forest, Puerto Rico - flux4day.12C.oxic.44.000.170 (v2)... | ecosystem: Environmental > Terrestrial >...
GTAGATCGCGTAGGCGACGGTGACGGAGGGCACGAAGGCTGCGGCTGCTTTTCCCAGCAGGAGTTCCTCCCGGCGCACGGGGGTGGTCAGGAACGGTTCGAGTGTTCCTTGGTCGCGTTCGCCGACGACGGAGTAGGCCGTGATCACGGGCGGGATCACGACGGGGATCACGAGCAGCAACAGCGAGGTGACGCCAACCGCTCGCTCCACGAGTGTTCCCGTGGCGGAGTCCGGGATGCGGAAGAGGGTGATCATCGGCGCGATCAGGAAGATGACCGGCAAGACGGCCATCGTGGTGATGACGAAGCGGTTGCGCCGGTAGTCGCGCAGCTCTTTGAGGAAAACGGCGCGGATGCGGGCAAGGTTCATCGGCGTGCCTCGACGTCGTCACTGATGAGCTCGAGGTAGACGTCCTCGAGCGAGTGCCGCGCTTCCGTGAGCGTGAGGATGTCCGCCCCGGCGGCAACGAGCGCGCGCGCCACCGCGGGAGCTGCGACCCGTCCATCGGTCACCGTCAGCTCGTAGCCAGCGGTACCGTCGCCCTGCCAGCTCTCGACTCCCGGGACGCTCGCAAAGATCTGCTCGGGAGCGGCGAGTGGTGCTGCCGTCCTGACCAGGAGCGTCTTCTTGAACAGGTGGTCGCGTAGCTCGTCCGGGCGTCCGATCGTGCGCAGGCTCGTGTTCAGGATCGCGACCCGATCGCAGAGCCGCTCGGCCTCCTCGAGCCGGTGTGTGGTCAGAAAGACAGTGACGCCTCGCTCGCGCAGCCCGTCGATCAGTTCGTGCACCTCGCGGCTGGCGACCGGGTCGAGTCCCGAGGTCGGCTCGTCCAGAAAGATGATCGCAGGATCGTTGAGCAAGGCGCGTGCGAGGCCAACGCGCTGCCGCAGGCCCTTCGAGAGGCTCGCGCAGAGGTCGTCTGCACGGGCAGCGAGTCCGACCGACTCGAGCGCCTGCCCGATTCGCTGCTGCAGCCCGGACAGCTGGTAAAGGCCGGCGAAGAACTCCAGGTTCTCGCTCACGGTCAAGCGTAGGTACAGGCCCGGATTCTCCGGCATGATCGAGATCCGCTGCCGGATCTCCACTCCATTCTCAGCCGCCAGCGGGACCCCGGCCACCACCGCCGACCCCGACGTCGGATTGATCAGAGTGCCGAGCATCCGCACCGTTGTCGTCTTGCCAGCGCCGTTCGGCCCCAGAAACCCGAACACCTCACCAGCAGCGACGCTGAAAGAGACGCTGTCCACCGCCACTCTTGTCGCGAACCGCTTCGTGAGCGAATCGACTTCGAGTACCGGCGGCCCGGGCGGGACAACCTGCTCACCCGGTTGCGTTCGGATCGGCGACGCAGGGACGCGCTCCGGAGCCGGAGAGCGAACGTCCCCGACGTCGCGACCGGCGGTCCGGTCGACGTCTCCGGGCTCCGACATGTCAGCCGAGCGGGCGCCGCCCGTCGAGAGCGCGACAAGCGCGTACGCCGCAACGGTGGCAATCAGGATCGGGATCCGCGCCGAGCCGCCGATCAACGCGATTACCGCCACCACTACTCCGGCCGCGAGAACGGTCACGAGCCAGCCCTGCCAGCTCACTGGTCGCCAGCCGAGCCCCGTACGGCGTCGCCGAAACCACGGCCTCCCGAGCACGCGCTGCATCCAATCGACTCCCAGCCTGCCCGATAACGTGAAGCCCTCCGCCACGCTACATCAAGGAGTAACCGCAACCGCGATCGCGTGCACAGACCGTGGCTTGCGTGCTGATACCGAATGACTGGCGGACGTCGGAGTCAGAGGCAATGTGGCAACCCCCAGACGCGCGGAGCGTTCGGAGGCGACGCCCAATCAAGAACTACGATCGGCGTGTGACGAGTTCTGCGACGAGGCCTGACGAGCGTCGGGTGCTCCACGAGATCATCTCCACCGTAGGGTCTTCATTGCAGCTGAGCGAGGTGCTTGCCGCCGTCGTTCGGTTGCTGTCCGAAGCGAGCGCCGTTCACGCGTGCTTCGTCTACATCCTCGAGGATGGAGAACGGCTTGTTCTGCGATCCGCCAGCCCTCCGTACGCACATCTGGTAGGGCGGATCGTGCTCCAGCACGGGGAAGGATTGGCCTGGTGGGTGGTCGAGCATCGCCGGCCGTCGTTCATTCGCGAGAACGCGCTCGACGATCCGCGTGTCAAATACGTTCCCGAGCTCGAGGAGGAGCGTTTCCAGTCCTTGATCTCGGTTCCGGTTGTCGGGCGGGACCACGAGCCGATCGGCGCCATCTCGCTCCACTCGGAGGCGCCCCGTGAGTTCACCGGTGAGGAGGTGGAGTTTCTTGTGACCTGCTCCTCGCTCGTGGCGGGAGCGATCGAGAACGCCCGTTTGTACGAGGAGACCAGTCGGCGTGTCGATGAGCTTGAAGGTTTGACCGAGCTCGGCGAGACGATCGCGCGCGCCAGATCGGTTGCCGGCCTGCTTGCCTCCGTTACAGCCGGAGGTTTGCGGCTCATGCGTGCCACCTCCTGCCACATCTACCTGCGCAATGGTGATCGTGAACAGTTCAGCCTTCGCGCGTCGGCGCCGGCACACGCCCGCGCGGATGCCGTCGTGCACCTGGGCGAACTCGCCTCGGAGCTCGCCGGAAGGAATCGAGACGGGACGATTCTCGTCCCGTTGCTGGCAGACGACGAGCTGATTGGACTGCTCCGCGTCGAGGGCTCACCGGCTGTGAGCCTTGCGCGCACCATCGCCAGTCAGACGGCGGTGGCGCTCGAGAAGATCGAGCTGATCGATCGGCTGACCGAGAAGAACCTGATCAAGGACTTCTTCGAGCAGCTGACGAGTGGAAAGCCCGGCGACTCGATCGAAGAGCGTTCGGGGCGGCTCGGCTTCGAGCTCGACCGTCCGTATCTCGTCCTGTTGGGAAAGCCTGCGGGCGATGAGCTCGAGAGGGCAATTTCAGGTGCCGCTCCGGGGTCGCTGTTCGATCGTAACGAGGAGCTGGTTCGAGCGTTGCTGCCGCTTGGAGACCATGACGTAACGTCGGTCGTGGACGCGGTGCGGTCGGAAGTCGGAGCGCTGGAAGCGCCTGTTGGGATTGGAGTCTCGAGCGTTTGCGGGTCGTCGGCGACGTTTCCCTCCGGGCTCGAGGAAGCCCAGGATGCGCTCGTCGTCGCGACCGTCTTGCGCGAGGCGCCGGCGGTCGTCACCTACGACGAGCTCGGCCCGTACAAGTATCTGCTGCGGATGTCTGGCGACAGCGGGTTCCGCGATCCGTACCGCGATGCTGTCGTGCGGCTGGTTGAGTATGACGAGCGGCGCTCGACCTCGCTTGTGCGCACTCTGGAGGAGTTTCTGCGGCGGCGCGGGAGTGTCAGTGCCACGTCGGCGGCGCTGTACGTGCATCCGAACACGTTGCGTCAGCGGTTAGGGAGGATCGCCGAGGTCTCGGGTATTGATCTCGGGACGGCGGATTGGTTGATGGTGGAGATCGCTGTCAGGTTGGTGCGGCTCGGCACGGCGGTGGACGCAGCGGCTTTGTAGCTGGGGCGGGGCTGGGTGGTCGGCCCGGTTGGGCGCGGTAGTGTCTTTGGCCCGCGGGGTTCGGGAGAGGAGGTTGTGATGGCGGTGGCGGGGGTGGTGCCGAGTGTGGAGGAGGTGCGGCGGTGTTGTGAGGAGCGTGGGGTGGAGTTTGTGTTCGCGCAGTTCGTGGATTTGTATGGTCGGCCGAGCGCGAAGTTGGTGCCGGTCGCGTGTTTGGAGTCGTTGGTGGGTGAGGGGGCGGGGTTTGCCGGGTTCGCGGCGGGGGAGTTGGGGCAGTTGCCGAGTGATCCTGATATCGCGGCGATGCCTGATCTTCGGAGTTTCACGTTGGTGCCGTGGGAGCGGAATCTGGCCTGGTTTGCCTGTGATGTGTGTGTGGAGGGGGAGGAGTGGCCGTACGATCCGCGCACGATTCTGCGGCGGCAGTTGGAGCGGGCCCGGTCGCGGGGGTTTGTGTTCATGGTCGGGCTGGAGTTGGAGTATTTCCTGTTGCGGGAGTCGGAGGGTGGGGGGGTGGAGCTTGCCGATCGGCTGGATACGTTGGAGAAGCCGTGTTACGACCTGAAGGGGTTGACCCGGAATTACGAGTTCCTGACCACGGTGTCGAGGTATGTGAACGAGCTTGGTTGGGGGAATTACGCCAACGATCACGAGGACGCGAACGGGCAGTTCGAGCAGAATTTCGCCTATGCGGACGCGTTGACCAGTTGTGACCGGGCGATCTTCTTCCGGTACATGGTGCACACGTTGGCGACGCAGCGGGGGTTGGTCGCGACGTTCATGCCCAAGCCGTTCGGTCATTTGACCGGGAGCGGCTGTCATTTCCACATGTCGTTGTGGGACGGTGAGGTGAACCTGTTTTTGGACGAGGGCGATCCGCGCGGTCAGGGCTTGTCGGAGTTGGCGTACCAGTTCATCGGTGGGCTGAAGCGGCACGCGAAGGCGTATATCGCCGTCACCGCTCCGACCGTGAACTCGTACAAGCGGTTGAAGGTGGGCGGGAACACGGTGAGCGGCGCTGCCTGGTCGCCCGTGTACGTGAGCTACGGGCACAACAATCGCACGCAGATGCTGCGCGTCCCCGGCCCGGGCCGGGTCGAGGACCGCACGATCGACGGCTCCTGCAACCCGTATCTGGCGGCGACGGTCGTGCTCGCGGCCGGCCTGGACGGGATCGAGAACGGGATCGACCCGGGCGAGCCGAACACCGGCAACATGTACGACCTCGCCGCCGACGAGCTCACCCGGCGCGGGATCGAGGTGCTGCCGGCCAACCTGCTGGACGCGACCCGGGAGCTCGAGCGCGACCAGGTGCTGCGCGACGCGCTCGGCCGCGGCCGCGACGAGGACTACCTCGACTACTACGTCCGGGTCAAGCGCGACGAATGGCGCCGCTACCACGAACAGGTCACCCCCTGGGAGCTGAAGGAGTACCTCACCCGCTTCTAGATGGAGAAACCGCACACAACCGAATCCCGGAAATGTGTGCGAAGTTACGGGTGTTCGACCCGCCCAGGGCTGTAGAGTCACCACACATGTGCGGGATCGTCGGTCTGTTCGCGAAGTCGGCCGAGATCGAGGCACAGCTGGGGCGGAATCTGGCGGCGATGCTGATCCAGCTCGGAGACCGGGGTCCCGACAGCTCGGGTGTCGCCGTCTATCGCGATCCGGCGCCGAGCGGCTGGTGCAAGCTGACGCTCTACTCGGCCGCCCGCGAGCAGGACTGGATCGGCCTCAGCGAAGGGCTGCGATCCGCGTTCGGACGCTGTTCTGAACCCGAGGTTCGCGCCAGCCACGCGGTCGTCGTCGTCGAGGCAGACGCGCCCGACGCCGAGAGGTGGCTGAAAGACACCGCCCCTCACGTGCGCGTGATGAGCGCCGGCGAGGTGATCGAGCTGTTCAAGGAGACGGGGCGGCCGGAGGAGTTCGTCGACCGCTTCGACCTCACCGGTATCGAAGGAACGCATGCGCTCGGTCATACGCGAATGGCGACCGAGAGCCGGGTGACCACGGAGGGCTCGCATCCGTTCTCGACCGGCCTCGATCTCTGTCTCGTCCACAACGGATCGCTGTCGAACCACAACCGCCTGCGTGAGCGGCTGCGCCGCGAGGGGATCGAGTTCAAGACGGAGAACGACACCGAGGTCGCCGCCGGGTATCTCACCTGGCGGCTGCGGGAAGGTGCGACGCTCGAGCAGGCGCTGGAGGATTGCCTCGAGGCCCTCGACGGCTTCTACACGTTCCTGGTCGGCACGGCGAACGGGTTCGCGGTGCTGCGCGACCCGATCGCGTGCAAACCGGCGGTGATCGCCGAGTCGGAGGAGTGGGTGGCGATGGCGTCGGAGTGGCGAGCGATCGCGGTGCTGCCGGGAGCGGCTACGGCGAGGATGTGGGAGCCCGCGCCGGCGGTCGTCTACGCGTGGGAGCGGGCGCTCGTCTAATGGTCACCGGCACGGAGCAGGCCGTCGCTGTCGAGGTCGTCGATCTCGCCCTGACGGGCGTGCGGGACCTGAATCAGCGACTTCACGACATGGCGGGCGGCCGGCCGGGGCCGCGGCGGTGGCGGGTGCTCAACTCGAACGGCGCGCACGCAATCGCCTGCGGTCTCGATGCCGAGATCGAGGTCGAGATCGCCGGACATGTCGGTTACTACTGTGCGGGCATGAACAAGCTCGCCACCGTGCGGGTGCGCGGGAACGCCGGCACCGGACTGGCGGAGAACATGATGTCGGGCATGGTCGTGGTCGACGGCGCCGCCAGCCAGTCGGCCGGCGCCACCGGCCGCGGCGGGCTGCTCGTCATCCACGGCGACGCCGCCGCCCGCTGCGGGATCTCGATGAAGGGCATCGACATCGTCGTGCGCGGGTCGATCGGCCACATGGGCGCCTTCATGGCGCAAACCGGCTGCCTGGTCGTCGGCGGCGACGCCGGGGAGGCGCTCGGCGACTCCCTGTACGAGGCGCGGCTCTACGTTCGCGGCAACGTCGCCGGGCTGGGCGCGGACTGTGTCGAAAAGGAGCTCCGGCCGGAGCATCAGGCGCAGCTTCGCTCGCTGCTCGACCGGGCAGGCATCGACGACGTTGACCCGGCCGAGTTCCGCCGGTACGGCTCGGCGCGGCAGCTGTACAACTTCAGGGTCGACAACGCGAGCCTGTACTGATGGGCGCCGAGCCAGGTAGCGCGGCGGCGGCTGTGGACGGCGGTGGTGAATCGGGTCGCAGCTTCGGTTTGCGCGAGTCGTATCTGTTCGATCGGATTACGATCGCCGAGATCCAGCGAGCGGCCCGCGAGGGGATCTATGACATCCGCGGCTTCGGCGCCAAGCGCCGGCTGCCCCACTTCGACGACCTGCTGTTGCTGGGGGCGAGTGTCTCGCGGTATCCGCTCGAGGGCTACCGGGAGCGCTGCGGCACCGACGTCGTCCTGGGGGCTCGGTTCGCCCGGCGTCCGCTCGAGCTGAAGATCCCCGTGACGATCGCGGGCATGAGCTTCGGCGCGCTGTCGGCGCCGGCGAAGGAGGCACTCGGTCGCGGGGCAAGCGAGGTGGGGACGTCGACGACGACCGGGGACGGCGGCATGACACGCGAGGAGCGTGAGCACTCGACCACGCTCGTGTACCAGATCCTTCCCTCACGCTACGGGGTCGACCCTGATCACCTCCGGCAGGCGGACGCGATCGAGGTGGTCGTCGGCCAGGGCGCGAAGCCCGGCGGGGGCGGGATGCTCCTGGGCCACAAGATCTCCGACCGCGTCGCCGAGATGCGCAGCCTTCCCAAGGGGATCGATCAGCGAAGCGCCTGCCGGCATCCCGACTGGACGGGCCCGGATGATCTCGAGATCAAGATCCACGAGCTGCGCGAGATCGTCGACTGGGAGAAGCCGGTCTTCGTCAAGGTCGGTGCCACGCGCACGTACTACGACGTCCAGCTCGCCGTCAAGGCGGGGGCGGACGTGGTCGTCGTCGACGGAATGCAGGGCGGCACCGCTGCGACTCAGGAAGTGTTCATCGAGCACGTCGGCATCCCCACGCTGCCGGCGGTGCGGCTCGCGGTGGACGCACTGCAAGACCTCGACATGCACCGACGCGTCCAACTGATCGTCTCCGGCGGCATCCGCAGCGGTGCCGATGTCGCCAAGGCGCTCGCGCTCGGTGCGGACGCCGTCTCGATCGGCACGGCCGCACTGATCGCGATGGGCGACAACAGCCCGGAATACGACCGGGAGTACCAAAAGCTCGGAAGCGCGGCCGGCTTCTACGACGACTGGCAGGCCGGTCGCGACCCGGCAGGGATCTCGACCCAGGAAGCCGAGCTGACGGAACGCTTCGACCCGGAGCTGGGCGGCCGACGGATCGCCAACTACCTGCGTGTGTTGACGCTCGAGACGCAGACGCTCGCCCGTGCCTGCGGAAAGTCGCACGTCCACAACCTCGAGCCGGAGGATCTGGTCGCGCTCACCGTCGAGGCCGCCGCGATGGCGCGGGTACCGCTCGCAGGGACGAGTTGGATCCCCGGAGCCCACACCGGTCCGTAAGACGATCGTGACCTTCCTGCTCGACTGCCCGAACTGCGGCCCGCGCGACGTCTACGAGTTCAAGTACCAGGGCGAGGTGACCCGTCGCCCGAGCGGTAGGCCGAGTCAGCGCGAGTTCTCCTCCTACGTGTACTTTCGCGACAACGTCGCGGGCGCGCAGCGCGAGTGGTGGTGTCACCGGATCGGCTGCGGCCAGTGGTTCGTGGCCGAGCGGGACACGCGCACGAACGCCGTGCTCGGAACCGAGATCCCGGCTCCTGCCCGCTCGTCTGCAAGATGAGGCTGCCGAAGCAGCCGGGCGAGCGCATCGACCGCGAGACGGCTGTCTCCTTCAGGTTCGCCGGCGCTCCCGTTTCCGGCTTCGTGGGCGACACGATCGGCTCGGCCCTCTACGCGGGCGGCCGCCGCGTCTTCTCGCGCAGCTTCAAGTACCACCGCCCGCGGGGGCTCTTGTGCTGCTCGGGGCATTGCCCCAATTGCCTGATGACCGTGGACGGCGTGCCCAACGTGCGCGTCTGCGTCGAGCCTGTCCGTGAGGGCGCCGACGTGCGCGCCCAGAATGTGCTCGGCTCCCTCGACCGTGACTGGTTGAGCGTGGTCGACCGTGTCGGCGGGCCGTTCACACCGGTCGGCTTTTACTACCGGACGATGATCCGGCCGCGCCGCGCGTGGCCGCTCTACGAGCGGCTGCTCCGGAACATGGCCGGGCTCGGTCGAGTCCCGGCCGAGCACGAGCCGCGGCGCTACGACACCGAGCACCGCGCCGTCGACGTGCTCGTGATCGGGGGCGGCCGGGCCGGCCGGCGAGCGGCGGCTCGAGCCGCGGGGGAGGGCCGGAGCGTCCTGCTCGTCGACGAGCGCGGCGGATCCGACGCGGACGGCTACAGGGTGCTGGCACCGGCGCGCGCGATCGGCATCTACGAGGGTGGCCTGGTGCCGATCGACGCGGGCGATCTGCTCTACCGGGTGCGCGCGACCCGGATCATCGTGGCGACGGGATCGCTCGAGCAGCCGCTGGTCTTCCCGGGCAATGACCTCGTCGGCGTGATGCTGCCCGGCGCGGTGCGGAGGCTCGTCGATGAGTGGGCGATCAAGCCGGGTGAGTGCGCCGTCGTCATCGGGGCGGACGAACGCGGGCTCGACGTGACGGATCAGCTAGAGCGGGCGGGCGTGGAGGTCGCGGCTGTTCTCGACCTGCGCGCGTCGGATCCGAGGCGGATCGCGGCCGTCGGCGGCGGCGGGAGAGTCCGGGCGGTGGAGATCGACTCGACCGAGCGGCTCCCCTGTGACCTGGTCGTGGTGTCGGGGGGGCGGCAGCCCGCGTACTCGCTGCTCGCCCAGGCAGGAGCGACGGTCGACTACCAGCCGCGCAAGGGGATCTTCGTGCCGACCAATCTGCCGCCGGGAATCGAGGCCGCCGGGTCTGCTGCTGGAGCGGCGGAGGAGAGCGCCGCGCCGCGGGCGAGCTACGACGCCGGCAAGGGCGACCGGTGCTTCGTCTGCGTGTGCGAGGACGTCACCGAGAAGGATCTAGAGCGAGCAGTCGCGGAGGGCTTCGACTCGATCGAGCTCGCCAAGCGCTACACGACCGTGACCATGGGGCCCTGCCAGGGGAAGCTGTGCCACGTGCCCTCGATCCGTCTGCTGGCGCGTGCGACCGGGACGGACGAGGACGCGATCGGGACGACGACGGCGCGGCCGCCGTGGGCGCCGGTCGAGCTTGGCCTGCTCGCCGGCCGCCACCACGAGCCGATGAAGCGCTCGCCGCTGCACTTCCGACACGAGCAGGCCGGCGCCTCGATGATGTGGACCGGGGCGTGGCGGCGACCGTTCGCGTACGGCGATGTCGAGGCCGAGGTGCGTGCAGTGCACGAGCGCCTGGGCGTCATCGACGTGTCCACGCTCGGCAAGCTCGTCGTCGAGGGAGCCCAGGCAGGCGAGCTGCTCGACCGCCTGTACCCGAACCGCCTGTCCGATCTCGCCGTCGGCCGTATCCGTTACGGGGTGCCGACAACCGACGGCGGGCGGATCCTCGACGACGGCACCGTCGCCCGGCTCCACGGCGATCTCTTCTACGTCACCACCACCTCGACCGGCTCGGAGAGCGTGTGCGAATGGTTCGAGTGGTGGAACGCCGTCTGGGGCTACGAGGCCGAGATCGTCAACCTGACCGGCGCCCTGGCCGCGATCAACCTGGCCGGGCCGCAGGCGCGCAATGCGCTCGCGACGCTCACGGACGCAGACGTGTCGAACGAAGCCCTCAAGTACCTCGACGCCCGCGAGCTCGCGGTCGCCGGGGTTCCCTGCCTGGCGCTGCGGATCGGCTTCGTCGGCGAGCTGGGCTACGAGCTTCACTGCCCGGCCAGCGCGGCCGAGCATCTCTGGGACGCGCTGGTCGCCGCCGGGGCGGCGCCGTTCGGGCTCGAGCCGCAACGCATCCTCCGGCTGGAAAAGGCGCACGTGATCATCGGGCAGGACACGGACTCGGAATCCAATCTGCTCTCGGCCGGCATGCCCTGGATCCTCAAGCTCGACAAGGACGACTTCGTCGGCCGCTTCGCCGCCGAGCTGATACGGGAGCGCGACCTCGGCGAGCGGCTCGTCGGGTTCACGCTGCCCGCCCCGACATTGCCCGCCGAAGGGGCGCAGGTGGTCATCGACGGCCGGCCGGCAGGACGAGTGACCAGCGCTCGCGTTAGCCAACGGATCGGAAAGACGATCGGCCTCGCCTGGGTGCCTCCGCAGCTGGCCGAGAACGGGGCAGAGATCGCGATCCGCGTCGATGGCTCGCTCGCGCGCGCCTCGGTCACACTCAGCCCCTTCTACGACCCCGACGGGGAACGGCTCCGCTCGTGACCCGACTCGCGTTCCTCTCTCCCGACAACGCCGCCCCGGGGGTGGCGCTCGTCTCGCCGCTCCAACACGCACTCGGCGAAGGCGTCGCCGACGTCTCGCATCTGGGCAAACTCGAGCTCCGCGGCCCACGTGACGCCGTCGAGCCGGGCCCGGGAGAAGAGCTGCTGCCGCTCTCACCGACCCGCGCCCTGCTGGTCACCGACGGATCGCCTGCCCGCGCACGCGAACGATTGCACGGCGACGGTCTGCGCGTGTACGACATGACGGCCGCCCTCGCGGCCTGTGAGGTCGAAGGAGAGGACGTCCTCCGCCGCCTGACCGAGCTCGACCTCGAGCGACTGCCGGCGATCGGCTCGATCGCACGCGGCACGCCGGCGATCATCGACCGGCGGGAAGGCGAGCGGTTTCGGATCTTCGTGCCCCAGGAGCTCGGCCACCACCTCGTCGAGGTCATCCTCGACACGCTGCGCGGGCTCGGGCGATGAGAGACGTCTTTCGCGTTCGCCGGATGTGGCGGTCGCGCGGCGAGCTTAGGCGGCGCTACGACGTCGTCATCATCGGCGGCGGCTCGCACGGGCTCGCGACGGCCTACTACCTGAGCAAGAACCACGGCATCCGCGACGTCGCCGTGCTCGAGCAGTCCTATATCGGCTCCGGGGCGGCCGGTAGGAACACGACCATCGTCCGCTCGAACTACCGAACGCCCGAGGGCGCCGCCTTCTACCAGCGCAGCGTCGAGCTCTACGAGCGACTCTCGACCGACCTCGACTTCAACCTGATGTTCTCGCAGCGCGGCCACCTCACCCTCGCCCACTCGGACCGGGCGATGAACGTGATGCGCGAACGGGCCGAGGTGAACCAGCTGCTCGGGATCGACTCCAGGGTCGTGTACCCGGACGAGATCGCAGAGCTCTGCCCCCAGCTCAACCTGGGACCACGCCAGACCTGGCCGATCCAGGGCGCCCTCTACCACGCTCCGGGCGGGATCATCCGCCACGACGCAGTCGTCTGGGGCTTCGCCCGCGGCGCCGACCGCGGCGGCGCCGAGATCCACGAGTCGACGAAAGTGCTTGGACTCGACGTTGCCGACGGCCGGGTCACCGCCGTCGAGACCAACCGGGGCCGCATCGAGACAGACGTCGTCGTCAGCGCAACCGCGGGCTGGTCGACCCTCGTCTGCGGGCTCGCAGGCGTCAGGCTCCCGATCACGACCCACATCCTGCAGGCGTTCGTGACCGAACCGACGAAGCCGTTCCTGGACGCGGTCATCGTCTCCGCGCAGATGCACGTCTATGTCTCCCAGACCGACCGGGGCGAGTTCCTCATCGGCGCCGAGATCGAGCCGTACACCACCTACAACTCGATCGGCACCTTCCCGTTTCTCGAATACTCGGCCCGGCACACGCTCGAGCTCTTCCCCCAGCTCGAGCGCCTGCGGGTGCTACGCGCCTGGACGGGCCTGTGCGACCTTTCCCACGACTACAGCCCCATCCTCGGCCAGACCGACCTCGCCAACTTCCACATCTCGGCCGGCTGGGGAACGTACGGCTTCAAGGCGGCGCCGATCGTCGGGACGACGCTGGCGGAGCTGATCGCGACCGGCAAGACACCGCGCCTGATCGAGCCGTTCGCGCTCGAGCGGTTCTACGCGGACGAGCTCGTCTCCGAACTCGCCGCGGCGGCCGTCAGCCACTGACGCTACGGCCCGACCGACTCGACCACGATTTCCGGCCAGCGTTCCTGAACCTCCGGCATCGCCTCGAACAGGGCCTGCGCCGCGCGGAGCACTCGCGCCTCTCCCCACCGCGGCCCGGTGAACTGAGCCCCGACGGGGACGCCGAGCTCGTCGAAGCCCACGCGGACCGCGCAAGCAGGCAACCCGGTCAGATCCTGCGGCACGGTATAGCTCATGACCAGCTCCCGGAACTCGATCTCCTGGCCCAGGTGCGTGGTCCGCTCCTCCCCGATCGGAAGCGGAGAGCCCGCACTGACCGGTGTCAACACCACGTCGACGTGATCGAAGATTCGGTCAAACGCCGTCCGCAGCCGCTGCCGCTCGGCCGACGCCGCGAGATACGCGTGCAGATCGACCGCCTCGGCCAGCTCGAGCCGGCCGCGAACATCGTTGCCGTACTCCGCTCGGCGGGCCGGGAACAATCCCGCCTGCGTATGCGAAAACAGCGCTTCCGCGCGCTGGATGATTCCGAACGTCTCGTGGAATCGCTCGGCGCCGGGAAAGGCGACTTCGATGACGTGCGCACCGAGCTCGTTGACGGTGGTGATCGCGCCGTCAAATGCGGAGGCGATGTCGGGCGCGAGTGGAATGACATGGAGATCGGGGCAGATTCCGACGCGCATCTCGGCCAGGCCCATCCCGAGCTCGTCTGCCGGATCGCCGACGGCTACCCGCGCGGTTGCCGGGTCTCGAGCGTCGACGCCGGCGATCGCCTCCAGCAGCAACGCCGCATCAGCGGGTGTCCGCGCCATCGGTCCGGGATGGTCGAGCGAGCGCGCGAGGGGAAAGACACCCGCGGTGCTGACGCGGCCCCAGGTCGGCTTCAGACCGATCGTTCCGCAGAAGGCGGACGGGACGCGGATCGAGCCGCCCGTATCGCTGCCGAGCGCGATCGGCACGAGCGTGGCGGCGAGGGCGACAGCCGAGCCGCCGCTCGACCCGCCCGACATCAGCCGCAGGTTCCAGGGGTTTCTGCTCGAGCCCATCAGGAAGTTGACCGAGGTGATGCCCCAGGCGAACTCATGTGTCTGTGTCTTGCCGATCAGGATCGCGCCGGCTGCGCGTGCCCTGCGCACAGCCTCGGCGTCGGCGGCCGGAACGTGGTCCGCGAACATCGGCGACCCGTAGGTGGTCCGGACACCCTCCGAGTCGAACAGGTCCTTGACGCCGAACGGCACACCGGCGAGTGGCGCCGCCGGGTCGCCCCGTCCGTACTCCTTTTCGGCGGCACGGGCCTCTTGCAACGCCCGTTCGAGGCAGAGCGTCGTGAAAGCTCCGAGGGACGGGTTCAGCTCCTCGATCCGGGCGGCGATCGCATCGACGACCTCGACCGGCGAGAACCGTCGCTCCCGGTAGCCCTCGAGCAGCTCCCGGGCCGACAGCATGACCAGGTCCGCCACTGCTTGATTATCACGCCTCGCTCGTGCAGGGTTTGCATGCAATGTGGAAGGGGAGCCACCAGTGCGCGGTCACCCTGTCGGTGGACTTCGACGCGGAGAC
>Ga0306920_100007787_pt1 | contig 14145 bp, 9 predicted proteins | sample flu12Cox44000170_FD_204666 | JGI IMG/M metagenome (GOLD analysis project Ga0306920, IMG submission 204666) | Lab enrichment of tropical soil microbial communities from Luquillo Experimental Forest, Puerto Rico - flux4day.12C.oxic.44.000.170 (v2)... | ecosystem: Environmental > Terrestrial >...
ATTCCGGAAACACCGCTTCTCTTTTCGCAGGTACATAAAGTTCAGAAATCGAAGCGCGAAAGCGTTAAAAAGGAGCCCGTCTCATGCGGCGAATCAATTCCCGTATCTCATCATTCCCCGCCCTTGTTGTTTTGCTGGGCGCGCTGCTGCTGGTTGCGACGTTCTCAGTGCGCCTGGCCACATGTCGGCGGCGACACCGCGCCCCGCCAGCTCACCAGCTGTTCAGATCACGCCCAACAGTGGCCCGTACGGCACGGAAACCGTCGTGACTGGCCAAGGCTTTGCCCTCATGAGCCGGTGGCAATCTACAAAGGGACGCGCCCGTTCTTCGCCTACAACACCGATGCAACCGGCAGTTTTGTCGGAGCCAGGCATCCCTTGCTCGGGCCAGGGCCGGTCTCAGGGATTATCACGATCACGGCAACCGGCCGAACGTCCGGACTCAAGGCCACTTGTACCTTTACCGTAACTCAGTGATGCTAGCTTTCTCGCAGTTCGGAGTTTAGGTGCTTTTTGCTTTCCACGGATGAGAGGGAACCCGGCCTGCCCTTACCGGCCGTCAACCCGGGTTTCCCCTCATTTACCTCGACTCAAGCTAGGTACCAAAAATCTGAACGGTAGCATCCAAAAAATGATTCAATGGACTGATTGCACTCTCGGAGGCTAAGCCGTATAGTCATGCGCATGTCACGAATCGTCAGCCAGAACTGCGCTCCACAGGCTTGTTGTTGTCCGGCGTGTTCTGGCGCGGGGAAGCTCGTGACGTAGGATTATCCTAAACTCGAGCTGTAGGAAGTGAACCCACCGCCGGAATCAAACGGCAGGTGGGTTTTTTGTTTTTGGCTAACTCTTTTCAAAGGAAACAGGGCAAATGTCGCAGACGGAAATCGAACCTACTGAACTCACTCCCACAAAGGCGCGAACACCGTTGACCTCGGCGCCGGACAAGCGGTTGAATCATCTTCGGGCTCTCGAAGCCGAAAGCGTTTTCATTCTCCGCGAGGCCGTCGCGGAATTCGCGAATCCGGTGATGCTCTATTCCATCGGAAAAGACTCCTCCGTGATGCTCCGTCTTGCGCAAAAAGCCTTCTTCCCGGGCAAAATTCCCTTCCCTCTGTTACACATTGACACCAGCTACAAGTTTCCCGAGATGATCGAATTTCGCGACCGCTACACCCGGGAACTCGGCGCCGAACTGATCGTGCATCAGAACCGGGAAGCTCTTGATGCCGGGGCTAACCCGTTTGCCCTCGGCACGCAAAAATGCTGCGGTCTTCTGAAAACCCGGGCACTGCTCGACGCGCTCTCCGCCGGGGGGTTTACCGCGGCGTTTGGCGGAGCGCGCCGCGACGAAGAAAAATCGCGCGCAAAAGAACGTGTTTATTCCTTCCGCGACATCCACGGGCAATGGGATCCAAAGAACCAGCGTCCGGAACTTTGGAACATCTTCAACTCTCGAATCGACAGGGGGGAGAGCATTCGCGTCTTCCCTCTCTCCAACTGGACGGAGCTCGACGTCTGGCTGTATATCCACGCCGAAAGAATCCCGATCGTACCTCTTTATTACGCCCGCGAACGTGAAGTGGTCGAGCGCAACGGCTCTCTGGTGTTGATTTATTCGAAAGATCAACTGCTGCCGGGCGAACAGACAAAAATCGTGAAGTGCCGCATGCGCTCGCTCGGCTGCGTTCCTTGTACAGGAGCCATCCGTTCGGAAGCAGAAACAGTCCCGCAGATCATCGAGGAGATGATCTCTTTCCGGCGTTCGGAACGCGAAAACCGCGCGATCGATCACGACGAGGAAGGATCGATGGAGATCAAGAAACGCGAGGGTTATTTCTGATGGCGGCGGCTAGCAATATCGAGGTCCGCGACGAACTGGAACGGTTCCTCGAGAGTGAATTGAATAAGGAACTGCTGCGTTTCACCACGGCGGGCAGCGTCGACGACGGCAAGTCCACATTGATCGGACGTTTGCTCCACGATTGCAAGGCCGTCTACGAGGACCAACTCGCTTCAGTCAAGAAAACCCGCGTCAACCGCTCCGGCAAGGCCATTGATTTCTCGTTGCTAACCGACGGCCTGCGCGCGGAACGCGAACAGGGCATCACCATCGATGTCGCCTATCGCTACTTCAGCACGCCGCGGCGAAGATTCATCATCGCCGATACGCCGGGACATGAGCAGTACACGCGCAATATGGCCACCGGAGCGTCGACCGCTGACCTGGCGGTGATCCTGATCGACGCTTCAAAGGGCCTGCTCCCGCAAACGCGCCGACACACCTACATTGCTTCCCTGCTTGGAATCTCGCACGTGCTCGCCGCCGTGAACAAGATGGACCTGGTCGGCTACCGGGAAGATGTGTTTTCGCGGCTTCGCGATGATTTTTTTGCACTTGCTGCACACCTTGGTGTCTCTTCGGTCGAGTGCTTTCCGATAAGCGCGCTTGAGGGCGACAACCTCGTGGTACACAGCGAGAAGATGCCCTGGTATTCCGGCCCGACACTGCTGCGGCACCTAGAAACGGTGCCGGTGCGACGCACCAGCGAAATGCAGGCACTGCGGTTTCCGGTCCAGTCGGTCATTCGTCCCGATGCTGGCTTCCGTGGTTTTGCCGGGCGGATTGCCAGCGGGTCGGTGCGTCCGGGCGACGACGTGGTCGCTCTGCCATCGGGACGACGCACGCGCGTGGAGTCGATTGTCAGCTTCGATGGACAACTCGAGGCCGCACAAAGCTCCCAATCGGTAACTCTGAAGCTGGCCGATGAAATCGATTTGAGCCGCGGCGACCTTCTTGTGTCTCCCGACGCGCGTCCCCACGTTTCGAGCCGGTTCAACGCCATGGTTGTATGGCTGCACGCAACTCCACTCGAGCTAAACCGCGTGTACCTTGCCAAACATACAGGCCGGCAATTGAAAGTGAAGGCGACGCATCTTCCTTTCCGCGTTGACGTCAACACGCTCTCCGAGCATCCGGCAAATCATTTGGAAATGAACGAAATCGCCTCGGTTGAATTTGAAACCAGCCAGCCGCTCTTCTTCGATTCCTACCGGTCCAACCGGACGACCGGCAGCTTGATTCTGATCGATCCTCTGACCAATGCGACGGTGGGCGCGGCAATGATCCGCGAGCCGTTTCCGTTTGAACGAAAGCGTCAAGGAATGGTGGAAGAGCGCCCGCATAGCGCCAAGGCTGGCGGGGTCACAGTTGACGAACGTATTGACCGCCGAGGACATCGTCCTGCGATCCTCGCGCTGGCCGGCGACCGCAAGCGTGCCGAAGAACTGGAGCGTGCTTTGCTTAAACGTGGATTCGAAGTCCTTCTCGTCGATCACCACAACGTTCCCGCTGAAGCGCGCCGTACGTTCTACTCCACACTCTGGAACCTGGGACTCGTGATTCTGTCATGGACAGAGCGGCAGGTTCCCTCCAAGGATCATGGTCTGTTCGACGCTCTGGCGCGCGAGTCCTACTTCGATCTTTCCGATTCGCGCGCGGCGGCTGACGCTGACTCGAGTTTTCATCGCGCGCTCGACATCGCAGAGACGCTCCGAGTGAAGCGCGGCTCAAACGAACTGAGGGAGGACTGACGTGACTACACCCCACGATTGGGACAGCCTGGAGACGCGAACCGCCGAGGAAGTCGTTGACCTGATTCTCAGCGAGCGGCCGCAGAAGCGCGCCTGCTTCACGTGCAGTTTTCAGGCCGAGGATGTGATTGTTCTTCAACTGCTGCGAAAGCGCCTGCCCGACATTCCGGTGCTTTTCCTCGAAACCGGCTACCATTTCCCGCAGACCTACGAATTCCGCGACCAACTCACGCGTGATTGGGGATTGAACCTCATCAACGTGATTCCGCGGCAGAGCGTCCCGGAGCAGGAATCGGCGTTTGGTGTGCTCTACCGCGAGGATCCGACGCAATGTTGTCAATTACGCAAGGTCGAGCCGTTGTTTCGGGCGCTCGAGCCCTTCGAAACGTGGTTCACCGGTCTCCGCCGGGAGCAATCCATCACGCGAAAAAACCTGAAGAAAGCGGAGCTTCATCGCTTGCCATCGGGTAAAACGCTGACGAAGGTCAGTCCGCTGGCGGATTGGTCGTGGGGAGAAGTTTGGGAGTACACCGGCGGCAACAACTTGCCTTACCTGCCGCAGTACGACGAAGGTTATTTGAGTATCGGCTGCCAGCCATGCACCGCTGTGCCGGACGATCCCGCGAACCCGAGGTCTGGGCGCTGGGGCGGCCGAAAGCTCGAATGTGGAATCCACACGTTTTCGGAGCGATCGCAATGACCCATCTCCTTCTTGGATTTGCGATCGCTCTCTCTGTAGGCCTGACCGGAATCGGCGGAGGCAGTTTCACCGTGCCCGCTCTGTTGCTGATCGCGGACCTTCCGCCGGCAGAGGCAGTCGGAACGACCTTTGTTTTTGCCGGGGTCTTGCGCCTGGTTGCCGCTCCGTTCTATCTGGCCGCGCGCCAGGTTCATTCGCGCTACTTCCGGCTGTTGCTCCTCGGGGCGGTACCCGGCATGCTCTTAGGCGTGATTGCGCTGCGTATCCTGGCGAAACAGGACAGCAACGCGCTCATTGTCTTGCTCGTCGGCATTCTCTTGACGCTTTCCTCCAGCGTGACGTTTGTCCCGCGGGCGCAGGTCCCCGGCTTCGCCCGCAAAAATTCGCACTGGTTGCCGTGGCTGGCGTTTCCCATCGGTGTTGAATCGGGGTTTTCGTCGGCGGGGGCAGGCGCGTTGGGCACCGTCCTGCTGCTGAACTATTCGGAAATGGCCCCGTCGCAGGTGATCGGGACGGATCTCGTATTCGGGCTGGTCCTTGCAGTGATCGGGAGTGCGATTCACTGGACCTTCGGCTCAATCAGCACCGTGGTGCTGGTACAGCTGCTGCTTGGCGGAATTCCCGGTGTAATCCTGGGGTGCTTGCTCTCGCGCAAATTGCCGGCGCAAAGACTGAAAGCTGCAGTCGCGGTGATTGCCATCTGCGCCGGGCTTCAACTCGTCTGGTCCGGTGCGCGGGCGCTTGGCCTCAAGAACGCGGCCAACGCGGCGCATTACCCCGCGCGAGTCGCGGGAACGGTGCGGCCATGATTGTTTCTGAAATCCGGATCGCCGCCCGGTGCAGCTTTATGAGTTCCTCGCTCGCTTTCTGCTGGTGTTGTCGTCTCAAGTCTTCGCGGTAAATTCGCCTTCTTGACTTCCCGTTCCAATTGAATTTCGAGTCAGAAACAGGGCCATGACGCACCAGAGACCGAATGTGGAAGGGAATAAAATGAAAGCCGCCAAAGTTGGGTTCTTGCGACTCCGTAGAGCGGGTCCATACCTCGGTGTCCTGCTGGTGGCTTGGCTCCAAGTCTTGGCCGCCAGCTATGCGCAGTACAATGCTTCTCTCGCAGGCGTAGTGCAGGACGCTACAGGCGGCGCCATCGCGGGCGCAACCGTGCGGATCAGGAATCTCGAAACGGGCACCGAGCGCGCGGTGCAAACCGGCGAGGACGGTCGATTTCACGCCCCTTCTTTGGCTGTTGGCAGCTACGAAATCGTGATGGACAAGACTGGCTTTCGCGCCGAGCGAAGAACGCAAGTCGCACTGGTTGTCGGGCAGCACCAGGAACTCGACTTTACCTTGCAGATCGGCGACGTCCACCAGACCGTCGAGGTCTCCGCCGATCCCGATGTGCTCTCGGCAACTACGGCAGACACCTCGGGGCTTGTCGAAGAACGGCAGGTGAAGGACCTGCCGCTAAACGGCCGCAGCTACCATCAGTTGCTTACTTTGAACCCGGGCACGGTGAACTACACGTCCCAGCGCGCCGGCAGCACCGGTACGTCCAACTCGGAACTCGGCAACATGTTTTCAGTCTCCGGCCACCGTCCTCAGGAGAATCTCTTTTTGCTGAACGGCGTCGAATACACCGGCGCGTCCGAGATAAGCAATACTCCGGGCGGAGTGAGCGGCCAATTGCTGGGCGTCGATGCGGTGCGCGAATTTGCCGTTGTGAAGGACACCTACGGCGCGGAGTATGGGAAACGCCCCGGCGCTCAGGTGAGCATCGTTACGGCCGGGGGCACGAATCAATTTCGCGGCTCCGTCTACGAATTTGTTCGCAACAGCGCGCTTGATGCGCGAAACTTCTTCGATCAGGCGGACATCCCCGAGTTCCAGTGCAACGTCTTCGGCGGCTCGCTCGGCGGACCAATCCGTGCCGACAGGACTTTTCTCTTCGGCAACTACGAAGGCTACCGGCAGAACCTCGGTGTGAGCGACGTTACCCTCGTACCCGATAATGCCTCGCGCGCGGCCGCTGTTCCGAGCGTTCAGCCATTGCTGGCTCTCTGGCCCGTCGCAAACGGGCCGGAAATCCCGACATCCACAGGAGCGCAAAGCGGCATCGCCAAGGCGTTCAGCAGCCCGGTGCAAAATGTTCACGAGGATTTTGGCACCGCCCGGCTCGACCAGATTTTTTCTACGCGCGACTCGTTGGCCGCAATCTACACGATGGATGACAGCCAGGCGCATTCTCCTACGACAAACCCGCACAGCTTCGACAATGTTTCTTTGCGCTCCCAGGTCGCGAGCCTGAGCGAGACGCACGTGTTTTCTTCGACCCTCGTCAACAAGGCTGTCTTTGGCTTTTCGCGCGGAGCGTTCGTTTTCGATAGCGGCACAACAGTCGACCTGCCGGGCTGGATCCACGCAGGGCAACCCGTCGGCGCCGTGGTTGTCGGTGGCGGCACGACTCTGAGTGGAGCCTCTCAGATCACCAACGGCGGAACAAACGCCGGCAGCAATCTGCGCGCGGTACGCAATCTGTTTACCGGCTCCGATCAGCTTTCCTATACCCGCGGACAGCACGCCTTCAGCTTCGGCGCGTGGCTCCAGCGGATTCAGTCCAACGATTCCCTGGTGCAGGACCAATATGGACAAGCCTCTTTCACCAACCTGCAGACCTTTCTCGAGGGACAGGTCAGCACCTACACCTACACCCCGAGCTACACCCCGTTAGGATGGCGCTCCATCGAAGGCGCCGCGTTCGTCGAGGACGCGATCAAAATCAAGCCCGACCTGGAATTGCGGCTCGGTTTCCGCGCAGAATTTACCAATGGCTGGAACGAGGCTCAAGGCCGCGCCTCTAACTATCTCTTCGATTCGAACGGCGTCATTCTCACCAAGCCGTTCGTGAGCGGCTCCGCACTCGCAGTCAACAACGCGAAATTCCTCCCTGCCCCGCGCGTCGCTGTTGCCTGGTCGCCGTTTGGTTCAACAAGAACTGTGATTCGGGCGGGATTTGGAACCTATAACGCCCTGCTCGATAACTTGAGCTACCGTCTCGATCAGAACGGACCCTACAACACCGTATACGCCGTGAAAAGCATTCCGTTTTCCAGTATTTCGCCGGATTCCGGCTATTCGAACGCTAAAGTCATCCCGAGCGGGGTCCAGCCAAACCTGAAAACTCCCACCATCGAATCGTAGAACCTGAAAATTGAGCGCCAGCTTTTCTCCGATACCGCGCTTGGCATCGGTTACGTGGGCTCGCAGGGCTATCACGAGTTGCTTTCACTGGACGCGAACCTGCCGTCGCCGGCGGCCCAGCCTCGCCGTGCCCCGCTGGATATCCCGCCGGAACACTCTATTTTCCGCCCGGCGCAGCGCTCGCCAACAACGCCGTGTGGAACACGACGCATTGGTTCTCGGAAGGTGTCGGTTCTTATCATGGGCTCGAAGTCGACGTGAATCGTCATTGGGCGAATGGTTTGCAGTTTCGAGGCGTTTACACGTTTTCGAAGGCTCTGGATGACCTCGACAACCTGAATACGACCGTCGCGACCAATTCTCCGGCGTTCCTTTCCGATCCGCTGCGGCCCCACGCGCATTACGGCCGCGCGTCGTTTGATGTGCGGCACTCCGGCGTCATCCAGGCGACGTACGATCTGCCGTTTGGACGGCCCGGCTCGTCGCTCGGAGAGTCTTGGAAAGGGTGGCTGACCGCAAACTGGCAGGTCAGCGGCATCGTTACGCTGGAATCCGGCCTGCCGTTTACGCCACAACTCTCCTACAACCCATCGAATGACGGAGACACGCGCAACCCGGTGCGTCCATCGTGGAATCCGAATTTCAACGGCAAGCTGATCCTGGGCGGTCCGAACGAATACTTCAATCCGTTGGCCTTTATCCAACCCATGGCAGGGAGCTATGGGAACGTGGGGCGCAACATTCTAGAAGGGCCTTCGCTTAAGCAGTTTGACCTGGGCTTGGCGAAGCGCTGGTCCTTGTCGGAGCGCGTGAACCTGCAATTCCGCTCTGATTTCTTCAATCTATTCAACCACACGAACCTCAACACACCGAACCCGGTCGTCTACGCAGCGGCAACAGGAGGGCCGTCGCCCACGGCGGGCGTGATTACGTCGAGGGCGACAACGTCGCGCCAAGTGCAACTTGGTTTGAAGCTACTCTGGTAGGTCCAGGATCCAGTGGGCCGGATTCCACCGTTTCGGTGGATAATCCTCTTGTGGCACAACTCGAGAACTTCAGGCTAAAGGTGTTTCGAACGGTTGCCGAGCACCTCAGCTTTCGAAAAGCAGCGGAACAACTCTTTTTGACGCAACCCGCCGTCACGCTTCAGATCAAGGCACTCGAAGACGATCTTGGGGTCCGCGTGTTCGATCGCACCGGGGGTCGCGTGTCTCTAACTCCTCAAGGACGCCTTCTGCTGCGGCAGGCCCAACGAATCTTAGCCATTGTCGCCGAATCCGAGCAGGAGCTGGCGAAAGGGGAAGGGCAATTGTCCGGTGAACTTTCCATCGGCGTATCGACAACCATCGCGCAGTACGTCCTTCCGCGGCTCATTGGCGCGTTTCTGGCCGAACATCCGCGCATCAGGTTCTCGCTCCACAGCGGCAATACCGAGCAAATCGTCGACCTGCTTCTGCGCGACCAGGTTTCTATCGGGCTCATCGAAGGCCCGTCTCGCCACCGCGAGGTACGCACAGAACCTTTCATGGAAGACGAAATGGTTTTGATCGCGCACGTGGATTTCGAGGCAAACCGTGTCTCGCGTCAGCAACTGCTAGCTTCGACGATGCTCATGCGCGAGCAGGGTTCCGGTTCGCGACGCGTTGTCGAAACGGCTCTTCAACGGGCAGGACTCAAGCTCAAGGCTTTCGACAGCGTGATGTATCTGGATTCGACGGAGGCGATCAAATCCGCGGTGGAAGCGGGACTTGGCGTAGGGTTCGTCTCACATTGGGCCATCGCGAAGGAATTGGAATTGCGTACGGTAAAGACGGTCGAAGTCGCGGGCCTGCGCATTACGCGCCATTTCTCTTTGGTCTCGCGAACCAGCCCCGAACCGCAGGGCCCCACTGCCGCTTTCCGGGAATTCGCTCTGGCCCGCGCGCGGCTTGTTTCGGGTGCCCCGAGAAAACTCGCCTCATCCCGTGCCGTGAGCCGATAAGTTCCGCTAATCGGGAATTAGAATTGTTGCTTGGACGCGGATGCCGAGGCCGCGGCAGACTGGCGGAATGAACAAGAAGCTGTTTTCCGTTGGACTGATCCTAGCGGCCAGCGGTTTCCTCTCGCCGCCGCTCGCACTTCTGGGCGGTCTCCTTTATGGCCTCACTTTAGCGCATCCGTTTCACGTCGAGAGCAAAAGCCTTGCGAAGTTTCTCCTTCAGGCTTCCGTCATCGGATTAGGGTTCGGTATGAACCTGCACGAGGTCATTCAGGCGGGCCGCTCCGGCATCCTTTACACAGCGGTCAGCATCACCGCGGCGATGCTGCTGCGAGTTGGGCTCGGCTATCTTATTCACGTCAGTAAGAAAGCCTCCTTTCTGATTAGCGCCGGCACCGCAATTTGTGGGGGCAGCGCCATCGCCGCGGTGGGACCGATCGCGGGAGCCAGCGAAGAGGAGATGGCCGTGTCGCTTGGAGCCGTGTTCATTCTCAACTCGGTCGCGCTCTTTTTGTTCCCCGTTATTGGATTCGCGCTGCACATGAGCCAGACGCAGTTTGGGCTGTGGTCCGCCTTGGCGATCCACGACACCAGTTCTGTCGTTGGCGCGACGGCGCGCTACGGCTCGGCGGCTCTTGCGGTGGGAACTACGGTCAAGCTCGCACGCGCGCTTTGGATTGTGCCTCTTTCGGTGGTAACGGCGGTCGTACTGAAGAGCAAGTCCCGCATTCAGTGGCCGTGGTTCATCTTGTTCTTCTGCTTCGCAGCGCTCCTGAATACCCTGTTGCCCACTTTTCAGCCGGTGTTCGCGGGGCTCAATCATCTTGGCAGAATTGGCCTCGCCGTGACTCTGTTCCTGATCGGCACGGGGCTCAACAGGCAAACGCTTTCGAAAGTCGGTATTCGCCCCCTGTTGCAGGGACTGACGTTGTGGATCGTTGTCGCCGCGTCTACGCTCACGCTCGTTCATTTCGGTTTCATTCGGATCTAAAAGCCGTCCGAGCGAGTTTGTCGGCGCGAAACCTGCGACTCTCGACTGTTAAGTGAGGACTCAGTCTTTCCTGAGCACCGCGGTGCGGCTGCCCTTGATGGTTGGATGCCCGATCAGTTCGAAGCCCGCCTGCGACGCAAGCTTCAGTTCGTTTTCAAACTCCGATTCCTTGATGTGACCTTTCGGTTCCGCGAGAAGAAGAGTAGCGCCGCGCTTGGAAGCAGCCGCCGCCTCCCGAAAAAAACGCAAAGCGTCCGGTAGCTCATGAACCACCGCAAAAGCTAACGTAAAGTCGACCGATCCTGCAAACTCGCCGATGCCCATGGATTCGGCCGGTGCCAGGCGCGCGTCAATCCGCTCGAGCAATCCGGCTTTGCCGGCGCGGCGGCGTAAGCGCTCGAGCATCTTGCGCTGAATGTCCACCGCGAGCACGCGACCGGAAGAACCCACAAGCCGCGCCAGCTCTAGTGTGAAGTAACCCATGCCTGGGCCGGGCTCGAATACAGTTTGTCCTTCATGAACGTAGGGAGAGAGAATGCTTGCCGGATTCTGGCCACGTCGCACCAGGGGCGAAAGCAAAAAGTAGCCAAGCCACCAGGGACACACGCGATGCGCCATTCTTCACCCGGCGCCATTATCGCACGACAAAAAATCTTCGCCCACGGAGCAGAGCGCTCTTAGAAAACGTACTTAACGGCAAATTGAAAGACGCGGGCCGTTCAGCGGGCTGATGACTTGCAAAGTTCCAAAGCGCGCATGAGGAATCAGGTAGCAGGTCTGGTTCAAGGTCTGGCCGTCGCCGCAGGTTGGACCTGTTGGCGTGTACTGAATGGCGTCGACTCCGTTGCCGTTTTGCACGTAGTAGTTGGCGTGATTCAGCAGGTTGAAGGCCTGGGCCTGGAAAAGAATCGATTGCCGCTCGGCGAGAGAGAAGCGCCGCGAGACGCCGAGATCAATTTGTTGCGTCCACGGACCGTAGAAAGAATTCAATCCTGTGACCGGGCTGGGTCCGCTGCCATTGATCCCAAGGGCGGAATTGGGGGTCGCTTGCAAAGCCGCGGTATTGTTGACGCTGTTGGACTCTCCGGAACCTCCCGCATCAGACGGGCGGACTCGGCTACTCGCGGAAATGGAGTCGGCTGTAGCGCCTCCGCCTCCGTTTGCCACATCGAGCAGCGCCGTATAAGGACGTCCCGAAGAGAAAAGCATAACGGTGCTGATTGTCCAGTTAGAGGCCAAGGCGCGAACGAAGCCATTCTCGAAATGTCTGCCGACGAACGGCTCGTAGATCCCCGCGACAGTCAGGCGGTTGCGCTGGTCGAGCAGATAAGGCGCGTGGGTGTTCGAAAAGTCGAACTGGTTGTTGAAGTCAACGCCATTCGACATTATGTTTTTGGCGAACGTGTAGCCCGCTTGCAGCGCTAAGCCCGAGCGCAATCTGCGTTGCAGTTGGAGGAATAGCGCATCGTAGTTGTTGATTCCGGGACTGATCAGCGCGTTGATCTGGCCGAACTCGGAGGACATACGCCCTTCCTGCAACAAGCCGGAATCCAGATTGGGCAGAACGATAGCTTTACCGTTACAGACATCCTGGGACGCGCAGGCGACGTATGTTGTTGTACCCGTGGGTGGCATGAGGTTGAGGTCGTAGGCGCTGGACGCGATGAGGTGGATTCCATGGGTCCACATGGTGCCAACGCTGAATACGGTTTCGGGCAGGATTTCTCTTTCGATCTGCAAGCTGGCCTGCAGCACTTCGGGATCGCGGAAATTCGGATCGACCAGAGAGATGTTCGGAAGAGCGTTGCCACCGCCGTTGAATACCTGGTCCGATGACATGCGTCCGGGGAACACGACCGCTTGTTGATTTGGCGCAAGCGACGGGTCGAAAGAGACAGAAGCCGACGATTGTTGCGCGGGCACTCCACTGGTTATGACGCTGTTGCGGTAGTTCAGGCCGTTGAAGTTCTCGTAGAAGACGCCGAAGCCTCCGCGCACAACGGTCTTTTCGAGTGGCTGCCAGGCAAAACCGAAGCGTGGCGCGATTCTCTGATACTGATTCGGAAACTGGCCCGTCAGTGGAAACGCGGGATTTTCCGCGGGCTGCGGGTAGACCTGAAAGTCTTCGCGTATCCCCAAATCAAGGGTCAGATGCGGGGTCGCCTGGAAAGTGTCGTGGGCATAAAACCCTACGTACGGAACACTAAACGAGAAGTTGGGGTTTCCCGCGCTCTGGGAGAAAGAATCGAATATCCCAAGAGCGAAATTCGTGAATGACGAGAACGCGTACGTACCGAGTAGGGTGCCGTTCTGCTTTTGCGCGTCAGGGTCAAAGCCGCCGAACGCCGAGTCGGTGACGTAGGAGTGGTTCCCTTCGACGCCAAATTGGAAATGGTGGCGCCCGCGAAGGTAATGCACGCGCTCGGCCAGTTCCCATTGCGCCTCGTTGGTGCGCCCGCCGGCGAAGCCGGCGTTTCCGAGAACGAAATTCGTTGGGACCGAGAGCACCACGGAAGGAAAATCCGGGGCGACGATGCCCGCCCCGGGAGAATACTGATCGTCGCGCGAAAAGCTCGCGTGAAATTCGTTCAGCAGGTTTGCGTTGATGTTGAAGGTCCAGCCCGCGCCGGCGACATAGTCGCGCACGTGACTGCCCGCCAGGGCGCTGATGCCAAACAAAGCGCTGTTCGGCGGGGTAATCTCACCGTTTGGCGAATCGAAACGGTTCAGATTGAGGCTCAGAAAGAACCGGTTCCGGCTGTTCAATTGATAATCGAGTTTTGCGAGTAGAGCCAGGTCGTTTCTTGCGCGCGAATGTGTGCCCAGATTTGACTGAATGGCGTTCAGCGCGTTCGAAACTTGCTGCAAATACTCGGGGTTCGTCAGATCAGGCTGCGACAGCGAACTTGGAGCCGGCATTGGCGCGTTCGGAGGCGGAAGGGCAACCGACGCGGGAACGCCAAAATCGCTTTGGCTCACGTCCTGGTAATCAGAGTTTGCGACCAGGATGGGATTGTTCTCGCGCTGCTGTTCGTAATCAAAGAAAAACCAGGCGCGCTGCCGAAGAATCGGGCCGCCAACGGAACCACCAAACTGCTGCGAGACATTCAGGTTACGCGGGTAGCCATACCGCTTATTAATGGCAGAGTTCGCACCGGTGGCCGAATTGCGGTCGTAATAAAACGCGTTTCCATGCACCTGGTCGGAGCCGGATTTTGTGACCGTGTTCAGGAATCCCGTCGCCGCTCCGCCGTAAGCGGCGATGTACGGTGAAACCGCAACCTGAAATTCCTGAATGGCATTCTCGCCGAAGATGTACGGAACGCGTTCACCGCCCCTGGCGTTGCCGAAGTACGTGCTCGTAGCGTTGGCGCCGTCCAGCGTAAATGCGTTCGCCCCATTGCCGTTGGCGTAGCCGGTATCTTCCCCGCCTTGCTCGCCGGCAAAGCTTACGAGTCCCGTTTGCCCGTCAGGGCTGGCGTTCGGAGTCAGCAAGGCAAAATCGGTGTAGCGCCGGCCGTTGAGCAGCAGCCCCTCAAGCGCGTCACGATCAATAACGGTACTCACCGTCGATTCGGTGGACCGGAACAGCGGGGTCGACGCCGTGACCACGATCGAGCTGCTTTCATTCCCTGGCTGCAATCGTGCGTCGATATTTAGCTTTTCACCCACGCGAACGGTTATTTC
>Ga0306920_100007788_pt1 | contig 14144 bp, 14 predicted proteins | sample flu12Cox44000170_FD_204666 | JGI IMG/M metagenome (GOLD analysis project Ga0306920, IMG submission 204666) | Lab enrichment of tropical soil microbial communities from Luquillo Experimental Forest, Puerto Rico - flux4day.12C.oxic.44.000.170 (v2)... | ecosystem: Environmental > Terrestrial >...
GCCGGCTGCGAGGACCGCCGGGGTCTCCCCGATATTCGGTGCGTTCCAGACCACGATATTTTTCGCGCCCGCGGCTTCGAGCTCGGTGTCGATCGTTTTGATGTCTCCGACGTATGCCGCGGTCGTCGATTGGATGATCCCGATGATGCAGGCCGGGTTGCCGCCGCAGCCACCGGCTGCGTCGAGGGCCTGTCGCGCATTATCTCCACCGCCTTCGACGACGTAGAGCGCATCGCCCGGTATTACCGGCCCGTGTTGCGATAAGAAGAATGCTGCCTGTGTCTCGAGGCTGGGAGGAAATGGGTTTGTTAACCCGCCCGGAAAGGGATTTGGCGTGAGCGGCCCCGTCAGCGCTCCGCCAAACGCATAGTCGGTTCCGCCGAGCAGTGACGGGTTGGCGCTGAGGCCAAGCGAAGATGCGAGGATTTGCGCCCACACGTGAGCGTTGGTGTATTGTCCGAATGCGTAAGGGAAAATCGGGATGAAACTGTTTCCCGAGATCGGAACCGGCGTCACGCTCGGCGCCAGGACAACGGCGTTGTTCCCTGAATCCGAGAGGCTGTCGCCAAACACAAAGAGGCTGGAATAGCCGGCGAGTGCGCCCGAGAGTGGGGTGAGGAGGACAAAGGCAAAGATGGAAGCTGCAACTGGTCTTTTCACCGCTCCCTCCTCCTGTGCTGAGCCGTCAATATCACGATACGACGTCAAGCGGCAGCAATCGGTAGACCACGCGGCCCAGGCATGCCACGCTCGCCGGTGATCGGCAGAGGAGCTACGACATGAGCCAGGCACTCGAAGGCATTCGCGTCATCGACTTTACCCACGACCAGGCGGGACCGTCCTGCACGCAGATGCTGGCCTGGCTCGGCGCCGATGTGATCAAGATCGAGCGCCCGCCGCATGGCGACCGGGCGCGGCGGCTGTGGAACGCCGACAACCCGGACCTCGACAGCTTTTTCTTTCTGCTGCTCAACAGCAACAAGCGCAGCACGGTGATCAATCTGCGCGCCCAGGAGGGCAAGGAGATCGCCCGCCGGCTGATCAAAGACGCCGACATCGTCGCCGAGAACCTCGGCCCCGGTGTGATGGACCGTCTGGGCCTCGGCTATGAGGCCGTCAAGGCGCTCAACCCGCGCGTCATCTACGCCTCGGTCAAAGGGTTTGGCGCGTATGGCCCCTATAGCGGGTTCAAATGCTTTGAGCCGGTGGCGCAGGCGACCTCGGGTGCTATGAGCGTCACCGGCGAGGCGGGCGGCCCACCGCTGGTCAATGGCGCCAATATCGGCGATTCCGGCACCGGAATGCATCTGACGATCGCGATCCTTGCGGCGCTGGTGCAACGCCACAATACCGGCCGCGGCCAGCTCGTCGAGGTTGCGATGCAGGAGGCGGTGCTGAACCTGACCCGGGTCAAATACACGCAGACCCTGGCGAACGGAACCCCGCTCGACCGCAGCGGCAACCGCTCGACGACCGGCGGCTGGTCGGATCTGCTGCGCTGTGCGGGCAATGGGTCGAACGACTATGTCTACATCACGATCCCGCCCGACAATCCGGAGATGTTCGAGGCGATGACCGAGGTCATGGGACGTCCGGATCTGCGCACCGACGAGCGTTTTGCGACACCTCCGGCGCGCGCCAAGAACGGCGCGGCATTGACCGCAGAGATCGAGAGGTGGACCGGAGAGCGCGAAAAGCGCGATGTCATGAAAGCCTTTGCGGGACGCGGCATCGTGTGCGGTGCGGTGCTCGACACTGCCGAGGTGCTGGCCGACCCGCACCTCAGAGAGCGCGAAACGATTTTCGACCTCGAGTATCCGACGCGCGGCCGCTTTTCGGTGATCGGCTGCCCGGTGCGGCTCTCGGATTCACCGGTCGCCGCCAAACGCGCGCCGCTAAAGGGCGAGCACACCGAAGATGTGTTGCGCAGTCTCGCCCGCTACACGACGGAAGAAATTCGCCAGCTCAAGAAAAAGCAGGTCATATAGCCGAGCTCACTGAGGAACCTGATCGCCGGGCGGCGCTCGAGTAGCTGTCGTTTCGGACGTCGCGCACTGGTTGATCGGCAGCAATTGAGGCCACCGCGCAGTCGCGACGGTAGACGGCGATTTGAAAAGTCAAGCCCGCAGCCGAGCATAGCAGCGCAAAGATTTCGTCTGCTCTTAACGAGAAGCTCCGGCCTATATCGGGATCAGCAAGTGCATTGCCGAGGCTGAGGAGAACGTTCGAAATCCGCATCAGGATTTCACGGTCGATAGACGAACGTTGGCTATCCCTGACCAACCCAATGCAACGGAGTACCGAAGTTATGAAGCATTTCTTGAGCGGTGTAGCGATTATTGCCGCGCTCGCGATTGCCGTGCCTGCTTCAGCGCAGCGCTCGGGTCCCGGCCCGTACGCCAGCACCGGTACCGGCCCGGGCGTCACTCCTCCAGGGGGGTTCGGCCCTTCCTCTTCGCTCTTCAATGTGCCGGCCGGGTCTCCTGCTCTGCCGCCCGCGGCGCCGTGGGGGATGGTCCCCGCATCCACGAGGGCGCTTGTGCCGCCAGGTGCGACTTCCCCGGGGCTCTCGCAATCACACTGAAGATCGGGCATTTCTTGATCAGACGCGCGAGGAGGACGCCGGTTCGCCCGGCGTCCTCTCGGCGTCGGCGGGGACCTCAGCAGGATCAACCCGTCAACGCGCGCTAACGACTCACCCACTCACCCGCGTCCCGCGCGGATTGCGACATGCGCGCGAAAACGCGCGCGGACTACCGATTTGCGCTCGCCCGGGCAAACCGATGGCGAACCAGCCCCGACTGAGTTATCCTTGGCCATCCTACAGAGCGTCGAAATTCGACGATAGCAGGGGAATACAAACGCTGATGAAGCTGGAGATCTTTACCGACTACGTCTGACCCTGGTGCTATCTCAGTACCGTGCGTATTGAAAAGCTGAAGCAGACGTTCGAGATCGACGCGACCCTGGTGCATTTCCCGCTGCACCCCGAGACGCCGATGCAAGGCAGATCGATGGCGGAGGTGTACGCCGGGCGCAATGTCGACCCCGAAGCAATGTACGCCCGCATGAAGCAGCTGATGGATGAGGAAGGGCTGCCCTACGGCAGGCGGACCCACACGTACAACAGCCGGTTGGCGCAAGAGCTCGGCAAATGGGCCGACACCCAGCCTGGCGGCGAGGCGCTGCACGATGCCCTCTACCGGGCCTATTTCGTCGATGCGCGCAACATCGGTGATCCCGAGATTCTGGTGGAGCTCGCGCAATCGGTCGGGCTGCCGGCGAATGAGGCGCGCGCCGTCTTGAGCGAGCGCCGCTTCAAGGAGGCGGTCGACGCCGATTGGGCGAAGTCGCACCGCTACGGCGTTACCGGGGTGCCGACCTTTGTCGCCGACCGCTATGGTGTGGTCGGCGCCCAGCCCTACGAGGTGCTCGAGCAGTTGCTCGACAAGGCCGGCGCCAAGCGCCGCGCATAGACCGGACCCTCAGCCTGGGTCCGGCCTTTGGCCGGCGGCATTGCTCAAGTTACGACTAGTTCAGCGCTTCCGAGACCCTCGACCTCGACAATCGCGTGGTCGCCGGCGGAAGGGAATTGGATCGGCACCATGCTGCCGGTCATCACGATCGCGCCGCGCTCAAGCCGCATTCCGGCCGCGGCTCTGGCTTCGGCGAGCCAAGCGAGCGCGTTCAATGGGTTGCGCATGACATCGCCGCCTTTGCCAGTGCCGATCTCGCGCCCGTTAATCGACAGCCGCGCGATCAATTGCGCGAGGTCGAGCCGGCGCCAATCGCTGACCGGCGCCCCGATGACAACCCCGGCATTCCACACATTGCCGGCGACCATCGCCGCCGCACTTAGCCGTTTGTAGTCGTGGTGCAAATCCTCGAGCAGCTCGATCGCCGCCATACAGCTTTCGACCGCGGCCGCCACCCGATCGCGCCAGGATGCGCGGGCGCCGCCCTGCGGCAAGTCCTCGCCAAGGCGCAACGCAATCTCGGTCTCGATGCCGAGCCGGCAATAATTTCGCGCCTCAAGCTCGGCGCGGCGATCGTGAACCTCCGTTTTGAATATCGCGCCGAATACCGGCTCGTCGACGCCGCACAGCTGTTGCATGATCGGGGTCGTCAGGCCGATCTTGTAGCCGGCGACCGGGCCGCGGGTCCCCGTCTCGATCTCCTCGTAGATTTGCCGAACCGTGTAAGCCTCGTCGAGAGCACCGGGCATCAGCTCGGGCGGCAGAATGTCGACCCGCCGCCGCTCGCGGAACAGCCGCGCGATGCCTTCAGCCTTCTGTTGCGTATCAAGTGCGGACATCCACGCCTCCGCTGTTTTTATTTGATAGCTGAGCTCAGAGCGCGTAGCGGCTGTAGCGCCCGCGCCGCGCCTCGTCGACCGGCACGATCATCTTGCCGATCGGCCACAGCGCCAAGCCGGCGAGCTTCAGGTGTGCCCAGGCGAAGGGCAGGCCGATGATCGTGATCGCCTGACCCAGAGCAAAGAATAGGTGGCCGAGTGCTAGCCACCAGCCGGCGAGCACAAACCAAATGATGTTGCCGAGCGTGCCGAGCGGACTGGTGCCGAGATCCTCCCGGCCGGTATGGGTGGCGCGCGACACCGCGGTCTGGCCGAAGGGCAAAAATGTGTAGACGGCGATGTTGAAGGCGGCGCGCGCCCATGGCAGGCCGATTATTGTGATTGCCATGATCACCGCCGCCACGACCCAGCCGACAGCCATCCACAGGCCGCCGAACACGATCCACAGCAGGTTGAGAAGCAGGCTGATCGGGGACATGAAGATCCTCGTCTTTGGGGTCAGCGGCCGAGGTTGCGGAATTCGCGGTGCAGTTCGAAATCGCCCGAGGCGACCTGGCTTTCCATCTGGCCGAGGCGCGCCTCGAGGTCGGCAAACTTGCGCTTGAGCGAGTGAAAGGTGTCGGCGGGTGCGGTGCCGACCCCGCGCCAGAACGTTTCCTCGTCGGGGCTCGCATACAGCGCCGGCGGCTTTGGCCTGAGCACGATCGCGAGGATGACGTAGGCGACGATCGTCGGCGGAAAGAAAAAGATCAGCCCGAGCACGGTGACGAGCCGCACGACGATCGGCTCGACGCCAATGTAATCGGCTATGCCGGCACAGACGCCGGCGATGATGCCGTGGTCTCTGTCACGCCATAGGCGATAGCGCGTGCTGCTGCTGTTGGTCCACACCATCTCTCATCCTCCTGCGCGCATGCGCCATCCCGGCGCTTCGCTGTCGAGCACCCTTTCGAGCGCCTCGATCCGCCCTTCCATGCGCTTGGCACTCTGCCACAGCTCACCGAGCGCCTTCTCGTCGTCGCCCGACAGCCGCCGCGCCTTCCGCCACTGTGTGATGTAGTGGCAGATGATCCAGATCGGCGCGACCACGACCAGGAAGAGAATGCCCAGGACGAAAAATCCGCCATGGAAGAACATGGCACCCTACCTTTGCTAGCGGGTGGCTTGCGGGCCAATGCGATTGCCGAGCCGTTCTTTGAGCGCCTTTAGCTCCTCTTCGACGGCGCTTTCCGCCTCGAGCCCGGCGAGTTCCTCGGCGACCGTTTTCTTGCGACCGAGCTCGAACACCTCGACCTTACCCTCCATCTCATCGAGCGCGCGCTCGACGTGTTCGAAACGGGCAAAGGCGTCGGTGATGCGTTCGTCATAGAGGTGGGTGCGCAGCCTGATCCGGTTAGCGGCGGTCTTTTGCCGCGCGACGATCGCCTTCTCGCGCGTCTTGGCGTCGGCAAGCTTGGCCTGCAGCTTGGCGATGTCTTCGTTCTGCTTGGTCAGCGCATCCTCGATCTGCTGGTGCTGATGCCGCAGCGCCGCCAGTGCTTCGGCGACGCGCGACTTGGCGAGCAGCGCACCCTTGGCAAGGTCCTCGCGGCCCTTGGTGACGGCGAGCTCGGCGCGGCGCTGCCATTCCTCGTGCTCGCGCTCGAGGCTGGCGAGGCGGCGCTCGATCTCCTTTCTTTCGGCGATCGTGCGCACCGCCGAAGAGCGCACCTCGACCAGGGTATCCTCCATTTCCTGGATGATCAGCCGGATCAGCTTCTCGGGGTCCTCGGCGCGGTCGAGGATCGCGTTGATGTTGGAGTTCACGATATCGGCGAGGCGGGAGAAGATTCCCATTGTCATCGTCCTTTGCTGCCGGGCGAGCTTCGCCCCATGCCATCGTGTAGAGCAGGCATCGTGCCAACCCGTTCGGCGGAATCCAACGCGTTGAAAACGCGCGAATTATTGCTCCACCCGTTGTAGCAGCTAGGTTTCCACCCAGGTAATATGCACCAAAAGGTGAGAAATTGGCTCAAAGTTTGGCGTTTATTCCCGAGAGTGATCGGGACCTGCCGCCCCTGGTTGGGGAGGCGCCGGCCTTCCGCGCCGCCTTGGCCCAGGTCTCGCAGCTCGCGGCACTCGATCGGCCGGTGCTGGTCGTCGGGGAACGCGGAACCGGCAAGGAGTTGGTTGCGGCCCGGCTCACCTACCTCTCGCCTCGCTGGGACAAGCCCTTTGTCAAGCTCAACTGTGCGGCACTCGCCGAGGGCTTGCTCGACAGCGAGCTCTTCGGCCATGAGGCGGGCGCCTTTACCGGTGCGGCGCGCCGGCGTTTGTCGCGCTTCGAGATCGCCGATGGCGGCACCTTGTTCCTCGACGAGATCGCCACCGCCTCGCTCGCCGTCCAGGAGAAGATCCTGCGCGTCATCGAATACGGCAGCTTTGAGCGCGTCGGCGGCAACGAGGTACACCATGTCGATGTGCGCGTCATCGCCGCTACCAACGCCGATCTGCCGGCGCTCGCCGAGCAGGGCCGGTTCCGCAGCGATCTGCTCGACCGGCTGGCCTTTGATGTCGTCACCATCCCGCCGCTAAGCGAGCGGGGCGAGGATATCCCGCTTCTCGCCGAGCACTTCGCGCGCGGCATGACCCGTGAATTGGGCCGCGAAGTGTTTCGCGGGTTCACGCAATCCGCACTTGACCGGCTGGTGGCCTACCGCTGGCCCGGCAATGTGCGCGAGCTCAAAAACGTCGTCGAGCGCAGCCTCTACCGCTGGCCGCGCCCCGACATGCCGATCGACGAGATCGTATTCGACGCCTTCGCTTCGCCGCATCGCGACGGAGCGCCGGCCGTCGCGCCGGCACCGCTACCCGCTGTCGAGCCCATCGGGTCGGGCGATTTTCTCCCGCGCGTCGCGGCCTATGAGCATAAACTGCTGGCCGAGGCGCTCACGGCCAACCGGTTCAACCAGCGCCGCACGGCGACGGCACTTGGCCTCACCTACGACCAGCTCCGCCACCACCTCAAAAAGCACAGGCTCAACGCAAGGCGCTGACCCCTCCTGAGGAATGACGCGAAGATATCGCACGGCATCCCAATGAAGAGGGCCGCACTGGCATACGGGATTTAGCCGCCTTCCTAAGCTGTGGTCAACGGAGCATACCCGGCGCCGCCGCAACGGCTATCGACGTCACGAGCCTCCCTCATTATTCGGCGGGTACATGGTCGGTGTCGCGGATAAAGGCGGCAACGTTATTATGCAGTTCCTTCAGCGCCGGCTCATGAGCATAAACCATGTGGCCGGATTGATAGAACTTGTATTCGATATTGGCTTGGAGCTTAGCCGGCATAGGCAACTGCCGCATCTCGTAGATCCCCTGATAAAACGGCGTCGCCAAATCAAAATACCCAGCGTTTAGCTGGACCTTCAGCTTTGGGTTGTATTTCATCGCCCAGGCCAGATCGGACATAACGTTGGCGTGACGCAATGGCCTGAAAAAGCTTGGTGGCTGATGCTGAAAATTCCATGTTGCCGTGAGAGAGATCGTTGGCTTGTAAATTTTGTCGCCGCCGTATTTCAATGTCTTGCGGACATACTCGTTGAATGCCGACACATAGGCTGATCCGATCGCAGCTGCTTGCGGATCGTAGTCGGCGGCCTTGCTCAGCGGATCCATTGTCGGACCGGAAAAACGCGTGTCGAGACGGCCGGTCGTTGTCTCGCTGTCGTCCTGCAAGGTCTTTGAGAATTCGCCGCCATTGATGCGCAGATCTGCCTTCTTGATGTATTCGATCGGCAGCCCGGTATATTCGTGCAGCTTGGCGGCGATGGCATCGCGCTGCGTCTGGTCCAGCGTCGCCCCCGCCTGGAGCGCCAGGGCATAGTCGGTCATGGCAAAATGCTCGACCTCCTCCAGGAGTCCCGCCAAGTCCTTCTGGATGCCAGCCAGCTTGTGGTGGTACCAGGCCGTCGCTGCATAAGTCGGAAGCGCCAATTGATAGGGAAGATCGACACCGGGATTGAGTTGCGGACTGCCGGGGCCGAAGTCGTAATTGAGAATTTGCGACAACAGGATGACGCCGTTGAAATCGACGCGGCGGTCGGTTTCCAGAAGATTGATCAGTGCTGCCGAGCGTGTGGTCCCATAGCTCTCGCCAAACAGAAATTTGGGCGAATTCCAGCGGCCGTATTTTGACAGGAAGCCGGTGATGAACTCTGCAAAGGCGTGGGCGTCGGCATCGATGCCGTAGAACGCCTTCTCCTTGTCCTTACCCGAGATTCGACTGAAACCGGTGCCGGGCGCGTCGACAAAGACGAGATCACTCGCGTCGAGCAGGCTCTGATCGTTGTCGACGACCGCGTAGGGAGCTGCCGGCAAATGGCTTTCTTCGGCGGTAACGACCCTCTTCGGGCCAAACGCACCCATGTGCAACCATACCGTCGATGATCCGGGGCCGCCGTTAAACAGGAACGTCAGAGGCCGCGCCTCTGCCACAGCGTCCTTTTTGAAATAAGCCACGTAGAACATCGACGCTTCGGCGGTCGGGTTCTGACTGCCGGACGCCCCGTCCGGCCGGTTTCTGTTCTGCTGGTCTCCCCTGTCGGGATCCTTGTCCGCGGCTTTCACCGCATCATCCCACCCCTTGGGGTGGACGATCAGGGTGCCCGCAACCGCTCGATAGTCGATCCGTGACCCGGAGACGGTTACCGAACCCTCGCTGGTTTGCTCTTCAGCTTTGACGGCCTCGGTTTTCGCCGGCACCGGCTTGTCTGCAATCCTGTCCTTACTCTGGGGCGCCGGCTCGTCCGCGAACGCGCTGCCGACCGCGAGGATCGCGCCCAGTGCCAAGATGCAAGCGCTTTTCATCAAACCGTCTCCTGCCTTCAATGGATATTCCCGGATGGGCCATATCCAATCGGGACAGCATGCGCCGTTCCGATAGAGTCGCCAATTGAGGCACGGCCAGCGCGCGCGACCGGGAGCGCGATTACGTGGTCGTATCACTTGCCGCTCTCCCTCACGCTTTCGCCGCGCGAGTCCCTCCCTCTGCCCGCTCGCGGGAGGAGGGTTGGGTCGAGGGGCATTCGTCGCTCGGGACGACTGCCGCTACGGGTGGATCACCGTCGGGGTGCGGCTGATCACAAAGGCTTCGTGGCGCTCGAGAAAGTCGACCACGACCTCGGTAAATGCTTCCGGCCGGTCGCTGCTGATCGCGTGCGCTGCATCGTAAACGAAGACAAGATGGCAGTTAGGCATCAGCTCCTTGTAGAAGTGGCCCATATCTGGCGGGATGACTTGGTCGACGGTGCCGAACAAGACCAGGGTCGGAGTCGCAAGGCCCCCTAGCTGGCGCTCGAGATCCGTATCGCGATTGGGACCCCGAAGCCGCATGACCAGCGGTCCGGTTTTCGCCCAGATAGTCGGGTCGGGCGGAGGAGCGGGAGCCAGCCGTTCGGGGTGAGCATGGAGCCGCTGCAGTGGTATCTCGTATGGCGAGCCGGAAGGAGGTGCGGTGCCCTCTGGAAGGATCGCCGAAGGGGCTTCGAGCACCAGAGCGAGGACGCGCTCCCTCTGCTGGAGCGCTAGCCATAGCGCTGTCCGGGCGCCGTAAGAGGTGCCCATCAGGTTGAATTGATCGATCCCGAGGTTTTCGACGGCTCGTCCCATCGTCGCTGCCAGCTCGGGCATGTTCTGGGTCCGGGTGTTCTCCGGTGACTGACCAAACCCAGGCATTTCGAACGCGATTACTCGGAACTGCCGGCTCAACAGATCGTGTGCCGGAGTCAGGAGCAGTCCACGCGCGCCATGCAAGTGGGCCAGCGGAGCCCCGTGCCCGGCCTCCATGTAGCGGATGCGAAACCCGTCGGCCTCGACGTGGCCTTCCTTAAACGCCGCACCAGTCGCCGATTTGCTGTCTGCCTGCACCACGTTCGGATCCCTCCACACCGATCCGTCACGCCCGGACTTGTTCGGGACACGCCCGGCCATGACGAAACCCGGTATACCGCAAGAATCTTCTAAAGGGTGGACTAGTCACCACGTCCTTACAGAAGGCATCAGCGCCTTGGCAAACATCGTCATCGATCGCCGGACCGCCTTTGTGTCCATGCCCGGTTGATGAAAGTTAAGACTGAGATGGGTCAGCTGCTTGTCGCGGTATGCCTCGAGTGCCCGGCCCACCTCGTCCGGCGTCCCGACGACGAATGGCGACCCGCGATGCCCGATGCCCGGCACGTTGCGGAACTCGCCGATCGGCGGCAGCTGGTCGAGAGCACCGGCCGCAGAAGTCGCCGATTGCAGGTCGACCCGCGTCCGGTAGAAGTGAAGGACCTGGTGCAGCCCGGCCTCGGCCTCGTTCCAAGCCCGCTCGCGCGTCGCGGCCAGATGCACGCGGATCGGGATCGATGCGACCTGACATTTCGCCCGGTCGTGTCCGTGTTGGACTAGCAGCTCCTCGTATTTGGCGTGGCCACGGCCAGCTCCTGCAGCCAAGTGATAACCGCGCCGCGCGGTCCAGGCGACACTCTGGTCGCCCATCGAGGCCACCCAGATCGGCGGACCGGGCTTCTGCACCGGGGTCGTCGTCATATGGACATTCGGGAACTCGTAGTACTTGCCCTTGTGCGAGAATTCCTGGCCGGCAAAGCAGCGCTCGATGATCCTCAGCGCCTCAAAGGTCCGCCCGAGGCGCTCGTTGAACGGGACGCCGAAAGTGCGGAATTCCTCGGCCGCCGAACCGACGCCGACCGGCAGATCGGCCCGGCCGCCCGAGATGTTGTCGAGCACCGCGATGTCTTCGGCGACCCGCACCGGGTTGTGAAACGGCAGAAGCAGCACGTAGGTGCCGACGCGAACCCGCTCGGTCCGCGCCGCCACCGCCGCCAGAAAGGTGATCGGCGACGGGTTCCACGCGTCCTCGGAGAAATGGTGCTCGCTCGCCCAGACATTGTCGAAGCTAAGCTCTTCGGCGAGCACCGCCTCTTGGAGATATTCCCTGTAGAGCTCTTGCAATGGCCGGGGCCGGCTCGGCAGCCGACGGATCCCCATCGTGACCACTAATCGCACGTCCGCTCTCCAGCGTTCATTTTAAATGTCACGAATGTGGGGCAGCACCTTTTTTCCGAATATTTCGAGCGAGCGCATCAGAAAGATCAGACCACCGGGGCCAGGGATCTGGAACATTAGATCGATGACACCGGCCCCGACCTCGTCGCGGCAGCGCTTGATCTGCTCGACGACCGTGTCGGGACCGCCAACAAAGTTTGTCGCCAGCGCGCCGCCGACATTCGGGGCCCGTGCTTCGCCCGCGATATTGCGAGAATCGAGCTGGAGCAATGCGTCCCGAACCTTTGGGCGCGGCGAAAAAGCCCTTCGTGTCGCCCGCTGCTGTTCCATCAACTGACCGGCTTCTTTGTCGGTCTCGGCCAGCAGGATGTTGGCGCGGTAGATGATCTGATCGGGTGCGGGTTGCCAGCCGTAATGCGCGCACTGCTCGCGGTAATAGCGGGTGGCCTTGGCGACGATCTCGAACGGCGCGTAAGAGAGGCCGAGCCCGAGCCGGTGGCGTGCCGCAAACTCGCAGGATTCGCGGCTCGACCCGAGGGCGTAGGTCGGCGGATACGGCTGCTGCACCGGCCGCGGCCACACCGCAACCGTGCGGAACTGAAAGTGACGGCCCTGCCAGCCAAAAGGTTGCGGCTCGGTCCACGCCCTGAGGACCAGCTCCATGCCCTCGGTGGTCCGTTCGCGCGCCTCTGTCGGGTTGAGGCCGTAGGTTAGGTACTCGCCGGTGATGCCGCGCAACAATCCGACCACGAGGCGACCCGGCATCAGGTTGTCGAGCATCGCCAGCTCCTCGGCGATTTGCACCGGGTTGCTCTGCGAGACGATCGGGCCGAGCACCGCGATTTTTATGTTTTGCGCGTAGGCTGCCAGATGCGCCGCCGAAACAATCGGGGACGGGGTCAGACGCTGCGGCGAATAGTGGTGCTCGGACACGCTGACCCAGTCGAAGCCGAGCGCCTCGACAAACTGCAGCCGGTCGATCATGCCACGATAGGCCTGGGCGCCGGCGTTGCGGTCATAGGCGTCGGGAGGCACCGGCCATTCCGGCGACAGTTCCCGCGGCGGAAGGTAGCGCGCCGTCTCGAAATACGAGACCTTCATGGCTCTGCCGCGGAAATCGTCATTCCTGCGAAAGCAGGAATCCAGGAAGGCAGGGTCTCGGCAGTCACCCTGGCCCCCCGCTTTCGCGAGGGTGACGAGTAAGGCATCATCGCGCTCACACCTCGCGGATGCGCGGTAATACCTTCTCGGCGAAGAGTTCGAGCGACTGCATCAGCCGCCCGGTATCGGCTGCCCCGGGGTTTTGGAAGGCGAGGTCGAGCACACCCACACCGACTTCCTCGCGGCAGCGCTTGATCTGCTCGACGACCGTGTCGGGGCCGCCAAAGAACGAGGTCGGCAGCACTCCGCCGACAGGCGGTGTGCGGGGCTCGCCCGCGACGTTGCGGGAGTCGAGCTTTAGGAGCGCGTCGCGCACCCCCGCCCGCATCGGAAAGGGTGCCGGTCCCTTGCGCTGTCTTTCCAAGAGCTCGTGGGCTTCCTCGTCAGTCTCGGCGAGCAGGATATTGGCGCGATAGAGCATTTGCTCGGGCGTCGGTTCCCAGCCGTAACGCGCACACTCGTCGCGGTAATACCTGGTCGATTTGGCGACGACCTCGAACGGGGCAAAGGAGACGCCGAGACCGATGTGGTGGCGCGCGGCGAATTCGCAGGATTCGCGGCTGGTGCCGAGCGAATAGGTCGGCGGCAAGGGCTGCTGCAACGGCCGCGGCCACACCGACACGGTGCGGAATTGGAAATGGCGGCCTTGCCAGCCAAAGGGCTGCGGCTCGGTCCACGCCTTGAGCATCAGCTCCATGCCCTCGGTGGTGCGCTCCCGTGCTTCGGCCGGGTTGAGACCGAAGGTCAGATATTCGTTGGTCGTCCCGCGCAGCAGCCCGACAACCAGCCGGCCCTCCGCCAGATTGTCGAGCATCGCCAATTCCTCGGCGACCTGGACCGGGTTGCTTTGCGAGACGATCGGGCCGAGCACCGCGATCTTTATCTTTTTCGACCGTGCCGCCATGTAGGAGGCCGAAACCGCGGTGTTCGGCGTCAGGATGCGCGGCGAATAATGGTGCTCGGAGACGCTGATCCAGTCAAAGCCGAGCTCCTCCACATACAGCATCCGGTCGACCATGCCCTGATAAGCCTGGGCGCCGGTATCGGGGTCATAAGCCCCGGGCGGGACGGGCCATTCGGCCGGCACCGTCGGCGGCACTTGGTAGCGCGCGGTTTCGAAGTACGAGACTTGCATGGCTCTACCCGCGAGATCTGAGGCAGTAGCCTACGATGCGGGTTCAAAGCCGGTCAATCTTAGCGCCACAAACTCGCTTACCCTGTCGATGGTCGAACATCGTATAAGAATCGATCCGCAGGCCGGCCGCAGAGCACATTCGTGGTGAGGGAGGGAGATGGATCCGGTCGTTCTGGTCGTCGACGACAACGACGACAACCGCTTCACGCTGTTGATGCGACTCGAAGCCTGCGGCTACTCCAATGTTGTGACGGCCGAGAACGGCCGCGAGGCGCTCGAGAAGATGCGGTCGGGTCCGGTCGATCTCGTTCTGCTCGACATCATGATGCCGGAGATGAACGGATACGAGGTGCTCGAGCATCTGAAAGCCGACACAGAACTCCGCGACTTGCCGGTCATCGTGATCTCGGCGCTCGACGAGATGGACAGCGTCATCAAGTGCATCGAGCTCGGTGCCGAGGATTATCTCGCCAAGCCTTTCAACCC
>Ga0306920_100007789_pt1 | contig 14144 bp, 10 predicted proteins | sample flu12Cox44000170_FD_204666 | JGI IMG/M metagenome (GOLD analysis project Ga0306920, IMG submission 204666) | Lab enrichment of tropical soil microbial communities from Luquillo Experimental Forest, Puerto Rico - flux4day.12C.oxic.44.000.170 (v2)... | ecosystem: Environmental > Terrestrial >...
CATATCACTCAGGCTTTGGTAGCCATTCAGGGAATACAGCCGGCCATCACAGCGCATCTCGCTCAGTTTGGCTCTCTCGCCTCGCGAAATGGAACACCGCTGGCGTTCCCCGACACCTACGACAACTTCGGACAGGTTCTCTTAACCGAGGGGCTCATCGAGCGACCTTTCGAGCTTGGCATCGGCACCAATGCCACACTCCGATTGATCAAAGTCTCAGGCGTCACGAGCGGCACCACGGTGACTGGTTTCAATGGTGTGTACGACCTGGATGGCGATGGCAGAAACGATGTGGCCGGCGCTGCCTTCGTGCTGGAAGCTGTTGTTCCTGGAGTAAACGAGTTGGAAGCCAGGGCGCTCAATGATCGACTCGACGGATCCAGGCTTGGCGCTGGCCCAGGCCAGAGCGACCTTCTCGGCCGACTTGTTTACCTTGCGCCAGCCCCCGATGGCACCACCACACTTCACATCTACCTGATGCGCAAATAAGCGGGCAAAACCCTCCGCCAGCGCTTTTTACGTTTTAACACTTTTAACGTAGTAACATCGCCCGTTTGGCCCTCGTTGTGCTTTGAACCTTAAGCATAAGCCCTGTATATTTCTGTACAATGGCCGCGCGAGATGGCATTACGACGAATGAGAAAGTCCGAGCGAAATCATCAGGTTAGCGATTTTTCTAAGATTCCACCCCAAGACGTGGTTTCGGAGCTGAAAAAGCACGTCTTGATTGATGGTTTTCAAATCGTTGTCGATTTGCGAAAGAGCCGAGGGTCCTGGCTGGTTGACGCAGCGACCGGCCGGCGACTGCTCGACCTCTACGGCTCTTTTGGGTCCATGCCGGTTGGATATAATCATCCCGGCCTTGACCAACCCCGCATTCACGAGGATTTACTCGAAGCAGCGCGCGTGAAGGTGGCCAACCCGGATGTTTACTCGACTCAACTTGCCCGGTTCGTTCAATCCTTCCATCGTGTAATGGGATTGCCGCCACTGGACCGCTACTTCTTCATCGAGGGCGGATCTGCCGCCGTCGAAAACACGCTCAAGGCGGCCATGGATTGGAAGGTTCGCCGAAACCTGGAGGCAGGGTATGGCGAGCGAGGCACGCAAATACTTCACTTCGAGCGCGCCTTCCATGGACGCGGCGGATACACCTTGAGCCTCACTAACACCGATCCGCGCAAGACCGAATATTTCGCGAAGTTTGCCTGGCCACGAGTGATCGCGCCGAGCATCGACTTTTCACTGCCGGAGCGCCAACGCGACCTTGAGGTCATTGACAAAGAAAGGTACGCCGAAGCCCAAATTCGCGAGATTCTCAGTCGAGACGCACTTGATATCGCGGCAATCATTATCGAACCAATTCAAGGCGAGGGCGGGGATAACCATTTTCGAGGTGAATGGCTGCGAACCTTGCGCCGGATTTGTGATGAGAATGACATTCTGCTGATTTTCGATGAAGTCCAGACCGGCTGCGGCACGACAGGCCGGAGGTGGTGCTGCGAGCATTTTGACGTGCTGCCGGATTTGCTGGCATTCGGCAAGAAAGCACAGGTCTGCGGGGTAATGGCTGGACCACGACTCGATGAAGTCCCCGATAACGTCTTTCGACTGTCCGGCCGCATCAATTCCACCTGGGGCGGCGGCTTGGCCGACATGGTCCGCTCGACGCATTGCCTGGAGATCATTGAGCGCGATAACCTTATCGAAAACGCCGAAAACGTCGGCCGGACGTTTCTCGAAGAACTGCATCGCCTGGCTGCCGGCGAACGGATGCTCTCCGGCGTGCGCGGTCGCGGCTTTATACTGGCGTTTGATTTGCCAAACCGGGAATTACGCGAAACCTTCTACAAAGGGCTGTTCGAAATCGGTCTGCTCGCTATCCGTTGCGGCGAACGTTCGATTCGCTTTCGCCCCGCGTTGGACTTCCCCTCAAGCTCCATTCGCAACGCAGTGGAAATGCTGAAGGAACAATGCCGTCGAATGCACGCGCGATCGCCGGACACGGCCGCAAGTGTCAAACCGGAAACCATCGTCCGCTAGCCCATGACAAATCCAATTCGTCCCTGGCTGCAAAAACTGGGAATCGAGGAGAGCAACCCGGGCGTGTTCTGCGGGGAATGGCTGGGCAACGGCCCTGTCGCAGAGTGCCGCACGCCTATCGATGGCACCGCAATCGCGCGAGTCGTTAAGGCTTCCCCCGAGGACTACGAGCGAGCGGTCAAACGCGCTCAGGAAGCGTTTTTGGAGTGGCGCATCGTGCCCGCCCCCAGACGCGGAGAGACAATCCGATGTTTTGGAAATGCTCTGCGCGAGGCCAAACCGGACCTCGCTCAACTCGTCACGCTCGAAACTGGAAAAATCCTGGTCGAAGCCGAAGGCGAGGTGCAGGAGATGATTGATATTTGCGATTTCGCCCTGGGGTTGTCGCGACAGCTTCATGGTCTGACGATCGCTTCCGAGCGCCCGTATCATCGCCTGATGGAACAATGGCACCCGCTGGGGGTTGTAGGCGTGATTACGGCCTTTAATTTTCCCGTTGCCGTCTGGGCGTGGAACAGCGCACTCGCAACGGTTTGCGGCGATGCGGTCGTTTGGAAACCGTCGAACAAAACCCCTCTTTGCGCGATCGCAGCAACCAAAATTGCTCAGCGGGTCTGCCGCGAAACTGGCGCTGATCCGGCCATCTTCACCTTGCTGGTCGGCGATTCAGACACGATCGGCCAGCGAATGGGGTCCGACAAACGGCTGCCGCTAATTTCCGCTACCGGCTCATGTAAAATGGGAGTTCAGCTGGGACAAACCGTTCAAGAGCGCCTGGGGCGCACGTTGCTGGAACTGGGGGGGAACAACGCGGTTATCGTGGCTCCCAGTGCGAACCTGGATTTGGCTCTACGCGCTATAGTTTTCGGAGCAGTTGGAACGGCCGGTCAGCGCTGCACCACCACGCGCCGCGCAATCGTCCACCACTCCCTGAAGGACGAAGTCCGCCAACGGCTGTGCTCCGCGTATGCTTCGGTGCGCATCGGAGACCCGTCGGAACGGTCGACTCTCATGGGACCCCTCATTGACCGGCAGGCCGTCACTGAACTGCAGCAAGCGATCGGTAGGGTGAAAAGGGAAGGCGGCCGGATCGTCTACGGTGGCGAGCCTTTACCCGAACACAGCGGCGGCTGCTACGTGCGTCCCTGCATCGCCGAGGTAAAAGCCGGCCTGAAGATCGTGCAGGAGGAAACCTTCGCTCCCCTGCTCTACCTGATGTCCTACGATACAATCGACGAGGCAATCCGCATGAACAACTCGGTGCCACAGGGGCTCAGTTCGAGTATATTCACCAACGACGTGCGTGAGATGGAGGAATTCTTAAGCGCCTGCGGCAGCGATTGCGGGATCGCCAATGTGAATGCCGGCACGAGCGGAGCCGAAATAGGTGGCGCTTTCGGCGGCGAAAAGGATACCGGCGGCGGACGCGAAAGCGGTAGCGATGCTTGGAAAAACTACATGCGCCGCCAAACCAACACGATCAACTACTCCAGCGACTTGCCTCTGGCGCAGGGAATTCAATTTGGAGGTTAAACCACGGATTGAGTCAATTTGAGACCACGGATTAACACAGATAAACTGAGGAAGGCCATGTCGCAGTGGAAAAACCACCGTCATTAACAAGTGAGCCAAACGTTTTGCCTTCGAGGTGCAAATTCGGTCTGAAAATCTGTGTCCATCAGTGTTCATCCGTGGTTTTCTTCCTCATGGATTAGGAATTATGCCGGAGCTAGACACCACAGAAATGCGCGAGAAGCGGTTTGATTGGCCGCTTTGTTATGAAGCCGAAGAATTTGTCCTGAACCAAATCGAAGCTTTCTGCGCCGGTAATTCGGCCGCGGCGCACATGTCCGGGCGAATGCGTTCTGAAACCGGGACCTTGTTCATAGACTGGATCGATCATCTGGTCCTGGAGGCCGATGCCGAAGCGCTCCTGACAAAAGCCGGGTTCATTCGCGATCCTTTAGCCGAAGCTTCTGTCAGCAGCCAAATCCCCTTCTGGCATCCTGACGCGATGTTGCCGCGTGTAATCGTGGACCGAAATGCAGAGGGCAACGCACCTCCATTGGCCCTGGCAATCCACGTGGACAGCATTTCCGATTTCACTGCCGCCAATCAACTCTCGGGCAAGCCGGAGGGAGAACCATTCACCCGCTTTCGGCGTATTCCGATTTCTGTCGAAAAGGGAACTCGTTTCGAAGCTATCGAACGCAGCGGTTACCGCGGGTATTCTCCTGAAGCGTCGGCACCTGGCCAAAAGGAAGCTTGGCGTGAGGCTCAGCAAATCTGGAAAACACGCCCGCGCATGTTTGACGACGATGCCCAAGGTTTCCAACAGACCCACGCCCTGCTCGACCACGTGATCCAGTTGGTAGGCCGTAATCTTGCGTGTCATATCGTTTTTGCCGAAGAACGCGCTTATTGGGAACAAAGAAACCGGGCCGCGCAAATCCAGAAGAAACGCCAGGATCGGCTGGGTCTCGGTTGGGCTAATCACGATCATCATACGTTTCGCAGCTCACGGACACATTTCCTGGCGTTGATGTCGGCGCTCGAAAAGCTCGGCTTCGAACGACGCGAGCGTTATTACGCCGGCGCGCAAGCCGGTTGGGGCGCTCAAATCCTCGAGCAGCCGGTTGAAGGGATCGTCACTTTTTGTGACGTGGATTTGGATCCAGAAGAGACCCGGATCGACTTCTCGCGCCAGGGCCTTTCCGCAGCGCGACGACTCGGTACCATTGGGCTTTGGGTCGGGTTGCATGGAGAAAGCTACCTGCAGGCCGGCATGCATCATCTGGAATGCCGCTTCGACTTCAGCCTGCTCCGCGAGCAACTGGCCGCCGAAGGCGTGGGCACTATGAAGCCCTTTTCGGATTTTGAATTCCTCAAACAGGCGTTCACCCAAGGCGAACAATGGCCAGTCCGCCCCGAACGGGCAGAGCGGTTGCTCAGCGCCGGGCTGATTGATGAAACGCTGTTCCGGAAATTCATTAGCGAAGGAGCCATTGGCAGCCACCTTGAAAACTTGCAACGCAAAGGCGGATTCAAAGGCTTTAACCAGTCCTCTGTGAGCGTGATCATCCGGGAAACCGATCCCCGCGCACAAAACCACGGGGCTTGAGTCGGAGACCCTAGCGCAGATTCTTTGATTTCAACCAGGTGATCAGTTCTTCGGGATGATCGGTTTGCACGCCGGAGAACCCGAGGGCCAACACTTTCGCGAAGTACGCAGTATCTTCGGTGGCGGTTTGAATATCCGGCCAGATTCTTACTCCCGCACGGTTTGCAGCTTCGACCATTTCGCGTGAATATTGCCTCCAATTACCATCAAGGATTTCGATGCCCTTGCCCGTGGCAAATTCTATCAATTGCTTTGGGTCCTTGATGCCGTCCGGGGGTGAAATGATCAGAGCCAATTCGGTAGCTGCGCGGTGCCACTCGGAGACCGAATCCACATCGTCGTAGACAATGATTTGCCGCGCGACACCGGCATCGCGGATGATTTTGGCTACAGCCGCACGATCGCCCTCTTTGAAATCCAGATAGATGTTGAGCCGGCCTTTGATAAGCCCCAGCGCTTCCGAGAAAGTTGGAACGCGATCAGGAGGAATTTGCGGTCGTTTGGGGTCCCGAACAGTTAACGCCCTGATTTGAGCAAGGCTCAGCTCTCGCACGGCGCCATGGCCATCGGTCATTCGATTGACCGTGCCGTCATGCATCAAGACGTATTGGTCGTCGGCGGTTCGACGCACGTCGATTTCGGCATAATCCACTCCCGCGTCGATCGCGTGCTGCAGAGCGGTGAGCGTGTTTTCATGCGCAAGGGTATGATCCCCACGGTGCGCGATGACTACGAAATTGTGCTGGGAAACGGGAAGCTCAGCTCCATTCGCAAGCGCAGCCATGAGCATCATTGCAAAATAAAGCGCCAGCTTCATGCGTGGAATTCTGCTGGATGACCGCCCCATTGCACAAGGCGTGGCCTGGAGTGCCGGTTTGCCGGCGCTTTTGCGAGGCAAAACACAGGCCGAAAAGCGGGGGCAAGCTCCGCGCACTCCAAACGCTTCGCGATTTAGTTCACCATCATTTCTGGAAGATTTCATTTTGACTGTGCAAAAGCCTGAATGCATCGTCGCTGCTCTCTGGTCAAGCGAACAGCACGAACTGCCGACAACATCCGTATACCATCCTCGACACTTCGACAGTTACCTGAACTGAGCAGGAGGGCCAGGGCGAAAAGCGCGGCCCGTCCATGACCCTGAGCGCAGTGGACGAATGTGCGTCCGGGCCGGAGGCTGGCAACCGCCACACGCAAGGCTTCCTGTGTTGGCGCGCCTCCGTCGAGAATTGGAAAACTGCGGTAGGACGCCGTACACCGGATCGAACGCGGCTCGGTAAACTCCGCGGTCAGGTCGACAAAATTGTCGAAGTCGTCCGCGTGTTCAGATGCCAACAGTCTTCGTCCCACAAATAAGTTCTCGGTGACTTTATTTTGCGCCGGTTCTCGACTGAGCAGGAGAAGCAGATGCCAAACGAGGTTGGTGTAAATGAGAAACGGAAGAAAAACCAACCGGCTCCATAATGGCAAAGTGCCATCTGGTCGTTTGCCAAACACCTGGTGGGCGCCTCGTAGATGCGCGACACCCACAACCACAAAGTCGCAACCGAGCCAGGTCCACACGAGAAACCAGCCGCGCTCCATTAGGCCATAAGCTACGAGGACACACCCCACGAGAATGAGAAGGTGCCGGTAGCTCATAGAGCGCGAAGCAGTCTAACCCGACGCACGTTGCGATTTGAGAAAGAACCCTTCGGGTTCACGCCGGCAGCGATGCATTGGTATTTTGGCGGGCTGTTCACTCTGGGTCTTTTGGTCTATTTGCACCCAACGACCTCTGTGGCAGAGTGCGCGTGCAGTTTGAGGAGGAACAACACCGAATCGCATCAACAACAACACGATACCATTCCTCCCAAGACTAAAACATGAACTCTATGACACACATGGAAAAGCAGGAGGCGCAAATCAACGAAAGCGCATTGCAGGATTTGGTTGGGAAAATGGTTGGAGACCTGGGCGCAGTAGTGAGCGGCGCGCTGGTTGTCCTCGGGGACCGCCTGGGCCTTTACCGGGCATTGGCCGAAGTTGAGCCTGCGGATTCCGCGAAACTGGCCAAGCACACGGGGCTTGATGAGCGATACGTGCGCGAATGGCTGGCCAACCAGGCTGCCTCGGGCTATGTCAACTACGAGCCGAAGAGCCGCTGTTTTTCGATGAGCGCGGAGCAGAAGGCCATCTTCGCGGATCCTGAAAGCCCGGTGGCGATGACCGGAGGCTTTTACGCGGCTGCGTCGGTCTATCACGACGAACCGAGAGTGGCGGCGGCCTTTCGCACAGGTGCTGGATTCGCCTGGCAGGATCATCACAACTGTCTGTTTTGCGGGACGGAAAAGTTCTTCCGCCCCGGCTACGCGGCCAACCTCGTCCAGAACTGGATCCCGGCGCTTAACGGCGTACACGCGAAACTGGAAGCGGGAGCGCAGGTGGCAGATATCGGCTGCGGACATGGGGCGTCGACCATTATCATGGCCAAAGCCTTCCCGAAATCGAAGTTCACCGGTTTCGATCTTCATCCCGGGTCCATCGAACGTGCGCGGCAGTGCGCACGCGAGAGTGGGCTCACCAACATCACGTTCGCGACCGCCTCGGCCAAAGAGTTTCCGGGACGCTATGATTTTATCACGACCTTTGACGCGTTGCATGACATGGGTGACCCGGTGGGAGCGGCCGCGCACGCGCGCGAAAGCCTGAAGCCGGACGGCGCCTGGATGATTGTCGAACCGTTTGCAGGAAACAGCCTGGAGGAAAACCTCAATCCAGTAGGACGAGTTTACTATGGGTTTTCGACAATGATCTGCACGCCCAATTCGCGCAGCCAGGAGATTGGCCTGGCCCTCGGAGCGCAGGCTGGGGAGCACCGACTGCGCGAGGTCATTGAAAAGGCCGGGTTCCGCCAGTTCCGGCGAGCCGCCCAAACCCCGTTTAATTTCGTCCTGGAAGCACCACCTTCGCCTGAATGATGCAGAAGGCGACCACCGCTGAACACAGATGGACACGGATTTTAAGGGGAAAAGAACCACCGCGCTTAGGCTCACTTTTCGGCGAGTCCGAATGATCCATGCGCTTCGATTCATTATCCCTTATTTATCAGTGTTCATCAGTGGTTCAACTGAATCCCTACTTAGCTTGGCCGTAAAACAAAACCATAAACACAAATATCTCAAATGATCACTGTCATCACCCGATTTACCGTTCCCGCCACCATGAACCCGACCCAAATGCGAGCTGCTTTTGCACAGATTGCGCCGGGTTTCCGTAACGTGCCTGGCCTCATACGAAAGCAGTTTCTTTTGTCAGCCGATGGAAAAACAGCCGGTGGTGTTTACCTCTGGGAAGAGGAGGAAGCGGCGCGCAGTTTCATGCAGCAACGTGTAGCTCCGATGATCCGCGAAAAATACCACGCCGAACCCACGATGGAGTTCTACCAATCACCCGTGCTCGTAGAAAACAGTGAACCCCAAAATATGCCGGCCAAATCGGTTCCAATGTAGGAGACGAAGGTTTCAGCGTAGGAGACGAGGTCACGAGGCTCTGTTTTTAGTGCGTTTTGAGAGAGAACAGAGTCTCGTTACGGGCGTGTTGCCCAACTTAGAAGAGATCGCCGCGTAACTGAATCACTCTCCCAGCACCGGATTTCGCCACAAAACAACGGTACGGAATCCGTCGCATAGTCGTTCACGAATTCCACAACCACATTCGTCGACTCCCCTGCGTCAAGCTGCAAGCCTCCGCCTGGAAGGATCAGGCTGACCCGGTTGATGTTGCACCAGCTTCAAGTTGTTACCATCCCTGCACTCTAGCCAGTCAAGCCAGACATTAACTCGCTCCCGGCTTGCGTTAGAAGCCACAAATGAAATAACAAGTGTTCCACTGTGGGTACCGCTCGCGAAAACTGGTTTTGAAATGTGCACTCAGTCGCCACCGGCCCTCGACGGTGGGTGCATAATGAATTGCACAAACCCCAATACGATCACCAGCAAAACGGCAGCAGCAGTGTCAGATTTTTATGGCTTTTCAACATATCCGGACAACCGCCTGGCGTTACTGGTCCGCCTGGCAAGCGATTGAATATGACGTGTGTCCGTTCCGCAGCAGCCTCCCATAAACAAGGTGCCGAACTCTGCGTGGCATTCCATCATCAGGTCCGCGAGGTTTTCCGGATCAACGGAGTCCAACTCTTCCAGCCCATCCAGTTCCTCAGGACTCTTCTCCGATCCATTAGCTTGAAAGACTTGAATCCGTTTGACCGAAGCCGGGCTGCGTTTGGCTACGGCTCTCAAGCCCGCCTGAAACACGTAGGGATGCACACAATTTATCGCGTAACCTTGAGGAGGCTTGGGGCCGGCGTCAAGGGTCTCAATGACGTGTTCTAGGAAGGTGCCATCCAGTAGCATGCCCTCTGGGCGTATGACAAAACTCAGCCAATACGGCCGTCCCGTTTGGGCCATCGCCGCCGCAATTCCCCGCGCTTCTGAGAAAGCGGGCAGAGTGGACGCGTAAAGGAAGTCAACGCCGCCTTCTACGAGAGCTTCGACTTGTAGTGTATGGAAGCGCTCAGCCGCCGATGGTGCCAGCGCCTCGGCCGGTTTGTAAGCATCTCCGCGAGGCCCGATGTTGCCTCCTACGAAGATCGGGTGCGCCTGCGGGCCGTAGCTATCCCGCAACTGAGTTAGAAAGCGTGCATTGTCTTGATTGACCGGAGTGCCCTTGAACTGAGAACGGTCAATGCGTTCTCGATTGCCGCGCCAGGTATCGGTCAAAGCAAACATGGCGAGCCCATGACTTTGGCCCACATCGAGATATTCGCGATGCACCTGTTTCAGGAGCGAGGCAGCCTTCGGCTCATAGATCAGAGCCGCATGGGCCAGATATGGATCAAACACAACCCCCGGATGTCGCCGCAAGCGTTCGTAGATGGATCCCTCCGTAAGTCCAAAGGACCCGGTTTCAACAAAAGCTTCCATCTTCATGGGTTCTTTCCCTTGCAACGGGAGTGCCGGCCAACGACAACCCCAAGTAGGTCACCCCGCTCTCTCCATCAGCGTTGACTACCACTCATAGCGTTCCACTCCAATTTGGACAATTTGAAATTTGCACCTTTCAATTTTCAAAATTTGCAATCCCCATTCCTCCATCATTCCATCCCCCCTTCGATCACCCCATCATTCAGATTGGCGTCCAGTGCCTTGCGCCTTATATTTGAAACCAATGAGCCTCGATCCGCGTTGTTCTCGCCGTTCTGCCGTAAGTCCACGGGCGAACCGAAGGGCCACACGCGGATTCTTTTTAAGAAGATTGTTCTTCATGCTCCTTGGGTGGGGCGGCGCTGAGCTCGCCGCAGCTTCCGAAGCCTCGGAGCCGTGGGCCTTCCAGCCGATTCACGCCGTCGCTCCTCCGAAAATCGCGACCCACGACTGGATCCGAAATCCGATTGATGCCTTCGTCCTCGAGAAGCTGCAAGAAAACCACCTAAAGCCTTCGCCAGCCGCGAGCCGTTTGACCCTGCTGCGGCGCGCGAGCTTTGATTTGCTTGGCCTGCCGCCATCCCCGGAGCAAATCGAAGCATTCATTAAAAATAACCGACCCGACGCTTACCAGGAGTTAATCGATCGTCTGCTAGCCTCTTCTCATTACGGAGAGCGCTGGGGGCGTCATTGGCTCGACCTGGTCCGATACGCCGACACCGGTGGTTTTGAAAAGGATTTGGCCTACACGAATGCGTGGAAGTTTAGGGATTACGTCATTCGCTCGCTGAACACGAACAAGCCGTTCAACCGTTTTATCGAGGAGCAAGTAGCGGGCGACGAGCTTTGGCCTGACGATCCCGAAGCTGCGGTTGCAACCAGCCTTTATACCATCGGCCCTGCCTCGGTGGATTCAGCGCTCATGTCCACGCAACTCGAGTACGAATGGCTCACGGACGCGGCGGACACGACCGGCGCCGCTTTTCTCGGCCTGACCTTGGGCTGCGCTCGTTGCCACAATCACAAATACGATCCCCTGACCCAGCAGGATTACTTTGCCATCCAGGCTATTTTCGCCGCCAGCGACCGGCCGTATCCGAATGCGGTCCGCGAGCATCGCATAAAAGGGCTGAACGGCATTCTGGCCGACGTTCCAATCCCGAAGGAATTGCAGCAAGACCCTCGCTGCACCATCCGGACAGACAACCAGGTTGAGCCGGGCCTTTTTCACCGTGACTCAGTGCTGGAAGTTCATCGGCTGAAACGTGGCGAGTTGAGCAAACCGCTCGAGGTTGTTGAACCGGCTATCCCGTCTGTGTTCGCCGAAGATAATAAATCGTTTAATCCTGCGTCTGTTCCGCCTGCTCAACGGCGCACCGTGCTCGCAAAATGGCTGGTATCGGCGCAGAACCCCCTCACCGCGCGAGTGCTGGTGAATCGTATCTGGGCTTGGCATTTCGGCCAGGGCATCGTGCGCACTCCGAGCGATTTTGGAGCTCAAGGCGAGCCACCAACGCATCCTGAACTGCTCGACTGGCTGGCGCGCGATTTCGTCGATCACGCCTGGGACCTGAAGCGTTTGCATCGACTGATTATGTCCTCGGCAACCTACCAGTCCCGGAGCAGCGATGTCCCGCAGCGGGCGTTGGAAAGTGACCCTCAGAATCGATGGCTCTCGCATTTCCCCCGCACTCGCCTCGATGCGGAGGCCATTTGGGATAACCTCCACGCCACCGCTGGAACACTGAACCTCAAACAATTCGGCCCGCCGGTGATGCCTGAACTAAGCAAAGAAGAACTAAGCGGCTTATTTGCCGAAAACGGATGGAAACCCACCAAAGACAAAACAGAGTACACACGCCGCGGGATTTACCTGTTCGAGCGGCGCACTTTTTTGTTTCCGATGATTGACGCCTTTGACCCGCCGGACGTGATGACGAGCTGTCCGCGCCGTTTTGAAACCACCGTTCCGACGCAGGCCCTGGCGCTGCTCAACAGCGCGGTCGCCCAAAGTCAGGCTCGCGAGTTTGCGCACCGATTAAACGCTGAGTGCGGTAGCGAACTCACGAAGATACCCGCGCGCGCCTGGCTACTCGCGTTCAATCGCCCCATCACACCCACAGAAGATGCGAGGGCGTTGGAGTTTCTTCGTAATCGGGAAGCTGCTCTCAGGGAAGCTGCCGGCCCCACGGGCTCGCCTGCGACGTCTGTAGTTGCTGTGCAAAATGAAAGCGCCGTTTCAACCAATGCCTCGGGTTCGGCTTCCCAGACGATGCTTCGGGAACCTTGGGTGGAAGCGGCACTAACTGAATTCTGTCTCGCGCTTTTCAACGCAAACGAATTCGTATTTATCGACTGAGTATCCCAAATGAATCCATCAGAACACGTTCGCCTCGACCCGAAGTTGATGTCGCGCCGCGAAATGTTGCGCCGCGCCGGGCTTGGCTTCGGGTCATGGGCCTTGCTTGATTTACTGGCGCGCGATGGGTTTGCCGCGCCCGCAAACCAGGGCACGGAATCGGCAATTCCATTGAATCCACTTGCCCCAAAGGCACCACACTTCGCTGCCAAGGCCAAGAGTGTCATCTTCCTGTTCATGCAGGGCGGGCCGAGCCATATCGACACGTTCGATCCAAAACCGCTACTCGCCAAGCTTCACGGGCAGCCGCTCCCGCCAAGCGCAACGGAAGGGTTGACCCTGAGGTTCACCAAAATGGACGCCCTCATTCACGGCTGCCGCCTTAACTTCTCCAAATGCGGCCAGTCGGGCCTTGAGATCGCTGACAGCTACCCGCACTTACAGAAATGCGCCGATGACCTCGCCGTGGTTCGCTCCTGTTATCATGACGCGTTCAACCATTCGCCGGCGCAATACCTCATGAACACCGGCTCAGCTCGCATGGGCCGGCCTTGCATGGGTTCCTGGGTCACTTTTGGCCTGGGCAGCGTCTCGGAAAATCTGCCCGCCTTTGTGGTTATGGCCACAACGAATAACACCAAGGGCGGACCGCCCGTGTATGGCCATGGGTTCCTGCCCGGCACCTATCAACCTACTGTGTTGCGCAATTCCGGCTCCCCGATTCTTTATCTCGATGCGCCAAACAAATCGCCTGTCCAGCGCGGGATTCTTGACTTCACGCAATGGCTCAATCGCGAGCATCAGTCAGCGCGGGGAGGCGACACTAATGATCTCGATGCTCGCATCGCCTCCTATGAACTTGCCTTTCGAATGCAGGCTGCCGTTCCGAATGCGGTAGACCTCAGCAAAGAGAGCGCGGCGACCCGCGAACTTTACGGTGTCGACGACGCCATTTCCGGCACCTACGCGCGATCATGCCTGCGCGCACGGCGTCTTGTGGAGCAGGGCGTGCGTTTTGTCCAGATCTTCACCGGCAGTGCCGGGAGTGACGATTGGGACAATGCGCACGCCGATAATGACGGCGTCCACGCATCCATGGCCCGGCGCATTGACCGGCCTACTGCCGCGTTACTGCAGGATCTGAAAGAGCGCGGACTTCTCGACAGCACCCTGGTGGTTTGGGGCGGCGAGTTCGGGCGAACCCCGATTGCCGATGGCCGTTACCCGGACAAGCGTTCCGGGCGCGACCATAATCCTTACGGCTTCACCACGTGGCTGGCCGGGGGCGGCGTCCAGGGCGGAAGGATTATTGGCGCCACCGACGAGTTTGGCTTCCGCGCGATCGAAAATCCCGTTCACATTAACGACCTGCATGCCACCATCCTGAGGCTTCTGGGATTGGATCACAGACGCCTGACTTTCCTCTTCGAGGGCCGCCAAATGCGCCTCACCGATGTTGGCGGCGACGATGATTTCACCAGCCGGCTGATCAGCTGAAGGACTGCATGCTTAATACGCCTCAAGCGCGGGCCGCCCTCGGCCCGCAGGTTCCACCCACGGACCGTCATTAGAAAACCCCTGGTCTCCCGAGGCGCTCGAGGCTGCCGCGGGCCAAGTCCGCCCCCCGCCCCTCCATCAGCGTTCATTAGAGTTCCTCCCC
>Ga0306920_100007790_pt1 | contig 14143 bp, 14 predicted proteins | sample flu12Cox44000170_FD_204666 | JGI IMG/M metagenome (GOLD analysis project Ga0306920, IMG submission 204666) | Lab enrichment of tropical soil microbial communities from Luquillo Experimental Forest, Puerto Rico - flux4day.12C.oxic.44.000.170 (v2)... | ecosystem: Environmental > Terrestrial >...
ATCTGCCGGCGTTCCTGGTCGATCGCGGTCTCTCGGCACAGATCGGCGGCTGGGTCGTCGCCGCGATCGGGCTCTTCAATATCATGGGCTCCATTGGCGTCGGCTGGATCCAGACCTACACGCCGAAGCGCTACATCCTGTCGGCGATCTATTTCATTCGCGCGTTGTCGACGATTGCCTTCATCTCGTTTCCGATCACGCCGCTCACGGCGATCAGCTTTGGCGCGATCAGCGGCGTCACATGGCTGTCCACGGTGCCGCCGACCTCGGGGCTGGTCGCCTTGATGTTCGGAACACGCTGGTTCGCAACGCTCTATGGCTTTGCCTTTGTCAGCCATCAGGTCGGCGGCTTCCTCGGCGTATGGCTTGGCGGCCTCGTGTTCGAGAAGTTCGGGTCCTATACGCCACTGTGGTGGCTATCGGTGCTGTTCGGCGTGCTCTCTGCGCTGATCAATCTGCCGATCGTCGAGAAGCCTGTATCAAGGGTTGTTGCACAACCCGCCTGATCGGCTAAACCTCCCTGAAAGCACTCGTTTAGGGAGTTGACCCGTGACAACGTTCAAGGCGATCAGGATCGACAAGGCGGATAAAGGGACCACCGCCGCGCTCACGCAATTCGACGAAGCCGAGTTGATGGACGGCGACGTTACCGTCGCCGTCGAATGGTCGACGCTCAACTACAAGGACGGCCTTGCGCTCACCGGCAAGGCTCCCGTAGTGCGGCGTTTCCCGATGATCGCGGGTATCGATTTCGCCGGAACTGTCGAGCAGTCGTCGCATCCGGCATGGAAGGCCGGCGACAAGGTGGTTTCGACCGGCTGGGGCCTGGGCGAGACCCATCTCGGCGCCTATTCGCAAAAGGCCCGCGTGAAGGGCGACTGGCTGGTGAAATTGCCTGACGGGCTTTCGGCGCGCGATGCGATGGCGATCGGCACCGCGGGCTTCACGGCGATGCTCGCGGTGATCGCGCTGGAAAAGCAGGGCGTTTCGCCAAAGAGCGGGCCGGTGGTTGTCACTGGCGCGGCCGGTGGCGTCGGGTCGGTGGCCACCGCCGTGTTGGCAAAGCTCGGCTATCACGTCATCGCCTCGACCGGGCGTCCGGCGGAGACGCCTTACCTGAAATCGCTTGGGGCGGCCGAGGTGATCGACCGCAACGAGTTGTCGGGCGCGGCGAAGCCGCTCGCCAAGGAGCGCTGGGCGGGCGGGGTCGACAGCGTCGGCTCGACAACGCTCGCCAACCTCCTGTCGATGACAAAATATGGCGGGGCGATCGCGGCCTGCGGCCTCGCCGCGGGCATGGACCTGCCTTCGTCGGTCGCGCCATTTATTTTGCGCGGGGTGTGCCTTCTGGGTATCGACTCGGTGATGTGCCCAATTGAGCCGCGAAAAGCCGCCTGGGCGCGCCTGGCGCGTGACCTGGATCGGGCAAAACTATCTGAAATCACTCATGAAATCAGCCTCGACCAGGTTATAGGCATGGGCGCGGAGATTCTTAACGGCGGTGTGCGCGGCCGGATCGTGGTAAAAATTCTTTAACGGCGTTCAGACTTTACCAACCAAGCTGCTCCAATGTTGCCACCATGGTCAGTATGGTAAGCAGCGGGTAAAGGATCAGGCGTCGCCCGCGGCTCAGTCAGTTGGAGTGTCAGCATGCTTGCGCGTTTTGTGTTGGGGACCGTCACGGCCGGGGCGCTGATTGCGCCCGCACTCGCCGGGATGATGACCGCTGATGAGGCGCGCAAGTTCGTGGCCGGCAAGATCTTCGTTTTCAACTGCTTCGACGGCACCCGTGGCGCCGGACGTGTCCTCGACGATATGGGGGCGGCGGGCGCTGTCCAGTTCTCCGGCTCCGGGCCGATCCGCCATGTTCGCCTTCCCGGCAACACCCTCCAGATCCGCGGCCAGTCGGTGTGCGCCTCGCTCCGCGGCCTGCCGTTCGAGCCCTGCTTCAATCTCGACAAGAAGGACGAGGCCAGCTTCCGTGGCTCGGTCTCGGGCATGAGCTTCGCCTATTGCGACTTCCACCATCAGGGCGGTACCTCGATGCTGATGGCGCGCGCGGTCGCACGACCCCGTTCGCTTCGCACCGGCTCGATCGAGACGCCGCGGTCTGAAGTTGCCGCGCGGGTCGAGACCCCGCAGGTCGAGAGCCGGAAGATCGAACCGGTCAAACCTGAGTCGACCAGGCCGGAAACGACCGGGGAACTGCGCCGTTCAACCGATTGACCGGCCGCTCTATCTGACCGCGCGCCAACAACAACCGGTTTCGCTGGAACCGGTGTCGTACTGCCGTAGTCGTACGGATTGATACTTTCATGCCTTGGTAGCGAATCCCAATCCAGTTTGCGGATCAGGGAGCAAGGCGGGCCCAACAAATGGGTTTGGAAATGTCGCTATATTTCTTTCGCATCAGCCACGGGCGCTATTCCGGAGCGTCCGATCAGCCGTACGAATTCGAGAGCCGCGACGCGGCCTGGACCGAAATGACAGCGGTCTGTGCCAATCTCCTCGGTGGCATTTCCCGCTCGCTGAAGCAGAACGGCGAATGGCATATGGAGCTGTTGGATGAGGCCAAGCAGCCCGTGTTCCGCATTCGGCTGGTCGCGGAGTCGCTCTAGCGATTTTGTATCTGTTCGTCGCGGTCGCAAATCCAGGAATGTGGCCGCAACATCGACGCGCGGAATGGGTGTCGATTCAAGGACTTCACGCGCCCGTTCCGTAGTCCTACGGGCAGGCCTCTTTAACGTTAATTTTGCAACGTCGGCTTAATTCTGATGCCGATGCGCAAGGACGCGCACAAAGATTCATTTTGTCAGTCGCGCAGTCGCGGTTCGACGGCGCCTCCCTTCACAGAAATCAAGGGTTGCACCCCGATGTCGTTTTTGAACTTTCGCATCCGCGGCCGGCTCTATGGCGGCTTTGGCATCCTGCTTGTGTTCTGCGCCGCACTGGCCGGTTTTGCGGTCTGGCAGCTCAACTCCATCCGCGATCAGGTCAGCGTGATGGAGCTGCAATCCAAGAACGCCATCCGCGTCGGCGACATTGCGACCGAACTGCAGGCGATTCGTCGCGCGATCCTGCGTTACACCTTCGATCAGGATGAAGCCTCGGCCGCAGACGCCGAGAAGCGGCTCGAAAGGGTATCCAGTGTCCTGGATGAGGCGGTTCGCACGACCAGGTCCGAGGAGCGCAGGGTCGTCTACCAGCAGATCGCCAAAGACGTCGCTGATCTGAAGACCAAGCGCGCGGCCGCGGTCGAAACCATCAGGCAGATGCATGCAGGCCGCGCACTGCTGTTCTCCGACGGCGACCAGATGGCGGCCGACGTGCAGAAATTCGTCGACGCCGCGCAGGGCACACCGTTCGCGCACGACGCAAACATGCTGGAAGCCAAGGTGCTGCTGCTCCGGGTCGCGAACTGGCGCATGCTGGCGACCCGGGAGGCCAAGGGTATCGACACCTTCAAAGCCAATTTCGGCAAGGCGCAGTCTCAGCTTGCGCATGTGGAGAAGCTCGACCTGCCGTCCGATCTCGCGGGCCTGCTTGCGCCGGTCAAGACCGGCCTGACCAAATACGCCGAAGCCTTCGAGAAGACCGGCCCGAACCTCGTGCGCGGCGATGAATACTACTACAAGGACATTACGCCGGTCATCGTGAGCGCCGTTGAAAAGATGGAAAAGACCAAGACCGCAATCAGCGAGGCCTTCGAGAAGACGACGGCCGAGACCAGCGACCGCGTCTCCACGACGGTTACGGCCCAGGAGATGGTCGCGGTCGCGGCTGTGCTGCTCGGGCTCGCGATCGCATTCCTGATCGCGCGCGGCATCATTCGTCCGCTTGCGGGGCTCACCGCGGGGATGAAGGAACTTGCCGGCGGCAATTTCAGCGTGGTGCTGCCCGGGCTCGACCGCAAGGATGAGGTCGGCGACATGGCGCAGGCGGTCGAAGGCTTCAAGGTCAAGGCCGAGGAAAAAGCCCGCGATGAAGCCGAGGCCAAGATCAAGCAGGACGAGGTCGTCGCAAAGCAGCGCAAGGCCGACATGCACAGGCTTGCCGACGGTTTTGAGGCCGCGGTCGGCCGGATCGTGGAGACGGTCTCGTCGGCTTCGAAAGAGCTGGAAGCCTCCGCCGGCACGTTGACCTCGACGGCCGAGCGCGCACAGGAAGTGACCACCATGGTCGCGGCGGCCTCCGAGGAAGCCTCCACCAATGTGCAGTCGGTTGCATCGGCGACCGAGGAAATGGCGTCCTCCGTCAACGAGATCAGCCGACAAGTCCAGGAGTCGGCGCGGATGGCGAGCGATGCCGTCGGCCAGGCGCGCGCCACCACCGACCGCGTCAGCGAGCTGTCGAAGGCGGCAAGCCGCATCGGCGACGTCGTCGAGCTGATCAACACCATCGCGGGGCAAACCAATCTGCTTGCGCTAAACGCCACCATCGAGGCGGCGCGCGCCGGTGAAGCCGGCCGCGGCTTTGCGGTGGTCGCCTCCGAGGTGAAGGCGCTCGCCGAGCAGACCTCGAAGGCGACGGGCGAGATCGGTCAACAGATTTCCGGCATCCAGTCCGCGACTCAGGATTCGGTGAATGCGATCAAGGAAATTTCCGGCACGATCGAAAAGCTATCGGAAATTTCCTCGACCATCGCGGCGGCGGTGGAAGAGCAGGGTGCTGCGACGCAGGAAATCTCTCGCAACGTGCAGCAGGCGGCGCAGGGCACCCAGCAGGTCTCCTCCAACATCACCGACGTACAGCGCGGCGCGAGCGAAACCGGGTCCGCTTCGTCGCAGGTGCTCTCGGCCGCGCAGACGCTCTCCGGTGACAGCCAGCGGCTGAAGCAGGAGGTCTCAAAGTTCCTCGACTCGGTGCGCGCAGCCTAACGGCTTCACGAAGTCGGCGCCGCCGGCAGTTGCGGCGGCGCTTGCCTGCGAAACAGGATGCGCTGGTAGAGCCAGCCGATCGCCACCAGCACCAGGCCAAGGCCGATGAACGACAATGCGCGGTAGACCCCCGTCAGCGTCGACATGTCGATCACGAAGGCCTTCAGGATGGTCAGCGCGATCACCGCGCCTGAGGCCAGGCGGGCGCGCTGGGAATTGACCATGATGCCGATACCGAGCAGCACCACGCCAAAGATCAGCCAAGCGATCGAATAGGTATACTGCTCGGCATCTCCAGTCGATCCGCTGCTCATATGGGGACCGTGATAGAGCCTGCGGATCTCGAGCGTCAGGTAAGCGAGCGCGAAGACGAGCGCACCGGCCGCGATCGTGTTGGCATAGATGCGGCTGCGCTGGCCCGCCACCGCATAGGACAACAGCAGCATCAGGATCGCCGGTAGCGCATAGCCTAGCAACAGCGCGTTGATGAAGTCGCCCGGGATATCGGACCACCAAAGCATCGGGTTCTCGAATAACAGCAATCCGAACAGGCTCGCGAGGCCTGCGAAAGCGGTGAGCAGGATCGCGCCGGCATCGTGAATGATGCTGCGGCTGCGCACGCGCAGCCGCTCCAGCCCGATCGCCATCGCAAGCGCAACGCAGACCTGGAGTGCGGCTTCGGTCAGCGAGGCGGTATCGCGATAGACGTCGCCGCCATTGATGGCGTGACGGATTTCCATGAACGCCAGCAGCACCGTGAAGAGGATGGCCGCGGATTCGACGATGCGCAGCGGAGCATCGTCGGCGCGGCGCCGCAGGAAACGGCTTGCGGCCCAGAACGATGCTGCTGGAATGCCGTAGCCCCATAGCAGCCAATTGAATATCGGCGTGATGCCGACCTCGTTGCCGACGATGCGCGGCTCATAGCCGACCCTTAACACCACGATGGCAGCGAGGATCGCAGCCAGCCAGCGCAGGAACGGGATCGGCCGCTGGATTGAGACCCACGCGGTGCCGACCGACATCAAAGCGATCGCGATGGTGAGCCAGCCCTTTTCCAGCGCGAAAGTCAGCGCCAGCGCCAATGCGGCGAGGCTGGCCGTGGCAAACAGCGCGGTCGAGATCATCAGCCCGGGCCGGCTGTTGCGCCGGGCGAGAATTTCGGTCGCGGCAGCGAACGCTGCGGCCAGCAGGATGGCGAGTATCGCAAACGGCAACGAGCGGTCGAGATGGGCAATGCGGGCGTAGAGCGCGACCAGCAGCGCCAGTGGCGTGAAGGTCGCCGCCGCCGACCAGATCACCGGAATGATGGCGCTGGTGAAACGGCCCTGGAGCCAAAATCCCGCGCCGCCGAATGCGAGCGCGAAAATCGCGGCCGCAATCAAATGCAGCGCGACCGATGGCTCGGTGATCGCAGGTCCCCCCATGCCGGGAAGCGGCCCGCCGGGTATCACCAGCACGTCCGGATTGCCGCGCACTGCCCACTCGGCGAACACGACAAAGACGAACAGCGCCGCGGCGCCGACCGCGCCCGTGGCGGCCGGCGCGCGCCATGCAACCGCAAGCGTAGCCGCCACCAAGATGGAGAAGGTTATCATCGCCGCATCCGCATGTGCGCTCGCAAGCACGATCAGCATGGCGCCGAACACATAGGCTGCGAGCGAGGCGGATGAGATCGGCTCGAGCTGGCCCTCGTCAATGTCGGGGCCAAACAGAAAGCCGCAGACAACGAGCAGCGCTGCGAGGGTGAACCCCGCGATCACATGGAAGGCGTGTGGAGGGACCATCGACGGGCCGCATTCCAGGCAGGGAAACGTCCAGAGCAGCGAGAAGGCGATTGCCGTGACGATCAGCCAGCGCCAAAGCCGGATGCGCGCAAGACCGAAGGATGCGGCGGTGACAATGGCCAGATAGATAAAGAGCGCCCAGAAATCGGGCTTCTCCGACGAAACCAGGATCGGTGTTGCGAAGGCGCCGACCACGCCGAGACCGGCGAGCGCCGGTCCATGCAGCAGCGCGGCCGCGAGCGTGCCGAGCGCAACCAGCCCGAGCAGGATGAAGGCGGTCGCCGGTGCGAGAAAATCATAGAGCGCGTAGGCGGCGTAGATGGTGGCAAAGGCAACGGCCGTGCCGGCTGCGGTGAGGATAGCCGGAATGTTGGCGATCGGCAGCGCTTCGATGTCCGCGATGCTCTGCTGGCGCCGCGTCCATTCGCCGCTTGCCAGCAGGGCGAGCGCAAAGAGGCCTCCGAGCAGCACGCGCACGCGGGGGCCGATCAAACCGGCTTCGATCGAATAGCGTACCAGGAAGAAACCGCCGAGCGCGAGGGCGAGCCCGCCGATCCAGACCACCCAGCGCGTGCCGATGCGCTCCTCGAAACCGGGCTTTGCCGGGGGCAGCGGGGGCGGAGGGGTCGTTGCGGCGGCATCGGCCGCCGGTGCTTCGGCTGGGCTCTCGCCGGCCGGCACGGTGGGTTGGCCAACGAGAGGCGATTGCTCGGCGATGGGCGACGGCGCTGGTGGCTCGCTCTCGAACGCTTGCCCAGTGGGAAGTGGAGGCGGCGTCGGTGCCATCGTCGTTGCGCGTGCGGGCGCCTGCGCTTCCATCGCATCGAGCCGTGCCCGCAGACGGCTGGCATTGACATGGGCCTTGCGGGCGAAGATCAAGGCGGCGATGGCAATCGCCAGCGAGAAGAAATCCGACGGCCAATAGAACATCTGCCTCGCTTTCCGATCTCTAGCGCCGCCCTCGCACGCGCAAGCCCGGGGCGGGGCGTTCCTGCAACACGTCGCGGCGGAAGCGGAATAGCGCCGCAGGCCGTCCGCCGGTTTGAGTCGACATCACGCCGGTAGGTTCGACCAGGGCGCCCGATTCCACCAGGCGACGGAAATTTTGCTTGTGCAGGTGCCGGCCCGAGATGGCCTCCACGGTGCGTTGGAGTTCGGTAAGTGTGAATTCGGCCGGCAAAAGTTCAAACACGACGGGGCGGTATTTCAGCTTGGCGCGCAGCCGCGCGATCGCAGTTGCGAGAATGCGGCGGTGATCGAAGCGCATGGAGACGCCGAGCGCGGGGATCGACTTGCGCGCTAAGGCCGCCGGCCGGCCGTCACGGCGGGCCTCCTCGACCAGGCCCGCCTCATAAAGCAGCTCGTAACGGTCGAGCACGCGCTCCTCGTCCCAGTGCGTACCCTCGGTGCCGAAGAAGATCCGCATCCGGTCCTTTCGGCTCAGCGCGCGCGCAGGCTCCGCCGCTTCGACCTGGTTGGCCCATTTTGAAAGTTCGGGAAGGATGTCGCGCTCGATGATTTCGGGCTGCGCCTGCCGCCAGTCTTCCCAGGGGAAGAAGCGATACCACGGCTCGAAAATGGCGCCACGCGCGGGCGCGTTGTCGTCGGCGACACGCGTCAGCGCCAGATAGCCGATCGAGGCGACGTGGGCCTCGGTGTCGCCGGGCTGGGTGTGCCGCCCGCGGTCGCCGAACGTGTAGAGCTGCTCGACATAGCCGAGCTTCAGCCCTGCCTGCTGTTCGACCCAGGCGCGCAGGCCGATCTCGAAGGTGCGATGCGAGACCGCATCGAACGGGCCGAACGGCAACCCGGCAAGCTTGTCGCCGCTGCTCGACGCGGTGAGGATCAGCGGCTCGTTGTCCTCGATCGCGACAATGGCCGCGGTGAGCCCGATCTCGATCGGCGTCAGAAGCTTGTCGCTCATCTTGCGCCGCAAATGCTCATGGAGACTATTCGAGCTCGATACGGAACGGCCGGCCTTCCACCATCATGGTGGCGGGTCCCATCTTGTCGAGCGCGCGCAGCATGCGGCCATCACGCCCCAGCGCCTTGTCGGCGTGCGCGACGATCAGGCGGTTCGGCGAGGCGATCGGGGAGGCGGAGCGGATCTGCCGCGCAATCTCCATCTCGTCGCGATGCGGGTTGAGCAGGCAGGCAGCGGCGAACGCGCTTGCGGTCGAGCGGCTGACGCCGGCATAGCAATGGATGACGAGCGGTGCGCGGCGGTCCCATCCGCGGACGAAATTCAACACCTGCTCGACATGCGCTTCCGAGGGGGCGACATATCCCTGCATCGGCTCGATGATGTCGTCCATCGACACTTTCAGGTGGTTGGCGGGAAGCACCGATTCCGGCCGCTGCACCTGCTCGACATTGGCCATCACCGTCAGGACGTGGCTTGCACCGGTCAGTCTCACGGTTTCAGGCAATGCGGCGAGCGAACAGACGTGAATCATGGTGGTTTTTTCTCCTGACGGGCCGCCGCCTTATAGGCGCAGTTGCCATGACGTGGAAGCAGCTTCGCCCGCCCGTTTCAAGCGCCCAACGCCTTGAATCGGGCCAGATACCGCTTCTCGGCCTTGGCCGCATTCCAGGGCGTCAGATAGTCACGGCGGGTCGCTTCGGGCAGGCCGGGATCGCGGCCGAACAGACGCTTGGCTTCGGCCTCGGCAAAGCCGGCAAGCTCGGTTGCTTCCAGATAGGCCGCGCCGCGGTCCGCGCTCTTGATCTGCCGCTCGATCTCGGCGCTGAGCTGGGGCGGCAGGCCAAAGCGGATGTGAATTGCGGAGAGCAGCCGCTTTTCCACCGCCTTGTAGTCGCCGCCCAGCACCGCCTTGAATGGTGAGATCATGTCGCCGATGACATATTCGGGCGCATCGTGCAGCAGGGCCGCAAGCCGCAGCCGCGTATCAATCCGCGGGTTTTGCACGCGCATGACCGCTTCGACCAGCAGCGTGTGCTGGGCCACCGAAAAAATATGCGCGCCGCTGGTCTGACCGTTCCAGCGCGCGACTCGTGCAAGCCCATGGGCGATGTCAGCGATCTCGATGTCGAGCGGGGAGGGATCGAGCAGATCGAGCCGCCGTCCCGACAGCATCCGCTGCCAGACCCGCGCATTGGCCGCGGAAAGCTTTGCCGTCATTTGGCCTTGAGGCGCGGCGTGCGACGCTTGGCGCCGCATGTTTCATGGCAGAAGCAGCCGACCAGATGATCGTTGACCATGCCGGTCGCCTGCATGAAGGCGTAGACGATGGTCGGGCCGACGAATTTGAACCCGCGCTGCGAGAGGTCTTTGGAGATCTTGATCGAGAGCGGGGTCGACGCCGGCACGCGTGCGGTCGTCTTGAAATGGTTGACCTTGGGCCGGCCGTCGACAAAACCCCACAACAACTTTGCAAAGCCTTCGCCGCCGTCCATGATCTTCAAATAGGATTTTGCGCTCTCGATCGTGCCCTCGATCTTGGCGCGATTGCGGACGATGCCGACGTCGTTCATCAGCGCGTGAATCTTCTTGGCGTCGTAACGTGCGATCTTCTCCGGGCGGAAATCGTCGAAGGCGCGGCGGAAGTTGTCGCGCTTGCGCAGGATGGTGATCCAAGACAGGCCGGCCTGAAAGCCGTCGAGGATCAGCTTCTCGTAGAGCGCACGGTCGTCATATTCCGGCACACCCCATTCGGTGTCGTGATAGGCCACATAGAGCGCGTCTTCGCCCGGCCAGGGACAACGCGTCTTGCCGTCGGGATGAAGGCGCGGCGAGCCGCTCATGCGATGGTCTGCTTCGTTGCCGGTTGCACCTCGTTCGCGTCGGCAAGACGGAGACCGAGGCCGCCGGCGGTCAGCGATAGCCCGGCTTGCAGCGCGTTCGCGACGCGGTCGGTCCGGACCAGGGCAAGACCAGCCCGGCCCGCGGTTGAGCCGATGGTGCCGACTTGCTTGTCACCGGCAAGGATGGGTGTGCCGGGCTCTGGCGAAAAATCGTCCAGGATCACTTTCACCGTCCGCGTCCGTGCCGTGCCGCGATGCTGCATCCGCGAGACGACCTCCTGTCCGACATAGCAGCCCTTGTCGAAATCGACGCCGTGCAGGCGATCCATGTTGGTCTCGTGTGGGAACGCATCGCCATACATGAAGTCCAGCCCGCCGCGCGGTGCGCCGCAGGCGATACGGTGGGACTCATAGGCTTTGCTGTCGACGAGTTCGGCGCCGATCAGCTCGGCGACCTTTGCCGCGAGGGCCTCGGGCGCGAGGATGCGCAGGCCCAGCGTCTTGCTGCGCGGATCGGGATAAGCGAGGTCAGGCTTGATCGCCGGCTCGCCGTCCCAGGCCGCGATTACGCCGAGTTCGTCGGACAGGTTTTGCACTGTGACCTTGGCGCGCAGCTTGTAGAAGCCGAGCTTATCGGCAAGCCCCTGCGCAAGCGCGCGCGGGCAGTCGATCAGCAAGCCGCCGCCATGCCCGCTCGGCGCCTCCGTGATCAGGAAATCGACGACGATCTTGCCCTGTGGGGTGAGGAGCGCGCCGAACCGGCCGAGCCCCGGGCCAGCCAGGGTGACGTCAGTGGTGACGAGCCCGTTGAGAAAGTTGCGCGCGTCCTCGCCAGATACCTTGACAACCCCCCGGTCGGGAAGAACCGCTGCTTTCATGGTCTCGAAGTTCTCTTGGTGTTCTTGTTGAAACGCAAGTCGCCGATGTTGCAGTGGAACGTAAGCCGCTAGAATGCCACGAACAAGGGCTGATGGACCACTAGAGTTCCCTGATCTGGACACTGAAGGACAATGAATCAACGGTTTGATACCATTCTAAAATCCGGCACCGTGGTCAATCAGGACGGTGAGAGCCACCGCGACATCGGCATCACGGCAGGCCGCATCGCCGAGATCGGCTCGCTGGGCCGGGCCTCGGCGGCGGAGATCATCGACTGCAAGGGATTGCACATCCTGCCCGGCGTGATCGACACGCAGGTGCATTTTCGCGAGCCGGGCCTGACCCAGAAGGAGGACCTGGAGACAGGATCCCGCAGTGCGGTGATGGGCGGCGTGACGGCCGTGTTCGAGATGCCGAACACCGATCCGTTGACCGTGACGGAGGCGGCCTTCACCGACAAGGTGAAGCGAGGGCGTCATCGCATGCACTGCGATTTCGCCTTCTTCATCGGAGGCACTCGCGACAATGTTGCCGCTCTACCTGAACTGGAACGTGCCGAGGGATGCGCCGGGGTGAAAATCTTCATCGGCTCCTCGACCGGTGCGTTGCTGGTCGAGGACGACGAAAGCCTGCGGCGGATTTTCAAGGTGATCCGGCGCCGCGCCGCCTTCCATGCCGAGGACGAATATCGCCTCAATGAACGCAAGCCCTTGCGCGTCGAAGGTGATCCACGGTCGCACCCGGTCTGGCGCGACGAGACCGCTGCACTGATGGCGACGCAGAGGCTGGTTGCGCTAGCACGCGAGACCGGAAAGCGCATCCATGTGCTTCACATCACGACCAAAGAGGAGATCGAGTTTTTACGCGACCACAAGGATGTGGCGTCGTGTGAAGCGACGCCGCATCACCTGACACTGGTTGCGCCCGAATGCTACGAGCGGCTCGGCACGCTCGCCCAGATGAACCCGCCAGTGCGTTCGGCCGATCATTGCGCCGGCATCTGGCGCGGCATCGAGCAGGGCATCATCGACGTGCTCGGGTCCGATCATGCGCCGCACACGCTGGAGGAAAAGGCAAAAACCTATCCGGCGTCGCCCTCGGGGATGACCGGCGTGCAGACGCTGGTGCCGATCATGCTCGATCACGTCAATGCCGGACGATTGTCGTTGGCGCGTTTTGTCGATCTGACCAGCGCTGGGCCAGCGCGGCTCTACAACATCGCCTGCAAGGGACGGATCGCCGCGGGATACGATGCGGACTTCACCGTGGTCGATCTCAAGCGCAGCGAGACAATTACCAACAAGTGGGTCGCCTCGCGCGCCGGCTGGACGCCCTATGACGGCGTGCGCGTCACCGGCTGGCCGGTCGGCACCTTCGTGCGCGGGGAGCGCGTGATGTGGCAGGGCGAATTGGTGACGCCGGCGACCGCAGAGCCGATACGTTTCCTGGAGACGCTGAAACCCTAAGCCGGCCTACTGTTTCGCGCGGGCGACGGAAAACTCGCCGTTGCGAATGCGCGTTGGCAGGCCTTCGGCGAATTTTGCCACCGCGTCCTCGCCATAGGTGCTGACGAACTCCGCCATCGCCGCAAACAGGCTCGCTTGCGCCAGACAATCGCCGTCGACCCCATCGTGGCGCGCCTCGGCCCAGGCTTCGCTGAGATAGCCGAGCGCGGCGCGCTTCTGCTCGTTGTCCGGCAATGGCGCACGGTCGATATGAGAGGTCAGAGGATAACTCATAAAACCCGAACGAAATTTCCCGGCGCTCCCTGGCGGAACGCACCCCACGCACGGAGGTGTAGCACGGTGTGCGGGGCCGCCTAGGCCACTTCTTTAGGAAAGGTTAACGGGGGTCGAAAAAAAATCGGCCCATTGTTCCCGATGCGTCAGTTGGCGTAACGCGCGGTGAGATCCTTCGATATTTTAGATCCCTCGTCGATATAGCGGCGGATCGCGACCAGGGCGGCCGGCGTGCAGGTACGATAGGTCTGCTGGAAACCGTTGTAGCCGCGGTTGAAGCCCGCAATCATGCGAGCGCGACGGTCGCCCGTGGGCGTTTCGGCGTCGATCAGAGCCTGCATCTCGTTGCGCCACTTGCCGCCTTCATTGCTGCCGCAAATGCCCCGGAGATAATGCAGGGTGCCGAGGATCTCCGCGAGCCGCTGCAGGTCGCCGTCGAATGGCGCGGGCGCATCCTGGGCACGCGCTGGCCCGGCAAGGCACGCGAAAGCAAGAAGAAGTGCTGCGAGACGTTTGGTCATCAGGGGTTCCGAAATCCCGCGTGATATGCCCCCTCAAGGCGCAGGAAGCAAGGCGCGGGAACAAGCGAAATGCCGCCTATAGTAGCCGTTTCGCTGCTTCAATGACCTCCGCCAGCCCGCCGGTGAGCTTGAGGCCGGACATCTCCTCCGGGAGGAGCCATTTGAAGTCGTCATGCTCCTCGTTCAGCACCGGCTCATGCGCCGTCCATCGCGCGGCGAATGACATGATCAGATAGTGCCCGCTGCCGCCCGTGCTCGGCAGCACCTCGCGCCAACCGGCGAGGCCCAAAATTTCAATCCGAAGCACCGTCTCCTCGTCGACCTCGCGGTGGAGCGCGGCATGCAGCGATTCACCAAATTCCACCCGCCCGCCTGGCAGCGAATAAAAGCCTTTGCCGGGCGAGCGCGCGCGCCGCACCAGCAAGACCTTGCCGTCGCGGAAGATCACCCCGCTCACCGCAAGCTGCGGCCGCGCCGGGGGAGTTTGGGATGCCTCACCCATCAATGCGTCATGATATAGTCGATGTCGGTATCCAGCCCCCCATTGATAATACCGCCGGCCGCCGTCACCAATG